>ENA-OUPA01000001-OUPA01000001.1-human-gut-metagenome-genome-assembly--contig:-NODE-1-length-346605-cov-12.3959_pt1 | contig 346605 bp, 294 predicted proteins | sample MGYA00237939_ERZ548770 | MGnify/ENA primary metagenome ERZ548770 (study PRJEB26490, sample SAMN05356877) | human gut metagenome | biome: terrestrial biome; feature: human-associated habitat; material...
GAGGAAAGGGCTCCAACCAGGCGGTAGCTGCAAAGCGAGCCGGAGGCGATGTAACACTTGTAACCAGGCTCGGTGAGGACGACTTCGGAAAGCTGGCACTTAATTTCTATGACAAAGAGGGAATCGATTCCTCAAAAATCATTGTTGATAAAAATTCTGACACAGGTGCTGCACTGATAATCGTAAACGAAGCTACTGGACAGAACGAAATCGTTGTAATTATTGGTGCCTGCGGAGAGTTCAAGCCCGAGGAGGTTCAGGCGCTTAAAGAAACTGTCGCCTCAGCGGGAACGGTTCTCTGCCAGCTTGAAACAAATCCGGAGGCTACCTACAAGGTGCTTGATATGGCAAAGCAGGCAGGTGTGACTACTGTTTTTAATCCTGCACCGGCAAGAAAGCTGCCTGATGAGGTGTTGAATGGCATAGATTACATCACCCCCAACGAAACAGAAGCAGAAATCATAACAGGCATTGCAGTTACCGGTTATGAGAGCGCCTCAAAGGCGGCAGATGTTCTTCTCGGCAAGGGAGTTAAGAATGTTGTCATCACGCTCGGAAACAAGGGCTATTATGCCAAAAATGCACAGTCTGAGTTTACCGGTGCGCCGATTCAGGTAAATGTTGTTGATACAACGGGAGCAGGTGATGCCTTTAACGGCGGCTTTACTGCGGCGCTTGCGGCGGGAATGAGCTTTGAAGCTGCGCTTATATACGGCAATGTAACCGGCGGACTGGCGGTCGAAAAGCTCGGCACAGCACCGGCGATGCCTTATAAAGAAGAGATTATGGCAGCACTGAACAAGTAATTATTTGAAAAGGTGCAGACACTTGAACCTGTATGTTCAGAAATTCAAGGTCTGCACCGATTTTTTTGCTGTAGAAGACGAGTATAGGTGAGGTTAGGCGGTCCCGTCAAGATTTATGCGCAAATGTATTTGCAGGCTCCGGCTGAATGAAGTCAGCCGGCAATGGGGGCGTCGTCCAAAGCTGCCTCCAAATGCTTCATGTTCATGTATTTCTTGCAGCCCCACTGGGTGCCCGCCGCGTGGCGGAGTCGGGCGCAGACCAGCATCAGGGCAGAGCTCCCGTCAGGGAACGTCCCCAGCACGCGCGTCCGCCGACGGATCTCCCGGTTCAGCCGCTCGATCACGTTGTTGGTACGGATGCGCGTCCGGTGCTCGCTGGGAAAGTCACAATAGGTCAGTGTCTCCTCGATGCCGTCCTCATTCACGGCGATCGCCACCAAAACAGCAACTTTTTCGTACCTCCGTCCCAGTTGCGGCGCAGGTAGATACCGTCCACGTAGACGTATGGATACCGTCCGCCCTGCAAGGGGCGGTTTCGCCAGTCCTCGATGTGGACGTAGGCTCTCTTGTTCAGCTCGCTGATGGTGGCTGGAGAAACCTTGCTGCCCCACAACGCCTCCGTGATGTCCTCCACCCGGCGCACGGAGACGCCTGCCAGAGGGCTTTCTCCACGCTGCTCTCCCGGCGGCGATACCGCTCGATGATGGCCGTCTCGAAGGACACACCCTTGAGCTGCGGCATATGGAGCGTGCGTCTCCGGAGGTCGTGGTAAGATTCCGGTCATAGTGACCGCTGCGGTAGCCCTGACGGGCCTCGCTGCGCTCATAGCGGGCGGCCTGCGTCAGCGACTCCGCCTCCTTTTCCAGCAGTTCGTTCAGGGCTTCTTCTACACTTCCTCGAACTAATTCTTTGAGCTGCCCTTTGATAATTTCCTCATTCAGCTGTACGATTTTCTCGGACATAGTTTGCTGTCTCTGTTCAGAATGGTGTGTCGTGACTTCATTCTACCAGAGCCTGCATGCTATGTCTTCTTTTATGCGATTTTCAATTTGCGCACCTTATTGCACATTATCATACAATAAGGTGTGCTTGATAAAATGACTGGCAAAAGAAACCCTATGCGCAAAACTGTCCCCTGGGGCGAAATTGTCTTGCATGCACAGTCACGGCGGCAGTTCTTGTTACATTTGCTAAAGAAATAACGATGCGCGTGTGTTATGATGATGTCACAGTAAGAAAGACGATTTTTCAAAAGATCATCCTAAACAAACGGAGGTAACTACAATGAAAGAATTTGCTGGAAAAGTAGCCGGCATCACCGGCGCTGCCAACGGCATCGGCGAAGCTTTCGCACTGGAGGCCGCACGCCGCGGCATGAACCTTGCGCTGATCGACATCGAAGGCGACCGGCTGCAGGAGGTCAAGAAGGAATGTGAAGCGCTGGGCGCGCCCAAAGTCGTCACGATCACCGTGGACGTGTCCGAGTACGAGCAGGTCCGCATGAGTGTCGAGCGCATCATGGCGGAGTTTGAGCGCATCGATGTGTTCTTCAGCAACGCCGGTGTTGCCGGCGCCGGCACGCTGGGCAACATCCCTGCCCAGGACTGGGACTGGATCACCAGCGTCAACTTCCTCGGTATGGCCTACTACGTCACGGAAGTGCTGCCCATCATGAAAAAGCAGGGCACCGACGCCTACTTCCTGTTCACCGTCTCCATCGGCGGTCTGCAGCCCGGCATGCGCATCCAGTCGGCCTACACCGCGTCCAAGCACGCGGCAATGAGCCTTGCCGAGAGCGTAAAGGACTATGCCGTCAACTACGCGCCGTACATTGGCGTGACCGCGTTCTGCCCGGAATATGTCAACACCACGATCTGGGACAGCGAGAAGCGCCGCCCCGAGAAGTTCCAGAAGCCGTATGATCCATTCTACGCGACCAGCGACTATCAGGACTACAAGGCCAATTTTGAAGGCCGCATCAAGAACCAGGGCTACAACCCCCGCTTTGTCGGCCCGCGTCTGTTCCGCGCCATGGAGGACGAGCAGCTCTACGTGCACCCGCACGTGCACACCCACCAGATGCTGCGCGACCGCTTCGCGCGCATCGAGGCCGACCTGCGCAAGGACGAAGAGCTCGACGCCGAGTTCAAGGCGCTCGAGGGCTACGACGACTGAGCAGAGCCGCATCCGCATAAAGAACAGGAGCACCTCCCACCCGGGAGGTGCTCTTTTCTGTATTCCGGCAGAAGAAAACGGGCGCGGGCGCGGCAAAACTGCCGCGCCCGCGTCGTCGGAGTCATTCGCCTGCCGGTTTTTCGGGCAGCGCTGCGAGATCGGAATAGCGGTTTTTCAAAAACGCGTCGATGTAAAAGGAATACTGCAGCTTGAACAGCAGCGACGGGTCCGAAAAATCCACGGAGAACAGATTTTCGATCTGCTGGATGCGGTAATTGACCGTGTTGCGGTGCATGAACATGAGCTCGGCCGTGTGGTTTTTGCTGAAGCCGGTTTTGGTATAGATCTTCAGCGTTTCGTACAGCTCGGTGTTCTTGCCCGCATCGTAGGTTTCCAGGCTGGCGAGCACCGGATGGCGGCACTGCTCAAGCAACGGCTTGTCCTCCATACGGTCGAGCATGATGTAAAACGCATAGTCCGAGAAGAAGAACACGCCGCCGGTGTTCGACAGCCGCCGCGAAAAGGACATGGCCTGCAGCGCCTGCTGATAGTAAACGTAGAGCTTCGACGGTTTGTGGAACAGATTGCTCACGCCGACGAGGACCTGCCCGTCGGCCGCGAGGGTCTCAATGGCCGTGCGCGTCTCCTCCGGGAGCGCGCCCGCATTGTCCACGCCGACGAATGTGACGATCGCGTTTTTCTTATGCACGCGCGGCGAGGCCGGCAGGATCTCCGCGACGCGCGGCATCAGCACATCGTAAAGATATTCGTTGCCCCTGAAATAGCTCGGCTTGAGCACGACCGCGCGCATATTCGGCGGGAAGGTCAGCTTGGCGGCGTTGATGCGCTGGATCGTCTCTTCCTCGCTGGCGCCATCGATGATGTCGCTGAGCACGCTCTGGTGCATGTTGAAGCGGTAGGTGCTGTAGCTGCGGCTGCCGAGCAGGGTGGAGTGCAGGTTTTTGGCCAGCAGGTGCATCAGCTTGTCGCTGAACCACGGGAACTCCCCGGTGTAATTGCCCATGAACACGTAGCCGATGATCTCATTGTCGGCAATGACGCGGATGACCTTGATGTACATCTGCAGCCGGTTGCAGAACAGCACGAACGTGTTGGGCGACATGTCCATCTTATGCTTGACCCGGTACGAGAGGATGTACTCGATCAGGTAGTTATCCAGATAGCCGACCTCGATGCTGTGGATCCAGTGCGGGTGGTTGACCCTGAACGGCTTGGAATAGGCCAGCACCTTGCCGGAAATGTCGATGGCCAGCAGCTGTGAGCCGGTGCCTTTGGAAAATTCGCAGAACACCGACGTCAGATCCGCGCCGTTGAGCAGCATATAGATCAGGTTGGAATACAGCTTCTGCTGCTTGAAGGAGTCGCCGAAGAGCGACATGATGTAATACACCACGTCCACGACCGAGACCTGCGGGATGATGATATAATTGCTGTCGCTGTAAGCGATCTTGTCGTGCGCCGCCTGGTCGGGCGTGCCCGCGCACACAAAGCAGAGCGGCAGTGTCATGTCCTGGCCGATCTGCCGGGCGGTATAGATGCTCAGCGAATCGACCGGCGGGACCGCCCCGCTCGGGTCATACAGCTCCACGTTGCTCAGTTCGCAGTCCATGGGGTAGGCCGTTTTGACCTCCGGATATTTTTCCGCCACGCGTTTCGCCAGCTCTGAAAACAGCATAGGGCGCCTCCTTTTTTACAACAAGTGTCAATAAATTAACAAGAACATTATACATGGAATGCCTGGCGCTCGCAAGTGCATTGTGAACAAAATTTGCGGTATTTTTGTTCGTTTCGACAGCGGGGGGGTGTCCGCCGCCGAAACCGCCGGACCGGCGTGCGTACACATTGTGCATCGTGCATGGTTTTGCTTGCTGTTTTTTTCACAAATGACATAGGCACGGCCGCCGGAACCCGATAGAATGAGGGCAGCAAAGTTGATATGAGCCGAATGCGTTTTTCTACCTTTTCGCCGTCCGGGTGAGCACCGGATGGCAGAAACGCAGAAAGTTGAAAGTTGAGGTTTGCTGCTTATGCATTATGAAAAACTATTTGAAAAGGGAACCATCGGCCGGCTTGAGCTGCGCAACCGCGTCGTCATGACGGCCATGGGCACGATGCTCGGCGATTGGAACGGCTGCTCCACGCCGGAGCAGGTCCGGTTCTATGAGGAGCGCGCCAAGGGCGGCTGCGGCCTCATCATCCCGGAGTTCACGTCGGTCGATCCGGACAGCGGTCACTGCAACCGCATTCAGCTCGGCATCTGGGATGCACGCCAGATCTCGAGCTTTGAGCGCATCTGTGACGCCGTGCATCGCCACGGCGCCAAGATCTTTGTCCAGCTGCATCACGGCGGGCGCGAAGCCCCCCCGGCGATCAACGGCGGCCGCCAGGCCATGGCGCCGAGCGTGGAGCTCAACAGCGTGGTCGGCCGCGACACGATCCTGCCGCGCGAGATGACCATCGAGGACATCGATCGCCTGGTCGGCCTCTTCGTTCAGGCCGCGCTCAATGCGCAGGCCGCCGGCGCCGACGGCGTGGAGATCCACGGCGCGCACGGCTACCTGCTGCAGCAGTTCATGAGCCCCTACACGAACAAGCGTACCGACGAATACGGCGGCTCCATGGAAAACCGCTGCCGCTTTATCGTGCGCATCCTGAAGGGCATCCGCGAGGTCGTCGAGCCCGGCTTCGTTGTCGGCGCGCGCATCAACGGCAACGACTTCGTTGAGGGCGGCAACGATCAGGATGCCTGCGTCGAGATCGCCAAGTACCTGGAGCCGTATGTCGATTACTTCAACGTCAGCTGCGGCGTGTACGCGAGCGCGGCGACCATGATCGAGCCCTGCTACAGCCCCGAGGGCTGGAGAAGCGGCTTTGTCAAGGCCATCAAGAGCCAGGTCAGCGTCCCGGTCATCGCGGTCAACACCGTCAAGCATCCGCAGTTTGCCGAGCAGCTCCTGGAGGAGGGCGTGAGCGACTTCGTCGGCATGTCCCGCATGCACATCGCCGACCCCTATCTTGTGCAGAAGACCATGGCCGGGCGCGAGGATCTCATCCGCAAGTGCCTCGGCTGCATGAACTGCAACAAGTCCGTCGTCGCGGGCCGCACGCTGCACTGCGCGCTCAACCCCGTCGCCGGCCACGAGGTCACGTTTGGCGATGACAAGCTCGTCAAAAACGGCAACGGCCGCAAGGTCGCCATCGTCGGCGGCGGACCGGCCGGTATGCAGGCTGCCCTGCTGATGAAAAAGCGCGGCTTCGAGCCGGTTATTTTTGAAGCGAGCGGCACGCTCGGCGGCAGCGCCATCCTCGCCTCCAAGGCGCCGTGCAAGCACATGGCGCAGGAATTCGTGGACACGCAGATCGCCGAGATGCAGGAATACGGTATCGAGGTGCACCTCAACACGCCGGGCACGGTCGCGCGTATTCAGACGCTCGAGCCGTATTGCGTCGTGGTCGCCTGCGGCGGCAACCAGATCGTTCCCCCGGTCCCCGGCGCTGATCGCGACAACGTTTATTATATTGAAGATGTCCTGCTCGGCAAGGTGCAGTTTGCCGGCAAAAAGATCGCCGTGATCGGCGGCGGCCATGTCGGCCTCGAGGTCGCGCACTATCTGTGTGCGGACAATCGGGTCACGGTCGTCGAGATGCAGAAGGAAGTCGGCACGTCCATCTATCGCACGGCGAAGTATAAGCTCCTGTCGCTGCTGCAGGAAAACGGCGTCGAGATCCTGACGCAGCACGCGCTCGCGGGCGTCGGTGAGGGGACCGTCGAGCTCAAGCAGCTCCCCGGCGGTGAGACCGTCAGCGTGGATGCCGACATCGTCGTCATGGCGCTCGGCAACCGGCCGGACAAGGCCTACGAGGACAAGCTGGCTGCAGCGTTTGATAAGGTCATTGTCGTCGGCGACGCGACGAAGGCCGGCACTATGGCCGACGCCACGAAGGCCGCCTATGAAAAGTGCTTTTACATCTGATTCCAGTCCCATGCGCGAGGCGCTCTGCGTCTCGCGCAGCGTTCCGGCGGGCATGTTACTTTTTTGTCAGCCGTGAACAAATTCCGTATTCTTTTTAAGCGTCTGTGACATTGTGACAATTTTGTCTTTCAGGTATCATGCGAATCAAGGTAGAAAAAGCCGCATTTGCTCAGCGGCACTTTGAAAGATTCCATGACGACAAGGACGGAACCATGAACTACGAAAACCTGTTTATGCCCGGTTACATCGGTGGGCTGCGGATCAAAAACCGCGTCGTGATGACCGCCATGGGCAACGGCCTTGCCGCAGAAAACGGTGAGGCGTCCGATGAGATCATCGCCTGCTACAAGGCCCGGGCGGCCGGTGGCTGCGGGCTGCTGATCACCGAATTTTGCGCGGTCGACGGGGAAAACGGCATCGCCGAGACCCACCAGCTGCAGATTCACGCGCCGCGGTTCATCAAGCGCCTCGCACTGCTGACCGACACGCTGCACCGATACGACTGCAAAGTGTTCTTCCAGCTCTTCCACCCCGGCCGCGAGGGCAAGCCGCAGTTCAACGGCGGCCGCCAGGTCATCTCCGCGAGCGGGATCGTCAACCCGGCCACGGGCCGCGTGTCGCACGAAATGACGCGCGAGGAGATCCACGGCATGGTCGACAAATTCGTCACCGGCGCCGTGTATGCCCAGCAGGCCAATGCCGACGGTGTGGAGCTCCACTGCGCGCACGGTTATCTGCTGCACCAGTTTCTCAGCCCGCACAGCAATGTGCGCACCGATGAATACGGCGGCAGCCTTGAAAACCGGATGCGCATCGTCCGCGAGATCATCGAGGGCATCCACCGCGCCTGCGGCAGAGACTTCCCGATCAGCGTGCGCATCAACGGCTGCGATTACATCCCCGAGGGCCTGCAGAAAGCGGACGCGGTGGAGATCGCGAAACTGCTCGAGCGCTACGGCGTGTCGTGCATCAACGTCAGCAGCGGCGGCTACGAAAACCCGGCCGCCTTCATCGAGCCCTGCTACTTCCCCGAGGGCTGGAAGAAGGAAAATGCGCTGGCCGTCAAGGCGGCGGTGCAGATCCCGGTCATCGCGGTCAACGTTATCAAGCATCCCGAGACCGCCGAGGCGCTGCTGCGCGAGGGCGTGTGCGACTTCGCCGGTGTGTCCCGGGCACAGCTCGCAGATCCGGACTGGGTCAACAAGGCACGCGGCGGTCAGGAAGCGCTCCTGCGCAAGTGCATCGGCTGTATGAGCTGCAACAAGGAGGTCGTCAACCACCGCGGCATCCGCTGCGCCATCAATCCCCGGCTCGGCCGCGAGCGGGACTACAACGCCGCGGCGCTGCGGCGCGACGGCGCGGGCCGGTGCGTGCCGGTGATCGGCGGCGGGCCTGCCGGTATGCAGGCAGCCATCGTCCTGGCCGAGCGCGGTTTCCGCCCGATCCTGTTTGAGCGGCGCGCCTATCTCGGCGGCAGCGCCGTGCTCGCCTCGAAAGCGCCGTGCAAGGGGCTCGTGGCCGAGTACATCGAGACGCAGAAGAATCAGCTCGCCGCGCTCGGCGTGCAGGTGGAGCTGAATCACGCGCCGACCATGGCGGAGCTCCGGCGGCTCGACCCCTATGGCATTTTCGTTGCCATGGGCGGGCAGCAGATTGTGCCGGATATCCCCGGCATCGACCGCGAAAACGTGTTCGGCATCGAGGACATTCTGCTCGGCCGCCGCGCGATCGAGGGCAGGGAGGTCGCCGTCATCGGCGGCGGACACGTCGGACTTGAAGTGGCCCACTTCCTGTGTGCGAACAACAAGGTCACGATCGTGGAAATGGCGGACGAGATTGGCGCGTCCGTGTACTACATCACAAAGTTCAAGCTCCTGCCGATGCTGCGGGAGGCCGGCGTGACGTTTCGCACCGGTCAGGCCCTCGCCGCAGTGGGCGATGGCAGCATCCGCCTGCGGGATACGCACTCCGGCCGGTGCACCGAGCTGAAGGCCGAGGCCGTCGTTCTGGCGATGGGCAGCCGGCCGGATCTGGCCGCGCGCGCGGCATTCGACCGGAATTTTGACCACGTCGTCTATGCCGGCGACGCCGTCCGCGGCGGCACCATGCTGGAGGCCAACCGCGATGCGTTTGCCCTCGCGTGGGAATTCTGACACAGAAATAGGAACGATTCGGAATGATTTCAAGAAAAGGAGACGATATCATGAAAAACAACATTTTTGATCTTTCCGGTCAGGTTGCACTGGTTGCCGGCGGCAGCTCCGGTCTCGGTCTGCAGTTTGCAAAGGCCATGGCCAATGCCGGCGCCAACGTTGCCCTTGTGGCGCGCCGTACCGACTGCCTTGAAAAGAACGCGAAGGAGATCGCCGAGGAGTACGGCGTGGAGGTTTACCCCCACTACCTCGACCTGTGCGACTCCAAGTCCGTTACCAAGTGTGTGGAGGATGTGATCGCGCACTTTGGCAAGATCGATATCCTGGTCAACTCCGGCGGTACCGGCGGCTCCGGTGACCCGGCGACCATGACCGATGAGCAGTGGTCTCACGTGGTCGATACCGACCTGACCGGTCTGTTCTATCTCTGCCGCGACGTCGCGAGACTGTCCATGATCCCCAACAATTACGGCCGCATCGTCAACGTCTCCTCTATCCACGGTTTCGTCTCCAGAAAGAACGTCTGGACCGCACCGTACTGCGCCTCCAAGGGCGGCGTGCACATGATGACCAAGGCCTTGGCCAACGACTGGGGCAAGTACAACATCACCGTCAACTGCATCGCGCCGGGCTACTTCCCGACCGAGCTGACCGAGAAGTTTATCGACTCCGACGCATTTGTGCAGCTGCACAAGGACCGCTGCCCGAAAGAGCGCCACGGCATCCTCGGCGAGATGGACGGCCTGTGCGTTTACTTCGCTGCGCCCTGCTGCACATACACGACCGGCCAGGTCGTCGCGGTCGACGGCGGCTGGACCTGCAACTGACACATCCGCTCAGAACAATATGAAGATATAAGGAGAAAGATATGGACAACGCAATCAAAACACCGAATCGCACAGGTATTCTGGTGCGCGCCCTGATCGTGCTCGCCATGTGCGGCATCGTCAACTCCGCGGCCGTTTTCGTCTCCCCGATGGCGAAACACTTCGGCTGGACGACGGAGGCCATTGCCGGCGTTGCCACCTACATGGCCTTCATGCAGACGCCCGGCCACATCATCAGCGGCTGGCTGCTCGGCAAGATCGGCGCCAAGAAAACGCTCTTCCTCGGCTGCATCCTGCTGGGCCTCGCGTTCCTGCTGTCCGGCATGGTCCCCTCCGGCTCCCCCTGGATGCTGTACATCACCTTCAGCGTCCTGCAGGGTCTCGGCGTCGGCTTCACGTACACCGGCAGCACCTACTGCGCGACCGGCTGGTACCCCGACAAGCGCGGCCTTGCCTCCGGCCTGTGCATGGCCTTTAACGGCGGCTCCGCTACCTTCCTCGCGCCCCTGATCGTCAAGCTCATCAGCAGCATCGGCATCATCGTCACGCTCTACATCGTCGGCGGCGCGATCATCGTCATCGGCATCTGCGCGGCCATCGGCCTCAAGACCGCCCCGGTGGGCTATGCCCCGGCCGGCTGGAAAGCCAAGGCGGACGATCCCAAGCTTGCGGCCACGCAGCTGGAGAGTCTGACACCCGCCCAGGCGTTCCGTACCCGCGGCTACTGGCACCTGTTCCTCGGCTACGGTCTGTTCCCGACCATGTACATCATCTGCTACCCCCGCTTCTCCGTCCTCATTTCGGACGCGGGCTACTCGCTCAGCGCAGCCACCATCGGCGTGTCGATCTACTCGATCTGCAATGTTATCGGCCGTCTCGGCATGGGCGCGCTCATCGACAAGCTCGGCTACCGCAAGGTCTATACGATCTGCGGCATCTGCTCCGTCGCCTCTTCGCTCTGCCTGATGTTTGCCCACAGCCTGGCCATGTTCTACATCGCCTATGTCCTGCTGGCAGTCGGCTTCGGCGCGACGAACTGCTGCCACCCGGTTGCCGTTCAGGAGACCTACGGCTCCAAGTATGCCGGCGGCATCTTCGGCATCTGCATGCTCGGCTACATGATCATCTGCACCTTCATCAGCCCGAAGATCAGCTCGGCGCTCGTCAAGGCCACCGGCAGCTACACTGCCTCCATGATCTATGCCATCATCGCCTGCATCATTGCCGTCGTCGTCTATACCACCATCCCCATGCCCAAGAGACGCACGCTGGCAGAGGTTGCCGCAGAAGAAAAAGCCGCGCAGGAAAAGGCCGCGCAGGTCTGATCCGCGCTGTGTGCTCCGCTCTCCCCCTCTCATTTTTGCGGCATGGCCGGTTTTCCCTTCCTCATACCATCGGTCATGCCGCACGGCGGGCGGAGATACCGACATCAATACGAAAGGTAGCATCCTATGGGCGTAGTTGGTTGTATTCTCGGTTTCCTTGTCGTGATCTATCTTTGCTACAAGGACTGGTCCGTATATATCGCTTCGATCGTGGGCGCGGCGGTCGTGATCGCGTTTAACGTGCTCCCGTTCATGGACACGCTGCTCGGCTCCTATGTCAACGGCATGTTCGTCCCGATCAAAAGCTTCTTCTTCCTGCTGCTGTTCGGCAGCATTCAGTCAAAGATCTATTCGGAGAGCGGCGCGGCCTTCTCCATCGCCGACACGATCATGAGCAAGCTCCTGCGGCCCGGCGCCAGCAACACGAAGAAAAATGTGATCGCGGTCGCGGTCATTGTTGCCATCGGCGTCATCCTCTGCATGGGCGGCATCAATGCCAGCGTGTTCATCGTGCTCATGTACCCGGTCGCGCTCACGATCTTTGAATATTGCGACATTCCCAAGCGCTTTATCCTCGGCGTGCTCGCCGCGGCTTCCTATACGTTTACGCTGACCATGCCCGGCAGCCCGCAGGTGACCAACGTCGCCGCCATGACCGCCCTCGGCACGGCGGCGGATGTGGCGCTCGTCCCCGGCCTTGTCGGCGCGGCGGTCGAAGTCGTCGTCATCATCGTCCTGATGAATATCTACATCAACAAGGCGCGGGCCAAAGGCGAGCATTTTGAGCTCCACCCGCTCGATCCGCACTATGACAAGAACACGCCGCGGCCGAATTTCTGGATCGCGCTCATTCCGCTGGTCGCGCTCTTTGTCACCTTCAACATTCTGAAGATCAACATCAACATCTGCGTGATCGGCAGCACCGTTTTGTCCATCCTGCTGTTCTGGAAGCAGCTCAAGGCGAAGAACCTGCGTGAGCTCATCAGCACCGGCGCGGCGGACTCCATCCACATGTCGCTGACGGTCGCGGCCATCTGCGGCTTTGCCGGCGTCGTGACCAACACGGAAGCGTTCACGACCATGCTCAATGCCATCACCGGCATCAACATGTCCCCGATGCTGATCTGCGCCGTGGTCGTCGCCGTCATGTGCATGCTCACCGGCGGTTCCTCCACCGGCCAGCTGATCTCTCTGCCGCTCATCGCACCGAAGCTGCTCGATCTCGGGCTCAATGTCAACGCGATCCACCGTATCGCCTGCTTTGCCGCGACGACGCTCGATTCCATGCCGTACTCCGGCGCCATCCTGATGCTGCTGCCGATGTGCCGCATGAAGCTCAGGGAGATCTATCCGCCTATGTTCATCACAACGGTCATCGCCACGACCTGCGGCACGGCCGCCGTCATCGTGATGTGCGCACTGTTCCCCGGCCTCTGCTGATGTGCATGTGCGCGAGCGCATGTCCCCCAATAGAAAACACCGCCCCGCAGGCCATCGGCCTGCGGGGCAATCGTTGTTTGCGCTGCAGAAACGCCCTCCGGGCGAGAAACCGTCCGGAGGGCGTTTTTATCTTTGCCCATGTGCGGGGAATTAGCCGGTCCCGGTTTTCAGCCGGGGCGCCGCCTTGCGTGGGTCGGCGATTTGTGCTATCCTGCGCTTGAGGTGATACGATGAAAATTCTCATGATCAACGGCAGCCCGCACCCGCACGGCTGCACATATACCGCCCTGCACGAGATGGAGCAGGTGCTTCAGGCGGCGGGCGTTGAAACGCAGATCCTGACGGTCGGCGCCGAGCAGGCCGGCGGCTGCACTGCCTGCGGCGGATGCAACGCGACCGGCCGCTGCGTGCGCGGCGGCCTGGTGAACGACGCCATCGACGCGATGGAGACGGCGGATGCGCTCGTGCTTGCGTCTCCGGTGCACTATGCCGGGATCTCCGGCGCGATGTCGGCGTTTTGCGACCGGCTGTTCTACGCGAGTGATGGCTGGGCGAACAAGCCCTGCGCCTGCGTTGTCTCGGCGCGGCGCGCGGGCACGACGGCCGCGCTCGATCAGCTGGTCAAGTACCCGATGATCTCGAACATGCCGGTCGTGTCCTCGCAGTACTGGCCGATGGTGCACGGTGCGCGCCCGGAGGACGTCGCACAGGACGAAGAGGGCCTGCAGACGATGCGCCAGCTCGCGCGCAATCTGCTCTGGCTGGTGCAGTGCATGGCTGCCGGCGACTCCGCCGGTGTCCCGCGTCCGGAGACGGAAATGCGCAAATTCACCAATTTCATCCGCTGAGCTGCAGCAAGATCACGAAAAGGGCCTCCGCAGGCTTTGCCTGCGGAGGCCCTTTTGCGATTCGCCGGAGGTACGCTCAGCCGTGTTTTTTCGCGCGGCGCTTGCCGGTCATGTGCTCGACGGTCAGGCACAGGACGGTCGTCGCGGGAATGACGGCCTTCGAATACGGGAAGTCCGGCGCGCGGTACTGCGCCATGAGCACGTGCAGCGCGCGCTCCTTGTCCGCGTCCGGCACGAGCGCGATGCGGCCCTGACCGATGACGCTCTCATACGTCATGGTGCAGTTGCCGTGCTCGTCGTCGAGGATGAGCGCGTGGCCGCGGTCCATCTCGAACGAGACGTTCGGATTTTTTGCGATGAGGTCGTACTTCGTGCCGGTGCTCGCGCCGTGGAAGTACAGGCGGACGGTCTCACCGTCGACCTCCAGGCCGAAGTTCAGCGGCAGGATGTAGGGATACGGCTCGTCATGCAGGGCGAGGCGGCAGACGTCGCACCCGCGCATGACGGTGATGAGTTCCTGAAAATCGGTGATCTCCCGATCGGATCTGCGCATGGGAATGCTCCTTTCTGATCAGCCGACCGGCGGGCCGAGGCGCGCCAGCACGTCCTGAAAATAGTCCGGCAGCGGGCACGTAAACGTCACGAGCTTGCCGGTGCGCGGGTGGATGAATCGCAGTGCCCGCGCGTGCAGGCACTGCCCGCTCAGGCCCTTTTCCGGCCGCTTATGGCCGTAGACCAGGTCGCCGAGCAGGGGGTGGCCGATGTGCGCCATGTGCACGCGGATCTGGTGCGTGCGGCCGGTCTCAAGTTCGCAGCGGATATGCGTGTAGCCGTTGTAGCGCGCGATGACCGACCAGTGCGTGACGGCGCGGCGGGCGTTTTTGGGCGTCACGGCCATGCGCTTGCGGTCCGTCGGGTGGCGGCCGATGGGCGCATCGACCGTGCCGGCGTCTTCACGCAGATTGCCGCAGACAACGGCCTCATACGTGCGGGCCATGGTGTGGTCAGCCAGTTGGGCTGAGAGCGCGAGGTGCGCAAAGTCGTTTTTCGCCACGACGAGCAGGCCGGACGTGTCCTTGTCGATGCGGTGCACGATGCCGGGCCGCCGCTCTCCGCCGACGCCGGAGAGACTGTCGCCGCAGTGGGCGAGCAGGGCGTTGACAAGCGTGCCGTCCTCGTGGCCGGGCGCGGGGTGCACGACCATACCGCGCGGCTTGTTGACGACGATGAGGTCGTCGTCCTCATACACCACGTCCAGCGGCAGATCCTGCGCCACCAGCGCCGAGGGCGCGGCGTCCGGCAGCGTGACGACAAACGTGTCACCGGGTGCGGTCTTATAGTTTTTCTTCACGGGCGCGCCGTCTTTTGTCACGGCCCCCTGCGCGAGCAGCCGCTGGGCGGCGCTGCGCGTGAGCTCGGGCAGAGCGCGCGCAAGGAGAGCGTCGATCCGCTCGGCGCTCTCCTGTGTTTGAATCGTTCGCTGTTCCATTAGAAATCCGAAAACTCCGCCAAAATATCGTCGAGCGAGTAGCTATCGCCGTCCGTCGGGGCGGCGTCCGTGTCCTTGGCCGGGGCTTCCGGCTCGACCGGCGCGGCGGGCGTGCTGTTGAGATAGGCGAGCAGGGGATCCGCCGGGGCCGCATCCGCCGGTTTGACGGCGGGCTCGGCCGCCTTGGGCGCTGACTGCACCGGCGCCGTTGCAGCGGGTGCTGCCGGAGCCTTCGGTGCTTCCGGCGCTGCCGGAGTCACCGGCTGCGCCTGCACGGGTGCGCGATCCCACGCCGCAAAGGGGTCGTTCCGCGCCGGGGCCGGAGTCTCCGGACGCGCGGCGGGCTTTCTCGGCGCGGCGGGCCGCGCGATTGGCTGCTTCCGGGCGGGCAGGTGCAGCTTGTGCGCACGGGCGGGGGCGTCCGTGTGCTTGCGGGGCTTGCGCGCCGGTTTCGGCGCGGGCTCGCCCTCGCTGCCGTCACCCCGGTAGAAGATGACGTGCAGGCACAGGGCGATGCCGGCCACGACGATGAAGATATCCGCCAGGTTGAACACGGCGAAGCGCACGAACAGGAAGTTGAACATGTCCACCACGTAGCCGCTGAGGATGCGGTCGATGCAGTTGCCGACTGCGCCGGCCAGCACGAGCACGACCGACCAGCGGCCGACCTTGCCGTGCACGACGTTGCGCCGCAGGCAGAACACCGCGATGGCGGCGAACACGAGCGTGAAGAGAACGAAGATCCAGTGCGGCGCGTGCTGCAGGATGCTGAACGCAGCGCCGTTGTTGTGGATATTCGTCAGCTCCAGCACGCCGGGGATGAGCGTGACGTGCCCGGTGTCGAGCGGGATGTTGAGCGTGACCCAGTACTTCAGGCCTTGGTCAGCGATGAGGATCAGGATGGCTACGATGGCATACCACATAGCGGTTCCTCGCTTTCGGATCAGGATTTTGGGATCGGTGGTTTACTCCGCCTTCTGCGCGGCGACGACGGCGGCGCAGCGCGGGCACAGTCCGGTCTCGGGGTCGGCCTGCTCGGAGTGCATCCAGCAGCGCGGGCACTTGGTGCCGGGCGCGTTGTGCACGGAGATGTGCAGGCCGGGGAAATTCGTGCCGGTACCGGTGACGGCGTCTTCCGGCACGTCGCCGCCGACGAGGCACTGCGACACGATGAGCAGCTCGGGCAGGTTCATGCTCTGCACGTCGTCGAGCGCGGCCTTGGCGGCATCATCGTCGGCGCGCAGCGTCACGGCAGCCTCGAGCGGCTTGCCGATGCGCTTTTCGGCGCGAGCGGCCTCGAGCACGCCGTTGACGTCCGTGCGGACGCGGATCAGCTGGTCCCACTTGGCGAGCTCGTCGTTGCTGAGCGCATAGGCGTCGAACGGCTGGTTCATGACGTTGAGCAGCACGTTGCGCGCGTCGTCCTCGGCGCGGTGCGGCATGGCCAGCCAGATCTCGTCGCAGGTGAAGGCGAGGATCGGCGCGAACATCTTCGTCATGCTGTCGAGGATGAGGAACAGGGCCGTCTGCGCGCTGCGGCGCTTGAGACCGTTGCGCTCCTCGCAGTAGAGGCGGTCCTTGATGATGTCGAGATAGAAGCTCGAGAGCTCCACGACGCAGAAGTCGTTGATCGCATGCGAGACCACGTGGAATTCATAGTTGTCGTAAGCCTTGGCCACGCGGCGGATGAGATCGTTGAGCTTCGTGATGGCCCAGCGGTCGAGCGGGAGCATGTCCTCCGGCGCGACGAGGTGCCCGGCGTCGAACCCATCGAGGTTGCCGAGGCAGTAGCGCGCCGTGTTGCGGAACTTGAGGTAGTTTTGCGTCAGCTGCTTGAAGATCTCCTTCGAGCAGCGCATGTCGGCGTGGTAGTCGGCGCTGCCTGCCCACAGGCGAAGCATGTCGGCGCCGAATTCGTTGATGATCTCGGTCGGATCCATGCCGTTGCCGAGGGACTTGTGCATGGCCTTGCCCTCGCCGTCCACGGTCCAGCCGTGGGTCAGGCACTCGCGGTACGGGGCGCCCTTGCCGAGCGCGCCGACGGCCACGAGCAGGGACGACTGGAACCAGCCGCGGTACTGGTCGCCGCCCTCGATATACATATCCGCCGGCCAGAAGCCCTGGTCGCGCTGCATGGCGGCGACGTGGGTGGAGCCGGAGTCGAACCAGCCGTCAAGGGTGTCGGTCTCCTGGGTGAAGTGCTTGCCGCCGCAGTGCGGGCAGGTGAAGCCTTCGGGCAGGATGTCGGCCGCCGGGCGGTCGAACCAGGCGTTGCTGCCTTCCTTTTCAAAGAGCTTGGCCACTGCCTCGATGCTCTCTTCGTTGCACACGGGCTTGTGGCAGTCGTCGCAGTAGAACACCGGGATCGGCAGGCCCCAGCGGCGCTGGCGGGAGATGCACCAGTCGGCGCGCTCGCGGATCATGGCGGCCATGCGCTCCTTGCCCCAGCTCGGGAGCCAGCGCACGTTCTCGCACGCGGCGACGGCCTCCTCCTTGAACGAATCGACGGAGCAGAACCACTGCGGCGTGGCGCGGAAGATGATCGGCTGTTTGCAGCGCCAGCAGTGCGGGTAGCTGTGCACGATGTCCTCGCTGGCGAACAGGGAACCGGCTTCCTTCATGTCTGCGAGGATGACGGGGTTCGATTCCTCCGTGGACATGCCGGCGTACTTGCCGGCGTAGTCGGTGTGGCGGCCCTGATCGTCCACGGGCACGACCATGTCCATGCCGTAGCGCTTGCAGGTCAGGTAGTCGTCGGCACCGAAGCCGGGCGCGGTGTGCACGCAGCCGGTGCCGGAATCCATGGTGACGTAGTCCGCCAGCACCAGACGCGAGGTCTTGGGCAGGAACGGATGGTCGGCGAGCATGTTCTCAAAGAAGTTGCCGGGGTGCTGCTCGAGCACCTCGTAGCTGTCAAAGCCGCCGATGTGCATGACCTTCTCGGTCAGGGCGTCGGCCATGATGTATACCTCGCCGTTCGGGGCCTGCACGAGGTTATACAGTTCGCGCGGGTTGAGCGCGATGGCGAGGTTGCCGGGCAGGGTCCAGATCGTCGTTGTCCAGATGACGAAGAAGAGCTTGCTGTGGTCAACGTTCGGCAGCTTGCCGAGGTCGTCGTGCATCGGGAACTTCACGTACACGGTCGTGCACGGATCGTCCTGATACTCGATCTCCGCCTCGGCGAGGGCGGTCTCATCGTGAGGGCACCAGTACACGGGCTTGAGGCCCTTGTAGATGTGGCCATTTTGATACATCTTGCCGAACACACGCACCTCGTCGGCCTCGAAGCCCTTGTTCATGGTCTTGTAGGGGTGCTCCCAGTCGCCCATGACGCCCATGCGCTTGAAGCCGGCCATCTGGCGGTCGATGTATTTCTGCGCATAGTCATGGCACGCGCTGCGGAAGTCGGCGACGCTCATGGCCTTGTGGTTGAGCTTCTGCTCCTTGATGATGGCGCTCTCGATGGGCATGCCGTGGTTGTCCCAGCCGGGGATGTAGGGCGTGTAGTAGCCGCGCATGGCGTAGGAGCGGACGATGAAGTCCTTGAGCGCCTTGTTGAGCGCGTGGCCCATGTGGATGTCGCCGTTGGAGAACGGAGGGCCGTCGTGCAGGCTGAAGCGCGGCTTGCCGTCGTTCTTTTTGAGCATTTCGTGGTACAGGTCCATGTCGTACCAGCGCTGGAGCATCTCGGGCTCCCGCTTGGCAAGGCCGGCGCGCATGGGAAAGTCTGTTTTCGGCAGATTGATCGTGGCATTGAAATCGTTCTTGGACATGGTTCTATCTTTCTCCTCTCAGAGTTGTATTTCCATCAAAAATTGCGCAGGGCGGTACGGCACCGGCCGTCCCGCCCTGGTTGATTGCATGTTCACTCAGCTGTTATGCAGGAAGTGATAAAGCTGCGTGGCGTCATCTGCTGCGCTGTCGGCCGCGGTATCGTCGGTCTCCACCGGCTGCGCCTCCACAGGGGCGGCGGACACGGGGATGGCTTCCGCGGGCTGCTCGGCGGCCGGAGTTTCCGGCTGCGCGGGCTCGGACACCGGCTCGGCAGGGGCGGCGCTCACGCTTGCCGGCCGGGCGGCAGGCTGCGCGGCCGCAGCCTTCGCCCCGGCGATCTTATCCAGGTACTCGAGCTGGTTCAGGCACAGATTACGCACATCTTCCAGAAATTTTGCGCAGGACGTTTTGGCGTTGAGGAGTTTGGCTTCCTCGTTGGCGGTTTCGTGCTGGAGGCCGCCAAGTATTCGGTCGGACGTGTCCTTGGCCTCGCCGAGTATCTTGTCGGCGCGGGCCTGAGCGTCGTCCTCTATCTGCTTGCCGACCTTCTGGGCCGACAGTATGGCCAGACGCATGGCGTCTTCGCTGGCGCGGTACTCTTCTATCTTATCGACCAGTACCTTCATCTTGCCCTTGAGCACGGCAACTTCCTTCTGCGCGTTGGCAAGCTCGGTGGCCACTTCTTCCTGATAGTTCTGCACGGCGGCCATGTCGTATCCGCCGAACATCGCTTTTTCAAAAGTCTTTTCCCGAATATCCTGAGGAGTCATGTTGGATAGTCCTCCATTCTTTCTATAGGTGTACTACACGGCGGGCGCTGTCAGGGACAGTATGCCCGGATTTACAGATGGAACTCGCCCGACTCCATGTCGTCGAGCTGGTCGCCCATGAGGTCGACATTGAACGGCGTGATGATATACGTCGCGCTGGCCACGCGGCGGATCTTGCCGTCCTGCGCGTAGGCGACGCCGGACAAAAAGTCGATCAGCCGGCGGGAGATGGCCGGATCCGTCTTTTCCAGATTGATGAGCACGGCGCGGCGATCACGCAGATGGTCCGCGATCTCTCCGGCGGACTCAAACTGCTTCGGCGTGGCGAGCACGACCTTGAGCTGGCTGCCGCTGTTGAGGTTGACGACCTTGTCGGCCACGCGGCTGTCGCCCTTCGGCGCGTAGCTCGGCGCGGGGCGCTCCGGCTCCATCACCGGATCGTCGCGGATGAAGGTGCTCTTTTTCGGCGCGGGCGCCGGGCGGCGGGGCGCGGCCGCCGGACGGGCCGGGGCCGGACGCTCCGGTGCGGCAGCTTCCGCGACCGGGATCGCTTCATCCTCATCATCGAAAAACTCGTCGTCGTCATCGTACGGACGGGTCATTTTTTTCAGTTCATCCAAAAATCCCATTCGGGACCCCCCTTTTACGTGCCGGCGGCTGCCGTGCCGCTGCACTGATCTCTGCGGAGTGCGCCGAAGCGGCGCTCAGTGTTGGGAATAATCCCGCGCGCCAAAGATCGACGAGCCGACGCGCACCATGTTCGCACCGGCGCAAATGGCGTCCTCAAAGTCTCCGCTCATACCCATGGACAGAAAGTCCATAGAAACATTATCGTATTTTTTTCTGCCGATGTCAACAAAAAGCTCATGCATTTTCGTAAAATATGCATGATTTCCGTCGGAAGTTTCTGCCACGGGCGGGATCGCCATCAGGCCGCGCACGCGAATATGCGCGCAGCTGGCGGCCGTTTCCAGCAATTGCGGCAGGGCGGCGGGGTCCACGCCGCTCTTGGCGGCTTCGCCGCCGATGTTCACTTCCAGCAGGATGTCCTGCACGATGCCCTGCATGGCCGCGCGCTTTTCGATCATGGCCAGCAGCTCCGGCGAGTCCACCGACTGGATGAGATCGACCTTGCCCACGACCTGCCGGACCTTGTTCGTCTGCAGGTGGCCGATGAAGTGCAGCGGCGCGCCGGTGTAGGCGCCCTGGGCGAGCTTTTCGGTCATCTCCTGCACGCGGTTCTCGCCGCAGGCGTCGATCCCGGCGGCGACGGCCTCGCGCACGCGCGCGGCGTCGTTCATCTTCGTCGCTGCCACGAGCGTGATGTCGGCGCCCGTGCGGCCCGTAGTGCGGGCGGCGGCGTCGATGCGCGCGCGGATGGCGGCAATGTTTTCGGCAATGGTGCTCATAGTGGGTGGTGCCTCCTTATTTCACGACCTGCCCGTTGGACAGGCCCTTGCCGGTGACGACGATCTCGTTGCCGGCGCGCAGGGCGTTGCTCTCCGTGCTCTGGGCGACGAGACAGTAGTCGTCGGTCTGATAGATGATCTCGATCGGCTTTTTCTCCAGCTGCGCCGCCGTGACGACGTAGACGTATGACTGCCCGTCGCCGTCCATGTGCACGGCCTTGAGCGGGACGCGCAGGCCGGTGTGCTCGCTGTAGACGACGTCGGCCGTCGTCTTGCGCATGGCCAGCGTGTCGGCCAGCGCTGCGTTGCACGCGAACACGACGGCGACCTTGCCGCTGCTGTCCGGCTCGCTCTTGCTCAGCACGGTCGCCGAGACGGTGCCGTTGTAATGCTGCGGAAAGTCGAGCGAGGCGCTGCCGTTCAGGTTCAGGCGGTCGGCGTCGGCCTTGTTCATGACGGAGGCAAAGTACCACTTTTTCGCCGTGACGAGCTTGCCGATGGCGTCGGCGGGCGTCGCGGCTGTGGTGCGCTCGAGTGCGTCCACGCCGTCGGGCGTGAGGTTTTCGAGCATGTCCGGCGTGAGCGATTCATATCCGTCGGTCGTGGACGTGAACAGGCCCGCGGCCGGGGCCGTGATGCTGCCGCGGCCGGCGCCGGCGTTTTCCAGCTGGTGCAGCTCGGCATTGAGCGCGTCGAGGTCGCCCTGCGAGACGGTGCCGGTCGCCGAGCCGAAGAGCAGGGAGCTGAGATCCATGCAGAGGTCGTCCAGCTCCGAGGTGCTGCCGGCGGAGACGGCGGCATTGAGCTGCAGGATGGCGCTGCGCACGTCGCTGTCGCGGTCGGACGCGCCGGAGGCGCTGCCCGCGCGCGCGAGCAGGCTCGAGACGTAGGCGATTTCTTTTTTCAGCTCGCGGGCGCGGCTGGCGCTGTCGAGCGCGGCCTTGGAGTCCACGCCGATGGCGATCTCGCCGCCGCGCGCGACCTCCTTGCCGTCATCCACGGACAGGGACAGAAACTCCTTGTCCGAGGCGATGACCTGCTCCTCGCGCACGACGATGCCGCTGGCCTGCCCGCTCTCGCTGACGGTCACGAGCACCGCCGGGGCGGTGGCGTAGGACTGCTGCGTCGAACGGAACAGATACACGCCCAGATACACGAGCATGGCCGCGAAGAGCACGAACATGGCGATGTTCGTGAAGGTATTCGTTTTCTTCAAATCCGGCCCTCCTTTCGGCGGGGGGCGGCGGGGAGATCAGCCCTGCAGATCGAGCGAGACCGGCCGCGCCGGGGCGACCGTCGAGATCGCGTGCTTGTAGATCATCTGCTGCCGGCCGTCGGCGTCGATGAGCACGACGAAGCTGTCAAAGCTGCGCACAACACCGCGCAGCTGGAACCCGTTCATGAGAAACAGGGTCACGGGGATCTTTTCCCGCCGGATGTAATTGAGGAATGCGTCCTGAAGGTTCTGTGTCTTTTGCATGATCGCCGCTCCTTTGGCCGGAGCGGGGGTACATTTATTTATCATAACACAATCTGCCGCTCCGTGAAATAGTGAATTTATACAAATCCGGTCGAAATGGCAGTTTCCTCCGGGCTTGTACAGGCCACTATTCTATACCGCGGCCGGACAAGAATTGCGTCGAAAGGCGGCACGCCCGGTCCATGTCCGGCGTTTTTTCGTGCCGGAGCCAGAACAGGTCCTGGTCCCGCCGCAGCCACGTGAGCTGGCGCTTGGCATAGCGCCGGGAGGCGAGCTGGATGGCGGCGACGGCGTCCTGCGGTGCGGCTTCCCCACGCACGGCGGCGACGGCTTCTTTGTAGCCGATGGCCTGCATGGCCGTGCAGTCGGCCGGCACGCCGGCGGCCAGCAGCGCGCGCACCTCGTCGAACAGGCCCTGGCGCACCATGAGCTCCACGCGCCGGTCGATGCGGTCGTAGAGATCCTGCCGGTCGGCGAAATCGAGCGCGATCTTCGCCGCGTCATACCGCGGCGGCACGGTGCGGGTCTCGGCGTCGTGCTGCGTGATGGTCTTGCCCGTGAGGATATAGACCTCCATAGCGCGCACGATGCGCTTTTTGTCCGCGGGGTGGAGCTTTGCCGCCCGCTCGGGGTCGACCTTGCGCAGCTCGCCGAGCAGCCCCTCGCCGCCGATCTCGTCGTAGCGCTCGCTCAGCTCCTGCCGCAGCGCGGTGTCGGCCGTACCGTCGGCAAACGTACGCCCGGCGATGAGCGAGTCGATATACAGCCCCGTGCCGCCGACGACGATCGGCAGTTTTCCGCGCGCGAGGATATCATCCACGCAGGCGGCCGCCTCCTTAGCGTAGCGCGAGACGGAGTAGTTTTCCGCGGGGTCGGCGATGTCGATCATGTGGTGCGGCACGCCCTGCATCTCTTCCGGCGTGGGCTTGGCCGTGCCGATGTCCATGCCGCGGTAGATCTGCATCGAGTCGGCCGAGACGACCTCGCCGCCCAGCCGCTGCGCGAGCGCCACGCCGAGCGCGGTCTTGCCCGAGGCGGTCGGGCCGGTGATGACGACAAGTTTTGGCTGCATCGTGACAGTCTCCTTTCCGTGGGGGAGAATTCAGAAAGATTATGTTGAAAAGTATTAGAAATGTGTTAGAATGAAAGCACATTCCCCAGTTTTCAGGAAGGTGAACCCATGAAGATCAAAATTTCTGCCGACAGCACGTGCGATCTCTCGCCCGAACTGATCGAGCGCTATCACATCGGCATCACGCCGCTGTACATCATCCGCGGCGAGGAGACCCTGCGCGACGGCATCGACGTGCACCCGCAGGAGCTCTACGATTACGCCAACGCCACCGGCAAGCTCTGCAAGACCGCGGCGGTGAACGTGTCGGACTATCTGGCGTACTTCGCCGCGTGCCGGGAGGAATATGACGCCGTGATCCACTTCACGATCTCGAGCGACATGTCCGGCTGCTATCAGAACGCCTGCATCGCGGCCAAGGAGTTTACGAACGTCTACCCCGTGGATTCGCGCAACCTCTCGACCGGAATCGGCCACCTGGTGCTCAACGCGGCCGAGATGGCCGAGCAGGGCATGGACGCGGCCGACATCGCGGCGGCGCTGAAGAAAAAGCGCGAGAAGCTCGATGTCAGCTTCGTGATCGACACGCTGGAATATCTCAAGCGCGGCGGCCGCTGCTCGGCGCTCGTGGCCATGAGCGCCAATCTCCTGCACCTCAAGCCGTGCATCGAGGTCAAGGACGGGAAGATGGGCGTGGGCCGCAAGTACCGCGGCAAGCTTGAAAAGTGCTACGTGCAGTACATCGAGGATCGGCTCAAGGGCCGCGACGACATTGACTGCCACCGCATCTTCATCACGGATTCCGGCATCGATGAGGCCACGTGGAAGGAGCTCGAGCGCGTTGTGCGCGCGTGCCAGCCGTTTGAGGAGGTTCTCCACACGCAGGCCGGCTGCACGGTGTCGAACCACTGCGGCCCCGGCTGCATGGGCATTTTGTACTACCACAAGTAAACAGAGTTGTACAGTCTGACAGGGAGCGCGTTCCGGCGCTCCCTGTAGTCTTTTTAAACAATGCGCTTGAAGAGCTTGTCCAGCTCCCGGCGCGTGAGCGTCACGGCGACGGGGCGGCCGTGCGGGCAGTATTTCACCTCGCCGGCGCACACCGCGTCCGCCAGACGCAGCAGCTCCTCGGGCTCGGTCTGCCAGCCGGCCTTGATGGCCGCCTTGCACGCCACGGTCTTGAGCACCTCGTCGCGCACGGACTGCGCGTCCATGCGCGCACCATGGCGCAGCTGCGCGCAGATCTCCTCGAGTGCGGGCAGGGCGTCCGCCGCGTCGAGCTGCGCAGGCACGCCGCGGAGAATGTAATCATTGCGGCCGAACGGCTCAAGCGTGAAGCCGAGCTCCGCGAGCACGTCGCCGTACTGCTGCAGCACGTCGGCATCGCTCGCGTCCGGCGTGAAGGGCAGCGGCTCGAGCAGCGTCTGCGACGGGATGTCGGCAGGGCTTTGCCGCATGTGGTCAAAGTTGATGCGCTCGTGTGCCGCGTGCTTGTCGATGAGGATGAGCGTCTCGCCCTTCTCAACGAGGATGTACGTGTGCATCGCCTCGCCGATCAGCCGGGCGGGCGGCTCGGCCGGGGGCGCGGCGCGCTCGAGCGGGGAGGGGATGACCGGCTCCGGCTCGATGGCGGTCTGCGCGGGCTGTGCGACAGGCACAATCGGCTCCGGCGCTGGCGGTGTGCTCGGTATGGGGCGCGCGGGTGTCACAAACATCGGCGGCGGGGCAACGCGCGGCGCGGCGAAGGCCGACGCCGTCGGCGAGCGGAACGCGACAGCTTCCTCCGCCGGGGCAGCGGGAGCATAGGTGCGCGCAGGCGCAAATGTCGGCGCTGCGGGTGCGGGCGGGTGCTGTGCTGCGGCCGGTGCCGCTTTCGGCGCTGCCGGCACGAACGGGTCTGCCTTCGGCGCGGGCTCCGGTTTGGCCGCCGTTTTCGACAGCGTGGCCACGGGCTCTTTTTCTGCCTCAAGCGCGGCGCGCGCACCGTAATACACGGCGTCAAACACCGCGCGCTCGTGTGTGAACTTCACCTCGGTCTTGGCCGGGTGGACGTTCACGTCCACGGCCGCGCAGCTGAGCTCGATATACAGCACGCACGCGGGGAAGCGCCCCACGAGCAGCGTGTTGCGGTAGGCCTGTTCGAGCGCGGCCTGCAGCGCGGCGGATCTGATCCACCGGCCGTTGCAGAAGAAATACTGCTGCGCGCGGCTGCCGCGCCCGGCGGCGGGCGAGGAGATGAAGCCGTGCACGCGCACGCCGTCGGCCTCACCGGCGCAGGGCAGCAGGCTCATGGCGAGGTCGCGCCCGAGCAGGCTGTAGACGCAGCTGTCGAGCTTGTTGTCGCCGGGGGAGAAGAAGACCTCCTCCCCGTCGCGGATGCAGCGCACGGACACATCCGGCCGGCCGAGCGCGCACCGCAGCGCGGCGGCGGCGCAGGCCGCGCCCTCCGCGCGGTCGGACTTCAGGAATTTGCGCCGGGCGGGCGTGTTGAAAAACAGGTCGCGCACGATCATCGTCGTGCCCTCGGGGCAGCCGGTCTCGTACATGTCCTGAATGTCGCCCGCGTCGAGCGTCATGTGCGTGCCGGCGGCCGCGCCGCGCTGCCGCGTCGTGAGCGTGATGTGCGACACGGCGCTGATCGCGGCCAGCGCCTCGCCGCGGAAGCCCATCGTGCCGATGGCCTCGAGCCCCTGCTCGTCGTGCAGCTTGCTCGTCGCGTGGCGCAAAAACGCGATGCCCGCGTCCTCGGGCGCCATGCCGCAGCCGTCGTCCGTCACGCGCAGATATGTCGCGCCGCCGCCGCGCAGCTCCACCGTCACGGTGCGGGCCCCGGCGTCAAACGCGTTTTCCACCAGCTCCTTGACGACCGAGGCGGGCCGCTCCACGACCTCGCCCGCGGCGATCAGATCCGCCAGATGCGGAGAGAGAATTTGAATCTCGGGCATCGTTTGCCCTCCTTTAAGTACAGTCCAGGGGGCGCGAGCGCCCCGCGCGTATATTATAAAGGATTGTCATTGAAAATTCCACCGCGAAATGCTACAATATTCTATCACACTTCAAATTTTATCCGGCCGGAGCCGGACAGGCAGGAGCATTGCATGAGCTATCAGAGAACGGAGATTTCCGAATCGGACATCCAGCACCAGATGGATATCTGCGCGCAGCTGCGCGCGCACTTCACCGCCGGCGGCCGCCAGCCGCTGGCCATGGTCGATACCTACGGCTGCCAGCAGAACGAGGCCGACAGCGAAAAGCTGCGCGGCTATCTGCACGCCATGGGCTTTGACTTCACACAGGACGAATTCGCGGCCGACGTCGTCGTCATGAACACGTGCGCCGTGCGCGAGCACGCCGAGACGCGCGTGTTCGGCAACGTCGGCGCGCTGACGCACACCAAGGCGCGCAACCCCAATCAGATCATCGCGGTCTGCGGCTGCATGGCGCAGCAGGAGCACGTGGCCGAGAAGCTGAAAAAGTCCTACCGCATCGTCGACCTCGTCTTCGGCCCGCACGAGCTGTGGCGCTTTCCGGAGCTGCTGCACACCGTCTGCACCGAGCACCGGCGGGTGTTTGCCATCGCGCCGGCGGACGGCAGCGTGGCCGAGGGCATCCCCCAGCAGCGCGACGGCAGCGTCAAGGCGTGGCTGTCGATCATGTACGGGTGCAACAACTTCTGCACCTACTGCATCGTGCCGTATGTGCGCGGGCGCGAGCGCTCCCGCCACCCGGAGGAGATCGTGCGCGAGGCGCGCGAGCTCGTCGCAGCAGGGTATAAGGACATCACGCTCCTGGGGCAGAATGTCGACTCCTACGGCCGCGACCTTGACGAGGACGTGGACTTTGCCGACCTCATCCGGCGCATCAACGCCATCCCGGGCGACTTTGTCATCCGCTTCATGAGCAGCCACCCGAAGGACGCGACGGAAAAGCTCTTTCGCGCCATGGCCGAGTGCGAAAAGTGCGCGCACCAGATGCACCTGCCCGTGCAGAGCGGCAACGACCGCGTCCTGCACGCGATGAACCGCGGCTACACGCGCGAGAAATATCTGGCGCAGGTGGCGCTTGCGCGGCAGTACATGCCCGACCTTGTGCTCACGACGGATATCATCGTGGGCTTCCCCGGCGAGACGGACGAAGAATTTGACGACACGCTCTCGCTCATCGAGACCGTGCGCTACGATGCGATGTTTACCTTTATCTATTCGCCGCGCGTCGGCACCCCGGCGGCGAAGATGCCCGATCCCTACACCCGCGCGCAGAAGCAGGTGCGCTTTGACGCGCTCGTCGCAGCGGCCAACCGCATTTCTGAGGAAAAGCACCGCGCCTATGAGGGCAGCGTGCAGCGCGTGCTCGTCGACGGTGCCGACGGCCGGGGCGACCATCCGCTCACGGCGCGCACGAAGGGCGGCCGCCTCGTGCACATGCGCGGGGACACGTCGCTCGTCGGGCAGTTCGTGGACGTGAAGATCACCGGCAGCAACACCTGGGCGCTCTATGGCGAGGAGGTATGACGCATGGCGGAACTGACGCCGATGAAGCGGCAATATTATGAGATCAAGCAGCGCAATCCCGACTGCCTGCTGTTTTTCCGGCTGGGCGATTTCTATGAGATGTTTGACGACGACGCGCGCCTGGCCGCGCGCGAGCTCGACCTCACGCTCACGACGCGCGACCGCAATGTCGAGGACCCGGCCGAGCGCACGCCCATGTGCGGCGTGCCGTATCACTCGGCCGAGGCGTACATCGGCCGCCTGATCGCCAAGGGCTACAAGGTGGCCATCTGTGAGCAGATGGAAGATCCCGCGCTGGCCAAGGGGCTGGTCGACCGGGACGTGATCCGCATCATCACGCCCGGTACGGTCACGGCTTCGTCCATGCTCGAGGAGAATAAGTCGAATTACCTCTGCGCGGTGTATCTCAGCGGGCAGTCCGGCGGCACGGCGTTCTGCGACCTCTCGACGGGGGAATTCTGCGCTGCGAACTACCCGGCCGACGCCGTGAGCCACATCCTCAACGAGCTCGGCCGCTTTGCCCCGCGCGAGGCCGTGTGCGCCGACGCGGCGGCGGAACATGACGAGATCCGCACCTTCCTCACCAAGCGCCTCGGCAGCCTGGTCGAGGCGGGCGGAGACCGGTTTGAATACCTGGCGGCGGCCGCGCGCGTGTGCGAGCAGTTCGGCGTGCAGAGCACGGACGAGCTCGGTCTCGGTGAGGCGCCGGCGGCCGTGTGCGCGGCCGGGGCGCTGCTGGCCTACCTGCACGAGACGCAAAAGTGCGACCTCGGCCACATCCGGCGGCTGGAGCTGCTGGGCGACGACCACTATATGGAGCTCGACTATACCACGCGCCGCAACCTCGAGCTGACGGAAAACCTCCGCTCCGGCGAAAAGCGCGGCAGCCTCCTCTGGGTGCTTGACAAGACGAAAACGCCCATGGGCGGCCGCCTGCTGCGCGCATGGGTGGAGCGTCCGCTGCTCAGCCCCGTGCAGATCCGCCGCCGCCTCGGCGCGGTGGAGGAGCTGGCGGGCGACAACGTTTTGCGGGGCGAGCTCATCCGCTGCCTGCGCGAGATCGGCGACATGCAGCGCCTCGTCTCCCGCGCGGTGTACGGCTCTGCCAACGGGCGCGACCTGCACGCGCTGGCCCTGTGCTGCGCGCAGCTGCCGAATCTGACGGCGCTGCTCAAAGACGTGCACAGTGCGGCCCTGCGCGACATTGCGCAGATGGACACGCTCGCCGACCTCTGTGCGCGCATCGACCGCGCCATCTGTGACGAGCCGCCGTTTTCCGTGCGCGAGGGCGGCATCCTCCGCCCGGGCTACAGCGAGGAGGTCGACCGCCTGCGCAACGTGCGCGACCACGGCGCGCAGACCGTCGCCGAGCTCGAGCAGCGCGAGCGTGAGCGCACCGGCGCGAAAAAGCTCAAGGTCGGCTACAACAAGGTCTTTGGCTACTACATCGACATTCCGAACAGCGCGGGCGTCACCGAGCTGCCGGAGGACTATATCCGTAAGCAGACGCTGGTCTCGAGCGAGCGCTATTTCACGCGCGAGCTCAAGGACCTCGAGAACACGCTCCTGACGGCGCGCGAGCGCATCGCGGAGCTGGAGTACACGCTCTTCAACGAGGTGCGCCAGCTCGTCGCGGGCGAGGTCGCGCGCGTGCAGGCGGCGGCGGACGCCGTGGCCCGGCTCGACGCGCTGTGCTCGCTGGCGGAGACGGCGGTGAAAAACCACTACGTCTGCCCCGAGGTCGACCTCTCGCGCACGCTCGACATCCGCGAGGGGCGCCACCCCGTCGTGGAGCAGGCGCAGAAGGACAGCCTCTTTGTCCCGAACGACACGTTCCTCAACGACGCGGACGACCGCGTCGCCATCGTGACCGGGCCGAACATGGCCGGTAAATCCACGTACATGCGCCAGACCGCGCTCATCGTGCTCATGGCGCAGATGGGCTCGTTCGTCCCGGCGAAGAGCGCCGTCATCGGCGTGGTTGACCGCGTGTTCACGCGCATCGGCGCGTCCGACGACCTGGCCGCCGGGCAGAGCACGTTCATGGTCGAGATGAGCGAGATGGCCAACATCCTCCGCCACGCCACGGCGCAGAGCCTGCTCATCCTCGATGAGATCGGCCGCGGCACGTCCACCTACGACGGCATGGCCATCGCCCGCGCGGTGCTCGAATACTGCGCGGACCCCCGCCGCCTCGGCGCCAAGACCATGTTCGCCACGCACTACCACGAGCTGACCGCGCTCGAGCAGACGCTGCCCGGCGTGCGCAACTACAACATCACGGCCAAGAAGCAGGGCGGTACGCTGCTGTTTCTGCGCAAGATCGTTGCCGGTGCGGCCGATGACAGCTACGGTATCGAGGTCGCCAAGCTCGCCGGCGTGCCCGACGCGATCATCACGAAGGCCAAGACCTACCTGCGCGAGCTGGAGTCCGGCGCGGCGGAGCCCGCCGCCCCCGCACACACGGCGCAGGATGCTGCGCAGATGACGCTCGGCGACGCGGCCGGGGATGAAATTGCCGAGGAGCTGCGCAGCATCGACCTCAACACCATCACGCCGCTCGAGGCCATGCGCCTGCTCTTTGAGCTGCAGCAGAAAGCGAGGGGCTGACGTGCAACATCCCAACATGGTGTGGACAGACCCCATGCCGCGCGGCGCGCGCATCGCGGGCTGGGTGTATTTTCCCATCCATGCGGTCGTGCTGCCGCTGACGATCGGCGCACTGCTCATGGCGGTGCTCGGCAAGCTGCCGTCGGACGTGACGTGCAACGTTCTGTATTACCTCTGCGGCCTTGTGTTCACGCTCATCGCCATGTGGCGGTTCCTGCGCCGCAGCTTTGACACGATGGTCGGCAGCATCCTGCGCTGCATCGGCATGATGTTTGCCGCCTACGGCATCGACGTGCTGCTCTCGCTCGTGCTGCAGCTCGGCACGAGTCTCATCGGCGAGCTGCCCGTGCCGAACAACGACGCCGTGACCGGCCTCGCCCGGACGGACTACAAGCGCATGATCGCCGTCGCGGTGCTCATGGCGCCGCTCGTGGAGGAGTGCCTGTTTCGCGGCGTGGTCTTCGGCACCATCCGGCCGCGCAGCCGCTTTTGGGCCTATGCCGCGTCGATCGCGCTCTTCTCGCTCTACCACGTCTGGCAGTATGTCATCGTGTACAATGATCCGAAGCTGCTGCTCTCGGCGCTGGCGTATGTGCCGGTGTCGGCCGCGCTCACGTTCTGCTATGAGCAGACGCGTTCGATCTGGCCGCCGGTGTTTTTCCACATGTTTGTCAATGCGCTCTCGCTCACGGTGCTCGCCGGGTGAGGGCAGGAAAAAACCGCTGCTTTCCGGGATTGGAAAGCAGCGGCTTTTCTATGCTTTTTATTCTTTCACTTTTTCGTACACGCAAAACTGATAGCCCACGCCGTCGTGCTCCGCGCGCGGCTCGCTCGATGCGCAGCGCCACGCGGGGTCGGCGTCCAGATCCGGGAAAAACACGTCTGAGTGGGGCACTGAGTCGATTTTCGTGACGTATACGCGCGTCAGGTGGGGGAACATCTGCCGGAACACGCTGTCTCCGCCGATGACGAAGCAGCGGTCATACCGTGCGGCGGCGGCGACGGCCTCCGCCGGGGAATGCACCACCTGCGCCCCCTCGATCGTGATGTTCTGCCGCGTGAGCACGAGATTTTCGCGCCCCGGCAGCGGTCTGCCGCCGGGAAAATCGTCCAGCGTGCGCCGGCCGACGATCACGGCCGCGCCCATCGTGAGCGCCCGGAAGCGGCGGCGGTCGGCCGGAATCACGAGCGGCTGCGTGCCCTTTGCCCCGATGCCCCAGTCGGCATAGACGGCGACGATCGCATCCATCTGCCCGCCCCCTTACACCGCGATGGGGATCTTCCCCGTGAACTCGCTGTATTCGTAGCCCTCGACGCGGAAGCTGTCGCGCGTGAAGGCGTAAAAATCATGCACGTCCGGGTCGATGAAAAACTGCGGCGCCGGCTTCGGCTCGTTTTGGATCAGCTGCTCGATGACCGGCACATGGCGGTCATAGATGTGCGCGTCGGCAATGACGTGCACCAGCTCGCCCGCCTGCAGGCCGGACACCTGCGCGAACATGTGCACGAGCACGGCGTACTGCACGACGTTCCAGTTGTTTGCCGCGAGCATGTCCTGGCTGCGCTGGTTGAGGATGGCGTTGAGCGTGTTGCCCGAGACGTTGAACGTCATCGAGTACGCGCACGGATAGAGCGCCATCTCGTGCAGATCCTCGAACGTATAAATATTCGTCAGGATGCGGCGGGAGGCGGGGTTGTGCTTCAGGTCGTAGAGCACGCGGTCCACCTGGTCGAATTCGCCCTCGGGATACTGGTGCTTGACGCCGAGCTGATAGCCGTAGGCCTTGCCGATCGAGCCGGTCTCGTCGGCCCACTGGTCCCAGATGTGGCCGCGCAGGTCGTGGATGTTGTTCGACTTCTGCTGCCAGATCCACAGCAGCTCGTCCACGGCGGTCTTCCAGTAGGTGCGCCGCAGCGTCAGCAGCGGGAACTCCCTGGACAGGTCGTAGCGGTTGACGATGCCGAACTTCTTGACCGTGTGTGCCGGGGCACCGTCGTCCTCCCAGCGGGGGCGCACGGCCTGATCGGTATCCCAGACGCCGTTTTGCAGAATGTCGCGGCAGTTGCGGATAAAGACCTCGTCTGCGTAGCTCATCGTTCGGCTCCTTTCAAAAACACTTTGAAACAACAGTTTACCATACTGCCACCGGGATTGCAAACGACAAATGGCGAAAATGGAACGCGCCCTGGTTATTTGACAATTGGAACAAAATTGCTGGATAAATTTGTTCAAATTGCGCGCGGGATTTGACGCACTTTTTGCACAAAGGCCATCCCAATTCCCTGCACGGGATGCTATAATCAAAGCAGCAGAAACCCGGAAAACAAAACTGAAACGGAGGATAACACATGAAGCACACGAAGAAACTGCTTTCGCTGCTGCTGGTGCTGTGCCTGGTGCTGAGCCTGTCGTGCACGGCCTTTGCAGTCGACGAGGCAAAGCCGCTTGACGGCAAGACCGTCATCCTGCACTCGAACGACGTGCACGGTGCGATCGATCTGTACGCGGCCATGGCATCCCTGAAGGCCGACTATGCGGCGCAGGGCGCTGAGGTCATTCTGGCCGATGCCGGCGACTACAGTCAGGGCACCGTCTATGTCAGCGTCAACAAGGGCGCCGACGCGGTGACCATGATGAACGCCACCGGCTACGACGTGGCCACCATCGGCAATCATGAGTTCGACTACGGCTATGCCCAGCTGGCGGAGAACATGAAGGCCGCCAAGTTCAAAGTTCTGTGCGCCGATGTGCTCGGTGCCGACGGCAAGACCATCTTTGACGCCAACACCATCATCGAAAAGGGCGGCGTGAAGATCGGCTTCTTCGGTCTCGAGACGCCGGAGGCCCAGACCAAGGCCAACCCCAAGCTCATTGAGGGCCTGCAGTTCCTCGCCGGCAAGGACGGCAAAGAGCTCTATGCCTGCGCGGCCGAGCAGGTCGCCGCGCTCAAGGAGCAGGGCGCCGACATCATCGTCTGCCTCGCGCACCTGGGTGTGGACGAGAGCTCCGAGCCCTACACCTCCTATGACCTGTCCAAGAACGTGAAGGGCATCGATTTCATCATCGACGGCCACTCCCACACCGTCATGACCGCCGGCCCGAACGGCGAGGCCATCCAGTCCACGGGCACGGCCTTTGCCAACATCGGCGTTATCACCATCGACAACGCCACGAAGAAGATCGTCGGCAACGAGCTCAAGACCATCTGGCACACCGAGAAGAACGCTGACGGCAAGTCCGTCACCGTCTATGATTACGAAGGCCGCGACGCGAAGGTCGCCGAGGCCGCCAAGGCCATCATCGACCCCATCGACAAGGCTTACGGTGAGAAGTTTGCCGAGAGCAAGGTGGTGCTCAACGGCGCGAAGGCTCCCAACGGCAACCGTGACTCCGAGACCAACCTCGGCGACCTGATCACGGACGCCATGCTCTGGAAGATCCGCACGCAGGCGACGGTCTCCGTTCCGGCTGAGAACGTGGTCGCCGTCACGAACGGCGGCGGCATTCGCGCGACCGTCAAGGCCGGCGACGTCACCAAGAAGGACATCAACACCGTGCTGCCGTTCGGCAACACGCTCGCCGTGGTCTACGTGACCGGCGCCGAGCTGCTCGAGGCGCTCGAGGCCAGCACATACTGCACGCCGGAATCCCTCGGCGGCTTCCCGCAGGTGGCCGGCCTCCAGTTCGTCATCCTGACGGACAAGGCGTACGACGCCAATACCGATCCGTACCCGGGCTCCACGTATTATGGCCCCAAGACCATCAACCGTGTGGAAATTGCCACCGTCAACGGCGAAGCCTTTGATCCGGAGGCCAAGTACGCGGTCGTGACCAATAACTTCGTTGCCGCCGGCGGCGACACGTACTACGCCTTTGCGGCGGCGACCGACCAGTTCGACACCGGCCTGCCGCTCGACGAAGTGGTCATGGAATACATCACCGAGGAGCTCGGCGGTGTCATCGGCGAGGAATACGCCGAGCCGGCCGACCGCATCCTCGTGACCACGACGCCGATGCTGCAGTACCTTGCGCTGACGCAGTTCGTGCTGGATGAGGAAGCCTACACGCCGGAGTCCTATGCTGCGTTCAAGGCGATTGACGAGAAGATGACGGCGGCTAAGACTGCCGAGGAGCAGACGGCGCTTCTGCCGGAGGCCAAGGCGGCCGTCCAGGGCCTGAAGCTCGTTGGCAACATGTTTGCCGACGCACAGAGCGGCTGGTATAAGCCGGCTGTCGACTTCGCGCAGGCTTCCGGCCTGATGGCCGGTGTGGGCGGCGACAAGTTCGCCCCCGCCGTCACAACGACCCGCGCCATGGTCGCCGAGGTGCTCTATGAGGCCGCCGGCGCGCCGAGCGTGGAAGGCCTGACCTGCCCGCTGACCGACGTCAAGGCCGGCGAGTGGTACACGGATGCGGTCGTCTGGGCCTATAATGCGGGCGTCATCGCCGGCCGCGGCGACGGCACCTTCTGCCCGGACGACACCATCACCCGTCAGGAGATGGCCGTTATGTTCTACGGCTGGCTCGGCGGCGGCGAGTCCCTGATCGGCGGCGAGCAGATCAAGACCGCGCTTGCCGAGTTTGATGACGGTGCGGACGTGGCCGCGTGGGCGCAGGAAGCGGTCGCTTACTGCTATCTTGCGAACATCATGGTCGGCAATGACGGCCGTTTTGACCCGGACGGCAGCCTTGACCGCGCGCAGCTTGCGCAGGTGTTCTGCAGCTTCTATGAGGTCGCGCTGAACCTGGTCCTCCATGCGATCTCGGATGCGCCGGAGCAGCCGACGGCCCCGACGGCCCCGACGATGCCGACGATGCCGACGATGCCGGAGCTGCCCACCGCGGCGTAATTGCATCACTTACGAAGGGAGGCCGCTTCGGCGGTCTCCTTTTTGCACATTTTTGGCGGTGCTTGTGCTGCCGGATTGTGCTTGACAATTCCGGAAAACCTTTTACAATATAGGCGAATCGATCCGACCGATAAACCAAGGAGGTTTTTGACCATGAACATGAACAAGTATCTGGACATCGCACCCGAGGTGCAGCAGGCACTCGCGGACGGCCGCCCGGTCGTCGCGCTCGAGAGCACGATCATCTCCCACGGCATGCCCTATCCGAAAAACGTCGAGACGGCCCTGCTCGTCGAGCAGACCCTGCGCGACAACGGCGCCGTGCCTGCCACCATCGCCATCCTCGGCGGCCGCCTGAAGGCCGGCCTGTCCAAGGAGGAGATCACCTACCTCGGCAAGGCCGGGCGCAAGGTCGCCAAGGTCTCCCGCCGCGACCTGCCGGTCATCTGCGCGCGCGGCGCGGACGGCGCCACCACCGTCACCACGACGATGATGATCGCCCACATGGCGGGCATTCAGGTCTTTGCTACCGGCGGCATCGGCGGCGTGCACCGCGGCGCCGAGACGACCATGGACATTTCCGCCGACCTCGAGGAGCTGGCGCAGACGCCGGTCATGGTCGTGTGCGCGGGCGCGAAGGCCATCCTCGACCTCGGCCTGACGCTGGAGTATCTGGAGACGAAGGGCGTGCCCGTGCTCGGCTACGGCACGGATGAGCTGCCCGCGTTCTACACCCGCGAGAGCGGCCTCGGCGTTGACGCGCGCGTCGACACGCCGGAGGATCTGGCCGCTATTTTCCAGGCGCAGCGCGACCTGGGCCTCAAGACCGGCATGCTCGTCACGAACCCGATCCCGCAGCAGTACGCCATGGACAAGGCCGTCATCGACAAGGCCATCGACCAGGCGCTCGCCGAGAGCCATGAGCAGGGCATCCACGGCAAGGAGACCACGCCGTTCCTGCTTGCCCGCGTGGCGGAGCTCACCGGCGGCGACAGCCTCGAGAGCAACATCCAGCTCGTGCTCAACAACGCCCGCGTCGCGGCGAAGACCGCCGTTGCCCTCTGCAAATGAAGGGTGGTGCGTGGCTCGTGCTCGCGGTGTCCGCGCTGATGGGGCTCGGTCTCACCATCGGGGCCATCGCCTCGCGCCGGCAGATGAGCACCGCCGTCGTCGTGGTGCTGTGTCTTGTCGGCATCGGCATCGTGCTCGTCGGCGCGGTGCTGAGCATCGGCATCGGGGTATTGTGAGCGCGCGAAACTGCATAATGGTAAAAAACACCGCAGTCCGGTCGGCCTGCGGTGTTTTGTGTATTTATGCCTTATTTCTCGTCGCCGGGCTTCGGCTGCGCGACGCGGAAGATCATGCGCGGGGTCTCGGTGCTGGCCTTCGTGTTCGGGGCCACGGACTCGGTAATGAACGAGTTGCCGCCGATGACGGAGTTGGCGCCGATGACGGTCTTGCCGCCGAGGATGGACGCGCCGGAGTAGATCGTGGCGTTGTCGCCAACGGTGGGGTGGCGCTTGCCGGTCACGGCGTGGCCGTGGCGCGGGCTGAGCGCGCCGAGCGTCACGCCCTGATAGAGCTTGACGTGATCGCCGATGATCGTCGTCTCGCCGACGACGATGCCGGTGCCGTGGTCGATGAAGAAATACTCGCCGATCTGCGCGCCGGGGTTGATGTCGATGCCGGTCGCGCCGTGGGCGTACTCGCTCATGATGCGCGGGATGAGCGGGACCTTGCTCTCATAGAGCTCGTGCGCCACGCGGTAGACGAAGATCGCGTACAGGCCGGGGTAGGAGAAGATGACTTCCTCCTTGCTGCCGGCGGCGGGATCGCCGTCGAAGTTTGCGGCCACGTCCTTCATGAGCATGGCCTGGATCTGCGGCAGACGGCACAGGAACCGGTCGCACACGGCGCTCGTGCGCTCGCGCAGCTCGGTCTCGTCCTTGATCGTGTTGGAAAACGCCAGGTGCACCTGCTCGCAGAGGTCGGTGTAGATCTCGCCGAGCAGGAACTCCGCAAACGTCTCGGCCGAGACGTGCGACACCGTGCCGCCCGCGAAATATGCCGGGAAGAACACCTTCTGCAGGTTCTCAATGATCTTGATGATGACCTTGCGGTCGGGCATGCGCAGCTGCTCGCTGTACATGGGTACCTCGGCCGTCTCGTAGCCGTTGGCGATCTGTGCCGCGACGGCGTGCAGCAGACTTTTTTGCGTCATGATGGGGACACTCCTTCTTCTTTCACTTAGCGCCACAGGAAAAAACGCAGGAAGCGCGCGGCTTCCTGCGTTGCAAAACCATGTGGATGCACAGCGGACGCACCTTTTGGGCGCGGCCGTGGGTTTACCGGCAGAAAGCGACGCTTCTTTGCGCACGACAACAACAGGTCGTCGGACATGCCGCGACCCGGATGCTGCTGCAGCTGCAAAGACGCATTGCTCAGACTCCTTCCGGTTCATTTCCCCCGCTTAAGGGGAATTCCTCTTCTTGTATAACACGATATGCCGCGCTTGTCAAGTGCGTGACGGCTCAGTGCTTTTTCTTCGGCAGCTTCGTGATGCGGCCGTCGCCGTGGTCGATGTACGTGTTTTCGAGCACGTCGATCGTGCTGCGGCGCCAGTCGGCGATGTATTCCTCGCGCAGCGCCTTGCGCTCGGCCTGCTCGTCAGGCGTGAGCTCGCGCTCGCGCGCGATGCGCGTCAGCTCGCTGATGCGGTCCATCTTTTCCTGTGTCAAGGCGGATCCTCCTCTCAGTTTTTCAGGCTGTGCAGCGGGGCGGGGATGCGCCCGCCGCGGGCGATGAACTCGGCCGCGCTGCAGCGGTTGACCGGCATGACCGGTGCGCTGCCGAGCAGGCCGCCGAACGCCACCGTGTCGCCCACCTGCTTGCCGGGCGCGGGGATGATGCGCACGGCGGTGGTCTTGTTATTGATCATGCCGATGGCGGCCTCGTCCGCGATGATGGCGGAGATCGTCTCGGCCGGCGTGTCGCCGGGCACGGCGATCATGTCCAGCCCCACGGAGCACACGCACGTCATGGCCTCGAGCTTCTCGAGCGTCAGGCGGCCGGCCTCGGCCGCGGCGATCATGCCGGCGTCCTCCGACACGGGGATGAACGCGCCCGAGAGCCCGCCGACGTGGGATGAGGCCATGACGCCGCCCTTTTTCACCGCGTCGTTGAGCAGTGCGAGCGCCGCCGTCGTGCCGGGTGCGCCGACGGATTCCAGCCCCATCTCCTCGAGCACGGCGGCCACGCTGTCGCCGACGGCGGGCGTCGGCGCGAGCGACAGGTCCACGATGCCGAACGGCACGCCCAGCCGCGCGGACGCCTCCTGCGCTACGAGCTGGCCCATGCGCGTGATGCGAAAGGCCGTCTTTTTCACCGTTTCGGCCACGACGTCGAACGGCTGGCCGTGCACGCTCTGCAGCGCGTGCTGCACCACGCCCGGCCCGGACACGCCGACGTGCACCTCGCACTCCGGCTCGCCCACGCCGTGAAACGCTCCGGCCATGAAGGGGTTGTCCTCCACGGCGTTGGCAAAGACGACGAGCTTGGCGCAGGCCATGCCGCCCTGATCGGCTGTAAGTGCGGCGGCGCGCTTGACGGTGCGGCCCATCTCGGCCACGGCGTCCATGTTGATGCCGGCGCGCGTGGAGCCGACGTTCACGCTCGAACAGACCAGCTCCGTCTCGGCCAGCGCCTCCGGGATGGAGGCAATGAGCACGCGGTCGGCTTCCGTCATGCCCTTGTGCACGAGCGCGGAAAAGCCGCCGAGGAAGTTGACGCCGATCTCGTGCGCGGCGCGGTCGAGCGCCCGGGCATACGGCACATAGGACTGCGCGCCCGTACCCGCCGCGACGAGCGAGATCGGCGTGACGGACACGCGCTTGTTGACGATCGGGATGCCGAACTCGGCCTCGATGTCCTCGCCCGTGCGCACGAGATCGCCCGCGAGGCGGCAGATCTTGTCGTACACCTTCGTGCAGCTGCGCTCGATGTCCGTGTCCGCGCAGTCGAGCAGGGAGATGCCCATCGTGATGGTGCGGATGTCGAGGTGCTGCTGGTCGATCATGGCGATCGTCTGCAAAATTTCACTGCGGTTGATCATGGCTGTGCCCCCTCAGATGCGGTGCATGGCATTGAAGATGTCCTCCCGCTGGGCGCGGATCTGCAGATCGCGCTGCGTGCCGGCCTCGTCGAGCGTGCGGGCGAGGTCTGCAAACGGCACGGTGCACTGCGACGCGTCCACGAGCATGATCATCGTGAAGTATTCCTGCAGCACCGTCTGGCTGATGTCCAGCACGTTCACGCCGTACTGCGCCAGCAGGGCGGTCACGTCAGCGATGATGCCGACGCGGTCTTTTCCGATCACGGTTACGATTGCACGCATACATTGTCCTCCTTATTGACCGATCGCGCCGAGCTCGTCAAGATCGCGCTCGAACGCGGGAATGAAATGCTCCAGAAAATACTGCACCTCCGGCAGGGGCGATGCCTCGAGCGCCGCGCGCGTCTGCGCCTCGGCGGAGAGAAACTCGTTGTTGCCGGCCTTGCGCTCCTCGATGCACTTGATGTAGGCCGAGAGCTTGTCGGCCGCCTTCACGAGCGGATAAATGTCGCCGCCCTTGTCCTCGGCGAGCACATCGGCGTAGGTCGCGCGCAGCTCCGGCGGCAGCATGCCGAGCAGCTTCTGCACGGCCAGATCCTCCACCGCGTGGTAGGCCGACATGATCTCCGCGTTGTGGTACTTGATCGGCGTCGGCAGGTCGCCCGTGAGGATCTCCGACGCGTCGTGATACAGCGCCGCCGTCGCGAGGGCGTTGACATCGCAGGGCTCGTGGAATATGTCGCGCCGGATGACGCCGAGCGCGTGCGCCAGCACGGCCACCATGTGGCTGTGCTCCTGAATGTTCTCGGGCAGGGCGTTGCGCATCAGGCCCCAGCGCGCGATATAGCGCATGCGCGAAATGAGCGCAAAGAAGTTGGAATCCATGGTCTGTCCCCTCAAAAATGCAAAATACAGATATGAACACATTTTATCATGCCGTTCGGGGAATGTAAACACGAAAAACTGTTGCAATATCAGGTTTTCCGTGCTAAAATACAATTTCGTGCGAACAAAAATGATTTTAAAATATGTATTTGCGTTGAGGAAGTGTGCAAAATGGAGAAATTGAGAAACATCGCCATCATCGCCCACGTTGACCACGGCAAGACCACCCTGGTCGACGAGATGCTTAAGCAGAGCGGCGTCTACCGCGAAAATCAGGAGGTCGTCGACCGCGTCATGGACTCCAACGATCTGGAGCGCGAGCGCGGCATCACGATCCTGGCCAAGAATACCGCCGTGCGCTACGGCGACACGAAGATCAACATCGTCGACACCCCGGGCCACGCCGACTTCGGCGGCGAGGTCGAGCGTGTCCTGAAGATGGTCAACGGCGTCATTCTGCTCGTCGACGCCGCCGAGGGCCCCATGCCGCAGACGCGCTTCGTGCTCAGCAAGGCGCTCGAGCTCGGCCACCGCGTCATTGTCGTCATCAACAAGATCGACCGCCCCGACCAGCGCATCCACGAGGTCATCGACGAGGTGCTCGAGCTGCTCATGGACCTCAATGCGACCGACGAACAGCTCGACTCGCCCATGCTCTTCTGCTCGGGCCGGCAGGGCACCGCGTCCTACTCCCCGGACGTGCCGGGCAAGGACCTGCGCCCGCTGTTCGAGACGATCCTGGAGTATATCCCCGCGCCGGAGCAGAATGTCGACGCGCCGTTCCAGATGCTCGTGTCGTCCATCGACTACAATGAGTTCGTCGGCCGCATCGCCATCGGCCGCATCGAGCGCGGTGTCATCCGCCAGAACGAGGAGATCGCCGTGTGCAACTACCACCAGCCGGACGCCCCGGCCAAGAAGGCCAAGGCCGTGTCCATGTACGAGTTCGAGGGCCTGCAGCGCGTGCCCGTCACGGAGGCGGAGGCCGGCAGCATCATCGCCATGTCCGGCATCGGCGACATCACCATCGGCGATACGATCTGCGCGCCGACCTGCGTTGAGCCGATCGAGTTCGTGAAGATCTCCGCGCCCACGATGGAGATGACCTTCTCCGTCAACGACGGCCCGTTTGCCGGCCGCGAGGGCAAGTTTGTCACCAGCCGCCAGATCCGCGAGCGGCTCTACCGCGAGACGCTCAAGGACGTGTCTCTGCGCGTGACCGATCTCGAGGGCGCGACGGATTCGTTCAACGTCGCCGGCCGCGGCGAGATGTCGCTGTCCATCCTCATCGAGACCATGCGCCGCGAGGGCTATGAGTTCCAGGTCTCGCCCCCGCGTGTGCTCTATCAGACGATCAACGGCCAGAAGTGCGAGCCCATTGAGCGCCTCGTCGCCGATGTGCCGGCCGATGCCGTCGGCGCCGTGATCGAAAAGCTCAGCGCCCGCAAGGGTGAGCTGCAGCAGATGGAGCCCATCGGCAAGCGCACGCGGCTGGAGTTTCTCGTGCCGGCGCGCGGCCTGTTCGGCTACCGCAACGAGTTTCTGACCGATACGAAGGGCGAGGGCATCATGGCCTCCGTCTTTGACAGCTACGCCCCTTATAAGGGCGACCTCAGCCGCCGCAACACCGGCTCGCTCGTCTCGTTCGAGACCGGCGAGAGCATCACCTACGGCCTGTTCAACGCGCAGGAGCGCGGCCAGCTGTTCATCGGTGCGGGCGTGCCCGTGTACGCCGGCATGGTCGTCGGCGTGTCGCCGAAGCAGGAGGACATCACCGTCAACGTCTGCAAGAAAAAGCAGCTGACCAATACCCGTGCCGCCGGCTCCGACGACGCGCTGCGCCTCGTGCCGCCGCGCAAGCTGAGTCTGGAGCAGTGCCTGGAGTTCCTCGCGGACGACGAGCTGCTCGAGGTCACGCCCAAGAGCCTGCGCATCCGCAAGCGCATTCTCGACCATGAGCGCCGCATGAAGGCCGCCCACGGCAAGGGTGCAAAATAAGTCCCCAAAACGAATCCCGCCGCCGTCTCATGGAGATGGCGGCGGGAAGTTTGCACTGTGGGGCGCGCGGAGAAAGATTTCTCTTTACAAGTACCGCGGGGTGTGGTATTGTAAAACAGTCCATGTGCCCGGATCCGGGGTTTGGCCGCTTTGCAGCGGTGCCTTTCCGCCCGGTTCTGCGCCAGCGGATACGAAAACAAAGAAAGGAAGTCATTCCCATGATCACCAAAGCTGAAAAGACCGCAGTCATCGAAGCCAACAAGACGCACGAGGGCGACACCGGTTCTCCGGAGGTCCAGATCGCCATCCTCACCGAGCGCATCCACCAGCTCACCGAGCACCTGAAGGTGCACCCGAACGACAAGCACAGCCGTCTGGGCATGTACAAGATGGTCGGTAAGCGCCGCCGTCTGCTCGACTACCTCGCCAAGAAGGACATCGAGCGTTATCGTGCGATCATTGCAAAGCTGAACATCCGTAAGTAAGTTCGGCTTTTCCGAAGGGTATGAACGTTTGAACGCAGGGGGATAATTTCATATTGTCCCCCTGCTTTTTTCGTTCGCCCCGGCAGCCCATTTTCGGGAGCGCCGCTGCCCAGTATTTGAATCTGCGCCCCATCGCGCATGGGACGCGGATGCAAGTGCTGGCTCTGGCGTTTCCGCCAACAAAAGAAAGGAGCACCAGAACCCATGATCATCACCACGCACAAGCAGTTCCCCAACTACAAGCGCTACGAGATCGAGTATGAAGGCCGTCCCCTCGTGATGGAGACCGGCAAACTCGCAGAGCTGTGCAACTCCGCCGTTCTCGTCAGCTACGGCGAGACGACCGTGCTCGTCACCTGCACGGCCTCCGCCCGCCCGAAAGACGGCGTGGATTACTTCCCGCTGTCCGTCGACTTCAACGAAAAGCTCTACGCCGTCGGCCGCATCCCCGGCAGCTTTATGCGCCGTGAGGGCAAGCCCAGCCTGCCCGCCGTGCTCGCCAGCCGCCTGATCGACCGCCCGATGCGCCCGCTCTTCCCGAGCGACCTGCGCAACGACGTCATCATCGCCTGCGAGGTCCTGTCCGTCGACCGCGACTGCAGCCCGGAGATCACCGCCATGATCGGCGCGAGCGCCGCGGTGAGCATCTCCGACGTGCCGTTCAACGGCCCCATCGCCGGCATTGTCCTCGGCTGGGACGGGGAGAAGTACCTCTTCAACCCCACGCAGGAGCAGCGCAAGACCAACCGCATGACCACCACCATCGCGGCCACGCACAAGAAGATCGTCATGATCGAGTCCGAGGCCGACCAGGTGCCGGACGATGTCATGTACGAGGGCATCGTGCAGGCGCATGAGCACCTGCAGCCCGTGCTCGATCTCATCGACAAGATGGTCAGCGAGATCGGCAAGCCGAAGTTCGAGTATGAGCACGCGTCCTTTGACGAGGACCTGTTCGAGCTCCTGTGCGCCAACGAGATGGAGGCCATGGAGTACTGCATGGACACCGACGACAAGAACGTGCGCGAGGCGCGCGTGAATGAATGGATCGCCGCCGTGCAGGCAAAATATGAAGCCGAGCACCCGGACATGATGCAGTACATGGACGAGATCCTCTACAAGATGCAGAAGAAGATCGTCAAGAAGTGGCTGCTCGCCGGTCACCGCGTTGACGGCCGCAAGATGAACGAGATCCGCCCGCTCGATGCCGAGGTCGGCGTGATCCCGCGCGTGCACGGCTCTGGCCTGTTCACCCGCGGCCAGACGCAGGTGCTGTCCATCGCCACGCTCGCCACGCTGTCTATGTCCCAGAAGCTCGACACCATCTGGGAAGAGGAAGAAAAGCGCTTCATGCACCACTACAACATGCCGCCGTACTCCACCGGTGACGCCCGCGCCGCCCGCAGCACCAACCGCCGCGAGTACGGCCACGGCGCCCTCGTTGAGAAGGCGCTGCAGTGCGTCATCCCGCCGGTCGAAGAGTTCCCGTACGCCATCCGCGTGGTGTCCGAGGTGCTCTCGTCCAACGGCTCCACGTCTCAGGGCTCCATCTGCGGCTCCACGCTCGCACTCATGGACGCCGGCGTGCCCATCAAGGCGCCGGTCGCCGGCATCTCCTGCGGCCTGATCCAGGACGGCGACGACTTCACCACCTTCATCGACATTCAGGGCGTTGAGGACTTCCACGGCGAGATGGACTTCAAGGTCGCCGGCACGAAGCAGGGCATCACCGCCATCCAGATGGACCTCAAGAACGACGGCCTCAAGCACGAGATCGTCAAGGAGGCGTTCCGCATGACGCGCGAGGCCCGCTTCCAGATCCTCGATGAGATCATGCTCAAGGCGATCGCCGAGCCGCGCAAGGAGCTGGCCGATTCCGCCCCGAAGATGATCCAGATGAAGATCAACCCCGACAAGATCCGCGAGGTCATCGGCTCCGGCGGCAAGGTCATCCAGAAGATCTGCGCTGACACCGGCTGCAAGATCGACATCGAGGACGACGGCTCCATCTTCATCGCGTCCGAGGACATTGAGGCCTGCCGCGCCGCGCGCAAGACCATCGAGAACATCGTCTTCGAGCCGGAAGTCGGCGAGCTGTACTACGGCAAGGTCTCCAACATCCGCAGCGACTTCGGCGCCTGGGTCGAGCTGGCTCCGGGCAAGGACGGCCTCATCAAGATCAAGGACCTCGAGTTCAAGCGCACCGAAAAGGTCGAGGATGTGCTCAAGATCGGCGACATGACCTGGGTCAAGGTCATGAATGTCGACGATCGCGGCCGCATCGATCTGTCCCGCAAGGATGCGATGCGTGAAAAGGGCCTGATGTAATCTCAGCACAACTGTGTGGGCGGGGTGCGCAGACACCCCGCCCCTTTTTCCACGGGGGGACAGCACATCATGTATGAAAAACAGACGCTGCCGAACGGCGTGCGCATTGTCTATGAGCACATGCCGCACGTGCGCTCGGCGGCCATCGGCGTGTGGATCGGCGTCGGGTCACGGTATGAATCACCGTGCGAGGCCGGCAGCGCGCACTTCATCGAGCACATGCTCTTCAAGGGGACGGCACAGCACTCCGCCTCCGAACTGGCAGAGCGCATGGACGCCATCGGCGGCCAGGTGAACGCCTACACCACGCGCGAGGGCACCTGCTACTATGCGCGCGTGCTCGACGAGCACCTCGACCACGCGGGCGACCTGCTCGCCGAGATGCTCTTCACATCAAACTTTGCCGAGACGGATGTGGCCAACGAGCGCGGCGTCATCCGCGAGGAGATGGACATGTACGCCGACACGCCGGAGGATCTGGTCACGGAGCGGCTCATCGGCGCCGCCTTCCCCGGTGCGCTGGGGCGGCCGGTGCTCGGACGCCCGGCCACGATCGACCGGCTGACGGGGGCGCGCCTGCGCTCGTTCCAGATCGCGCACTATATCGCGCCGCGCATCGTCATCGCCGTGTCCGGCAGCTTCACGGACGAAAACATCGCGCGCCTTGCCGCGCACTTCTCGTTCCTGCCCGGCCGGCCGGACCTGACCATGCGCTCCGGCAGTTACACCCCGGCCTTCACGCTCAAGCGCAAGGCCATCGAGCAAAACCAGATCAGCATCGGCTTCCCCGGCCTGCCGACGGGGTCGGAGGCGCGCTTTACCATGGCGCTGCTCTCGTCCATCCTCGGCGGGAACATGTCCTCGCGCCTGTTTCAGACCGTGCGCGAGAAAAACGGCCTGTGCTACGCCATCTACACCTACACGGCGAGCTTTCTCGACTGCGGCATGTTCGGCATCTCCGCCGCCGTCGGCCGCGAGACGGAGCAGCGCGCCCTCGCGCTCATCCGCGACGAGCTCGAGCGCTTCCGCACTGACGGCGTCACGCAGTCGGAGCTTGACCGTGCGCGCGAACAGGTGCACGCGAGCGTGCTCATGGCGGAGGAATCCACCGCCTCGCGCATGAACAAGCTCGGCTATTCTGAGCTGTACCTCGGCCGGGTGCTCCCGGCGGACGAGGTGCTCGCGCGCTACGACGCCGTCACGCGTGAGGACATCCTCGGCCTCGCGCGCGAGACGCTGGACTTTGACCGCGTGTCGTTCTCGGCCGTCGGCCGCCTGCGGCCGCAGGAGGAATATGAGCAGCAGCTCAAGGGATAACAAAAAACGCCGCGGAGGCCTCCGCGGCGTTTTTCTGTTTCAGTCGTCCGGCTCGCCGGTCATGACCGTGTGCCGGATGCGGCGGATACCACACCCGCGCCGCTTGCGCAAGGGGGCGGATTCTGCTATCATGAAACAAAAGGGGGGGGGTGTGCGTATGCGCATTGTAGAGATAAACGGCGGCACGGTCGTCTGGCTGCTGTGTGTCGGCGGTGCGGCGGCGCTGTTTTTGAGCATCGGCATCTATGCCATGCGCCGCACGGAACCGATGTGGTTCTGGATCGGGGCAGCGGTCGATGCGCGGACGCTCACGGATGTGCGCGCGTATAACCACGCCAACGGCTGGATGTGGATCGCCTATTCCGTGCCGTTCTGGCTGAGTTCCGCGCTCGGTTGGAAGCTGGAAACGCTCGGCGGCATCCTGCTGGGGCTGGCTTGTACGGTCGGGCTGGCGCTGGTGTTCTGGTGTTACCGGCGGATCCTGAAGCGGTACAGCAAACGGTCATAAAGACGAAAGGACAGGGGCTTGTAAAACGGAGGGGAGAACAATGCGCTTATTCTTGGAGATCCTGCTGGTGGACGTCCTGCTCGTGGGGTTCTATCTGGTGATGCGCAGCACGTTCGATGAATGCCTGACGGACGATGTTGCGTTCCGGTACGGGAAGGCCAAAGCCCAGCGGCGCAAGAAAAGGGAGCCTTCGTTCTGGCGGCGTTTTTTCTTTCTGGATATTCGGCATATGGTGGTACCGTGGCACTATGTGCTGTTTTGGGTCAACTTTGCGGCGGCGGTCTTGTTGCTGGCGGCGCTGGACATTCGGATGGTGATGCAGACAGCAGCGGCGGAATATCTGAGCCTTGCTGTGCTGGCGGTCTATCTGCTGTCGCTGATCCCGGCCACGCTTGTGCGCTGGCGGCTGTACCGGGGCAACCGTATCCGAAATCGCAAGGAATGGCGCAGACGCTATGAAAAGTGAATCGCATGAAAACTCCGGCGGCTCTGTTTTTGAGCCGCCGGAGCGTTTTTATACGGTTTTCGTTCAGGCGTTTTGGATCAGCAGCTCTGCGATCTGCACGCAGTTGGTGGCCGCGCCCTTGCGCACCTGGTCGCCGCAGCACCAGAGGCACAGGCCGTTTGGGTCGGTCAGGTCGGGGCGGATGCGGCCGACGAACACGAGGTCCTGATCCGACGTGTCGAGCGGCATGGGATACTGTAGCGCGTCGAGATCGTCCACGAGGCGGCAGCCGGGGGCGGCGGCGATGGCCGCGCGCGCCTCGTCGACGGAGATGTGGTGCACGAAGTGCACGGCGGCGGAGATGGAGTGGCTGCGCACGACGGGCACGCGCACGCAGGTGCACGAGACGTTCATGTCCGGCAGGTGCAGGATCTTGCGGCCCTCGTTCTGGAGCTTCATCTCCTCGGAGGTGTAGCCGTCGCACTGCTCGCCGCCGATCTGCGGGATGACGTTGTAGGCGATCTGGTGCGCGAACACCTTCGGCGCGTAGGTCTTGCCGGCGCGCAGGGCGTCGACCTCGTTTTGCAGCTCGATCGGGCCGCCCGCGCCCGCGCCGGACACGGCCTGATACGTCGACACGACCATGTCGCGGATGGGCGAGAGCTTGCGCAGCGCGTTGATGGCGGTCAGCGTGATGATGGTCGAGCAGTTGGGATTCGAGATGATGCCGTGGTGCAGCTTCACGTCCCCGGCGTTGATCTCCGGCACGACGAGCGGCACGTTCGGGTCGAGGCGGAAGGCCGAGGAGTTATCCACGAACACGGCGCCGGAGCGCACGATCGCGGGGGCGAAGCGCTCGGCAATGTCGTTTTCCGCCGCGCCGAGGACGATGTCCATGCCGGCGAAGGCGGCGTCCGTCGCCTCCTCGACGACGATGTCCTGCCCCTGCCACGACACGACTTTGCCGGCCGAGCGGGCGCTCGCGAGCAGATGCAGCTCCCCGACGGGGAACTTGCGCTCGGCGAGGACCTTCATCATTTCCTGTCCGACGGCGCCGCTGGCGCCGAGAATGGCAACACGATACTGCTTCATATCCGAAAACTTCCTTCCTTATTTCACAAAGCTGTTGTACAGGACCTGGATGGCGGGCGCGAAATCCTTCGTGTCCACGCCGACAATGATGTTGAGCTCATCCGGCCCCTGCGAGATCATGCGGATGTTGATGCCGTGCTCGCCGAGGGCGGCGAAGATGCGGCCCGACGTGCCGGGGCGGAACACCATCTTCCGGCCGACGGCCGCGACGATGGAGATGTTCTCCGTCACGTGCAGATTGTCCGGGCGCAGCTGCTTTTCCAGCTCGCCGAGGATGGAGTACAGACAGGGGGCGACCTTTTCGCTCGGGACGACGAGCGACAGGCAGTCGATGCCGCTGGGGGCGTACTCAATGCTCACGCCGTGGCGCTCAAACACCTCGAACACCTGCCGGAACATGCCCACGCTCGAGGACATGCCGGTTTTGGCGATGGTGATGATGGAGTAGTTTTTCTTGCCCGCGATGCCGGTGATGAGCCGCCCGTCGTCCACATCGTCGAACGACTCCATGATGAGCGTGCCGGGGTGATCAGGGGCGTTGGTGTTGCGGATGTTGAGCGGGATGTTCTTCTCGCGCACGGGGAAGACCGTGCCCTCGTGCAGCACCTGCGCGCCGACGAAGCTCAGCTCGCGCAGCTCGTTATACGTGATGCGCTCGATGGGCAGCGGGTCGGGCACGATGCGGGGGTCGGCCATGAGGATACCGGACACGTCCGTCCAGTTTTCGTACACGTCGGCATTCAGCGCCGCGGCCGCGAGCGCACCGGTGATGTCGCTGCCGCCGCGGGAGAAGGTGCGGATCTTGCCGTCGGGCGTCACGCCGTAAAAGCCGGGGATGACGACGCTGCGCCCGTCGGCCAGGCGCTGCAGCGCGGCATAGGATGCCTCCTTGTCGATCGACCCGTCGAATTGGAAGCGCACCCACAGCTCCGCGTCCAGAAACGAGTAGCCGAGGTAGTCCGCCATGAGCAGGGCGGAGAAATATTCGCCGCGCGACACGAGCTCCTCCTCCGAGATGCCGGCGCGCATCTGCTGGCGCAGCACGGCGAGCTCGGCCTCGATGTCCACGTTCAGGCCGCACTCGTCGCGGATGGCGATGTAGCGATCGGCGATCATCTGGAAGATGGCGTCGCAGCTCACGCCGTACTGCAGGTGCGCGTAGCACAGGTACAGGAGGTCTGTGAGCTTGTGGTCGTCCGCGCCGCGCTTGCCGGCGGCGGACACGACGATCACCTTCCGTGCGGGGTCGGCGCGCACGATGTCGCGCACTTTTTCAAACTGCTTGGCGTCCGCCATCGACGAGCCGCCGAATTTTGCAACTTTCAGCATGGGGCCCTCCTTACTGCAGCGCGGCAAAGAAGCTCTCGCTGTCCTGCGCCAGCGCCTGCGCCATGAGCGCGTGCATCCGGCTCACGGGCACGGGCTGCGTGATGACGGCGCCGTCCCAGTCGCCCTCGGCGAGGGCGGCCAGCTCCGGCAGCGCGGCGCGCGTGCGCACGTAGTAGCGGTGCTGCACGCCGACATTGTCCGGCACGGCCGGGACGAACGAATCGGTGTAAAACGCGTGCACGCCGCGCGTGATGTCCACGAGGTCCTGCACGACGTTGTAGGCCGTCGGGTAGCGGCCCGCGCCCTGACCGAAGAAGCTCTGCACGCCCATGCGGTCCCCGTCCATGCTGATGAGGTTGAAGTTCGCGGGCACGGCCGCCTCGAGCGCGTCGCGGCCCAGCAGCGTCGGCTCGACGTAGGCGCGGATGCTGCCGGCGCTTTGCTCGGCCGTCGCGATCAGCTTGCACGTGCAGCCGTGCGCCTGAAAGCGGGCAATGTCCGCCTTGCGCACGTTGCGGATGCCGAACACCGGCACGTCCGCCTCGCGCAGCGACACGCCGAAGGCCACGTTGGCGGACAGGATCAGCTTGCGCTGAATGTCCAGCCCGTCGATGTCGGCCGAGGGGTCGGCCTCGGCATAGCCGAGCGCCTGCGCCTGCGCGAGCACGTCGGCAAAGTCGGCATCGCTGCCGTGCATCGCGTCCATGATGTAGTTGGTCGTGCCGTTGAGAATGCCCCAGACGCGGGAGATGTGGTTGGCGCGCGCGGCCTTTTCGAGGTTCGTCAGCCACGGGATGCCGCCGCCGACCGCCGCCGTGCACCGCAGCGCCGCGCCGTGCTCCTTGGCGAGTGCTGTGAGCTCGTCATAGTACCGGCACATGAGGTATTTGTTTGAGGACACCACGTTCTTCCCGGCGCGCAGCGCGGCTGCCACGTATTCATACGCCGGGTGCAGGCCGCCCATGACCTCCACGACGGTGTCCACCGCCGGGTCGTCGAGAATGTCCTGCATCTCGTAGGTGGTTCGGGCTGTCAGCTCGCCGAGATCGCGCCGGCACAGCACCCACGCCGCGCGAATATCGTCCCGGCCGGCGAGCATATCGTAAACGCCCCTGCCGACAACGCCAAAGCCCAGAAGTCCGATGTTCATGATGTTCCCTCACTTTTGTTTTGATGAAAATTGCCCACGTATAGCGGACAGATGTTTTTCTAGCGAGAACAATATACCACGCGCGGCCGCAGATTGCAAGGGGGCGCGGGCACTTTTCCCCGAAACCGGCAAAAAACCGGCAGAAGCGAACTTCTGCCGGCTGCCTTTGTGCAGTTTTACGGCCCGGTGTCCGGCTGCGTCAGCCAGAGCAGTGCGCCGAGGAGGAAAAACAGCATCGCCGCGGTGCTGCGGGCGCTGTACAACCGCGGCAGCATCACACCGGCCGCAGGCAGCACGACGCTGACGACCAGAATTGCCAGACACAGGCCGAACAGCGCCCAGACGAGCGGGTACACCCAGGGCGCGCCGCGCCGCGGCCGCAGGCGCGTGACCATGCGCAGCGCCTGCAGCAGCGTCCACGCCAGCGCGCACAGCAGCAGAGGCTCGGTTATGAGCATGGCCGCCAGCGGCACCATGTCTCCGCGCTGGTACTGCCGGAGGCAGACTGCGTGCAGGTATGTCCACAGCCCGGTCAGCACGAGCGTGACGGCCCCCGTGATGCACAGCCTGCGCAGTGCCGCCCGGCGGACGGCGGTGGGCGGCGTCTCGTCCAGCAGCTCCGTGAGCTCGACACCGAGCGCGTCCGCGAGCCGCTGCAGCGTCTCGACGTCCGGGCGGGAGCGGCCGGTCTCGTAATTCGATATGGTCTGCCGCGTCGTGTGCACGGTCTGTGCCAGAGCGTCCTGCGTCAGATGCCGGCGCGTGCGGGCGCGGCGGATGTTGGCCCCAATGTCGCGCATGGTGTTCACCTCGCCCAAAGCATACCATGTGCGGCGGCGATTTGTCACGCAAAGGTTCTTTGCGCAATGAAAAAACCGGCGGGCCCGTGTCCCGCCGGTCGTGTTTTTACGGTTTTTACTGTCCGCGGTTTTGCAGCGCGGTCAGGTAGGGGTTGAAGCGGCGCTCGGTCTCGAGCGTGGAGCAGTCCATATGGCCGGGGTAGACCTCGTAATCGCCGGGCAGGGCCGCGATCTTCGCCAGCGACTGCAGCTCGACCTCCATGCTGCCGCCGGCAAAGTCCGTGCGGCCGCAGGAGCCGGCGAAGAGCGTGTCGCCGGTGAAAAGCGCGTCGCCGCAGATGAGCGTCACGCCGCCGGGCGTGTGGCCGGGCGTCTCCATGACGCGGAAGGTCAGACTGCCGACCTTGACCTCGTCGCCCTCCTTATAAAAGATCGTGCCCTCGGGCGGGGTGAACGTGTAGCTGTCGAAGGCGACGGCCGTGCCCGCGTCGAGCGCGTTCATGTACACGGGCGCGCCGGTCTCCTCGTGCACGGCGTAGACGGCGCCGGTGTGGTCATAGTGGCCGTGCGTGAGCAGGATGGCGCGGCAGGTGAGGTGGTTGTCCTCGAGGTAGTAGAGGATGGTGTTGGACTCGTCGCCGGGGTCGATGACGGCGCACTCGAGCGTGGTCTCGTCCGTGACGATGTAGCAGTTGGTCATGAGGTGCCCGACGGGCAGACATTTGATGAGCATGGGGTGGCCTCCTTTATAATTGATCGGTATCGAGCAGGATGGTAACAGGGCCGTCGTTGACGGACGCGACCTGCATGTCCGCGCCGAACACGCCCGTGCGCACGGTGAAGCCGCGGGCCTCACAGCCCGCGATCACGCGCTCATAGAGCGGCACGGCGGTCTCCGGTCGGGCGGCGGCCGTGAAGCCGGGGCGGCGGGAGCGGCAGTCGGCAAAGAGGGTGAACTGGCTCACGATGAGCAGCTCGGCCCCGGCGTCGGTGGGGTTGACGTTCATTTTGCCATTGGCGTCTTCAAACACGCGCAGGCCGCAGATGCGGTCGACGATGCGGTCGGCCTCGGCCGCGGTATCGGACACGTGCACGCCCAGCAGGACGAGAAAGCCCTTACCAATGTGGCTGTATTCGGCGCCGTCGATGGTGACGGATGCCTCGGTGACGCGGGTGACGACGGCTCTCATGCTTTGCCCTCCTGTTTGGCTTTTTTGGCCTGTTCGGCCTGCAGTTCGGCGGTGTGTGCAGCGGCCCGCGCGGGGTCGGACGCGCCGCTGCGCGAGATGCGGATGACGCCGCGGATGGCGCTCAGGCGGCTGATGATCGTGCGCAGCTCGGCCAGATCGTGCACCTCGACCGTGATCGTGATGGTCGAGCGGCCGCTGTCCACGTCGCGCGCGGTGAGCGTGCGCACCTTGGCGTTAAGCGTGTTGAGCGCGGTGGCCACGTCCATGACCAGCCCGCTGCGCTGTGCGCTGAGCAGCATGAGCGTCGTGCTGTAGGAATCGGTGGGGTGCTCGGCCCAGCTCACGCGGATCCAGCGGCCGGCGGTCTCCGGATTGTCGCGGCTGGCGAGGTAGTTTTCGCAGTCCGTCCGGTGGATGGACACGCCCGCGCCGCGCGTGATGAAGCCGATGATGCTGTCGCCGGGCACCGGCGTGCAGCAGCGGGAGAATTTGATGAGACAGTTGTCCAGCCCCTCGACGAGGATGCCGTGCACGGCGTGGCGCGCTCGCTTGCTGCGGCGCTCGGCCGCCTCGTTGATGCGGTCGAGGGCGTTTTTCTGGTTGGCCTTCTGGCTGCGCAGGATCTCATCGCGGATGCGGTTGACGGTGCGCGTGGCGGTCACGCCGCCGTAGCCGATGGCGGCGTACAGATCGTCGAGTGAGGTGAAGGCCAGCCGCTTGAGGATCAGCGGCAGGATCTCGTCGCCCATGATATCGGCCGGGGCGATGCCGTTGGCGCGCAGCTCGCGCTCAAACTGCTCCTTGCCGTGGACGATGTTCTCCTCGCGGCGCTCTTTTTTGAACCACTGCTTGATCTTCGTGCGCGCGGCGCCGCTCTTGGCGAGGTTGAGCCAGTCGCGGCTGGGGCCGGGCGCGTTTTTCGATGTGCGGATGTCCACAATGTCGCCGTTTTGCAGCACGTAGTCGAAGTTCACGATGCGGCCGTTGACCGTCGCGCCGACCATGCTGTTGCCGATCGCGGAGTGGATGCTGTAGGCAAAGTCGATCGGCGTCGCGCCGGCGGGCAGGTTGATGACATCGCCCTTCGGCGAGAACACGAACACCTCGTCGGCAAACATGTCCACCTTCAGGTTGTGGAAAAAGTCCTGCGCGTCGGACTCCTGCTGCGTCTCGAGCAGGCGGCGGATCCAGGCGAACTTCTCCTCGTCGCCGGGCTTGGTGCCCTCGCCGCTGCCGGTCTTGTATTTCCAGTGCGCCGCGACGCCGTACTCCGCCGTCATGTGCATCTCCCACGTGCGGATCTGCACCTCGAACGGGATGCCCTCCGAGCCGATGACCGTCGTGTGCACGCTCTGGTACATGTTCGGCTTCGGCGTGCTGATGTAGTCCTTGAAGCGGCCGGGCAGCGGCTTATACATGTCGTGGATGATGCCGAGCACGTTGTAGCAGTCGGGGATCGTGTCCACGATGACGCGGAATGCGCAGAGGTCAAAAATGCCGTTGATGTCGAGCTTCTGCGCGTACATCTTGCGGTAGATGCTGTAGATGTGCTTGATGCGGCTCGAGATGGTGGCGTGTACGCCGTCGGCCTCCAGGCGCTCGCGAATCTGCGTGCGCATCTCGCCCATGAACTTTTCCAGCGTCGGCATGCGTTCATCGAGTGCATCCGTGATGGCCTTGTAGCCTGCGGGGTCGAGATACAGCAGCGAGAGGTCTTCGAGCTCCCACTTGATCTTCTGCATGCCGAGGCGGTGCGCGATGGGTGCGTAGATCTCCATCGTCTCAAGGGACTTGATGCGCTGCTTTTCCTCGCTCTGGTAGGCCATCGTGCGCATGTTGTGCAGGCGGTCGGCCATCTTGATGAGGATGACGCGGATGTCCTTGGCCATGGCCAGGAGCATCTTGCGCATGTTCTCCATCTGCTGCTCTTCCACGCTCGTGTACTGCACGCGCGTGAGCTTCGTGACGCCCTCGACGATGTCAGCCACCGAGGTGCCGAAGCTGCGCGCGATGTCCTCGTGCGTGAGCGAGGTGTCCTCGATCGTGTCGTGCAGGAGGGCGGCGATGATCGAGTCCTCGTCGAGCCCCATCTCCGCCGTGATGATGGCGGCGGCGATGCAGTGCGACACATAGGGCGAGCCGTCGCGGCGCTTCTGGCCGGAGTGGGCCCGGTCGGCACACTCGAAGGCCGCGCGCACGCGGCCGAGGTCGGCCGGGATGCCGGCGGCGGTGATCTTCTGTTCCAGCTCCTGATAGTGGGCCTCGAGGTCGTAGGGCTTCGGGGCCACGTTTTCGGCGCGGGTCGCTTCAGACATAGGGACAGCTCCTTTCCGGAACGGAATGGGGATTTCTTGAAAGTGTTTCATAGCAGGCTCTGGCGGCGCTCGCGCAGGGTCTGCAGCAGCTTCGACGCGCCGAGGTCCACCTTGCCGCTCGTCGGCAGGGGGCGCAGGCGCAGCGTCTCGCCGTCAAAGTCCACGGCGGCGAGGCCCATCTCGGCCATGACGCGCAGGCACACGCAGAATTTCTCCGGCCGCATGGGCGCGCGTGCGGGCAGCTCCCCGAGCGGGAAGGACACCGGCGCGCTCAGCCACCGCCACGCCACGGCGAAGTCCGCGCGCAGGGGGTAGAGGTCCACCGTGTCCCACGCGGGGATGCACTGATTTTTCAGCAGTGCGCGGCACAGGGGCAGCGGGTCGCTCGGGCGCACGTCCGTCACGAGCAGCTGCACGCTGCGGCGGCCGCGGAATTCATTGATCTGCGGCGTGAAGGCCACGTCCACCCACTGGCCGATGCGCACGCCCAGCTCTGCCGGGGTGCACGAGAAGAAGATGCCGGCATAATTATACCCGCCCTTGGCAAAATGCAGCCGCAGGTGGCGGCCGCCGCCGATGGGCACGGCGTTGACGAGCCGCGCGCCCGTGATGCACAGCAGGGGCTTGGGATTGCCGTTGCCGCACGGTTCGAGCGCGTCGAGCGACTCGATGCACGGCATGGTCAGCAGATGCGGATCGTTCACGCGCAGGTCGCACGTGAGCTCCGGCAGGTCGTCGGCCGGGTTCTGGCGGTAATACTCGCCGAGCGCGCGGCGGAAGCGGTCGATATTCTCGCGCCGGATCGTCAGTCCGGCCGCCAGCGCGTGGCCGCCAAAGCCCTCGAGATACTCCGAGCAGGCGCTCAGGGCGTTATACAGGTTGAAGCCGCCGAAGCTGCGGCACGAGCCCTTGCCGCGCTCGCCGTCGCAGCAGATCATGATCGTCGGCAGGTGGAACTCCTCGCTCAGGCGCGAGGCGGCGATGCCGATCACGCCCTGGTGCCACGAGTCGCTCGCGAGCACGAGCGGCATCCGCGGCGGGTAGCGGCACGCGATGGCCGAGGCCTCCTCCCAGATCTGCTGCTCGAGCGCCTGCCGCTTGCGGTTGAGCTGGCAGAGCCCGGCGGCGTAGCGGTCGGCCTCGCCGTCGTCCTGTGTCAGCAGCAGCAGCGCCGCGACGGCCGTCTTGCCCAGGCGGCCGGCTGCATTGATGCGCGGCGCGAGCGTGAAGCCGATGGTCGTGGCCGTGACGGGGCGGCCCTCCGCGCCGCATTCATGCAGCAGTGCGCGGATGCCCGGCCGGGGGCGGGCGTTGATCTGCGCCAGCCCCTGCGCCACGAGGTGGCGGTTTTCGCCCGTGAGCGGCATGACGTCGGCCACCGTACCGATGGCGACGAGGTCGCCGTAGTCGTGCAGCACCCGGTCGCTGCCGCCCTCGAGCGCGCACAGGAGCTTATACGCCACGCCCACGCCCGCGAGCCCGCTGTTCGGATACTCCGAGCCGGGGCGCTTCGGGTCCACGACGGCCACAGCGTTCGGGATCGCCTGCCCGCTGCACTCGTGGTGGTCGGTGATGACCATGTCGATGCCGCGCTGCAGGGCGTAGTTCGTCTCGTCGATGGCGGTGATGCCGCAGTCAACGGTGATGATGAGCGTGATGTCGTTGGCGCGCTGGAGGCTCGTGATCGCGTCCATATTCAGGCCGTAGCCCTCCTCGATGCGGTCGGGGATGTACGGATGCACGGGCACGCCGCGGCGGCGCAGATAGTCCGTGAGCACGCACGTGGACGTGATGCCGTCGACGTCATAGTCGCCGAACACGGCCACGTTTTCCCGGCGCTCGATGGCGGCGCGGATGCGCGCGACGGCCTTGTCCATGTCCTGCAGGAGCATGGGGTCGAACACGCTCTGGTCGCCGCCGCTGAGAAAGGCGCGCGCCTGCCCGGGGTCGGCGTACCCGCGCAGGGCCAGCAGCACCGCCAGCAGCGGCGAGTAGCCCGCGCGCAGCAATGCCTCCGGCGGCTGCGGCGCAGTGTATGGAATTTGCCAGTTGCGGTATTTCATAAGTGCAATGTGCCTCGAATCCCAAAACGATACCTATAGAAATAATTTATTATTTTATCAAATTTTCTGGCCGGATGCAAGAGGCGCGTGTCGGGTATCGGCGGCCGCCGTGTAGATTTGTCAAACATATTGGACGGTGAACGCGGGCGGGGTGGCCGCACAGGCGCGGCGGGCGCCGGATTTCCTGTGCTTGACAGGTGTTGGCTGCGGTGGTACGATGTGACGGAGCGTGCCGGCGTGGCGAAACAGGCAGACGCAAGGGACTTAAAATCCCTCGGTGGCAGCACCGTGCGGGTTCGAGCCCCGCCGCCGGCACCAGAAAATCGGCCGCTCTCGCACGAGAGCGGCCGATTTTCGGTTTTCCGGACACGCCGGAGCGCGCTTGCGCTGCAAGCGCGGTTTTCCGCGGCGTGCGCTGCATTATGTTTCTGTGAGGCGGTCTTCTTCGCAGCCGATCCCGTTGCAGCAGATCTCCGGGGCTTGGTGATCTTTGCTGTTAGCAAAGTCATAAGGGATACCGTCAGGAAATGCCCTGCATATTGGGATGAAGCCTTTCATCCCGGTTGTGTTCTTGCAATGGTCGCACCAAGAAAGCCGAATCATGTTTCCTCAAAAGCCTCAATCCCGTGTGTGCGGATTTCGTGCGCCTTCACGTTTCTGCGCGGCGCAGCGTCACGCGCTCGGCCACGACGGCGATGTAGCCCAGTACGATCGTGAGATAATACGACGCCAGCCGCCAGATGAGCATGGCGGTCGTCAGATAGTCGCCGAAGAGCGGCGAGAAGGCGAGATAGAACGTGCCCTCGCTTGCACCGGACGCGCCCGGCATGGGAAAGCAGCTCGCCCCGATGTACAGCAGCACCTGCGTGCCCGTGACCTGCCAGAACGGCACGCCGTGCAGACCGAAGCCGCGGTACGTGCAGTAAGCGACCGACATGTACGCCGTGCACTGGCCCAGTGCAAGCGCGAGCGCGCCGGCGAGCTTGCCGCGGTGCCGGATGCCGGCGGCGAACGCGTCGTGATACTCCGCCACGAAGCCGCACCATTTCCCGGCGGCCGCCTCGGGGTCCGCGCCCCGGCGGACGAACGGGCGGCGCCGGTACAGCCAGCGGATGCACGCCGTGCCGAATGCGGACATCGGCTTCGGGAAAATGGCCGAGAGCAGCACGAGCGCCAGCAGCCCCGCGTGCACGAGCAGCCCCAGCGCCAGCACGGGGATCCACGCCGCGCTCTGCGCTGCGAGCTTGCCGCCGCACAGGCACATGCCCACGATGCCGAGTGTCACGAGCGCCACATTCCACAGGCAGTACGTCGTGCAGATGACGGATGTGGCCGTGCCGGTCGGGATGCCGCGGTGGTGCATGTGCAGTACCTGAAACGGCTGGCCGCCTGCGGCTGCGGGCGTCACGGCCGAGTAGAAGAAGCCGATCATCGACGTGTCGATGCTGTCACCGAGTGGCTGCGCGCAGCCGAACGCGCGCGTGATGAGCTGATACTTGAGCGCGTCGCACAGGTAGTACAGCAGCATGCACCCCACGATCGCGGCCGTCCAGCCCGGCAGCAGCGCCGCGAGCGAGGCGCGCACGTCGCCCGCGTCGAGCGTTGCGGCGGCGAACACCGCCAGCGCCGCCGCGCCGAGCGTCAGCAGGCCGATCGAGAGCCATTGTTTTTTCTTGTCATGTTTCATGGGCAGACCTCGCTGCAGGAGAAGTTCCTTTTCAGGCCATATATTATAACGGATATGCAGGAAAAGTGCAACCGAAAACCGGGCGTCCCAGTCGGGACGCCCGGTTTGGCATCAAAAGACGAGCTGCACGAGCAGCATGTAGCACACGGTGCCGGCGGCGATGCTCAGCAGCGTGTTGCGCCGCCACCAGTGCAGCCCCGCCGTCACGCCGACGGCGATGACCTGCGGCACCCACGCCCCGGCGGAGCTGAACTGCATCCCGCGCAGACAGTAGACCAGCAGCGAGACCATGACGGCCATGGGCAGGATCCTGCCGAGATACTCCACGACCTTCGGCACGGCGCGGCGGCCGAACAGCAGCCACGGCAGCCAGCGCTCCAAAAACGTGCACGCGGCGCAGACCGCAATGATGGCGATGCTCTGTCCGACGGAGAGGGTCATACGGCGGCACCTCCTTCGGCATACTTCGGCTCGAGCACCGGGCGCAGCAGCGTGAGCGCCGCGACCGTCACGAGCAGGGACGGCAGCAGGAACTTGTCCGGCCCGAGCAGCAGCAGCGCGCCGATGCTCGACACCGCCGCGACCACAGCGGGGATGCGCGTGCGCGCACCGCGCAGCTGATCGACCACGATGACCGTGAACAGCGCCGTGAGCGCAAAGTCGATGCCCGTGGTGTCAAACGTGATGAGCGAGCCGACGAGTCCGCCGAGCATGGACAGCGCGACCCAGTAAAACGTCACGAATGCGGCCGTGAGCACGTAGGCCCACTTCTCGTTGACGTCGGGGCCAAAATCGTGCGAGCAGTGCAGCGAATAGTTCTCGTCGCACAGCGAATAGATCAGAAACCAGCGCCACGGGCCGAAGGAGCGGAACTTGTCGATGAACGACAGGCCGTAGAAGATATGCCGGCTGTTGAGCAGCAGCGCCAGCACGGCCACCGTGGCGAGCGACACGCCGCCGGCAAAAAACGTGACCATGAGAAACTGCAGCGAGCCCGCCAGCACGAACAGGCTGCACGCGCCCGACCACAGGAAGTTATACCCCGCCTGCTGCATGAGCAGCCCGTAGGCGATGCCGACGGGGAAGAAGCCAATCAGGATCGGGATCGAGTGATGGAAGGCGTAGGCGGCCGTCTTGCGCATGGCGCAGCGCTCCTTTCGGACGAAAAATGGCGGTGAAGCCCAGTATAGCAGAGCATTTTCGCTTTTTCAACAAAGGTTATAAAAATGTCAGCGCCCGCCCGTTGGGGCAGACGCTGACCGTACTTTTTCACGCGGGGGTCAGCTCAGGCCGGGGATCTTCAGGCCGAAGAAGTCGATGAGCTGGCAGAAGAGGATGAACGCAAGCAGCACCGGCACGATGAACTTGAAGCAGACCTTGAAGTAACCGGCGGCGCGGTACTTCACGCCGCTCTGCTCGCACTCGAGCTGCACGACCTCGGGCTTGAGCACCCAGCCGATGAGGATCGTCATCACGAGCGCGCCGAGCGGCATGAGGATGCCCTCGGCCACCATGTCATACAGGTCGAGCCAGCAGTCGTTCCACCCGTGCACGCTCAGGCCGAACAGGGTGGCCGGCGTCTCGACGGCGGCACCGCCGGCAACGCCCGCGCCCAGCCCGTCGAGCGCGACGAGCGAGCCCGCCACGAACACGAGCGCCGCGACGCTGGCCGTGTGCTTGGCACGTTTGGGCGTGAGGCCCTTGTCGAGCTGCTTATCGACGGCGTAGGCCGTGCACAGCTCGAGCATGGAGATCGACGACGTGAGCGCCGCGATCAGCACGAGCAGGTAAAACAGGAAGCCGATAAAATTGCCGACGCTGCCCATGTGGGCAAACACCGTCTGCATCGAGGCAAACAGCAATCCGGGGCCGGCGCCGTACTCCACGCCGAAGGCGGAGCAGGCGGGCATGACGGCCATGCCGGCCATGAGCGCGATGAGCGTGTCCGCGCCGCAGACGATGAGCGCGTTGCGCTGCAGGTGCTCCTGCTTGCCGAGATAGGAGCCGTAGGTCATCATGACGCCGAGGCCGATCGACAGCGAGAAGAACATCTGCCCGGCGGCACTCTTGAGCACGCGGCCGAAGCCGATGTCCGGATTGCTGAACACGGAGAAGTCGGGGCTGAACATGAACCTGTAGCCCTCGGCCGCGCCGGGCTGGCACGCGATGTAGAGGATGATGAACACGAGCAGGCAGAACAGCGCCGGCATGCCGACGTTGCAGAACTTTTCGATGCCGCCCTGCACACCGCCGGACACGACGAGGATGTTGAGCAGGATATAGAGCACGAAAAACAGGATCATGCTGTTCGTATCCGTCAGAAAATAGCCGAAAAAGCCAGTGCCCTGGCCGGACCAGGCAAACTCGCTCCCGCCGAAGATGGCCAGGAAGTAGCCGACGGCGTAGCGCAGGACGATGCCGCCGAGCACAAAGTAAAAGCACATGATGCAAAAGCCGCACACGATGCCCGCATAGCCGAGCCAGGTGTACTTCTTCGACAGGCTGCGGTAGGTGCTCACGGCGCTCTTGCCGCTGCGGCGGCCGAGCGCGAGCTCGCCGAGCATGACCGTCACACCCACGAGCACGACGAGCACGAGATACAGCAGCAGGAACACGGCACCGCCGCTCTTGCCCATTTTATACGGGAAGCCCCAGATGTTGCCGAGGCCGACGGCCGAGCCGATCGAGGCCATGAGGAAGCCGAAGTTGCTGCCCCAGCCGCCGCGTTTGGATTTGATTTCCGTATCCACGAGATCCCTCCTGATTCTCACATTTCTCCCAAAATACCGCGCCGAAAGGCGCAGATTTGCCATCATTATACCAGACAAACGGTCAATTGCAAGCCGCCGTTACACACTTAACGAATATTTGTGCCAAAACGCGGCCGCCCGATCGGGGCGGCCGCGTGGGACAGGCCGGGAATCCGCGCCGTGGTGGAAAGCGGACAGAGCAGCGGGGGAGCTCGAGGGGGCAAGGCCCGCCTCGAATCCGGTCAAATGCGCAAAGCCCTGACGGGTCAGGGCTTTTGCGCGGCCGCCCGATCAGGGCGGCCGCGGGTTTGATCAACGCTTACAGGTCGAGGATGCCGAGCAGCACGATGCCGATGACGATCAGCACCAGCATGAGATAGTGCCGCCACGAGAGCTTCTCGCGCAGGAAGATGCGGCTCCAGAGCACGGACGCTGCACAGTAGGCCGCGATGATGGGCGCGGCGTACATGACGTGGTCCTCGTCTGCAATGGCGTAGATGTATGCGAACTGACCGGCCGTCTCAAAGAGCGCGCCGATATATTTCGGCGCCTCGCGCTTGGGCTGGAAGCGGTCGTGCCGGAAGAACTTGACATACACGAACGACACCACGGCCGCAAACAGGAACGTCAGCTCATACGCGCAGTTGGCCGAGTCCGGGTCGAGGCTTCTGAGCACGAGACTGTCGGCGAACGTGCCGGCCGCGTCGAGCAGACAGTAGGCCACCGGCAGCGCGAGGGCGAGCCAGCTCTTGGCATAGCGGTAGTTCGAGGCCGCCTGGCGCGCGCGGCGCAGCTCGTCATCCTCGCGCGACTCGACCACGCCGAGCCCGATCACGCCGGCGCACACGAGCACGATGGCGGCCAGCGCCATGACGCGCATGCCGCCGCTGAGGTCCTCGTCCAGCCCGCCGAAGCACAGGTACAGCACGGCCACCACCGCGCCGGAGGCGTTGCAGATCGGCGACGAGATGGACAGCTCGATATAGCGCAGGCCGATATAGCCGAGCGCCATCGAGACAATATACAGCAGCGACACGGGCAGGTACGTCCAGATGACGTGCCACGAGATGCTCACGCCGCCGATGAAGATCTCATACGCCGCGTGCAGACCCATGACGACGCCGACGGCGATGACCATCTTCAGGTGCGCGAGCTTGTCGTCCGCGTCGCGGCAGCCGATTTTCGAAAACAGATCCGAGCCCGACCAGCACAGCAGGGCAATCAGGGAAAGCCAGAACCACATACTTTATTTCTCCTCCAGTTGATCAAGTGTAACGAGACCGGCGTCCACGAGCTTCTGCAGGCTCATGAGGATGCCGAGCTTGGCGTGATACCACGTCAGGCCGCCCTGAAAATACACGGCGTAGGGCGGGCGGATCGGCCCGTCGGCCGAGAGTTCAATGGACGAGCCCTGCACGAACGCGCCGGCGGCCATGATGACCTCCGAATCGTAGCCCGGCATCGCCCACGGGATGGGGTCGACATAGCTGTCCACGGGCGCGGCCGCCTGAATGCCCTTGCAGAAGGCGACCATGTGTTCTGCCGAGCCAAGCTCGACGCACTGGATGATGTCGTGCCGCGGCTCGGCCGCGTTCGGGATGCAGCGAAAGCCCAGCCGTTCGTAGACGTTCGCCGCGAACACCGCGCCCTTGAGCGCGCCGGCCGTCACGGTCGGCGCGAGGAAGAAGCCCTGATAAAACGCCGGCATGAGCCCGAGGTTCGCGCCGACCTCCTGCCCGAGGCCCGGGGCGCTCAGACGGAAGGCGCAGCGGTCGACCAGATCCTGACGGCCGCAGATGTAGCCGCCGATGGGCGCGAGCCCACCGCCGGGGTTTTTGATGAGCGAGCCGACGATCATGTCCGCGCCGAGGTCGGACGGCTCGATCGTCTCGACGAACTCGCCGTAGCAGTTGTCGACCATGCAGATGACGTTCGGGTCGATGCGCTTGCAGAACGCGATCAGCTCGCCGATCTGCTGCACGGAGAACGTCGGCCGCGTGGCGTAGCCCTTCGAGCGCTGGATGGTCACGAGCTTCACGCCGCCGCGCAGCGCCTGCTCGATGGCCGGATAGTCAAAGCCGTAGTCCGGCAGCAGGTCGACCTGCCGGTAGTGCACGCCGTATTCCTTGAGTGAGCAGGCGCTCGGGCGGATGCCGATGACCTCCTCGAGCGTGTCATACGGCGCGCCGACGGGGCTGAGCAGCGTGTCGCCGGGCAGCAGATTGGCGCTCAGCGCCACGGTCAGCGCGTGCGTGCCGCAGGTGATCTGGGGGCGCACGAGCGCGGCCTCCGTGTGGAAGCAGTCGGCATAGACGCGCTCGAGATTGTCGCGCCCGGCGTCGTTGTAGCCGTAGCCCGTGGTGGCGGCAAAGTGCGTCGCGTCGACGCGATTTTTCTGCATCGCGCCGATGACCTTGCACTGGTTGTATTCCGCGACGCGGTCGATCTCGTCAAAGCGCGCGCGCAGACCGGCGAGCACCTCCTCGCCGAAGCGGTGCACCGCCGGCGTGATGCCGAGCGCGGTGTACATGGACTCTGTATTCATCGTTTCTCTCCTTATTATGATTCGTCAGATTCGTCGAAAATTCTTGCGGCCACGTCGCGCATGACCTCCGGCCGCGTGACCACGATGCCGCGCGCCTCGTCGCCGAGCACGAGCAGCGTGTCCCCCGGGCGGATGCCAAAGACCGTGCGCGCCTCTTTCGGGATCACGATCTGGCCCTTTTCGCCGACCTTCACCGTGCCGAAGATGTGCCGGTCGCGGCTCTGGCCGAGCACGTGCTTGCCTCCAGGCATAGCCTCGCCTCCTGTTGCAGAAATTCATACTTTTCCTACTTGTAGGAACCGATGATACCGCACATCGACGGGAAAGTCAACCGCGTCCGGCACAAAAACCGTCCATTCGGCGATTTGCCGGTTTTTTTGCGAAAAACGGTTGCGCGCGCCCGGCGCGGGTGCTACGATAAAAACCATCTTATTGATTGTGGGAGGATGGAGCGATATGCAGCTTCTCGAGCAGCGCATCCTCGCCGAGGGCGAGGTCAAATCCAGCGAGATCCTGAAAGTGGACCGGTTTCTGAACCATCAGATGGACCCGAAGCTGTTTCTGGCGATGGCGGAGGAATGGAAGCGGCTGTTCGACGGCTGCGGCGTGAACAAGCTCGTCACGATCGAGGCCAGCGGCATCGGCATCGCGGCCGTGGCCGGGCTCGTGTTCGACTGCCCGGTCGTGTTCGCCAAGAAAACCAAGAGCCGCAACGTCTCCGACGATGCGTACACGACGGTCGTGCACTCGTTCACGCACGGCAATGACAACACCATCCGCATCTCGCGCGAGTACCTCTCGCCGAGCGACCGCGTGCTCGTCATCGACGATTTCCTCGCCAACGGCGCGGCGCTCGACGGGCTCATCACGCTCATCGAGAACGCGGGCGCGACCGTGGTCGGCGCCGGCATCGCGGTGGAAAAGGCGTTTCAGCCCGGCGGTGCACGCATCCGCGCGCGCGGCTACCGTGTGGAATCGCTCGCCCGCGTGCAGAGCATGGACCCCGAGACCGGCATCGTGTTCTGCTGAGCGGCGTTGTGCAAAACGACGGGGAAAATGTTTCAAAAGTGTGAAATTCGCTCATTTCGACGGTTGACAACCCCGTTCGCCCATGGTAACGTATAAGTGTTCCCGCGCTGCGGGAGCAATCGTAAATAGCAGTCGATATATACCAAAGGATATGGCTTGGCGTTTCTACCTGGCACCGTAAATTGCCGGACTATCGATGTGAAATTCCCCGCGGGAGATGGCATGTTCTGCATCTTCCCGGTTCCACATTGGCAGGAGCGCCGTAACACGGCTGCACCTGCCAATGTTTTTTTGTATCTTCTTTGCGCAAGCAATGCAGATAAATAAATTTGATAAAACTAGAGGGAGAGCTGAGAATGAAAAAGTTCGTTTCGATGCTGCTCGCGCTCGTCATGGTGTTCGCACTGTGCGCCTGCGGCAGCAAGACCGAGGGCGGCGACAAAGCCGAGAGCAAGATCAAGGTCGGCTTCATCTGCCTGCATGACGAGAACTCCACCTACGACAAGAACTTCATCGACGCCGCGAAGGCTGCCTGCAAGAACGCCGGCCTGAGCGAGGATCAGTACATCATCAAGACCAATATCCCTGAGGGCCAGGAGTGCTACAACGCCGCTGCCGAGCTCGTGGACGCTGGCTGCAACGTCGTCTTCGCCGACAGCTTCGGCCACGAGGACTTCATGATCCAGGCCGCCAAGGAGTTCAAGGACGTGCAGTTCTGCCACGCCACCGGCACCAAGGCTCACACCGAGAAGCTCAGCAACTACCACAATGCGTTCGCCTCCATCTATGAAGGCCGCTACCTCGCCGGCGTCGCTGCCGGTATGAAGCTCAACGAGATGATCGAGGCCGGTGAATTCACCGCCGATCAGGCCAAGATGGGCTACGTCGGCGCCTTCACCTATGCGGAAGTCATCTCCGGCTACACCTCTTTCTATCTGGGCGCCAAGTCCGTGTGCCCGAGCGTGACCATGGACGTCACCTTCACCGGCTCCTGGTACGATGAGGCCCTCGAGAAGGAAGCTGCCAACAAGCTCATCGCCGGCGGCTGCAAGCTCATCAGCCAGCACGCCGACTCCATGGGCGCTCCGACCGCCTGCGAGACGGCCGGCGTCCCGAACGTGTCCTACAACGGCAGCACCGAGTCCGCCTGCCCGAACACCTTCATCGTTTCCTCCCGCATCGACTGGACCCCGTACTATGAGATGGTCATCAAGGCCGTCCAGGACGGCACCTCGCTCGACTCCGACTGGACCGGCACCCTCAAGACCGGCTCCGTCGTGCTGACCGATGTCAACGAGAAGGTCGCTGCCAAGGGCACTGCCGAGAAGATTGCCGAAGTCACCAAGCAGCTCGAGGACGGCACCCTGCACGTCTTTGACACCTCCGCCTTCACCGTCAAGGGCGAGACCCTGACCAGCTACATGGCTGACGTCGACACCGATGCCGACAACACCGGCGACACCGAGGCCATCAAGGACGGCTACTTCCACGAGTCCGAGTTCCGCGCCGCTCCGTACTTCAACGTGCAGATCGACGGCATCAACCTGCTCGACCAGAACTTTGGCAGCTGATATCTGAATCCACCGCAGAGGGAAGGCCTGTCAACCCAGGCCTTCCCTCATATGTACTTTAAAGCGCGCCGCCGCTGTGCGGCGGCCGCCGGCATTTCGGGAGGGACACCATATTGGACAACAAGATCGCAGCGGTCAAAATGCGCGACATCACCAAGCGCTTCGGCTCCGTCGTCGCCAATGACCGCGTCTGGCTCGATATCTACCGGGGCGAGGTCCTGGCGCTGCTCGGCGAAAACGGCAGCGGCAAGACCACGCTCATGAACATGCTCTCCGGCATTTACTTCCCCGACGAGGGACAGATCCTCATCGACGGCGAGGAGGTCGTCATTCGCTCCCCGCGCGATGCCTACCGCTACGGCATCGGCATGATCCACCAGCACTTCAAGCTGGTCGACGTCTTCACCGCCGCTGAAAACATCACGCTCGGCCTCGATGAAAAGCTTGATCTCAAGGCCACGGCCGCGCGCATCCGCAGCATCTGCGAGCGCTACGGCTTCGACCTCGACCCGAACCAGAAGATCTACGATATGTCCGTGTCCCAGAAGCAGACGGTCGAGATCGTCAAGGCGCTCTATCGCGGCGCGGACATCCTCATCCTCGACGAGCCGACCGCCGTGCTCACCCCGCAGGAGACGGACAAGCTCTTCGCCGTCCTGCGCAGCATGCGCGACGACGGCAAGGCCATCGTCATCATCACGCACAAGATGCACGAGGTCGAGGCGCTCAGCGACCGCGTGGCCGTGCTGCGCCACGGCCAGTTCGTGGGCGACATGCTCACGAAGGACACCAATGCGCAGGAAATGACGAACATGATGGTCGGCCACGCCGTGACGCTCAACATCGACCGGCCCGACCCCGTCGACCCCAAGCCGCGCATCGAGGTCAAGAACCTCACCGTGCGCAGCATTGACGGCATCGTCAAGCTCGACGACGTGTCCTTCACCGCCAACTCCGGCGAGATCCTCGGCATCGCGGGCATCTCCGGCTGCGGCCAGAAGGAGCTGCTCGAGGCCATCGCCGGTCTGCAGCCGACGGAGAGCGGCAGCATCTGCTACGTCGAGGACGACGGTACGCGCGAGGAGCTGCTCGGCAAGGATCCGCTGCGCATCGCCGAGATGGGCGTGGCGCTGTCCTTCGTGCCGGAGGACCGCCTCGGCATGGGCCTCGTCGGCAACATGGACCTGTCGGACAACATGATGCTCCGCTCCTTCCGCAAGGGCCGCGGCATCCTCACCGACCGCAAGTCGCCGCGCAAGCTGGCCGAGACCGTCGTCGAGGAGCTCGACGTCAACACCCCGGGCGTGACCACACCGGTGCGCCGCCTGAGCGGCGGCAACGTGCAGAAGGTGCTCGTCGGCCGCGAGATCGCCTCTGCCCCCACCGTGCTGCTCACGGCCTACGCCGTGCGCGGCCTGGATATCAACGCATCCTACACGATCTATGACCTCATCAACCGGCAGAAGGAGCGCGGCGTCGCCGTGATCTACGTCGGCGAGGATCTGGACGTGCTGCTCGAGCTGGCCGACCGCATCCTCGTGCTCTGCGGCGGCAAGGTCAGCGGCATCGTCCCCGGCCGCGGCGCCACGAAGCGCGACGTCGGCATGATGATGACGCAGTTGGGAGGGAACGAAGCCCATGCATAACAAAGTCCGGGAACCGCTGTTCCACATCGTCAAGCGCGACACGCTGCCCTGGTATCAGGCCTGGGGCATCCGCGCGATCGCTATCGTGCTGGCGCTGCTGCTGTGCGCGCTCATCACGACGCTGTGCACCCACCTCAATCCGCTCAAGGTGTTCGGCTCCATGTTCAGCGGCGCGTTCGGCTCGCCGCGCAAGATCTGGATCCTGGGGCAGAACCTCGCCATTCTGCTGTGCATCTCGCTGGCCGTGACGCCCGCGTTCAAGATGCGCTTCTGGAACATCGGCGCCGAGGGCCAGGTGCTCGCCGGCGGTCTCGCCGCTGCGGCGTGCATGATCTGCCTCGGCGACAAGGTGCCCAACGGCCTGCTCATCGTGCTCATCATCGCCGCCGGTATCGCCGCGGGCGCGGTCTGGGCCGTCATTCCTGCCATCTTCAAGGCCAAGTGGAACACGAACGAGACGCTCTTCACCCTCATGATGAACTACGTTGCCACGCAGCTCGTGGCCTATTTCATCATCGTCTGGGAGTCGCCGAAGGGCTCCGGCAAGGTCGGCATCATCAACCAGAGCACCGAGGCCGGCTGGCTGCCGCAGATCGGCGGCTACAAGTACCTGCTGACGATCCTCGTCGTCGCGGTGCTGACCGTGCTCGTCTACATCTACCTCAACTACAGCAAGCACGGCTATGAGATCTCCGTCGTCGGCGAGAGCGAGCGCACCGCTCGCTACGTCGGCATCAAGGTCGGCAAGGTCATCGTGCGCACGATGCTGCTGTCCGGTGCGCTGTGCGGCATTGCAGGCGTGCTGCTCGTGTCCGGCACCGACCACACGATCACGACCACCATCGCCGGCGGCCAGGGCTTCACGGCCGTCATGGTCTCATGGCTGGCCAAGTTCAATCCGCTCGGCATGATCCTCACGAGCTTCCTGCTCGTGTTCCTCGACCGCGGCGCGGGCGAGATCTCGACCGCGTTCGGGCTCAACCAGTCGTTTGCCGACATTCTCAGCGGCATCATCATTTTCTTCATCATCGGCTGTGAGTTTTTCATCACCTACCGGCTGAGCTTCCGCAAGCCGGCAAAGAAGGAGGCGGCGGAGCATGTTTGATTTTGTGTCCTTTATCCCCCGCGCCATCATGCAGGGTATCCCGCTGCTGTTCGGCAGCACCGGCGAGACGCTCACCGAAAAGTCCGGCAACCTGAACCTCGGCATCGCGGGCATCATGTATGTCGGCGGCATCAGCGGCGTCATCGGGGCGTTCCTGTATGAGCAGGGCGTCGGCGGGGCCGCGGGGATGAACGGCTTTCTCGCCATCATGATCCCGCTGCTGTCGTGCCTGCTCGGCTCGCTGCTCATGGGTCTGCTGTACTGCTTTCTCACCGTCACGCTGCGCGCCAATCAGAACGTTACCGGCCTTGCCATGACGACGTTCGGCGTCGGCTTCGGCAACTTCATGGGCGGCTCGCTTATCAAGCTCACCGGCAGCGAGGTGCCGTCCATCGCGCTCTCGGCCACGAACAGCTACTTTTCCAAGTCGCTGCCGTTCGCGTCGAAGCTCGGCTGGTTCGGCCAGATCTTCCTGTCCTACGGCTTTCTTGCCTACCTCGCCGTGGCCATCGCGCTCATCGCGGCCTATGTGCTCAAGCACACGCGCGTGGGTCTGCACCTGCGCTCCGTCGGCGAAAATCCGCAGACGGCCGACGCCGCCGGCATCGATGTCAATAAGTATAAGTATGTTGCCACCTGCGTCGGCAGCATGATCGCCGGCCTCGGCGGACTGTACTACGTCATGGACTACGCCTGCGGCGTCTGGTCCAATGACGCGTTCGGTGACCGCGGCTGGCTCGCCATCGCGCTCGTCATCTTCACGGTCTGGAAGCCGAACGTCGGCGTGCTCGCGTCCTTCCTCTTCGGCGGACTGTATATCCTGCACATCTTCCTGCCGAGCGGCACGAACCTCGCCGTCAAGGAGCTGTACAAGATGATCCCCTATGTCGTCACGATCATCGTGCTCATCATCACGAGCGTGCGCTCCAAGCGCGAAAATCAGCCCCCCGCAAGTCTCGGCCTGCCGTACTTCCGAGAAGAACGATAACCACGAAAAAGCTCCGTTTCCGGTCTGGAAACGGAGCTTTTTTCGTGTTGCGCCCGCCGCGCCTCAGCGGCGGTGCTTTTTCCCCTTGCGGGTCTTTTCCGGATCGATGCCCTCGGCCTCGGCCATGGCGTCCACGGTCGCCTGCAGGTTGTCGAGCTGGTCGTGCACAGGCTTGAGCGCCTTTTTCACTTCCTGCGCGACGATGGCCTGGTAAAACCGGTAGCGCGCGGCGATGGCGCCGACCGTGCCGACGGCGGCGGCTCCGCCCACGATGAGCGCGGCGCGGCGGAAGCGCGGCGTTTTCATCACCTGCACGGCGATGGTCCTGATGCTCGGCTTTTTGAACTGCTGCGCGGCGCTGTTGGCCAGCGCAGCCAGCTCCTTGCCGCTGTCGATGGTCTGGCGCAGGAGCGCGAGCTCCTGCTGCATGGCCTGGATCTGTTGTTTGCGTCTCATATATGGTTCCTCCCTGCCGTGAATTGGCTTTTCAAAGCGAGACCGGCGCGCCGTTGAGCGCGGCCTCGACCAGCGTGTCGCCCTCGTAGCGCAGCTTGAGCAGGAAAAACGACGCATCCTCCGCCAGCAGGCGGAAGAAAATTTTATCGCCCGCCCACAGCGGCAGCGACGGCACGGCCGCCTTGTCCACCCACTCGAGATCGCCCTCGTCGCACTCGCGCAGCGTTCCGGTGAAGCCCGACGCCGTGAAGAGGTACATGTATTCGCCCTCCCACTCGTCGGACAAAAACGTCACCACGCCGCGGCAGCGCCAGTCCGTGAGTGTCAGGCCGGTCTCCTCATACGCCTCGCGCAGGAGGCACTCGTCCGGCGTCTCATCGGCCTCGAACTTGCCGCCGATGCCGACCCATTTGTCGTGGTTGAGGTCGTGTTCCTTTTTCACGCGGTGCAGCATGAGATACTGCTCCCCGCGCTCAATGTAGCAGAGTGTGGTGTTGCGCATGGTGCTGCCTCCTTATCGATCGGTCCGCTGCGGCTCACAAAAGGCGCATGCAGCGGGTGAGATAGTCGATGGCGTCCTGCCCGGTCAGCCGCTGTGCGGCAGGGAGCTTGCCAAAGTGGTCCATCCAGATGTTGAGCTGGCGCACGATCGCGCCGGAAGCGACGGTGTAGGCCGGCTGCGCGCCACCGGTCGCGCCGTCGAGCATGAAGGCGGCGTGCTGATTGACGAACACGGACACCGACAGGTCGTCGTAATTGCAGACGCGGTTTTGCGTGCACAGGATGCACAGCCGCTCCGGTGCCTGGCGCAGCTGGTCGATCATGCTGCGCAGGTGTTCGCGCCGCGCCTCGGGCGGCACGTCGATGACCGTGCCGAGAAACCGCAGCCGGCCGGTATCAATATAGTCCACGAGCGCGAGCTGGTAGAGGAAGATCGTCTCAAAAAACTCCGCGCTGCCGAGAAACAGCTGCAGCTCCTGCCCCAGCTCGGGGTGCTGCGCCAGAAACTGCTCCTGCAGCGATTCCGGCAGGAAAAACGGCTGCATATACCGCAGCAGGCAGCGGCCGTGCGGCTGGGTGAAGTAGTCGAGAAAATACTGCCGGCGGCGCAGCGGCTGCAGGTCCGGCGCCTGCGCAAGCGGCAGCCGGTCACGGATATAGGCATCGGCCGCGGCGCAGTAGCGCCCGACGAGCGCGGGGTCCGCCGACTCGAGCAGATACACCTCGCGCGAAAACGGCTCGCGCAGGTACTGCAGCATGAGCGCGTCGCGGATGAGGTAGACATCGCCCGTGCGGCTGGCGCGAAACTCGTAAAATTCGTACCGGATCCGCCGGCCTAGCCCCATCAGGTAGCAGAGCGAGCGGCAGAAGCTGTCCGTGCGCGCGGAGACGTCCTCCATGTCCACGAACTGCACCACGCGCAGCGCCGTGCCTGCCGAGAGAATGCCGCGCACGCGGCGGAAAAAGGCGTCGTTATTCTTGAACTGGATGTGGATCGGCATCGTGCAGATCATGTCCAGCCGCGCCGAGGACGGCGCCTGCTGCAGGGCCATGAAGATGCCCTCCGGGAAGAGCGCAATGTCCTTGACCGGGCTCAGGGCCGCGTTTTCCGCGCCGGTCGGCTGCGGCCGCGCGGGGTCGACGGCCCGGTCGGCCGCGATCGTGTCCGCCAGCAGGGACGCCAGCGCCGCGGAAAACCCCGCGTTGTCCGCGGCATCGCAGCGCAGGTCAAACTGCCCGGCAATGCGCGCGCGCACGTCCGGCGCGGCGTTGGCGGTCAGGTAGGCGGCGATCTGCGCGGGCAGCGCGTCGTTGCTGCGCAGCGACGGGTGCTTGATGCCGTTGATCCACCGGCTGATGTACGACGGGTCATAGCCGAGCGCGTCGGCAAGGTTGCAGCGCTTGACGCCGCACAGCCGTGTCAGCTCCTGAAGGGTGCGCCCGAACGTCATATCCTCGCCTCCTCACCGTGCGCATTTCTTGACTCAGTGACGGAAAAGTCACGCATCTTTCCCGTTCAGTATACGCGCTTCACGCCGCGCTGGCAAGTCTGGATATCAAAATCGCGCGGCTGCGCGATTTTTTGACTGCGGCCACGCAAAGGCATTTGGTCAAGATGGGGCAATTTTTATGCACGGAAAGCAATCTGCCTCCAGCGGATGCACTGTGCAGGGCGGAAAACGTGTGATAAGATAATCACAATCTCCGGAGGCTTTTCCCGAGCCGGCACCGTGCGGTGTTGGCTGCCTGCCGGAAGGAATCATGAATCACCCCAAGCATGACAGCTTCAAAGGAGGGACTGCACTTGACCATCGATGCCGATCGCAAGATCAAAGAACTGTCGCGCGCGATCATTGCCGACGCGGGCCTGCCCTACACGCCGGAGCAGCTCGCGGAGATCCCCGCGATCCTCGCGGCCAAGAACCGCTATTTCTGGTGCATTGACAACCAGGAGTTCGACCTCATGCCGGACGTGTTCACCGAGATGGGCTTCCGCACTTTCTGGAGCGGCCGCCCGGGCTTCCGCAACCGCGACGCACAGGTGGCGCAAAACCGCAGCACCTGCGGCGACGACATGGTGCCGATGCACTTCGGCTACAACCAGATCGTGCACTTCACCGGAGCGCGCAGCGCGCAGCTGCTGACCAAAATGCATGACTACCACACCTATAAGGACAACGGCCAGACCTATTCCGGCTACGGCCTGTATGTGGACGATCTGGTCAAATGCGACGACGATCGCTGGCGCATCCAGACGCTGCGCCTGACCTACCGTCTGCTCGACGGCGAACTGAGGAGGACAAAATAATGGATAGACTCAAAGGAAAAGTGGCCATCATCACCGGTGCTGCCGGCGGCATCTGCCACAAGGCGTCCGAGCTCTTCTGCCAGGAGGGCGCAAAGGTCGTCATGGTCGACATCGACCCGCAGGTCGAGCAGTTCAGCGCCGAGATCAACGCCAACGGCGGCGAGAGCATCGCGGTTGTGGCCGATGTGGCGCAGCGCGACACGTGGGTGAAGCTCAAGAAGCTGGCCGACGAGAAGTACGGCCGCATTGACACGGTCGTCAACGGCGCGGCGGCGTTCTCGCCCCCGACGCACGACTGGGCGCACATCACGTCCGAGATGATCGAGGACGTCATGCGTGTGAACATCGACTCCATGCTCTACTCGTACCAGACGGTGCTGCGCTACATGATGAAAAAGAAGATCCGCGGCAGTTTCCTGAACTTCTCGTCCTCGACGGCGCTGGCCTACAACGGCTCGGCCGTGCAGGGCTACCCGTTCTCGAAGGCGTGCATCAAGCTGGCCACGCAGAACATGGTCAACCAGATCAGCAAGAAGTACGGCATCCGCTTCAACTGCCTCGCCCCGAACTACGTCTGGGTGCCCAAGCAGGAGAAGGTCTGGGATATGTACCGCGAGCACTTTGAGGCCACGACGCCGATGCCCTATGTCGGCATGCCGGAGGATGCGGCCTGGGCGGTCGTGTACCTGTGCTCGGACGAGGCCAAGTACATCAACGGCGTCTGCCTGCCGGTCGACGGCGGCTGGGCCGTGCAGAAGTGATCCAAGGAGCACGATGTAATTATGGCTTCTATTCTGTCCCGGCCGATCAAAATCGGCCGCATGGAACTTAAAAACCGCATGGTCATGGCACCGATGGGCGTCACCGTCGGCAACCTGAGCCCCACCTCGGTGGCGTACTTTGCCGCGCGTGCCGAGGGCGGCGCGGCCATGGTGTTCTGCAACATCCGCGCCTCGCTCGCGTTCGAATCCGGCGAGCACTCCATCTACCTCAACGACGAGACCGAGCCGCTGTTCCGCGCCCTGGCCGAGCGCTGCCATGCGCACGACTGCAGGCTTGCCGCGCAGATCCAGCCCGGCGACGGGCGCATCGGCGGACCGTCCGTGCGCTACAAGGTGCCCATCAGCGCATCCGCCTGCCCGTGGATGCACGTGCCGCGCATGCGCTGTCACGCGCTGACCATCGACGAGATTCACGAGCTGGAGGACGACTTCCGCCGCAGCGTGCAGATCGCGCTGCGCAGCGGGGCCGACTGCGTGGGCATCCACGCCTACGGCGGCTACCTGACCGACCAGTTTCTGACCCGCCGCTGGAACACGCGCACCGATGCCTACGGCGGCAGCCTGGAAAACCGCGCGCGCTTTCTCACCGAGCTCATCGCCATCTGCAAGGAAGAGGGCGGTGCGGACTTCCCCGTCATCGTCAAATTCACGCCGGACCACTACATGGACGGCGAGGGCTACCGCTCCATCGACGAGGGCATTGCGCTTGCGAAGCTGATCGTCGCCGCCGGAGCGGACGCGCTGCACGTGGACGCCGGCTGCCATGAAAACTGGCCCAACGCCATGCCGCCAGCCGGCATGCAGCAGATGACGCTGCAGTCACGCTCGGCCAAGATCATCCGGAGCGTGGTCGACGTGCCCGTCATGACGCACGGCCGCTTCGGCGACGTGGACAAGGCGGAGGCCGCGCTGCGCGACGGCGTGTGTGACATCGCGGTCATCGGCCGCGGTCTGCTCGCCGACCCCGACCTGCCGAACAAGGTGCTTGCCGGCCGTCCGGACACGATCCGCCCGTGCATCTCCTGCAACGAGGGCTGCATCGCCCGCGTTTACAACGGCGAGGCGGCGACCTGCGCGCTCAACCCGCGCTGCGGCCACGAGGACGGCAGCATCGACATCCCGCCGGCAGCGCACCCGAAAAAACTCCTCGTCGTCGGCGCCGGCCCTGCCGGCTGCATGGCCGCGCTCTATGCCAAGCAGGCCGGCCACACGGTCGAGATCTGGGAGGCGGGCGGCCACATCGGCGGCAACGCCCTGTGCGCCTGCAAGCCGTTTTTCAAGCGCGACATGCACCGTATGATTCGCTATTTTGAGCGCGAGCTGCTCGTGCACGACATTCCCGTGCGCTTTTACACCACGGCGACGCCGGAGCTCGCCGCGGCCTATGCGCCCGACCACATTCTCTGGGCGGCCGGCGGCCGGCCCATCGCGCCGAAGGCCATCCCGGGGCTCGACTGCCCGAAGGTGTACTTCGCGACCGAGGCCCTGTGCGACTGCTGCGACGTGGGCGACCGCGTCGTCGTGATCGGCGGTGGGCTCGTCGGCGTCGAGGCGGCGCTGCAGATGGACATGTGGGGCAAGCACGTGACGTGCATTGACATGGCCAGGACCATCCCGTCAGAGCCGGGCTTCAAAATGAACGACATGCTCATGCGCGACTACATGGCGCGCTCGGACGTAGATTTCCGCCCCGCAACAAAGCTCGTGCGCATCGACGGTGATGCGTTCACGTGCAGCGTCACGGTCGAGCACGCGGGCGCGCAGCAGCAGATCGCGTGCGACACGGTGCTGCTCGCGCTGGGCTTTGCCCCGACGGCGCAGGCCGCGGCCGCGTTTGAATCTGTCGCCCCCGTGACGGTCCTCGGTGACGCACAGCAGCCGCGCAAGATCCTCTTTGCCGTCGGCGACGCGCACGAGGCCGTGCGCAAGCTCTCGGGCGAAAGCTGAGAGCACGACCTCTGTCCATCATCATTTCAACATTTCCCGCAGCGCAAGCGGCCCGCACCGAATGGTGCGGGCCGCTCTTGCTATCACATCGCCGCGTCAGGGCGTATCGTTTTTTCCGTAATATTCGCGCAGGAAGGACAAGAATGTCCGTGCGGACGTACCGGCAGTGTTCAGGGACTTGACCGCCGCGCCGAGTCGCAGCGCGATCGGCTCCTCGAGCTGGAGCACCCGCACCTGTCCCTCATACCCGACGAGGGAAAATGCCGACAGCACCGACACGCCGAGTCCGCCGGCGACCATGGACAGGATCGACCCGTCGTCCGACGCTGTGACCTCCAGCCGCGGAGTGTCCGGCGGGAGGAACGGCTCGATATACTGGTCGGGGTTGGAAAGAAACGGCTCACGCAGCAGCCGCTCGAGCGGGATGGTATCGCTCTCCCACGGGAAGTCCGGCGGCACGACGGCCACGAGCGGCGTGTCCGCCAGCGGCAGAAAGTCGAACCCCTGCGCGCGCGCCTCGTCCACGAGGGCGAGCTGGATCTCCCCGCTTGCGAGCGCGGCAGGCAGCTCATCACCGCGCACGAGCACGTCCATTTTGATCTCGGGGTACAGCTCGCGGAAGGCGCGCAGCAGTTCCGGCAGGCGCGCGCGGGCAATGCTCGCAAAGCAGCCGATGCGCAGCGTGCGCCTGCGCGGGTCGTTCTGCTCGGCAGCCTCCTGCAGGAGCGTGTCGCACGCGCAGACCACGTTCTGAATATAGGGCAGCAGATGTTTGCCCGCGTCCGTCAGGCGGATGCCCTGACTGCCGCGCTCGAGCAGCGTACAGCCGACCTCGGCCTCCAGTTTGTTGACCAGGTGCGTCATGGCGGACTGGGTATAGCCCAGCCGGGCCGCCGCCTTGCTGAAGCTGCCGCATTCGACCGCCGTGAGCAGTGCCCGCAGTTTTCCGTCGTCCATATGCTGCCTCCTTTACCGGGATCTTTTTTTCATCATACCACGATTTCTGGCAAATCAACCGATAAAATTTTTTGACCGACATCATTTGACTTTTTCATATCCCCATGAACAACTCTCGTTTCTCATTTATCAAAAAGAATGATATCCTATATTCGGAAATCGAAAGGGCCGCCCGCATCGGGCGGCAAAAAGGAGAGGACTCATGAAAGAGACGAAAAATCGGGCGCTGCGCGACATCGTCGTTGTCGGTTTCGCCCTGTTTTCCATGTTCTTCGGCGCTGGGAACGTCATCTTCCCGCCATACCTGGGCATGGAATCCGGCCCGCAGTGGCTGGCCGGATTCAGCGCGTATTTTATCGCGGATATCGGGCTCGCGCTCGCGGCCATGTTCGCACTGCTGCGTGTCGGCAGCAGTGAGGCCGTGCTCCAGCGCGTCGGCCGTGTGCCGTCGGAGGTCCTCATGTGCGCGATCATTCTGTGTGTCGGCCCCATGGTCGCCATCCCGCGCACGTCGGCCAGCACGTTTGAAATGGCCATCGCCCCGAACCTGCCCGGCGTGTCCGCCGTGGTGTTCTCGGTGCTGTTTTTCGCGCTCATCCTCGCGCTGTGCATCCGCGAGTCCGCCGTGGTGGACATCGTGGGCAAGGTGCTCACACCGCTGCTGCTCGTCGGCCTTGCGGCCATCATCATCAAGGGCATTGTCACGCCGCTCGGCACCATCGCGCCGGAGGCGAAGATCGACAGCGCCGTCGTCACCGGCGTCAAGGCCGGCTACCAGACCATGGACGCGCTCGCCGCACTGCCGTTCGGCATTCTCGTGCTGCAGAGCGTGATCGACAAGGGCTACACCGAGTCGGGCAGGAAGTTCCGCATCATGAGCGGCTCGTCCATCCTCGCGTGCGTGCTGCTGCTGGCGGTCTATATGGGCCTTGCCTATCTCGGCGCCACTGTTTCCGCGCAGTATGACCAGTCGATCGGCCGCGCGCAGCTCGTCATGGCCATCGTCGAGGCCCTCATGGGCAAGACCGGCATGATCATCTTCGGCATCGTCGTCGGCCTCGCGTGCATCACGACGGCCGTGGCGCTCACCAGCTCCGCCGCCGCGTATTTTGCCAGGCTCTGCCGCGGCAAGGTGTCGTACAAAGTGTTTGTCATCGCGATCTGCGTGTTCAGCGCCGTCGTGTCGAACCTCGGCCTCGACCGCATCGTGGCCATCGCCGCGCCGGTCCTGGACGTTGTCTATCCGCCGACCCTCGTCCTCATTTTCATTTCGCTGGTCGTGCCGCGGCTGACCGACCGCATCAGCCGCGGCGCGGTCATCGGCGCGCTGCTCATGAGCATTCTGTGCACGCTCGACGGCTATGGTGTGCCGCTCACGTTCCTGCACAAGCTGCCGCTGTTTGAGCTGGGCTTCGCGTGGGTGCTGCCGTCGGTGCTCTTCGGCGCCGTAGCTGCCGTGCTGCCGCGCCGCAGGGAGAAAGCAGGCAAGGCTGAGCCAGCCTGTGCCGGCAGCAAGCAGGGGTAATCCCTGCCAGAATACGGAACGATCCCGCAGGGAACCGCCCTGCGGGATCTTCTTTCTGATTCGGAAAAAGAAAATCGACAAGGTTCCGCAGAACCTTGTCGATTGGCACGCCGTGAGGGATTCGAACCCCCGGCCTTCTGGTCCGTAGCCAGACGCTCTATCCAGCTGAGCTAACGGCGCTTAGTGCGCTCCTAACGCGCCTAAGTATAGTAGCATAGCCCGGCCGGAATTGCAAGCCCTTTTTCAAAAAAGTTTTCCTTTTTTGCGTTTTTACCAGCCCATCGTGTCGCGGATGGTGTCCGTCACGTCGCTGACCGTGCGCACCGCGTCCGCCACGATGTTGTTCGTGCGCTTTTTCTGCGGGTGCATCATCCAGCCCGCCGCCGTGCCGACCGCCATGCCGACACCCATGCCGATGCTCATGCCCTTGGCAAACTGCATTGCGTTCATTTTGCTGTCTCCTTTCACGTTTCTGCCTCCCTTCGCAGCTACACTGCTGCACGGCTAGTATGCACGCGCGGACAAAAAGCTATGAAATCTGCGCCGCGCCAGTTTCTGGATTGATTCCCCGCCGCCGTCGGTGGTATACTATTTCTATTATCAAATTTTCTTCCGATCACATGGGAGGGACCATCATGATCTTGCGCATTCTGGCCGTGGGCGACGTTGTGGGCGCGCCCGGCCTGACGTTTCTGACCGAGCGCCTGCGCGCGTTCCGGGAGCAGGAACACATTGATTTCACCGTCGTCAACGGCGAGAACGCCAACGTCGTCGGCGTGACGCCGAAGCAGGCCGACGCCATCTTCGCCGCCGGGGCCGACGTCATCACGCTCGGCAACCACACGTGGACGCGCTATGAGCTGCAGCCGTATCTCGAGCAGAAAAAGCGCATTCTGCGCCCGGCGAACTTCGCGCCGCAGTGTCCGGGCCGCGGCTGGGGCGAATACTCCGTGCGCGGCGGGCCGATCTGCGTCATCAACCTCATGGGGCGCTTCACGCTCGATGCGAACACGGATAATCCCTTCCTCGTCGTGGACGACATTCTCGACCAGACGCAGGCGAAGATCGTCCTTGTGGACATGCACGCCGAGGCCACGAGCGAAAAGCGCGCCATGGGCTTTTACCTCGACGGGCGCGTGACGGCCGTCTGGGGCACGCACACGCACGTGCAGACGTCTGACGCCGAGGTGCTGCCCGAGGGCACGGGCTACCTGACCGACCTCGGCATGACGGGCCCGGCCAACGCCGTGCTCGGCATCGCGCCGGAGCAGTCGATCGGCAAGTTTCTCGGCGACCCGCCGCGGCGCTATGAGGCGGCCATGGGTGCGGCCAAGCTCGAGGGCGCGATCTTCGAGGTCGACAGCGACACCGGCCGCTGCCGCGACGTGCACCTGGTGCGCCTGAGATGAGCGTGCGCATCCTGCACGCGGCCGATCTGCACCTCGACTCGCCGTTTGAGGCGCTCACGCTCGCGCAGGCGGCGCAGCGCCGCCGGGAGCAGCGCGACCTGCTGCGCGCCCTGCCGGAACTGGCGCGGACGCACGGGGCGCAGATCATCCTGCTCGCGGGCGACCTGCTCGACAGCGCGAGCCCCTATCCCGAGACGGCAAAGGCGCTCGCCGAGACGTTTGACGGCTGTGGGGCGGAGGTGTTTCTCGCGCCCGGCAACCACGACTATTACAGCGCGGGCGCGCCGTATGCGCGCCTGACGTTTCCGGAGAACGTACATATCTTCCGCTCGCCGCGCATCGAGGCGGTGACGCTGCCGGAGCTGGGCGTGCGTGTCTGGGGCGCGGCGTTCACCGACAGCCGCTGCCCCGGACTGCTGCGGGGTTTTTCCGTGCCGAAGCAGGCGGGGCTGCTGGATGTTTTGTGCATGCACGCGGAGGTGGGAAACCCCGCCTCGGCGTATAACCCCGTGTCGGTCACGGAGCTCGCGGCAAGCGCTCTGGACTATGCCGCCTTCGGCCACGTGCACCGCTTCGGCGGTGTGCAGCGCGCCGGGGGCACGGTGTACGCCTGGCCGGGCTGCATGGAGGGCCGCGGCTTTGACGAGACGGGGGAAAAGGGCGTGCTGCTCGTGGACGTCGCCGCAGGCGATGTGCAGGCGCAGTTTTTGCCCGTGCCCGGGCGGCGGTATGAGATCCTGCGCGTCGATGTCACGGACGCGGACCCCGTGCAGGCGGTGCTCGCCGCGCTGCCGGAGGGGGCGGCGCGCAATATTTACCGCATCGTGCTCACGGGCGAGACCGACCGTGCGCCGAACCCCGCGGCGCTGCGCGCGGCGCTCGAGGGCCGGGTGTTTGCGCTGCAGCTGCGCGACGAGACGCGCGCGCGCCGCGATCTCTGGGCGCGCGCGGGCGAGGGCACGCTGCGCGGGCAGTTTCTGGCCCAACTGAAGCAACAATACGATGCTGCGGACTCCGACCGCGCGCGTGAGACCATCGTCATGGCCGCGCGCTGGGGCCTCGCGGCACTGGACCACGACGAGGAGGTGGTGACGCTGTGATCATCCGGCATATGCAGGGCACGTTCGGCACGCTCGACGGCGAGCAGCTGCGGCTCGACACGGGCCTGAATATCATCTACGCGCCGAATGAGAGCGGCAAGAGCACGTGGTGCGCCTTCCTGCGCGCCATGCTCTACGGGATCGACACGTCCCAGCGCGCACGCGCCGGGTTCGTGCCCGACAAGCAGAAATACGCGCCCTGGAGCGGCAAGCCCATGGCGGGCGAGCTGGAGCTCGAGCAGGGCGGTAAATGCATCACGATCCGCCGCTGGACGGAGGCGCCAAACGCGCCGCTGCGCGGCTTTTCGGCGGTGTACACCGGCACGGACATCCCGGTGCCGGGCCTGACGGCGGCGGACGCGGGCGAGCAGCTCACGGGCGTGTCGGCCGAGGTGTTCGCGCGCACCGCGTTCATCGGGCAGGGCGGCCTCGTCGTGACGGGCACCCCGGAGCTGGAAAAGCGCATCTCCGCCATCGTGACCTCCGGCGAGGAGGCGAGCTCCTACACCGAGGCAGATGCCCAGCTGCGCGCATGGCTGCGCCGCCGGCGCAGCGGCCAGCACGGCGCGCTGCCGGAGTTGGAGGGCCGCATCACGACGGTGGAAGAGCAGCTGCACCGGCTCGAGCGCAACGCGCAGGAGCAGGCGGCCTGCGCCGCCGAGCTGAAGCAGACGGACGCGGAGCTGCAGACCGTGACTGAGCAGATGAACGCCGCCCGGCAGTGGCAGCGCCGCGCGGCACTGAGCAGCATGGGCGAGGAGAAATCGAACCTGCGCACGCTCGAGCAGGCGCTCGAACAGGCGCGGCGGGACGCGGCGGCCAGGCGCACCGCGCTCGAGCAGACGCACTTCGGCGTGCAGACGCCGGACGAAGCGGGCGAGACCGCCGAGCGCGACGCGCAGCGGGCCGAGTCCCTCGCCGGGACGGCGGAGCACGGCGGCAAGCCGTATTTCTGGATCGCGGCGCTCGTGCTGGCCGCGCTGTGCGCCGTGCTGGGTTATCTTGTGGCGCAGCCGCTGTATTATGCGGCCATCGCGCTCGCGGTGCTGACTGTCGTGCTGCTGGTCGTTGCCAGAAGCGGCAAAAAGCGCGCGCAGGAGGCCTCCGCCGCGCTCGGAAAGCTCCTGCGCAGCTACGGTGCGCAGGACGCGGACGGCATTTACTATCAGGCGGAGGTGCATAGGGCGGCCTACCGCGCGTGCGCGGCCGCCATGCAGGCGGAGCAGAAGGCCGCCGCCGCGCTCGAGGATGCGCGCGAGCACCAGTGCGAGACGCACGAGCGGCTGCTGCAGAGTCTGGATTTTGAGAGCGGCACGGGCGAGGCCGCCGCGCTCTACCAGCGCAAGTGCGCGCTCGAGAGCGTGTGCACGCGCCTGCGCACGCAGCAGGCGCAGCTCACGGGTGCGGCCCTTGCCATCGGCGACCCGATGGCGCTGAAAAGCGAGCACGCGCAGCTGCTCGAACAGCGTGACGCGCTCGAGCGGCAGTACGCCGCCATTGCGCTCGCGATCGAGACGCTCGGCCGCGCGGACGTTGAGCTGCAGAGCCGCTTTTCCCCGCAGCTGGCGCAGAAGGCGGCGGACTACATGGACTACCTCACCGACGGACGCTATGACGAGCTCGTGCTCGCGCGCGACCTGTCGGCCAAGGCGCGCAGCGCCGACGACCCGACGCCGCGCGACACGGCCTATCTCTCGGCCGGGACGGCGGACCTGCTGTACCTGTCCGTGCGGCTGGCGCTGTGTGAGCTGACGTGCCCGGCGGACGATCCGTGCCCGCTCGTGCTCGACGACACGCTCGTGAATTTCGACGATGCGCGCGCCAAGCGCGCCATGGCGCTCTTTCACGAGATCGCGCAGCACCGGCAGGTCATTCTCTTCACCTGCCACGAGCGCGACTGCCCCGCGCAGGGGTAAAAAACGCTGGAAATTTCAGGGCCGGACACGGGATGCTCCGTGTCCGGTTTTTGCCGTTGACAGGCGGGGCCAATCGCGTTATACTGACGGCGTTTTGCGTTTTCCGGCAAAAACTTTATGGAGAGGGGATCCCAATGGAAAAGCTCTTTCACCTGAAAGAAAACAACACCACCGCGCGCACCGAGATCGTCGCCGGTCTGACGACGTTCATGACCATGGCGTACATCATCGCGCTCAACCCGAACCTGCTGACCGGCTTCGGCGCCGAGGGCGGCACGCAGCTCTGGAACGGCGTGTTCCTCGCCACCTGCATCGCCTCCGCCGTCGGCACGCTCGTCATGGCGTTCGCGGCCAACAAGCCCTTTGCCATGGCGCCTGGCATGGGGCTCAACAGCTTTTTCGCCGTCGTCGTGGCCAACATCGTCAGCCTGACCGGCATGAGCTATCTGCAGTCGTTCCAGACGGCGTTGTGCGTCATCCTCATCGAGGGCATCGTGTTTATCATCCTCTCGGTGCTCAAGGTGCGCGAGAAGATCGTCGAGGCCATCCCGCTCGGCATCCGGCTCGGCATCGCGCCGGCCATCGGCCTCATGCTGCTCAACATCGGCATCGGCTCCAACGCCGGCGTGTACTCGAGCGACGGCGGCCCGTTTTACGTCATGCGTGATTTCTTCGGCGCGCTCACGCCCAGCCTCGCCAAGGCCAACATGGGCGACGGCTACCCGCAGATGGTGCTCACGGTCGTGACCATGTTCGTCGGCCTGTTTCTGATCGTGCTGTTCGCGCACAAGAAGATCAAGGGCTCCGTGCTGCTGGGCATGCTCTGCGCGTCCGGCATCTACTGGGCGGGCGAGGCCATCTTCCTGCACACGAACCCGTTTGCGTCGCTCAAGGGCGCGTCGTTCGTGCCCGCATTCGGCGACATGGCCGAGACGACCCTGTTTAAGTTTGACTTTGCCGCTCTTGGCGAGATCGGTTGGTTCACGGTCGTGACGCTCGTCATCACATTCTGCATCATTGACATGTTCGACACCATCGGCACCCTCGTCGGCACGGCGAGCCGCGCCGGCATGGTCGACAAGGACGGCAATATGCCGCGCATGCGCGAGGCGCTGCTGGCCGACGCCATCGGCACCGTCACGGGTGCGTGCACCGGTACGTCCACCGTCACGACGTTCGTCGAGTCCGCCTCCGGCGTCGAGGCCGGCGGCCGCACGGGCCTGACTGCCCTGACGACCGGCGTGCTCTTCCTCGCGAGCATGTTCCTCGCGCCCATTGCCGCCATCATCCCCGCCGCCGCGACGAGCTCCGCGCTCATCTACGTCGGCTTGCTCATGCTCGGCGGCCTCAAGAAGATCGACTTTGACGACGTTTATCAGAGCCTGCCGGTGGCCATCATGCTCATCTCCATGCCGATCTCCGGCTCCATCGGCCACGGCATCGGCCTGGGCCTGATCAGCTACTCCGTGCTCAAGCTCTGCACGGGCAAGGGCAAGGACGTCTCCGTGCTGACGTATGTCATCTCGGTGATCTTCCTTGTGAAGTTCTTCCTCGTCGCCTGAGGGAAAATATCTGTCCGCATGGCCGGGCGCGCCCGATGGGGCTGTCAAAAAGTATTACTTTTTGACAAAGGGGTTGCAGTCTGCTGCGCGCATAATTTGTGCGCCGCCGGCGCACAAATTCCACACTTGCAGCCTGAGAAGTATTTTCTTCGCCGCACATGTCGCCGAAGAAAATGATCGGACTTTCTTTCGCCGCTGCGGCGGCGAAAGGCTACGAGGTTTTTGAAAAACCGGCCGGGCGCGTCTTGATTGATGCGCCCGGCTTTTTTGCGCCCTGCCGCGCCGCCTTACGAAGATGTAAGCCAACTGTAAGCCAAAACGATGGCGATGTGATGCCGTCCGGGGCTATACTGATGCCAGAAACCGGGGCGGGAGCGCCCCATGGGAGGCAAGGATCATGACAAATCTTCTGGGCAGTATCCGGCTGGCGGGTTATGCGTTTTCGCTGATCGCGGCGCTGGTGGCCGTGCCGCTTTTCTGCCGGCAGGTGCGTGCGCGCTGCTTCAACTGGGTGCGCACCGTGTTCGGCGGTCTGTTTTTGTTTTACGTGCTGTGCGTGCTGGCGCTCGTGTTTTTCCCGCTGCCGGATGCGGCGCAGGCGGCAAAGCTGAGCACGTACCGGATCCAGCTCGTTCCGTTTCAGTTTGTGGCCGATTTCCTGCGCGAGACGCCGCTCGTGCTCTCCGATGCGCGCACCTATCTGCCGGCGCTGCTGGACCGCACGGTGCTGCAGGTCGTGTGCAACATTCTGATGCTGATGCCGTTTGGTATGTACCTGCGCTATGTCTGCGGGCTGGATCTCGGCAGGGTCGCGCTCGCGTCGCTCGCATTTTCGGCGTTTATCGAGCTGGGGCAGCTCACGGGGCTGTTTTTCGTGTTCCGCGGCTCGTACCGCCTGTGCGACGTGGACGACCTGATGCTCAACACGCTCGGCGGCCTGCTCGGCGGCGAGCTGGTGCGCGCGCTGGAAGCGTATCTGCCGCCGCTCGACGCGTTCGACCGCTTCCCGGGCAGCAGCGCGCTGGCAATGCAGCGGCTGGGGTGAGCAGATTCCAACGAGAACCGCTTCGCTGGGTTCTCGTTGGAGAAAAAAACGGCATGGCGTCGGCCATGCCGTTTTTCGCTGCCGGGGGCATTACGCGTCCTCCGTGTCGCCGTCGATCTCGTCGCGGCCGCGGAAGAGCAGGGAAATGCACCAGATCGCGGCCAGACCCACGAGCGTGTAGATCACGCGGGCGACCACGGAGGCCTGCCCGCCGCAGATCCATGCCACGAGATCGAACCGGAACAGACCGATGCTGCCCCAGTTGAGCCCGCCGATGATCGCGAGGATCAGCGCGATGCGGTCGATCACCTGCATATGCTTCCATCTCCTTTGCTGTGTACTCCCGGTCAGTATGCCCGGCGCGCGAAAAAAGATTCCGCCGCCGACAAAACTAGTGCCCGGCCGACACCGTTCGCTCTTTACATTTTGCGCGCCCGGCGCTACAATACCATCACAGCTTATCCAATTGACTTCCGCAGTTTGGAAGCCACGGCTCATATCTTTATCCCACAACCCTGTTTTTGGCGGACTGCTTGCAGTCCGCCCTCTTTTTTTCTGCGCGCGCCCGATTTCGCCGCGTTTTGCGCAATATGTGGATTATTTTTGTGTTGTAAAACACAAGATATGGAGGGTGTGCTATGCAGTTTTCCAACCATCGCAGCCGCGCGGCCCGCGGCAGCATCGTGTATCTGGCGGTGGACGCGATCGCGCCGAGCGCGGTCCAGCCGCGGCAGAATTTTTCTCCGGCGCAGCTCGAGGAGCTCTCGCGCAGCATCGCCGAGTACGGCGTGCTCAGCCCGCTGACCGTGCGGCCGCGGCAGGGCGGGTATGAGCTCGTGGCCGGGGAGCGCCGTCTGCGCGCCGCGCGCATGGCGGGGCTCAGTGAGGTGCCGTGCATCGTCATGGAGCTGGATCTGGAGGAGGCGAGCTTTATCGCGCTGGTGGAAAATCTCCAGCGCAACGACCTCGATTTTCTCGAGGAGGCGCGCGGCATCGCGCAGCTCATCCGGCTCTTCGGCCTGAGCCAGGAGGAGTGCGCGCGGCGGCTGGGCAAGTCGCAGTCGGCCGTGGCGAACAAGCTCCGCCTGCTGCGCCTGCCGGAGGATGTGCTCAACGCCATGCGCAACGCCGGGCTCACCGAGCGGCACGGCCGCGCGCTGCTGCGCCTCGAGACGCCGGCCGAGCAGCGCGAGGCGCTGGCCTATATCCTCAGCCGCGACCTGAACGTCGCCGCGACGGACGCCTACATCGAGCGCCTGCTCGAGGCCAAAGCCGCGCCCGAGAGCGAGCAGCAGAAGACTTTCATCCTCAAGGACGTGCGCGTGTTTCTCAACACGATCTCGCACAGCCTCGACCTCATGAAGCAGGGCGGCATCGACGCCGGCATGCGCCGGCAGGAGACGGACGAGGCGCTCATCCTGACCATCAACATCCCCAAGGCGCGGCGCAGAGAGCCGGCGCCGAAGCAGACCGAGCCCGTGCCGGTCGGGTAAAAAAATCGCGCGCAGCGCTTGACAGCGGCGCGGCGGCTTCCTATACTCTTACATAAAGAAGGGGCCGCCCGGCAGGGCGGATAAAGGAGGTCACTGCATGAAAACACTGATCCTGTTCGCCTCGCGCTACGGTGCGACGGAGGAGATCGCCTATATGCTCAAGAGCGCCGTCGGCGGCGACGTGACGGTGTGCAATATCCGCGAGCGCGGCATCTCGCTCGCGGAATACGACACGGTCATCATCGGCAGCTGCGTGTACATGTTCAAGCTCGACAAGCACATCAAGCGCTTCCTGCGCCGGAACGAAAAGGCGCTCATGGGCAAGCGCCTCGGCCTGTACCTGTGCTGCTACACCACACCCGGCACGGATGGGTATCTGGAGCACTTCTTCTCGCCGGAGCTGCTCGCGCACGCGGCCGCGAAGGACATCCTCGGCGGCAAGATGCAGTACGAGAAGATGAGCTATGCCTACAAGCAGCTCTTCGGCGCGCTGATGACATCGCCGCAGTACCGCGCGCAGTATGCCGAGCCGCAGCTCGACATCGCGCGCATCGACGCCTTCGCCGCCGCCATGCGCGGCTGAGCGGCCGGCAGAAAAAATCACCCGCATCCAAACCGGATGCGGGTGATTTGAGTCTGTCGGAAAACCCGGAGGGTTTTCCGACAGAGGGCTTGCAGTCTGCTGCGCGCAGAATTTGTGTGCCGATGGCGCACAAATTCCACACTTGCAGCCTGAGAAGTATTTTCTCTCACGCACATGTCGCGAGAGAAAATGATTTCAATGCTTTGCCGCCTGCGGGCGGCAAACTCTGCGAGGCTTTTTTGACATGCTGAACATCCCCGCCGGGCGGCGGGGATGTTTGCTTATTTTTGGGTCTCAGTACGTGGTCACGCCGGTGAAGGCGAGCTCGGCGTTGCCGGTCAGGCGCACACCGTCGTCGTCATAGGTGACGATCAGGTCGCCGCCGCTGACCTTGACGGTGATGGGTTCGCCCTTCGGGCACAGGCCGTTTTCCGTGGCGGCCACCACAGCCGCGCACGCGCCGGTGCCGCAGGCGCGGGTCTCGCCGTTGCCGCGCTCCCAGACGCGCATCTTGATCGTCGTGCGGTTGACGACGCGGATGAACTCCGTGTTCGTGCGCGCGGGGAAGATGTCCGCGTGCTCAAACTGCGGGCCGAGGTGCGCGACGTCCACTTCATCCACGCGGTCGGCAAAGACGACGCAGTGGGGGTTGCCCATCGAGAGGCACGTGATGCGGTACTCCCCGCCGGCGATGGTCACCGGCCGGTCGATCACGCGATTGCCGGGAAGCGTCACGGGCACGTTGGCGGGTTCAAACGCGGGCTTGCCCATGTCGACCGTCACGAGGCCGACCGTGCCGAAGCGCGTGTACAGGTGCAGCCGGTGCACGAGGCCGCCGGCCTCGATGGTGAGATCGTCGCGCGGCACGATGCCGTTGTCGTACAGGTACTTGGCCACGCAGCGGATAGCGTTGCCGCCCATGCCGCCGGCGCTGCCGTCGCGGTTGAAGACGCGCATTTTCGCGTCGGCCACGTCGCTGTGCTCGATGAGCACGATGCCGTAGCCGCCGATGCCGCGGTGGCGCGAGCAGAGCGGGATGCACAGCGACTCGGGGCAGGTGATGTGCCCGTCAAAGTTCTCGACGTAGATATAGTCGTCGCCGGTGGCCTGCATTTTCGCAAACTTCAGGCTCTGGCGCTCGGTGCGCATGTGGTTGATGTCCACGAGCTCGGTGTTGCGCTCGTTGTAGCGGCTGGCGATGATGTCCGCCAGGGCGTTGGCCGTGTCGAGCGAGGTGAAGCACGGGATGCCGAGCTGCAGCGCGCGGCGGTGCAGGGCAATGTAATCGTCCATGGTCGCGTCCTTGAGCGCGCCGGTGTAGACGATGTAGTCGATGCAGCCGCTCTCGAGCAGGGCGAAGGCGTGGTCGCTCTCGCGGATGCCGTCCACGGTCACGACGTCGATGCCGAGGCGCGCGATGGCGGCGGCGGTCTCCTCGGTCGCGTAGAGGGCGAAGTGCAGGTCGTCGAGCTTCTTGGCCAGCGACACGATCTCGCCGAGGTCGTGCGTGTCCACGCTCACGAACACGCCGTGGCGGCCGTCCGGGTGCTGGCCGACGACCATGCCGGCCGAGGTCAGGCCCTTGAACAGCGCCTCCTGCATCGTCTTGCCGAGGCCGAGCACCTCGCCCGTGGACTTCATCTCCGGGCCGAGGTAGGCGTTGACGTCGCCGAGCTTTTCAAACGAGAACACCGGCACCTTGACCGCGTAATATGGCGGGATGGGGTGCAGGCCGGTGCCATAGCCGAGGCTAGCTAGCGGCGCGCCGAGCATGACGCGCGCCGCCACGTCCACCATCGGCACGCCCGTGACCTTGCTGATGTACGGCACGGTGCGCGAGGCGCGGGGGTTGACCTCGATGACGTAGAGCTCGTTTTCCCAGATGAGGTACTGGATGTTCACAAGCCCCTTCGTGCCGAGCGCGAGGGCGAGCTTGCGCGAACTGTCGACGATCTTCTCCGTCATCATGTCGTTGAGGTTGTACGGCGGGTAGACGGCGATGGAGTCGCCGCTGTGCACGCCGGCGCGCTCGATGTGTTCCATGATGCCGGGGATGAGCACGTCCGTACCGTCGGAGATGACGTCCACCTCCAGCTCCGTGCCCATCATGTATTTGTCCACGAGCACGGGGTTGTCGATGCCCTGCGCAAGGATGCGCTGCATGTACGTCGTGACCTCGGCGTCGTCGTGGACGATCTTCATGTTCTGGCCGCCGATGACGTACGACGGGCGCAGCAGCACGGGGTAGCCGAGCGTCTGCGCGGCGTGCAGGGCCTCGGGCAGCGTCTGCACGCCCATGCCTTTCGGGCGCGAGATGTGGAAGCGCTCGAGCAGCGCATCAAACCGCTCGCGGTCCTCGGCGATGTCGATGCCCTCGGCCGAGGTGCCGAGGATGCGGATGCCGTGGCGGTCGAGCGTCTGCGTGAGCGCGATGGCGGTCTGGCCGCCGAAGGCGACCACGACGCCGACGGGCTGCTCCACGTCGATGATCTGCAGCACGTCCTCGGCCGTGAGTGGCTCGAAATACAGCCGGTCGGCGGTGTCGTAGTCCGTGGAGACGGTCTCGGGGTTGTTGTTGACGATGACGACGTCATAGCCCATGGCCTTGAGCGTCCACACGCAGTGGACGGACGAATAGTCAAACTCGATGCCCTGGCCGATGCGGATCGGCCCGGAGCCGAGCACCATGACGACGGGCTTGCCGCTGCGCGGGAAGGTGCGCGCCTCGCAGCGTGCGTCCGCGCTGGCATAGAAATACGGCGTCTGCGCGTCGAACTCGGCGGCGCAGGTGTCGACCATCTTGTAGCCCGCGCGGAAGGGGGGCAGCGTCTCGCTGCCGGACAGACGGCGCAGCGCCGCGTCCGGATAGCCGAGGTACTTGCCGCGCTGATAAAGCTCCGGCGTCAGGCCGCTCCGGATGCTCGTCTCATAGTCCACAAGGTTTTGCAGCCGGGCCAGAAACCAGCGGTCGATGCGGGTGATGTCGTGGATCTCGTCGATGGACACGCCGCTGCACAGCGCCTCAAAGACGGTGAACAGGCGGTGATCGTCGCAGTCGGCGAGCCGGTCGCGCACCGGGCGGTCGGACAGGGGCTTGGCGTGCAGCGTGTCGAGATGGATCTCGGCGCCGCGCACGGCCTTGAGCAGCGCGCTTTCAAAGTTCGTGCCGATGGCCATGACCTCGCCGGTGGCCTTCATCTGCGTGCCGAGGCGGCGGGACGCGCCGACGAATTTGTCAAACGGCCACTTGGGGAACTTCACGACGACGTAGTCCAGCGCGGGCTCAAAGCAGGCGCAGGTCTTGCCGGTGATGTCATTTTGAATTTCATCGAGCGTGTAGCCGAGGGCGATCTTCGTCGTGATCTTCGCGATCGGGTAGCCGGTTGCCTTCGACGCGAGCGCCGACGAGCGCGACACGCGGGGGTTGACCTCGATGACGGCGTACTCAAAGCTGTCGGGGTTGAGCGCGAACTGGCAGTTGCAGCCGCCGACGATGTCGAGCGCGGAGATGATGTTCAGCGCCGCGCTGCGCAGCATCTGAAACTCCTTGTCCGAGAGCGTCAGCGCCGGGGCGACGACGATGCTGTCGCCGGTGTGCACGCCGACGGGGTCGAAGTTTTCCATGCTGCACACGGCGATGACGTTGCCGACACCGTCGCGCATGGTCTCAAACTCGATCTCTTTCCAGCCGTAGATATAGCGCTCGACGAGGATCTGCGTGATCGGGGACGCGTCGAGGCCGGTCTGCGCGGCGCTCGTGAGCTCCTCCGGGCTGTAGGCCACGCCGCCCCCCGCGCCGCCGAGCGTGAACGCCGGGCGGATGATGACGGGGTAGCCGATGCTGCCCGCGACCTCCAGCGCCTCGGCCACGGTGTTCGCAATGCCGGAGGGGATGGTCGGCTCGCCGATGGCGGCCATGGTCTCCTTAAAAAGCTCGCGGTCCTCGGCCTTGTCGATGGCTTCGGCGTTCGTGCCGATGAGGCGGACGTTGTGCTGCTGCAGAAAGCCCTCCTTGTCGAGCTCCATCGCGAGCGTCAGGCCCGTCTGGCCGCCGAGACCGGCGAGGAGACTGTCGGGCTGTTCCTTTTCAATAATGCGCTTGACGGAGGTCAGCGTGAGCGGCTCGAGATAAATTTCGTCCGCGAGGGCCTTGTCGGTCATGATGGTCGCGGGGTTGGAGTTGACGAGCACGACGTTCACGCCCGCGTCGTGCAGCACGCGGCACGCCTGCGCGCCGGCATAGTCAAACTCCGCCGCCTGACCGATCACGATCGGGCCGGAGCCGATGACCAGGACTTTGCGGATGCTGGAATCAATCGGCATGGTGCGCACCTCCCATCAGGTCACAGAATCGGTCAAAGAGAAAGGCCGTGTCGTGCGGGCCCGAGCACGCCTCGGGGTGAAACTGCACGGAAAAGGCCTGCAGGTCGGGGTAGTCGATGCCCTCGCACGTGCCGTCGTTGGCGTTGACGTAGCGGATGACGCCGGTTTTCACGCTCTCGGGCACGACGGCGTAGCCGTGGTTCTGGCTGGTGAGGAACGTGCGCGTGCCGCACACGTCGCGCGCCGGCTGGTTCACGCCGCGGTGGCCGTATTTGAGCTTCACGGTGCTGCCGCCCTGCGCCAGCGCCATGAGCTGGTGGCCGAGGCAGATGCCGAACATCGGGATGCGGCCGAAGAGTTTGGCGATCTCCGCGATCTGGCTGATGTTGTCCGTCGGGTCGCCGGGGCCGTTGGAGAGCATGACGCCGTCATACCCGGCGGCGAGGATGTCCTCCGCCTTGGCCGAGCAGGGCAGCACCGTCACGGCGCAGCCGCGCTTACAGAGCTCGCGCGCGATGTTGCGCTTGGCGCCGTAGTCGATGAGCGCCACGCTGTGCAGCGCGCTGCCCTCCGGCTGGAGGGTGTAGGGCTCCGGCGTCGTCACCTGCGGCACGGGGTCCGTGATGCGGTAGGCGCGCAGGGGCGCGAGATCGTCCGGCACCGTGTCGCAGATGGCGGCGTTCATGGTGCCGGCCTCGCGCAGGATGCGCGTGACGGCGCGGGTGTCGATGCCGGCGATGCCGGGGATGTGGTTTTCCTTCAAAAACGCGTCGAGCGTTTCCTCGCACCGGAAGTTCGAGGGCGTTTGGCACTGCTCGCGCACGACGTAGCCGCGCACGCAGCACTTGCCCTCAAAATCGGCCGGAATGATGCCGTAGTTGCCGATGAGCGGGAACGTCTGCAGCACGATCTGGCCGCAGTAGCTCGGGTCCGTGAGCGTCTCGATGTAGCCGTTCATGCCGGTGGTGAACACCAGCTCGCCCACCGTGTCGCACGGTGCGCCGAAAGCGAGGCCCGCAAAGACCTCGCCGTTTTCGAGTACGAGATAGCGCTTCATAGCTCGATCTCCGCAAGCGTCGCCGCCATGACGGCCTTGATGGTGTGCATGCGGTTTTCGGCCTCCTGAAACACGACCGACTGCGCGCTTTCAAACACGTCGTCCGTGACCTCCATGGCCTCGCGGCCGAAGCGCGTGCACATCTCGCTGCCGATGGCGGTCTTTTTGTCGTGATACGCCGGCAGGCAGTGCATGAAGATGGCGTTGGGGCCGGCATTGGCCATGAGCGCCGCGTTGACCTGATACGGCGCGAGCGCGGCAATGCGCTCGGCCCAGACGCTCTCGGGCTCGCCCATGGAGACCCAGATGTCGGTATAGATCACGTTCGCGCCCTGCACGGCCGCGGCGGGGTCGGAGAGGAAGTCGAGCGTCGCGCCCGTCTGCGCCGCGATGGCCTGACACTCGGCGACGAGCTGCGCATCGGGGAAGTAGCCCTCGGGCGCGCAGGCCGTGAAGTGCATGCCCATCTTCGCGCAGCCGACCATGAGGGAGTTGCCCATGTTGAAGCGCGCGTCGCCCATGTAGACGAGGTGGATGTTCTCCAATGAGCCGAAGTGCTCCCGGATGGTCAGGAAGTCCGCGAGGATCTGCGTCGGGTGAAACTCGTCCGTCAGCCCGTTCCAGACAGGGACGGAGGCGTACTGCGCCAGCTCCTCGACGATGCACTGGCCGAAGCCGCGGTACTCAATGCCGTCGAACATGCCCGAGAGCACACGCGCTGTATCGGCGATGCTCTCCTTCTTGCCGATCTGCGAGCCGGTGGAGTCGAGATACGTGCTGCCCATGCCCAGATCGTGCGCCGCGACCTCGAAGCTGCTGCGCGTGCGCGTGCTCGTCTTTTCAAAGATGAGCGCGACGTTCTTGCCTTCGCACAGGCGGTGCGGGATGCCGGCCTTTTTCTCGGCCTTGAGCTGGGCGGCGAGCCGGAGCAGGTAGTCGATCTGCTCGGGCGTGTAGTCGAGCAGCTTGAGAAAATCGTTGCCTTTGAGATGCATGTCGGTGTTCCTCCTTATTCTCCGGCGCAGACGTCTTTGAGCACGCTGACCGCCTGCTCGAGCTGTGCCATGGGGATGTTGAGCGCCGGCAGCAGGCGCACCTTGTTCTTCGCCGAGATGACGAGCACACCGCGCGCCATGCAGTCATTGATGACGTCCTTGACCGGGCGCTCGGTCTCCACGCCGAGCATCAGGCCCAGGCCCGTGACGCTCTTGACGCCCTTGGCGCCGGTGAGAGAGCTGACGATGAAGTCGGACTTTTCCTGCACGGACTGCAGCAGCGGGCCGTCGAGCCGGTGCAGAATGCTCAGCGCGCCGGCGCAGCAGACGGGGTTGCCGCCGAAGGTGGAGCCGTGGCTGCCGGGGGTGAACACGTCCTGCACCTTCTCGCCGAGCAGCGTTGCGCCCAGCGGCAGGCCGCCGCCGAGGCCCTTGGCCGTGGAGACGATGTCCGGCGTGATGCCGTAGTGCATGTAGCCGTAGAGCTTGCCGCTGCGGCCGTTTCCGATCTGCACCTCGTCGCAGATGAGCAGCAGGTCCTGCTCGGCGGCGAGCCGGGCCGCGCCCTTGACAAATTCCTGCGTCAGCGGGATGACGCCGCCCTCGCCCTGCACGACCTCCATCATGATGGCGGCGCACTTGTGCGCGGCCACCTGCGCCTTGAGATCGTCGAGATCATTCGCCTCGGCGTAGGCAAAGCCCTCCGTCAGCGGCAGAAAGTCGTGGTGGAACACGTCCTGCCCGGTCGCGGCGAGCGTCGTGATCGTGCGGCCGTGGAAACTGTTTTTGAGCGTGATGATGGTGGAGTACTCCGGGCCCTTGTGGTCGGCGGCATACTTGCGCGCGGCCTTGATGGCGCACTCGTTGGCCTCGGCGCCGGAGTTGGAGAAGAAGACCTTCTTCATGCCGGTCTTCTCGCACAGCAGCTGCGCCAGCTGCGCGTCGGGCGCGGTGTAGTAGAGGTTGGAGGCGTGCTGCACGGTGCACAGCTGCTCGGTCACGGCGCGGATCCACGCGGGGTCGGCGATGCCGAAGCTGTTGACGGCGATGCCCGTCGCCATGTCGATATAGACCTTGCCGTCCGCGTCCCAGACGAGCGAGCCCTTACCGCGCGCGATCGTCACGGGGAAACGGGCGTAGGTGTTGGCGATATAGGTGTTATCAAGTTGCGGAATGTTCATCTGTTTTTCCTCCTTGTCCGGCAACGAACATGGTGCCGATGCCTTCGTTTGTCAGCATTTCGATCAGGATGGCGTGCGGCACGCGGCCGTCGATGATAAAGACGCGGTGCACGCCCCAGCGGATGGCGTCGATGCAGCAGGTCACCTTCGGCAGCATGCCGCCGTTGATGACGCCGGACTCGATAAGCTGCAGCGCGTCCGCCGTGTGGATGACAGGGATGAGCGTGGAGGGGTCGTCTTTGTCGCGCAGGATGCCGCTGATGTCGGTCATGGCGATGAGGCTCTCGGCACCCAGCTCGCCCGCGATGCGCGCGGCCGCCGTGTCGGCGTTGATGTTGTAGACATGGCCCTGCGTGTCGCACCCGACGGTGGACACGACGGGGATGTAGCCCTTGTCGATCACGTCGAGGATGGGGCGCACGTCGACCTTCGTGATCTCGCCCACGTAGCCGAGGCGCGCATCGCGCACGCGCGCCTGGATCATCTGCCCGTCGATGCCCGACAGGCCGATCGCCCGGCCGCCCTTGTGGCCGATGAGGTTGACGAGCGTCTTGTTGATCTTCCCGGCGAGGACCATCTGCACGACGTCGGCCGTCTCCGCGTCCGTGACGCGCAGACCGTCGACAAACTGCGTCTGCTTGCCGAGTTTTTCGAGCGTTTCCGTGATTTCCGGCCCGCCGCCGTGCACGAGCACGACCTTCACCCCGATGAGCGACAGCAGCACGATGTCGCGCATGACGGAGTCTTTGAGCTTGTCGCTGATCATGGCGTTGCCGCCGTATTTGATGACGACGATCTTGCCGCTGTATTCCTGTATGTAGGGCAGTGCGTGGACGAGTACCTTCGCGCGCTGCGGATTCGTGATGTCCATGATAGTGTTCCTCCCGGTTCAGGTGCGGTAGTCGCCGTTGATCTTCACGTAGTCATACGTCAGGTCGCAGCCCCAGGCCGTCGCGCCCTTGTCGCCGGACTTGAGGTCCACGAGGATCTCGATCTCCTTTTCGAGCAGGACCTGTTTGGCTTCCTCCTCGGAAAACGGGATGCCCGCGCCGTCGACGCACACGCGCACCGTGCCGGCCGCGGAGCGGAAGGCGACGTCCACCTTGTGCACGTCCACATCGGCACCGCTGTAGCCGATGGCGCACAGCACGCGGCCCCAGTTGGCGTCCGCACCGAACATGGCGGCCTTGACGAGCGACGAGCAGATGATGCTCTTGGCCACGGTTTTCGCCGTCGCGTGGTCGGCCGCACCGGTGACGCAGCACTCGAGCAGGCGCGTGGCGCCCTCGCCGTCGCCCGCGATCTGGCGGCAGAGCCAGACGGTCACGCTGTTGAGCGCGCGGCAGAAGGCCGTGAAGTCCGCGCCGGGCGCGGTGATCTCGGCGTTTCCGGCGAGACCGTTTGCCAGGATGGCGACCATGTCGTTCGTGGACGTGTCGCCGTCGACGCTGACCATGTTGAAGGTGTCCTGCACGTCGCCGGAGAGGGCGGCCTGCAGCATGGCGGGGCTGACGGCGCAGTCCGTCGTGAGGAAGACGAGCATGGTCGCGAGGTTCGGGTGGATCATGCCGGAGCCCTTGGCGATGCCGCCGATGGTGCAGGTTTTGCCGCCGGCGGTGAACTGCACGGCGATCTCCTTGCGGTGCGTGTCGGTGGTCATGATGCCCTCAGCCGCCTGGTCGGAGTGGTCGCCGAGCGCGGCGGCGAGCTGCGGCAGGCCGGCGCGGATGGGCGCGAGATCGAGCGGCTGGCCGATCACGCCCGTGGACGCGACGATGACGTCCTGCGGCGCGATGTGCAGCGCGGATGCTGTGAGCGTGCTCATCTCCTCGGCGACGGCGATGCCGTCGGCGTTGCAGGTGTTGGCGTTGCCGCTGTTGCAGATCACGGCCTGCGCCCTGCCGTCAGAAAGGTGCGCCTTCGTCACGGTCAGGGGCGCGCCCTTGACGAGGTTGGATGTATAGACCGCCGCGGCGCTGGCCGGGACGGCGCTGTAGATGAGCGCGAGGTCGCGCTTGGACTGATTTCTGCGGATGCCGCAGTGGATGCCCGCGGCGGAAAAACCCTGTGCGGCGCACACGCCGCCGGTGACTTGCTTCATCATTCGTTCCTCCTTACAGATCGAGGCCGAAGCCCTTTTCCTTGCCCATGACGAGGTTCAGGCACTCGAGCGCGGCGCCGGACGCGCCCTTGCCGAGGTTGTCGAACACGGACGTGAGCAGAATGCGCTCTTCATTGCCGGAGACGGACACGACCATGCTGTCCTTGCCGGACATGGCGGCGGCGGACAGGAAGCCGTCCGCACACGCGGGGTCCTGATAGCGCACGACGGGGCCGGTATACTTTGCGGCGTAGGCGGCCCGGATGTCCTCCGCCGTCTTGCCGGGGCAGAGCTGCGAGGCGAAGAGCGCGACGCTCGTCTCCATGCCGCTGTAGAAATTCGCCACGATCGGCGCGAACACCGGCGCGTGCGTCAGGCCCGGGATCGCGCACATCTCGCGCAGGTGCTTGTGCTGCTGCGCCAGACCGTACTGCCGGGGCGCAACGTACAGGGGGTCAAGCTCGTCTGCCTCATACTCGGCGATCATCTTCTTGCCGCCGCCGCTGTAGCCTGTGAGCGAGTAGCACGTCAGCAGCGCGTCCGGCGGCAGGATGCCCGCCTCGACGAGCGGGTAGACCAGCACGATGAAGCCGCTGGCGTGGCAGCCGGGCACCGCGATGTGCTTGGCGGTACGGATCGCGGCCTCGCGCTCGGGCGACAGCTCCGGGAAGCCGTACGTCCAGCCGGGGGCCGTGCGGTGCGCGGTCGAGGTGTCGAGCACGACCGTGTCCGGGTTCTCGACGAGGTCCGCCGCCGTGATGGCCGCCGCGTCCGGCAGGCACAAAAACGCAATGTCCGCGCGGTTGAGCAGCTCGCGCTGCGCTTCGATATCGTGGTGCAGCTCGGGCGGCAGGGTCAGCAGGTCGATGTCCGCGCGCTGGGCCAGCCGGTCATAAATGCGCAGACCGGCCGTGCCGGAGCTGCCGTCGATGAAAATGGTCATTTTTTCGTTATGCATATCTCGTCCCTCACAAGCGGATAAAAATCCATTTATATAAGGCTAATATACTACTTCACGAATAAATATGCAAGACATTCATGAAAATTCCGACGCGATTTGTGGAATTTGAAAAAACAGGCTGGGCGGGAGAAAAATGACTTGTGCAGCATGTACATATATGGCCGCGTAAAATTGGGACATTTGCCGGACGGCAAGGGTAAAAAACCGCCGCCCGGCCATTTTTGCAAATGGATAGGCGGCGGATATATGCATTAAATCTGGAATTCCCTGCTGTATTCGGCGTAATATTCATCAAAGCGGTGCGAGTGCATGGCCATGACGCTGTTGATATATTCGTGCGTGTCGAACGAGTCGGACTCGAGCTCGATCATGGCGACGGCGATGTTCGAGCAGTGGTCGGACACGCGCTCGCAGTTGGTAAGCAGGTCGTTGAATGCGAAGCCGTGGTTGAGCGTGCATTCGCCGGACTGCAGGCGGTCGATGTGGTGCAGCTTCATCTCGTCGCAGAGGTTGTCGATGAGCTCCTCGAGCGGCTCGACGCGGTAGGCCGCGGCGACGTCATTGTCGAGGAAGGCGTTGATCGTGATCTCGAGGATACGCGTCACGGCGGAGAGCATGACCTTGAGCTCGCGCGCGCCGGTGGGCGAAAAGACGATCTTCTTCGTGTAGAGCTCCTGCGCCGTCTCGCCGATGTTGAGCGAGTGGTCGCTGATGCGCTCGAGGTCGCTGATCGTATGCAGGTACTTCGACACGTCGGCCGTCTGGCGCGGTGTGAGCTCCTTGCTCGTGATCTTGATGAGGTAGGTGCCGAGCTTGTCCTCGTAGTGGTCGATGGCCTCCTCATCCTCCTGCAGGGCGGCGAACTGCTCGTCGCTGAATTTATCCAGCAGGGAGAACGCGGACAGGATATTGTCCTGCGCCTGGCGGGCCATGGAGTCGATGGCCAGGCGGCTCTGCTCGATGGCCAGCGCCGGGTGCGCGAGAAAGCGCTCCTCGAGCCGGTCGATGTCGGCGAGCGCGCCGGTGGACGCCTTGTCCGGGAACAGGATCGTGACGAGCTTTTCCAGCAGGGGGATCATCGGCGTGAGCAGCAGCACGGTCGCAAAGCGGAAGATCGTGTTGAGCAGGGCAATGCTCACGGTGGTCATGGTCATGTCCAGGAACGGGAAGCGCACGGCCGCATTGACCGCGTAGAACACGACGCCCCAGACGAGCGCGCCGATGACGTCGATGAGCAGGTAGACATAGGCGGTGCGCTTGCCCTTGACGCTCGCGCCGAGGGAGGACAGCAGCACCGGCACGGCCGCGCCGATGGCGATGCCGAGCGTGATGGGGAAGGCCACGGAGAACGTGATCGTGCCCGTGATGGCCAGCGCCTGCAGGATGCCGACGGCGGCCGACGCGCTCTGCAGGATGCAGGTGAACACCGTGCCGACGAGCACGCCGAGCAGCGGATTGGAAAAGCGGGTGAGCAGCTCGATGAACGCGGCGCTGTCCTTAAGCGGGGCCACGGCGCCGCTCATGGAGGACATGCCGTACATGAGCACGGCGAAGCCGAGCAGAATGTCACCGATGTGGTGTTTGGTCAGGTCCTTGCAGAACATGCGCAGCACGATGCCGGCCACGGCGACGATGCCCGTGAGCGTCGCGGTGCTCAGCAGCGACACCCAGCCGGAGCCGCTGATGTCCGACAGGCAGAGGATCCAGCCCGTGATGCTCGTGCCGAGGATGGAGCCGAGCACGATGCCGATGGCCTGACGCACCTGCATCATGCCAGAGTTGACAAAGCCGACGACCATGACGGACGTGGCCGAGGACGACTGGATCACGGCGGTGACGCCCGTGCCGAGCAGGACGCCCTTGAGCGGGGTGCTCGTGAGTTTATACAGGATGATCTCGAGCTTGTTGCCGGCCACTTTTTTCAGCCCGTCGCCCATGAGCGTCATGCCGAACAGGAACAGGGCCACGCCGCCAAGCAGTGAGATCACATTATTGATCCCCAAAACGCTTCACGCTCCCTCTGTGATATTTTGCGCTTATCTCTCACTATATCAGAAAGCGATGCAAAGATAAATGCCGGAATTGCACTTGCACGTGACGAAATTTGACGAAAAAACCAGGCACTTTTTGTGCAGAATATGACTTTTTCCACAAACGAACGGCTGTTGCAATCTTGACAATGTGCCGGTCTGCGTGCTATATTCCCATTATAATAATGTGTGTATATCCGCGCGCGGCTATGCGCGCGGGGAATGGAGGCACTTATGGCGGAAGAGAAGAAAAAGATCCTGATCCACACGGCGGATGGCGACCACGTGGTCGCCGTCGGAGAGCACAAGCCGAAGCAGACCTTCGGCGCCATGCCGGTCAAGGACTATGTGGCCGCGGTGGCGGACCCGGATGGTCTGCCGCAGGCGGGCAGCGTCGGTGCAGTCGTGTCGGCGCTGGCGGCGGCGATGGGGTCGCTGGCCGTGCGCGCGCTGCGCTCGGACGATGCGTCGCTGCAGAAAACGGCAGAGGAGCTGCGCCAGATGACCGACTACATGGTCTTTCAGATCGACGAGGAGCTGCGCGCGCGCGAGCCGCTTGACCGGCGCAGGGCCGAGGAGAATATCACGCGCACCGATCTCGACAGCGCGCTGCGCGTCGCGAGCGACATTCCCAACGAGATCGTGTACATCATGTGCCGCTGCATCGAGCTCATGAAGGAGGTCGTGGACAAGGGCGACGACCTGACCGCGTGCAGCGCGCTCGCGGCCGTGCATCTGAGCATGGCGGCCATCCGCTGTATGCAGGCGGAGCTGCTGTCGTATGCCAAGATCATGGACGACGACGTGTTCGGCTACACGATCGTGCGCGAGGCCGAGCTGAACCTGGCCGACCATCAGGAGCTGGTGGACGGGCTGGTCGAAGAGCTCACACGCCGCCTGACCCGCGCGAAAAAGTAAGCGCAGAAAAAGGACGCCCGACGGGCGTCCTTTTTCCGGTTGCAAAGCCGCGCCGCGTGTGCTAAGATGCACACGGAATCTATGCAATGCATTGGACAGAGTAGGAACAGCGCGTCAAGTGCGTCGGGATGGGAAGTTGTCCGGCGACGAAGGGGCCGCGCGCCCCGCGGTGCTGTTGCCGCTTCCGCTGCCACCAGGGGAAGACCCCCGCCGTGGCAACTGTCACGAAAGGAGTCTTGCAAAATGCATACGAAATGGACCGCCCGCCGCCTCGCGGCGGACGCAATGTTTGCCGCCATGGTCACGGTGCTGGGGCTGGTGTCGATCAGCACCGGCAACCTGAAGATCACCGTCGAGGCGCTGCCGGTGTTTCTCGGCGCGCTGCTGCTCGGCCCGGTCGACGGGCTGGCCATCGGCGGGGTGGGCACGCTGCTGTACCAGCTGCTGCGCTTCGGCGTGAGCGCCACGACTGCGCTCTGGATCGCACCGTATGTACTGCTGGGGCTGTGCGTGGGCGCGGTGTCGGCGCGGCACGGGTACGCCTGCACGCCGCGGCAGCTCGCGCTGCTGGCCGTGCTCGGCGAGCTGGGCATCACGGTGCTCAACACCGGATCGCTGTATGTCGACAGCCTCATCTACGGGTACTATTCGCCGGTGTTCGTGTTCGGCACGCTGCCGCTGCGGCTGGCCATCTGCGCGGGAAAGGGCATCGTGCTCGCGCTGCTGCTGCCGACGCTGCTGCGCGTCGCGCGACGCGCGCTGCAGCCGCGGGCCAACTGAGAATCGGAAGATGAAAAACCGCCGCTCCGACCGGAGCGACGGTTTTTTCGTGACGGCACGCACACCGGCGCTGCCTTTGAAAGCCGTCTCGTTGTGTGGAAAACACCACGCGCCGCGCATCCCCGCGCGCCGGGAATGCCCCAAGATGCGAAAAAGGCTCGCCCAATCGGGCGAGCCTTGTTCGGTGCAATCATTGCAATTCACACAGCGCGGGTGACCTTGCCGCTGCGGAGGCAGCGGGTGCATGCGTAGACGTGCTGGGGTTTGCCGTCCACGATGGCCTTGACGCGCTTCACATTGGGTTTCCAAGTGCGGTTCGAGCGGCGGTGAGAGTGGCTCACTTTGATGCCGAAGCTCAAGCCCTTGTCGCAAAACTGACATTTTGCCATTGGTTGAAGCACCTCCTTCTCTATTGTCTGCGAGAACAGCTTTCTCATAATAGCAGAAACCCCGGCCGATTGCAAGATGATTTTCACATTTTCTGCGCATTTTCCGTCCGGCGGCCGGAAAAAATGCCTGCTGCCGCGCAAAAGCCGTTGCCAAACGCCGCCGCTTTGGGTACAATGGGAAGCGGGGGAGCAGGTGCTCCGCCCGGACGAAACAACTTCGCCGCCGCACCGGCGGCTTCACCGGAAAGGAGGCGCGCACGATGGGCGCACCGCATTATACCGTCGCGCTGCAGAAGGTTGCCGCCGAGCAGGGGCTGACCATCCTGCACGCGGCGAAAGACTACGCCACGCGCGAGATCCGCACCGCCGACGTCAACCGCCCGGGTCTGCAGCTGGCCGGGTTTTACAACTACTTTGACCCCGAGCGGCTGCAGATCATCGGCCGCGTCGAGAGCACGTATCTCGAGACGCTCACGCCCGACCAGCGGCGTGAACGCTTTGCGCAGTTCATGCGCTACAACATCATCGGCCTTGTCATCTGCCACGGCATGGACCCGTTTCCTGAGTGTCTGGAGATGGCCGAAAAGTACGACCGCAACCTCTTTCTTGTGCGCAAGGACACGTCGGAATTCATGGCCGACCTCATCGCCTCGCTCTCGGGCTATCTCGCCCCGCGGCTGACGCAGCACGGCGTGCTCGTAGAGGTGTTCGGCGAGGGCGTGCTCATCACGGGCGACAGCGGCGTCGGCAAGAGCGAGACGGCGCTCGAACTCATCAAGCGCGGCCACCGCCTCGTGGCGGACGACGCCGTGGAGATCAAGCGCATCAACCGCACGACGCTCATGGGCTCCGCACCAGAGATGATCCGCTACTACATGGAGCTGCGCGGCATCGGCGTGATCGACGCGCGGCGCATCTACGGCGTCGGCGCCGTCAAGCCCGAGACGCGCGTGGACCTCGTCGTGCAGCTCGAGCCGTGGGAGGACGGCAAGGCCTACGACCGGCTGGGCCTGACGACGGAATACTGCGAGATCCTCAACGTGCGCGTGCCGTGCGTGACGATCCCGGTCGGGCCGGGGCGCAACCTTGCGGTCATCCTCGAGCTCGCCGCCATGAACAACCGCCAGAAGGGCATGGGTTACAACGCGGCGCAGGAGCTCGCGATCGAGCACGACCGCAGCATCGACCTCGGCATCGGGTTCTGACCCGGAAAGGAACTGGAATATGACGAATCTGGACCCCATCGTCCGCGCGCTGCGCGAGCAGCTGCCGGAGCTGGAGATTTTGGAATACGAACCGATGCGCGCGCACTGCTCGTTTCGCATCGGCGGGCCGGCGCGCGCGCTCGTGCGCCCCGCATCCGCGGAGGAGACGGCGGCCGTCTGCCGCATCGTGAGAGACGGCGGCGCGCAGCCGCTCATCATCGGCAACGGTACGAACCTGCTTGTTACCGACGGGGAGGTGCACCGCATCGTCGTGCAGATGGGTGATCGCATGGCGGATGTCGCGCGCACGGACGCCACGCACCTGCGCGCGGGCGCGGGCATCCCGCTCGCGCGGCTGGCGCAGGCGGCGCTGGGCTATGGGCTCGCGGGGCTGGAGTTTGCCCACGGCATCCCCGGGTCGCTGGGCGGCGCGGTGTCGATGAACGCGGGCGCTTACGGCGGCGAGATGAAAGACGTTGTGGTATCGACGCGCTATCTGGATGCGGACCTGACCCTGCGCGAGGCCGTGGGTGCAGCGCACGATTTCGGCTACCGGCACAGCGCGTTTTCCGACACGGACTGCGTCGTGCTCGGCAGCACGCTCGCGCTCACGCCGGGCGACCCGGCGGAGATCCGGGCGCGCATGACGGATCTGAGCGAGCGCCGCCGCAGCCGCCAGCCGCTCGACCTGCCGAGCGCGGGCAGCACGTTCAAGCGCCCCGCGGGGGGCTACGCCGCTGCGCTCATCGATCAGGCGGGCCTCAAGGGCTACACCGTCGGCGGCGCGCAGGTGAGTGAGAAACACGCGGGCTTCGTCGTCAACCGCGGCGGGGCCACGTTTGACGATGTGCTGCGGCTCATGGACCACATCCGCAGCGAGGTACTGCGCACGTCCGGCGTGGAACTGGAGCCGGAAGTGAAGATCATCCGGGGGTGACGGGATGGAATTTCTGATCGTATCGGGCATGTCCGGCGGCGGCAAGAGCCGCGCGGCCGACGTGCTGGAGGATCTGGACTTTTACTGCGTGGACAACATGCCCACGGCGCTGCTGACGAAGTTTGCCGAGCTCTGCCTTGCCACGCGCGGCCGGTATGAAAAGGTCGCGCTCGTGACGGACATCCGCAGCCAGGAGAGCTTTTCCGAGCTCTTTGCCGCGCTCGGGGAGCTGGCAAACATGGGCGTGGACTACCGCATTCTGTTCGTCGAGGCGTCGGAGAGTGCCATCGTGCGCCGCTACAAGGAGTCGCGCCGGCCGCACCCGCTGCAGGCCGAGAGCCGCTGCTCCCTGCCCGAGGCCGTGCGCCGCGAGAGCGAGCTGCTCGCCCCCGTGCGCGAGCGCGCGGACTATGTCATCAACACCACGGGCCTCACGCTCGCCATGCTGCAAAAGCGCATCTGCGAGTACTTTGCCGACGGCGGCACCCGGCGTGACATTCTCATCAACGTCGTGTCCTTCGGCTTCAAGTATGGCATCCCGATCGACGCCGACCTCGTGTTCGATGTGCGCTTTCTGCCGAACCCGTTTTACGTCGAAAAGCTCCGCCCCATGAGCGGCATGGACGCCGAGGTGCAGGAATACGTCCTGCGCAGCGACGTGGCGAAAAATTTCCTCGACAAGCTCACCGACATGGTCGACTTTCTTCTGCCGCAGTACGCCGCCGAGGGGCGCTATGCGCTGACCATCGGCATCGGCTGCACCGGCGGGCAGCACCGCAGCGTGGCCGTGGCCAAGGCGCTGACGGATTACCTCGCCGCGCGCGACGCCAACGTCCGCCTGCGCAACCGGGACTTTCCCAAGACGACCTGACGGAGGCGCGCCATGTCCTTTGCATCCGATGTGAAAAACGAGCTGTGCCGCGTGCCGCTCGGCCGCCATTGCTGCGCCGTGGCCGAGGCCTACGGCGTGCTGCTGTACTGCCACACGTTCACGACGCGGGAGATCCGCATCGTCACGGCGTGCGACGCCTTCGCCGAGCGGCTGCCGAAGCTGTTTCGCCGCGCGTTCGGCGCGCACTTTGCCCTGCCGGCCGGGGAAAAGACCGGCGGCCGCCATGTGCTGACCATCACCGACCGCGCCGCCGTCGAGACGGTGTTCGCCGCCTTCGGCGCCGACCTCTCGCGCACGGTCGCGCACCACATCAACCTCGCCGTGCTCGAAAACGACTGCTGTAAGGCGTCGTTTCTGCGCGGGGCGTTTCTCGCGGGTGGCAGCGTCACGGACCCGAGCAAGAACTACCACCTCGAGCTCATCACGGCGCACGCGAGCGTCAGCCGCGAGACGGCCGCCCTGCTCACGGAGCTGGGCTTTGCCGCGCGCAGCATCGACCGCGGCGCCAACACCGTGCTCTATTTTAAAAAGTCCGAGGCCATCGAGGACTTCCTGACCAAGATCGGCGCGCCCTGCGCCGCCATGGACATCATGTCCGCCAAGGTGGAGAAGTCCATGAACAACACCATCAACCGCAAGGTCAACTGCGACACCGCCAACGCCGACAAGGTCGTCGCCGCGGCGCAGGAGCAGATCGACGCCATCCGCCGCATCGAGCGCGACTACGGGCTCGACGTGCTGCCAGAAAAGCTGCAGAGCGCGGCGCTGCTGCGCATTGCCAATCCCGAGGCCAGCCTTGCCGACCTCGCCACGCTCTCGTATCCGCCGGTGACGAAGAGCTGCCTGAACTACCGGCTGAAAAAACTCATGGAATTTCACATGGACGACTGAAAGGAACGCACGATGGGGTTTGCACACCTGCACGTACATAGTGAATACAGCCTGCTCGACGGCGCGTGCCGCATCGGGCCGCTCATCGAGCGCGCCAAGGAGCTGGGCCAGACCGCGCTGGCGATCACCGACCACGGTGTCATGTACGGCGCGGTCGCTTTTTACAAGGCGGCGGTCGCTGCCGGCATCCGGCCGATCATCGGCTGCGAGGTCTATGTCGCCCCGCGCGGCATGACCGACCGCGTCCACGGCGTGGACGATGCCTACACGCACCTGATCCTGCTCTGCCGGGACGAGACGGGCTACCACAACCTGTGCTATCTCGTGTCGGCCGCGTTCGAGCGCGGGTTTTACGGCAAGCCGCGCATCGACTGGCCGCTGCTGCACAAGCATGCCGAGGGGCTCATCTGCCTGAGCGGCTGCGTGGCGGGCGACATTCCGCGCGCGATTTTGCGCGGGGACTATGATGCTGCCAAGGCGCGCGCCGAGGAGCTGCAGGAGCTGTTCGGCGAGGGAAACTTCTACCTCGAGCTGCAGAACCACCACATGACCGACGAGGCGCGCGTGCGCGCGGCGCTGCTGCGCATCCACCGCGAGACGGGCATCCCCCTCGCGGCGACGAACGACGTACACTATATTAAAAAGCAGGACGCCTACGATCAGGACGTGCTGCTGTGCATCCAGACCGGGCAGATGCTCGACAGCCCGGATCGCCTGCGCTTCCCGAACGACGAGTTTTACCTCAAGAGCGAGGCCGAGATGCGCGCGCTCTTTGACGAATACCCTGACGCGGTGGAAAACACGCAGCGCATCGCCGACCGGTGCCAATTTGACTTCACGTTCGGCCACTACCACCTGCCGCGCTTCCTGCTGCCGGAGGGGGAGACGGACGCGGACGCCTATCTCACGAAGCTGTGCGCGCGCGGCTTTGCCAAACGCTACGGCGACCGGCCGGAAGTGCGAAAGCGGCTGGACTATGAGCTCAACATGATCCGGCGCATGGGCTTTGTGGACTACTTTCTCATTGTGAGCGATTTCATCGGCTACGCCAAGGGCCAGCACATCCCCGTCGGGCCGGGGCGCGGGAGCGCCGCCGGGAGCGTCGTGTCCTACTGCCTCGGCATCACGGACGTCGACCCCGTGCAGTATAACCTCTACTTTGAGCGCTTTCTCAACCCCGAGCGCGTGAGCATGCCGGATATCGACGTGGACTTCTGCGTGCAGCGGCGCGGGGAAGTGATCGACTACGTCATCCGCAAATACGGCGCCGACCACGTGGCGCAGATCGTCACGTTCGGCACCATGGCCGCGCGCGCGGCCATCCGCGACGTCGGCAGGGTCATGAACATGACCTATGCCGAGGTGGACGCCGTGGCCAAGGCCATCCCCGGCGGCATCAACACCACGCTCGACGAGGCACTGCAGCAGTCACAGACGCTGCGCGCCATGTACGACGGGGACGACCGGCTGCACCAGCTCATCGACACGGCCCGCGCCATCGAGGGCATGCCGCGCCACGCGTCCACGCACGCGGCGGGCGTGGTCATCACGGAGCAGCCGGTGTACGCCTACGTGCCGCTGGCGAGCAACGACGGCGCGCTCGTGTGCCAGTTCCAGATGACGACGCTCGAGGAGCTCGGGCTGCTGAAGATGGACTTTCTCGGTCTGCGCAACCTCACCGTGCTCGAGGACGCGGCGCGGCAGGTGCGCCGCCGCGAGCCGGGGTTCCAGGTCGAGCGCATCCCGCTCGATGACGAGAAAACGTTTGATATGCTCGCCGCCGGGCGCACCGTCGGCGTGTTCCAGCTCGAGAGCGCGGGCATCACGGCCGTGTGCATGGGGCTGCGCCCGCGCAGCATCGAGGACATCACCGCCGTCATCGCGCTCTACCGCCCCGGGCCGATGGAGAGTATCCCGCGGTTTCTCGCCTGCTCGGCGCACCCGGAGCGCATCACCTACAAGCACCCCCTGCTTGAGCCGATCCTCGCCGTGACCTATGGCTGCATCGTCTATCAGGAGCAGGTCATCGAGATCTTCCGGCAGCTGGCCGGATTCTCGCTCGGGCAGGCGGACATGATCCGCCGCGCCATGTCGAAGAAGAAAGAGGCCGTCATCACGGCCGAGCGCGCTGCCTTCGTGCACGGCGACCCGGAGCGGAACATCCCCGGCGCGGTGGCCAGAGGCGTGCCGGAGCAGACGGCAAACGATATCTACGACGAGATCCTCGCCTTTGCGAGCTACGCCTTCAACAAGGCGCACGCCGTGTCCTACGCCATCGTGTCCTACCGCACGGCGTACATGAAGCGCAACTACCCGCACGAATACATGGCGGCGCTGCTGACCTCCGTGCTCGACAACACGCCGAAGGTCACGGAGTACATCGCCGAGTGCCGCGAGCTGGGCATCCGCCTGCTGCCGCCGGACATCAACGCGTCCGATGCCGACTTCACCGTCGAGGGGGGCGACCTGCGCTTCGGCCTCGTGGCCATCAAGGGCGTGGGGCGCGGGCTCATCCAGGCACTCATGCGCGAGCGGGAGATCGGCGGGCCGTTCACGGCGTTTGACGAGTTCTGCCGCCGCATGAACGGGCACGACCTCAACCGCCGCGCCGTCGAGAGCCTCATCCGCGCCGGCTGCTTCGACCGCATGGGCTACAAGCGAAAGGCGCTTATGCAGTCGGTCGACCGCGTGCTCAATGGCGCCGCGAGCGAGAGCCGCATGAACCTCACCGGCCAGATGAACCTCTTCAGCGCGCCGGACGACGGGGGCGAGCCCGCCGACACGACGCAGCTCGTGCTGCCGGACGTGGAGGAGTTCACGCGCGCGGAGCGCATGGCTATGGAGCGCGAGACGACGGGACTCTACCTCACCGGCCACCCGATGGACGACTACCGCGCGCTCGCGCAGCAGGCCAAGGCCGCGCCCATGGGCGACATTCTCGCGAGCTTCCATGCCCCGGCCACGGCCGCGCACCGCTACCGCGACGGGCAGCGTGTCGTGCTCGCCGGTATCTGCACCGCCAGCCGCGAGCGCGCCACGCGCAAGAACACCCGCATGGCCTACCTCCAGCTCGAGGACGACGGCGGCAGCATGGAGGTGCTCGTGTTTTCGCCCGCGCTCGACGCCTGCCGCGACCTGCTGGCGCAGGAAAACCCCGCGCTGTTCGTGGCCGGGCGCATCTCGACGCGGGACGAATCCGACCCCCAGCTCGTGGCGGACAAGGTCCTGCCGCTGACGGAGCAGGGGCTCGAGACCCTGTGCACGCCGCAGCGGCGCGACCCGCCGCCCCGGCCAGAGCCGCCGAAGCGGCACCGCCTCTGGGTGCGCCTGCCGGATAAGGACCACCCGGCCGTGAAGCGCATCGAGCTGATCCTGAAAATGTTCCCCGGCGACGAGCAGCTCGTGCTCGTGTTTGAGGACACGGGCCGCCGCGCCGCGGCCCGCTGCGTCGTGCACCCTGCGCTCGTCGAGGAGCTGCGCGAGCTGGCGGGGCCCGGCAACGTCGCCGTCACGGAGGAGAAAACCCGTTGACGCGCTGGGCATTTTATGGTATCATGAACGTTAATTTATCTCCCGTCCGGATAGGCACCGGCCGGGAGTGGTATTCAGGAGTGTGATGATCCGCAATGGACGCTGGCCCTAAGCAGGATTTATGGAATATTTTGCCTGTTGTCATCGTGCTGCTCCTTGGCGCGGCCTATTTCGCCGTCATGGAGACAGCATTCGCATCCGCGAGCCGCATCCGGCTCAAAGCCGCCGCTGATCACGGCAACCGCCGCGCCGAGCAGGCGATGTATGTGCTCGACCACTTCGATCAGGCAATCACGACGCTGCTGATCGGTACGAATATTCTGCACCTGACGATCGCGACGCTCGTGACCGTGGCCGTGCAGCGGCAGTGGGGCATGTGGGCCGTCACCGCCGGCACGCTGATCACGACCGTGGTCGTGTTCTTCGCCGGGGAGATGCTGCCCAAGAGCATCGCCAAGAAATACGCCGAGCGGCTGGCCATGCGCACGGCGCGTTCGCTGCGGTTTTTCATGGTGCTCTTTAAACCCCTGTCCGCGCTGCTCACCGCCTTCGGTAACGCCGTCGCCCGCCGCGTACAGAGCGAGCCCGCCGTGACCGTGACGGAGGATGAGCTGGCCGACATTATTGAAAACATGACCGACGACGGGGAGCTGACCGCCGAGCGCGGCGAGCTTATGAGCTCCGCCCTGTCGTTTGCCGAGGTGCCGGTCGAGAGCGTCATCACGGCGCGCGTGGACGTTGCCGCCGTGGACGTCGACGATCCGCCGGAGGACATCCTCGCCTACGTGCGCGAGCAGCGCCACAGCCGCCTGCCCGTGTACGCCGACAGCATCGACAATGTCATCGGCATCCTGCAGATCCGCAAATACATCAAGGCCTGCATCAAAAACGGCGGCAAGGCCGTGGACGTCCGGCCCCTGCTCGACGAGCCCGTGTTCGTGCACCAGAGCACCCTCATCGCCGAGGTGCTGCCTGAGCTCAGCCGCCGCAAGGCCAACCTCGCCATCGTCACCGATAACTACGGCGGCACGCTCGGCATCGTGACCGTGGAGGACATCGTCGAGGAGCTCGTCGGCGAGATCTGGGACGAGGACGACGTGGTCGAGGAATCGTTCGTGCCGCTCGGCGGCGGCCGCTACGAGGTCGATGCCGAGATGACCGTCGGCGAGGTGTTCGACCGGCTCGACTACACCGACCCCGAGGATGACGAGGAACTGCAGTATAAGCTGCTCGGCGAGTGGACGTATGAGCAGTTTTCCTACATCCCGCGCGAGCGGGAGGGCTTCCGCTATCACCGACTCGACGTGCGCATTGCCGACATGAAGCAAAAGCGCATCGTCAAGCTCATCGTGCGCCTGCTGCCCGAGGAGACTGAGGCAGATGCGCCTGCGGACGCTGCCCCGGAGAAAGGGGGCGAGACGGCATGAGCATCGTGTGGTATTTTGTTGCACTCGTCGTGCTCATCGCGCTGTCGGCGTTCTTCTCCGCGTCGGAAATGTCGTATTCGTCGGCCAACCGCCTGCGGCTCGAAAACGCCGCCGAGGACGGCAGCCGCCGCGCGAAGACCGCCGTCGGCATCCTCGACCATTTTGACCGCACCCTCAGCGCCATCCTCATCGGCAACAACCTCGTCAACATCGCGGCGTCGTCGCTCGGCTCCGTGATCGTCATCCTGCTCGCGGGCGAGCAGTGGACGTGGGTGTCCACCGTCGTGCTGACGCTGCTGGTCATCATCTTCGGCGAGACGATGCCGAAGATCGTCGCCAAGCAGAACGCCAACGGCATCGCTCTGCGCAACGCGTATGTCATCCGCGCGCTGTCGGTCATTCTCTACCCCGTCATCTGGCTCGTCGTCGGGCTCGTGCACCTCATCACGCGCCCCCTGCGCGGCGACACCGGCGACGGTGACCCCGAGGAGGCCGCCTCGCAAGAGCTGCAGTCGATCATCGAGACGGCCGAGGACGAGGACGTGCTCGACGAGGACCGCAGCGAGCTGCTGCGCTCTGCACTCGACTTTTCCGACATCAGCGCGAGTGAGGCCATGACTGCCCGCGTGGACATGGTCGCCATCGACATCGACGACGACTGGGACGATATCGTGCGTATCATCGACGATTCGTCGTATTCCCGCCTGCCGGTCTATTCCGGCAGCGTGGACAATATCATCGGTTTCCTGTATCTCAACCGCTTTTTCAAGGCCATGATGGACGGCCGGCCGGACGACCTGCGCGCGCAGCTCATCCCGCCGTGCTTTGTGTACAAGACCACGCGCCTGCCCGACGTGCTGGCAAAGCTCCGCCGCGAGCAGAAGCACCTCGCCGTCGTCACGGACGAGTTCGGCGGCACGCTCGGCGTCATCACGATGGAGGACGTGCTCGAGGAGCTCGTCGGCGACATCTGGGACGAGAAGGACGTGGTGGAAAAGGAGGTCGTCGCGCGGCCCGACGGCGGCTATGAGCTCGACGGCGCCATGACGCTCTCGGACTTTCTTGAGCTGCTCGACTGGAACGAGGACGCCCTCGACGACGCCGACAGCACCACCGTCGGCGGCTGGACGCTCGAGCGCTTCGGCACGTTCCCGAAGCCGGGCGACAGCTTCCGGTATGAAAACCTCACCGTCACGGTCCTCACCATGGACGGCCGCCGCGTCGAGCGCGTGCTCGTGCAGCCCGACCCGCCCGAGGACAAGGACGAATAACGCGTTCCGGCAAGGAAAATCCGGCCTGTGCAATTTTTGCACGGGCCGGATTTTTGCTTTCCTGTGTGAGGCATCTTGTGCCCGGAGTGGGAAAATTTGCCCAAACGGCGCAAGATGTGGCGGTTTGTATCAGAAATCCGTTAGTGTGTGAAAGTTTTTGCACAGAAACGGATGGAAAGTTTCATTTTTGGCTTGATATTTGCACCTGAGACAGGTATAATGAACGCATATTGAATCTTTTCAAGAGGAAAATTTCAAAAAGGAGAGAAACGACTATGAAGTTCAACAAAATCGTGGCGCTGGCGCTCGCCCTCGTCATGGTGTTTGCGCTGTGCGCCTGCGGCGGCGGCACCGACACCAAAAAGGACGACAGCAATTCCGCTGCCAAGGTCGATACCAACACCGTCTCCGTCGGCGCGGTCGTCATCGCGCGCGACGACGTTCCGACCGATCAAATCTATGCGTTCGTGTCCACCATCTTCAACAACCTCGATGCCATCTCTGCTCAGCACGGCAAGGGCGCAGAGCTGAACCTCGAGGCTGCCGCCTCGGTCAAGGGCGTGCCGTATCACCCCGGCGCTGCCAAGTACTTCGAGGAGAAGGGCCTCAAGGTCGACGCGGTCAAGGACGGCGCCGGCACCGGCACCGCCGCTGCGCTCAACTTCGGCACCGGCGGCGACACCGGCACGTACTACGGCTTCGGCAGTGTGCTGGCCAACTACGTTTCCACCAACTCCGACTGCAAGGTCACGGCGCTCACCTCCGGCGGCTCTCAGGCCAACGTTGAGGACCTGACCAACGGCAACGTCCAGATCGCTTTCGTGCAGAGCGACGTCATGAACTACGCCTACAACGGCCAGCGCCTGTTTGAGAGCCCGGTCACCGGCTTCTCCGTCGTTGCCCAGCTGTATCAGGAGCAGGTCCAGATCGTCACCACCAACCCTGACATTAAGACCGTTGCCGACCTCGCCGGCAAGAAGGTGTCCATCGGCGCAGCCGGCTCCGGCGTGTACTTCAACGCCATTGACGTGCTCAACGCCTATGACCTGAAGGAGAGCGATATCTCCGCCGTGTACCAGAGCTTCGGCGACAGCGCCGAGAGCCTGAAGGACGGCAAGATCGACGCCGCGTTCATCGTCGCCGGTGCGCCCACCACGGCCATCACCGACCTCGCCACCGCCGGCAGTGTCTACCTTGTCAGCCTCGACGACAGCCATGTGCAGTCCCTGCTTTCCGCTTCCCCGTACTACACCGCCGCCACCATCAAGGCCGGCACCTATTGATGCCTGACCCGGTGATGCGCCGCATCCCGTAAATGTTCGCTACGGCGTCAGTACCCCTGACGCCGTAGTTTTTCCATTCTACCCGGAACGGAGGTTTCCTCTTATATGTCTGACACCAAAAAGCCCGCAGCCGCTGCGGAAGCCGCCTCTCTGCAGGAGGATATGGACGCCGTCATGCGCAAGTATGACCGCGAGTCTGCCACCCGCATCTGGGCGGGCAAACCCAAGATCGTCATTTCCGTCATCATGGCGCTGTTTTCGGTCTACTGCATCTGGTCGACCCTGTTCAGCACCGCCGCACTTGAGGTGCGCCTGACGGCATTCCTTGGTCTGATCATCATCATGGGTTATCTGACCTACCCCGCCAGCAAGAAGCATGTGCATGCCAACCGCCTGCCGTGGTATGACATCGTCATCATGGTCATTGGCGCGGCTGCGTTTTTCTACTATTGCTTTAACTACGGTACGCTCATCAAGACGCTCACCAGCGCCGCCAAGATGACGCCGTTTCTCATCGCCGTCGGCGTGGCCGGCATCCTGACGCTTGCCGAGCTCTGCCGCCGCTGTGTCGGTGTGCCGATCCTTGTGGTCGTCGGTGCGCTGCTCGTGTACACGTTCGTGAGTATGCTCAAGGGCGGCCAGACGTTTGATCAGGTGCTCGGCCGCGTGATCTACACGCTCTTTTTCGGCACGTCCGGCGTGCTGAGCACGCCCGTGCAGGTGTGCGCGAAGTTCATCGCCGTGTTTATCATCTTTGGCGCGTTTCTGGAGCGCACCGGCATCTCGAGCTTCTTCATTGATCTCGCCAATGCCATCGCCGGCTGGACCTCCGGCGGCCCGGCCAAGGTCGCGGTCATCTCGTCCGCACTGTGCGGCATGGTGTCCGGCTCTTCCGTCGGCAACACCGTTACCACGGGCTCGGTCACGATCCCGATGATGAAACGTACCGGCTACAAGCCCGAATTCGCCGGCGCGGTCGAGGCGGCCGCCTCGACCGGCGGTCAGATCATGCCGCCCATCATGGGCGCGGCCGCGTTCCTCATGGCCGAATATATGAATGTCACCTACGGTCAGGTCACCCTCTGGGCCATCCTGCCTGCCGTGCTGTACTTCGGCGGTATCTTCATCTCCGTGCATCTCGAGGCCAAGAAGCTCGGCCTCAAGGGCATCCCGCGTTCGGAGCTGCCACGCTTCAAGTATCTCATGCGCAACGTCTACCTGCTGCTGCCGCTTGTGTTTTTGATCTGGGTGGTCACGGCGAACATCCGCTCGCTGCAGTATGCGGCCTCCATCGCTATCCTCATCTCCATCGCCGTGAGCCTGTTCGGCACGATCCGCGACGCTGCGGCCGAGGTGCATGAGACGAAACGCGGCAGTACCGTCGGCGTCACCGCCAAAAAGACCGGCCTGATGATCCTCGAGGCGCTCGAGGCCGGCGGCAAGGGCAGCATCACGGTCGCCGTGGCCTGCTCCATGGCCGGCATGATCGCGGGCTGCATCACCGTCACGGGCCTGGCGTCCAAGCTCATCAGCGGCGTCGTTGCACTGAGCAGCAAGATCCCGAACCCGACGCTCTCGCTGCTGCTGGCGCTGTTTTTGACCATGCTCTGCTGCATCGTGCTCGGCATGGGCGTGCCCACGACCGCGAACTACTGCATCATGGCCTCCACCTGTGCGCCGATCCTCATCACGCTCGGCATTCCGAAGATCGCGGCGCACTTCTTCGTGTTCTATTTCGGCATCGTTGCCGATATCACCCCGCCGGTCGCGCTGGCTGCCTATGCCGGTTCCGCCATCGCCAAGTCCGACCCCATGAAGACGGGCATCAATGCGACGAAGCTCGCCATCGCGGCGTTCATCGTGCCGTACATCTTCGCGATGAACCCCTCCATGCTGCTCATGGATCAGGGCGTGCTCGCCGCCATCCAGGTCATCATCACGTCCTGCCTCGGCATCTTCGGCATCGCCGCCGCGCTCGAGGGCTATGTCGTTGCACGCGCACCCTGGTGGCAGCGTATCCTGCTCGCCGCCGGCGGCCTGTGCCTGATCGACCCCAGCCTTATGACTGACATTGTCGGTGTTGCGGCGATCGTGATCGTCGTTGTGCTGCAGATCGTCATGCGCAAGCGCAGCAAGCCTGTTGCCGCGTAAAAAAACCGGAACCTTTCGCACCGATGCACGTCAGATATTTCTGGCGTGCATCTTTTTTGTGCGCTGCGCGCTGTCCGGCGGGGGGACTTTACACACACGGGCCGGAGGCGTATACTATTCCCATGCAAAGATTCGGAAAGGAGCGATCTGCATGAAACGGAGCATTCTGGCGCTCGTACTGGCGCTGGCAACGGTACTCGCACTGGCCGCCTGCGGCCGCGGGGACAAGGCCGCCGCGTCTGCCCAGCCGACGGCTGACACGGCAAAAAAGGCGGAGGACATCACCCTTTGCCCGACGTATGACGACGGCAAGGGCGGCTATTTTTCCGTCACGCTGCCGGCCAGCTGGGGCGACCATTACCTGACCGAGTGCGGCGCCAACGACGGCGGCTATTACGTCGGCTTTTACGAAAAGACCGACCACGACAACGGTCTGGGCGGCTTCCTGTTCATGCTTGAGGTTTTTCCCACCGATTATGACTATACCGAGCTGCCGGAGTATCAGGCAATCTGCGGCCTGACCGTCGACGGCGCAAACTACAACCTCATTGCCGAGCTGCCGACGGATGTGCAGTTCGCCAATGAGAACGCCGACCTCTACCGCAGCATGTCCAACGACTTTTCGACCATCCTCAAGAGTCTGACCTTCTCCAAGGGCGTCACGCGCACGGAGGTCACCGCGCCTGCGCCCTCGGCGGGCAGCGGCTCGTGAAAATGACATGCGTGCAAAAGCACCGTCTCCCATTCGGGAGACGGTGCTTTGCTTTCCGGCGCAGAACGTATCCGCCCAGTCGAGGAGCTTCGGCGGGTTCTTGACCGGGTTTCGGTTCAGGTAGTCAATGGCCTGCTCGACGCTGAATTTTTTGATCTTGTCTGACAGCTGCATGAAAATTTCTGCCTTCGTGACGTGAAAAAACGCACCATCTGGCCCGTTTTGTCTATATCTTGGCTCTATCTTAGCACGCATTTTTTGCCGGAAAACGGCCAAAATGTGTCATGCGGGAGGTGTGGATGCGGACTGTGACAAGTATCACAAAACGGCGGTCATGCCGCCGAGCAGGATGCCGAGGTTATCCGACCAGATGTCCGGAAACTGACTGAGCGGCAGGGGATTTTCCCCGCTGCCCGCCTCGATCGTGAAGCCCGGGCGGCGGTAGTCCTGAAGGAACCAGTCCTTATACCCCGCGTGGCCGGAGGCGTAGGGCGTCTCGGCCACGTCGTAGCCGCTCACGGCGGCAAACTGCCGGGCGATGGCTTCGCTTCCCGGCACGTCATAGCCGTCGTACTGCCAGTAGATGACGCGGCCCTGCGTGTGGTACGACAGGGTGAGCAGCGGGTCGAGCGCGCGGGTGAAGCCGTACATCGCCAGACTCTCGGGCGCGACCAGCGGCGCGGGGCCGACATAGTCGCGCGGGCCGGGGCGCGTGTAGCCCGCGGCAAATTTGATCTCGCGCGCGATGCTCCACCCCGCGGGGTACTGGAGGTTGAGGTCGATGCCGCGGATGTTCGCCTTCCAGCCCGCAGGGAACGGAATGTCGGGGTAATTGGCCGCGAGCGCTTTGGCCGCGGCGGTCGTCCCGGCGTCGAGCGCGCCGGTCACGAGGTCGATGCCGTCCGGGTCCACGGCCGGGGCGAGAACGAGCGTGACCTTGGATAACAGATCGCGGATGTTCTGCCCCTCGAGGTCGCCGCCGTCGCCGAGGCGGGCGCACAGCTGCTCGCAGAACGTGAGCAGCAGCGGCGTCGTGATCCACTCGTTGGCGTGGTGCGCGGCGTTGTAAAACACGAGCTTCGGCCCGCTGCCGAGCGTCAGGTACCACAGCGGCCGGCCGAGCACGCTGCGGCCGAACTCCCCGACGGCGAGCATGGGATAGCGCGCGGCCAGCCCGCGCACAATATAGCCGATGAGCGCCGAGGAATAGGGAATGTCCGTCGGTGTGACGGAAAACGGCAGCGGGATCGTCAGCGCCCGGCCGAGCGGCAGCCGCTCCGGGTCAAGGTAGGGATTGGCGAGCCGGATAGCGTCCACGCTCGTGCCGTACTGCCGCGCGAGGGCGAAAAACGTGTCGCCCGCGCGGATGGTGCGCGTGACAAAGCCGGTGTAGTACGGCAGCAGCGCACGGTGCGTCCGCGCGCCCGCGATGCCGTCGGGCGTGAGGGCGCTGGCTGCCTGAAACGCGCGCACGGCCGCCGCCGTCTGCGCGCCGAAGATGCCGTCGGGCGCACCCGGTGTCTGCCCAGCGCGCCCCAGTCCCAGCTGCAGCAGCGACACGAGCGCGCCCCGGTCGCCCTGTTTTAATGTTTGCGTCATGGAAATTCCTCCGATGCATCGAATTACCAAAACTGGCTCCATACATCGTATGCACGCCGCCGCAGGCATTTGCGCCCCGGCAGGCAATCGAGCAAGAATGTTCCGCCGCTATTTTGCCCGAAACCCGGCATACTGATACTGCACGCGCAAAGGGGGGATTTTTTGCGGAAACAACCACATTTTTTGCGCCGATTTGCCGTCACGGCGGCGGTCGCGCTCGCGCTGTGCGCGGGCGTGTCGGCGCAGGCGGCGTCGCTCGTGCCGCTCGGCCGGGCCGTCGGCATCCAGATGACCACGGCTGGCATGCTCGTGGCGGACCTCGCTGAGGTGGACACGCCCGGCGGCAAGGCCGCGCCCGCCAAGGACGCGGGCCTGCTGCCCGGTGACGTGATCTGCCGCATCGACGGCCGGGACATCGCGTCCTCGGCGGATTTTCTCGCGGCCATGGACGCGGCGGGCGACACGCTGTCCGTCACGGTGCTGCGCGGCGGCGCGGAGGTCACGGCGACGGTCACGCCCGCCGTCACGGCCGACGGCACGCGGCAGCTCGGCCTCTGGCTGCGCGACGGGGTGACGGGCGTCGGCACGCTCACGTACTACGACCCGGCCACGGGGCGCTACGGCGCGCTCGGCCACGGCATCTCGGACGAGACGAGCGGCGTGCTCATGCCGCTGCGTGACGGCAGCGTGCTCTCGGCCGTCATCGCGGACGCGCGCCCCGGCGGCCACGGCACAGCCGGCGAGCTCGTCGGCAGCTTCGACCCCGGCAATCGCATCGGCGGCATCGAGCGCAACTGCATCTTCGGTATTTTCGGCACGCTGGACGCGCCGCCGGACGGGGACGCGGTCGAGACGGCTTCTGCCGACGCAGTGAAAACCGGCAGCGCGACCATCCTGTCCACGGTCGCGGGCGAGGACGTGCGGGAGTATGCGGTGGACATCAGCCGGGTGTATCATGACGGCGGGTGCACGCGCTTTCTCATCACCGTCACGGACCCGGACCTGCTGGCCGCGACCGGCGGCATCGTGCAGGGCATGAGCGGCAGCCCCATTCTGCAGGACGGCAGACTCATCGGCGCGGTGACGCACGTGCTGCTTGCCGACCCCGCCAAGGGCTACGGCGTGAGCATCGACGACATGCTCGCAGCCTCGGCGGCGCAGGACAAGGCAGCGTAAGACAGCAAACACACGAAAGCGGAAATCCGGGAGCGCGGAAAAATCAGACTTTGGGCGGGCGCGCCGGGCAGATGCCCGGCGCGCTTTGCTGTGCAGAGCACAGCAAAGCGAAATTTTATCCGAAGCGGGCCTTGCCCTGCGGGTGCCCCCGCTGCTCAAAAGCCGGGGGAGAAGCCGGGCCTTTTTCCACCTGGAAGAAGGTTTTTTCAACCCTTTCCTGCGCAGCAAAAAAGCAGCCCGGCAGGTTCCTGCCGGGCTGCTCCATCCTTTGGGGCGGCGGGCCGCCCCGGTTCTCCCCCCTGCTGCACAAGCGATGTACGCAGCAGCATTGGCGCTTGGCCAGGTGATCCGGCGGCGGGCATCCAAACCGCTGCCGGGTGATGACAAAAACTCAGTCGAACTTCGGCTGCTCGAGATAATCGGTGTACTCGCGCAGGAACTTCTTCTCCTCCGGCTTGAGATCCAGGCCGATCGTGCCGCCCGGGTTCATGTTGTAGTCGGGGTCAAAGTAGTCCTTGAGCACGCGGAACACGCCGTACTCCTTCTCGCCGATGTAGCCCTCGAGCCAGGGCGCGAACATCTTGCCGATGCCGTGGTGGTGGCTCACGGCCGCGCCGGAGCGCTGGATCGCGTCGAGGATCGTGGTGTGGTAGGCCTTGAAGGCGTCCTCATCCTGCATGCGGGTGAGGAAGATGAAATACAGGTTCGCGCCCTGCGGATAACAGTGCGACATGTGCGTCGTGACGACGGTGTTCGGCAGCGCGTGGCAGATCTTGCGCACGTCGGCGTGCACCTGCTCCATGTTCGACCAGTTGACCGTGCACTCGAGCGTGTCGGTCGTGATGCCGAAGTCCATGAGCGTGTCGCGCAGGTAGGGGTCGTTGAAGCGGCCCTTTTCCCAGCTGCGGGTGACGTAGCCGGTCAGCGGCATGCCGCCGTGTTTGAGCGCAATTTTCGCGATGTTGCGCGCGACGTTGCGGCTGTAGCCCTTCTCGCCGTCGGTAAAGCCGAGGAAGAGGCAGCGCTCCATGTCCTTGTAGCCGAACTTATCGAGCAGCGGCTGCAGCGGCGTCTCATCGACGTTGTAGAGCTTGAGCATGAGGTTGGTCTCCTCCGGGTCGGACAGGCGGAACACGGACGAGTAGCCGCACTCGCACTGCATCATCTCGCGGGCGGCCTTCATGGCCGCGTCCCACGTCTTGAAGATGTAGGAGAAGCGCTTGCGGTTCTGCGGCATCCAGCGGAAGATGCGCAGCGTGACCTCCGTCAGCACGCCGAACGTGCCCTCGGAGCCCATCATGATCTGGTTCAGGTTCGGGCCGGTGGCCTCGCGGGAGTAGTGGCTGGTCTGGATGGTGCCGATGGGCGTGGCGTACTTCTGGCTGAGCACGATGTCGGCAATGGTGCCGTAATACGTGCTGTTCTGGCCCGCGCCGCGCGTGACCGTCCAGCCGCCGACGCTCGAATACTCGAACGACTGCGGGAAGTGGCCGCAGGTGTACTGCCGCTTGGCGCCGAAGAGTTCCGGCGCGCTCTGGAGCGTCTTTTCCAGATCCGGGCCGGACATGCCGGCCTGCACGGTGATGGTCTGGTCGATCTCGTTGAAGCTGATGACCTTGTTGAAGTTGCGGCGCATATCCAGCGAGATGCCGCCCTTGACCGGCTCGACGCCGCGGGTGACGCTGCTGCCGCCGCCGTAGACGTACAGCGGGATGTGGTGCTCGGTGGAGTAGGCCACGATCTGCTCGACCTGCTCGGTCGTCTCGGGGTAAAGCACAACGTCGGGTACGCTGTCAACGCGCTTGTGGCGCAGACGCAGGATATCGTAGGCCGTGAAGCCGTAGGCCACGCTCAGGCGGTCATAGTCCGTGGTGGAGACATTCTGCTCGCCGACGATCTTTTTGAGCGCCTCGATGTGCTCGGGCGCGAGCTGCACCGGGTGGTCGGAGAGATCCACGGGGTCAAAGCCGATGTCGTCGGAATACGCCTTGAAGTCGTCGTCCGTCATCTTGAACGTCTCTTTCATGAGCGTGTACAGAGACTCTTTCGGATATTTGAAGAAGTTCGGGTCGCCCCAGCGGAAAATGGAGCGGTAGCTGTCCGCCGGCGCGGGGGTGAGCACCCATTTCGGCTCGAATCCTTTGTACGGTTTGTTGCTCATTGTGCAATCCTCCTCTTGACTTGGATCAGTTTCTGATAGATCGGGCGCAGGCGCGGATAGATCTTGCGGTAGGCCTGCTCGTAAATGTCGTTATATACCTCGTGATTCCGCTCGTTTGGCTGGAACGTATCCTTGACGTGGACCATGCTTTTGGCCGCCTCGTCGAAATCGGCGAACACGCCTTTGGCCACGAACGCGACCATGGACGAGCCGATGGAGCACGCCTCGTGCGTCTGCGAGCGCACGACCGGCAGACCGAACACGTCCGCCGCGATCTGGCAGACCACGTCGCTCTTCGCGCCGCCGCCGCCGATGCGGATCTCGTGAATGGTCAGGCCCGAGCGGTCCTCCATGATGCGCAGCGCCATGTACAGCTCCAGGCACAGGCCCTCGATGATGGCGCGGTAGAAGTGGTAGCGCGTGTGGTAGTCCGAAAAGCCGATGACCGCGCCGAGCGAGTCCGGGTGCAGGATGCCGGCCGTCCAGTACGGCTGCAGGAGCAGGCCGTCGCTGCCGGCGGGCAGGTCGCGGATGCGCTGGTCGAGCAGGGCCTCGGGCGCCATGCCTTTTTCTTTGGCGTCGATGGCGTCGGCCGTGCCGAATTCCTTCACGAACCACGACAGCAGCCACAAGCCGCGGTAGATCTCGATCTCGGGATTGTAGTGGTCGTTGAGCACGCCGGGATAGGCGGGCAGAAACTGCTGCGGCTCGACGTACTCGGTCGTGCTGAACTGGATGGTGGCCGTCGTGCCCAGCGAGATCGATGCCTTGTCGGAATCGACGACGGCAAGGCCGAGCGTCTCGCAGCCCTTGTCCGAGCCGGTCGAGATCAGCGGCAGGCCGGCAGGGATACCGGTCAGGGCGCAGACCTCGTCCGTGATCGTGCCGATGACCGTGCCGGAGGGCACGAGGTCGCACAGCTTTTCGTTCGGCACGTCGCAGAAGCAGCGCGTGAGGCTGCCGGGCTTCATCCAGCGGCGGTTTTTGTAGTCGAACGGGATGTGGCCGATCTGGTTCGAGGCCGAGTCGATGAGGTTGCCCGTGAGCTTGTAGTTCAGGTACGTGGGCAGCATGACGTATTTGGCGGTCTTGGCCCAGATCTCCGGCTCGTGGCGCATGATCCAGTTGCCGACGGAGGCGGCGTAGACCACCTTCGCCGTCGGCTCCATGCCGGCGACCTTGAAGAGCATCATGTTCTTGGCGGGCATGGCGCCGTTCGGGTCGACGGTGCGCTTGTCCAGCCAGAGAATGATGTCGCGCAGGGGCTCGTTGTTCGCGTCCAGGCACACGACCGTGTCGCGGATGACGGTGATGGTCATGGCGATCACATCCGGCAGCAGGGCGTTGCTGCGCGCGCACAGCTCGCGGCAGCATTCGCACAGGCGGTCGAAGTAGAAGTTCGGCTTCTGCTCGGCCCAGCCGGGCTCTTTCGAGAAGTAGGGCTCGGCATATTTGCTCTGCACGACGTCCACGATCCGGCCGTCCGGGTCCACGAGCAGGGCGCGTGCGCTCTGTGTGCCGATGTCGCAGGTCAGCACCAGCGGTTTGCTCAAGATGATTCCCTCCTAAGATTTATTTTTGCTCTCTATACAAAAGATTCATTCGGGTCTGTGCCTGAGGAGACTGCTCGTGGCGATGACGTCCACGCCGAGGCCGAGCACGTCCGGGATCACGACGTCGCCGCGGCCGATGCGCTCTGATACGGTGACGGTGCGGATCGCGTCCATGACGTCGAAGATGCGGTCCTTCGGAATATCGGCCGACACGCGCACCGGCAGCACCGGCGCGTCCGGGAAGGCCGTGCGCACGGTCGAGCAGATGGTGCGCTTGGGCGCGGTCATCTCCGAGATGGCAAACTCCCGGCCGCGGGGGCAGGTGTTGCCGGTGACGGACCAGCCGTCGCCGTCGCGTTCGATTTTCAAGGTGCAGCCGCGCGGGCAGCCGATACAGGTGAGTTCTTTCATGCCTCTGCCACCTCGATCGTAAAGTGGACATCGCGCGCGTGGGCGATGCCGAGCTTGTCAAAGTCCAGCGTGAGCTGCTGCATCTCGGGCGGGCGCAGGAAGGGGTAGCGCCGCGACCAGACTTCCTTCCCGTCCATGGTCAGCACCACGCGGCAGGGGCCGAGTACCGCCGCGCTGCGGAAATACAGCGTGACGCCGCTGTTATCCTCCGTGCGGTCGAGCCGCTGGGGGACGAGATAGCCGAAATCGTCCGAGATCGTGAGCGCGACCTCGTCGCGCGCGTGCGCGGCAAAGTGCGCCGCGCTTTTCCCGGCAAGCTCGCCGGAGGCGGACACGTAGTCCACGAGGTCGTTGACGTGCAGTGCGTTGCCGCACGAGAAGATGCCGGGAACCTCCGTCATGAGCTGCCCGTCGCACACGGGGCCGCGGGTGTGCCCGTCGAGCGGGACGCCGAGCGACTCCGCCAGCTCGTTTTCCGGGATGAGGCCGACGGATACGATCAGCGCGTCGCAGTCGATGCGCTGCTCCGTGCCGGGGATGGGGCGCATGGTCTCGTCGACCTCCGCGACCTCCACGCCCGTGAGCCGGTCGGCGCCGAACACGCGCGTGACCGTGTGGCTCAGGTGCAGCGGAATGTTGTAGTCATGCAGGCACTGGTGGATGTTGCGCGTCAGGCCGGAGGGGGTGGGCTTGGCCTCGTACACGCCGAGGACCTCTGCGCCCTCAAGCGTCAGGCGGCGGGCCATGATGAGGCCGATGTCGCCGCTGCCGAGGATGACGCAGCGCCGGGTCGGCAGCTCGCCGAGCAGGTTTGTAAAGTGCTGCGCGGTGCCGGCCGTGAACACGCCCGCCGGGCGCGTGCCGTGGATGAAAACCTGCTTTGCCGTGCGCTCGCGGCAGCCGGTGGCCAGCACGAGCGTGCGGGTGTCATAGCGCGCGACGCCGCTGCGGCTGACGGTGACGACCGCGAAGCCGGCGGGCGTTTTCTCCACGCGCGTGACGAAGGTCTGCGTGTGCGCCTCGATGCCCAGCTGCTCGAGCCGGTCGATGAAGCGCTCGACATATTCGGGCCCGGCCAGCCGCTCGCCGAAGCGGGCGAGACCGAAGCCGTCGTGAATGCACTGTTTGAGCATGCCGCCCAGGCGCGCCTCGCGCTCGATGAGCAGCACGTGCGCACCGTTTTCGTGCGCGGAGATGGCGGCCGCAAGCCCGCCGGGGCCGCCGCCGATGACGATGACGTCGTACATCATGCCTGCACCTCCCCGGATTTCGTCGGGCCGAACGTGATGGGCGCGTCGGCCGAGGACTTGCGCACTGCGCTCAGCGGCACGCCGAGATACTCCGCGATGATGCGCACCACCTGCGGCGAGCAGAACCCGCCCTGGCAGCGGCCCATGCCGGGCCGCACGCGCTTTTTCACGCCGTCGACCGTCGGCACGCACACGCTCGAGCGCAGCGCGTCGAGGATCTCGCCGCGGCTGATCTCCTCACAGCGGCAGACGATGACGCCGTAGTCGGGATTTTTTGCAATGTAGGCGGCGCGCGTCGCGTCGTCCATCTCCCGCAGGACGGGGATGCCCGGGCGGTGGGGATCAAAGTCCGGATTGATGGCCACGGGGCGCTCGCGCGCGAGGATGCGCACGGCCATGTCCGCCACGTCCTCCGCGACGGCGGGCGCCGTCGTCAGGCCGGGGGACTGGATGCCCGCGACGTGGATGAGGTTGTGCGTGTGCCGGCCGCGCTCGATGATGAAGTCCTCCTCGAACGTGGGCGCGCGCACGCCGGTGAAATAGGTGATGATGTCGCGCTCGGTCAGCGCGGGCATCGTGATCTTCTGCTTGGAGAATACGTGTGCGATGCTCTCGGGATACGTCGCCGTGTTCTCTTTTTCATACGTCTCCACCGCGTCGGGCCCGATGAGCAGGTTGTCGTGCACGGTGTGCAGGATGCCGCCGCCCTTCGAGTGCGTTTTGGACACCATGTCGTTGCCCTTCACGGACGCGATCGAGTGCATGAACGCGCCGGCCTTGCGGTCGAGGATGCTGTTCGTGCCGCGGCGGGGGTGGATGGAGAAAAAGCGGTCGTCGGCCATGCGCGCCACGTCCTCGGCGAACACGCCGGCCGCGTTGATGACGAGCGCGGGGTGCAGCGTGCCGCGGTTGGTGTGCACGGCGGTGATCTTTCCGTCCGCGACGTCCATGCCCAGCACGGCCGTGTTGAGTGCGATGCGCGCGCCGTTTTGCACGGCGTTTTCCGCGTAGGCGATCGTCAGCCCGTAGGGGCAGACGCAGCCGGAGTCCGGATTCGAGATGGCAAAGCGGGTCCTGGGATTGAAGTTCGGCTCGCGGCGCAGCAGCTCCCTGCCGGAGATGAGCTCGGTGTCGGCGATGCCGTCATGATATTTGCGCCACATGCAGTAGCCCCACACGGCCGGGCGCAGCCAGCCGTGCTGGAAGCAGACATACTGCCCCACACGGGAAAACGGCACGTCGAGCTCTTTGCAGACTTGATCGTACATGGCGTTGCCGCGGCGGATATATTTGTGCTTGACGCTGCCGCGCCCGAGGTCGATGCCCGGGTGCACCTCGCCGTCGTTGCGCCCCGAGGCGCCGAGCGCGAGGTCGCATTCTTTATCCACCACGAGAATGTCGAGCTTCTGGCGCGTGAGCTCGCGCGCGATCGACACGCCCGAGATGCCGCCGCCGATGATGAGCACGTCGGGCGTCTGCCCGTCGAGTGTGTCGTCGCGCAGTGCGGGCACGCGCATGGGCGCGTCCTCGCCGCCGGTGAACGTGATGTCGTTGACGACATGGCACGTGGAATATTTCGTTGCGGCCATCTGGCCGGCGCGCACCACGTCGTCCCAGCGGCCGAGTTCGCCGCGCAGGACGATGCAGCCATCGGCCAGCTCCGCCGTGACGCGGTCGCCGAAGGCTTTGCGCAGTTTTCGGTTCAATGCGGAGATCTTCATGAAAGACGGGCCTCCCGGAAGATGAGTCGGCCAAGCGGCCGACTGAATACCTCAAATATACCCTTTTTCGACTGGGAAGTCAAGGATTCGACCCGGGTCAAATCTGCTGAAATTTCCCTGCCAGACTGGACAAATCGCCCAAAATCGCGTACAATAAGACACGATTTATCACATATCATCAGAAATGAGGAAAGCACAATGGCCGCTCCGCGCAACGACAATGTCAAGGAGAAGATCCTCGACGCCGCGACCGGCCTGTTGGACACGCAGACGTTTGCCGACATCTCGCTGGCCGAGATCGCCGCGGCGGCCGGCGTGTCCAAGGGGACGCTCTATTACTATTATAAAAATAAAACGGACATCCTTTTTGACCTCACCAACCGCTATCTCGACCGCCAGTGGGACGAGCTGATCGCCTGGACGGGCAACAAGGACAAGGACACGTCCGTGCACCGGCTGGTGAAGTACGTCGTCGAGCGCAACACCGCCTCCGCCGGCATGCGCCTGCATCTCATCCACGCCGCCATGCTCGGCGACGAGGCGCTGCGCGCCAAGCTCATCGACCGCTATGCCGCCTTCGAGCGGCTCATCGCCGAGAAGATCGCCGAGCGCACCGATGTTGTCTCCGCCGACTATCTCTCGCAGCTGATCCTGCTCGCATCCGACGGCATGATCGTGCAGGAGGCGCTGCGCAACGACAATTTTGACGCCGCCGCCTTCGTGCACCAGAGCGAGTCGTATCTGCGCGCCCTGCGCCCCGCCGGGCAGATCTGAGCGCCAGTTTTCAACAAATGTGTCGAAAGTCACCCTCTTGTCCGGATTTGTGAAAGAATTAGCGTGTTTGCGGTTGACACCGCACGGAACACGTGATATTTTGAAAAGGACTAGGTGGTAGAGCAAGCGCCTGCTCGTTCCGCCACGGTGCCGGGGGCACCGCAAAGGCTTTTTTCGTATGTCGAAGGCGCCGGAATGCACCCGCATCCGATGCCTTTTTACATAGCTGCAATGGGAATTATTTTGAAAGAAGGGACAATATGAAAGACCTGAAACATCTGATTTTCTTCGAAAATCTCCTGCAGGACGCGCAGAATGAGCTCGTCACGCAGGCGGTCAACGACGGGAAAATCGCCCTCGGGTACAACTGCTATTACATCCCCGAGGTCCTGCTCAATCTGCCGGGCTGCTTCTCGAGCCGTCTGCGCGCGCCGCGCTGCGAGTCCACCGACGTGGCGACCTACTACATGACCAGCCGTGTCTGCCCGTATGTCCGCTCCATCCTCGAGCGCGCCATTGAGGGTGGCTACAACTACCTCAATGCGCTCTTCGGCGCCGAGTGCTGCGCGTCCATGGAGCGTATGGAAGAGCACTTCTTCCTCATCAATCCCGTGAAGAACGATCGCTTCTTCGTCACGCAGATCGATCCCCCGCTCAAGGGCGATAAGACCAGCTATGACTACTACAAGGGCCAGCTGCAGCTCAAGGTCGTTGACCAGCTTGCCGAGCGCTACGGCGTGGACACCTCCGATGCCGCCATGCGCGCGACCATCGAGAAGTTCAACGAGCTGTGCGACGTCATCACCGAGATCGGCAACTTCCGCAAGCTGCCCAACCCGCCCATTACCGGCTATGAGTTCCATGTCATCCAGCTCGTGAGCGAGGTCTGCCCGCATGACCTGATCCTCCCGTACCTGAAGGAGACGCTCGCCGAGATCAAAAAGCGCAAGCCCGAGCCGGAGTTCCCGTTCCGTGCGCGCGTCGTGGTCGCCGGCTCCGAGATCGACGATCCCGAGTTCACGAAGCTCCTCGAGGGCTGCGGCGCGATGGTCGTGGCCGACCGCTACTGCTTCGGCAGCTTCCCGAGCCGCGAGCGCATCGAGATCCGCGACGGCGAGACCGCGTTCGACGCCATCGTCCGCCACTACCTGCACTGGAACCAGTGCGCCCGCTTCATGGAGGGTGCGAAGATCGACCAGCGCCATGCTGAGGTCAAGCGCCTTGTCGACGAGTTCCATGCCGACGGCGTGATCTACGAGAACATGAAGTTCTGCGAGTTCTGGAGCTATGAGAAGGTGCTCGCCTCCCATATCCTGACCGAGGAGATGGGCGTGCCGTGCTGCACGATCGAGAAGGAATACGCGCTCGGCTCCATCGGCCAGCTCCGTACCCGTTTCCAGGCCTTCGTTGAGAGTCTGGAAATCAAGAAAATCAATTCTTGAACAGGAGGGGAATGAAAACTATGAATTGCCCTGTTACGAAATTTATTGACTCCAAGATGCAGAGATTCGACCCCCTCTGGCAGGCTCAGAACGGTGTCGGCGGTCTCCGCAGCCGTTACTATGATAAGACCGGCGTCGCCAAGTACCGTGAGTGGCGTGGTCTGCACGACACCATGGTCGACTACCGCGCATGGCTCAAAAACGTCATGTCCATGGCTGCCATGGTCGCCTCCGCGCCGATCCCGTGCCTGAAGGGCTTCTGGGAATACCGCTGGATGGGCTCCTACCTCGGCACGTTCATGTTCATCGACCGTCTGTTTGAGGGCTACCGCGGCCCCGAGCTCGTGATCGCGCACATGAATATGCACGCCATCGTGCAGAGCCTGACCAAGAAGATCGCCCTTGTGCTGTCTCACGACCTGCGCATCGGCGGCAAGGACAGCGATAAGATCATCCCTGTGGACGAGGTCATGCCGCCGCTGTTCCTGACCGGCTTCAAAGACCTGATCCCCATCCCGCTGCAGACGCTGCCGGAGTTCATCATCTGCGATGTTGACCAGCAGCTCGAGCCGTACTACATCGACGTGGCCGAGTCCTTCGGTCTGCCGGCAGACGTCTGCTCCCGCTGCGCGGCGGAGACCGGCGTTGCCCTCAACGACGACTTCCCGCTCTTCGGCAAGGCCATGATCTCCACGAACATGCCCTGCAACGCCTCCGAGGCGACCTCCATGTTCCAGCGCCGCCGCATCGGCCTGCCTGACTTCCAGGCGACCATGGCGATGATCCACAACGAGCCGGCCGCCCACCCGTACTCCGCGCAGGTCCTGCGCGACTGCATCGAATTCGTCGAAAAGGAATACGGCGTTGAGTATGACTGGGATGCCCTGTTCAAGCGCGCCAAGCACATGAACGAGCAGAACCGTCTCGAGCTCGAGAAGTGGGATTACTTCAAGACTCCCTACTGCCCGCTGACCGGCATCAGCGAGACCCTGTACCGTCTGTATGCCTGGGCCTCCGCCAACGGCCAGGAGGACTACTTCACCAAGAACGACCGCAAGGTCATGAAGATCCTGCGCAAGTGCTACAAGAATAAGTACGTCCCGTACGGCGGCACCACGCGTCACCGTGCGTTCCTGTGGGGACCGTCCGCCGTGTACTACACCGACTTCCCGACCTGGACGCAGAACTGCTGGGGCATCAACATCGTCCTGAACATGGACTCCACCATGGGTCACAACATGATCAGCACGACCGACCCCGATCAGGCGCTCATGGATCTGGCGCTGTTCAGCGAAAAGGGCGTTATGCGTCACATGGCCGTCGGCGGCTGGGACAACGTCAACTCCGTCTGGGAGTGGGCCACGAACTTCAACTGCGACATGGTGCTCATGAACGACAACATCGCCTGCAAGGGTATGCTCGGCGTGCACGCCATGATGGAGGAGCAGGCGCGCGACCTTGGCTTCCACTTCATCTTCATCGAGCACGACCTCGAGGACTGCCGCACCGTGCCGCGCCGCGATATGCGTAAGTGCGTCAACGAGTATATGTCCATCGTGCTCAACGAGCAGCCGCTCGACCCGACGCTGGTCGACTTCGACGACTCCGCGGCGTACTAAGAAAGGCAGGTACCGACTATGAATATGAAACTCGCTGCAAAGATCATGGGCAAGGTCGGCCTTGTCGGCTTTATCGGCTTCGTTGCGACCTTCACGATCTACTTCTTCAACCTGGAGAACAAGCTCATCTACTATGTGCTGCGTCCGCTCCTGAACAAGCACTACGATTCTCAGGTGCGCGACAAGCGTATTGTCTGAGTTTTGCGCAAATCGCATAAATCGAAACCCCGCTGCTTCGGCAGCGGGGTTTTTGCGTGTGCCGCAGGCACACGCTCCAACGAGGCCCACCGCGTTGGGCTCTCGTTGGAAAAGACAGCAGCTCGCTGCAGCGCACGCATTGTACACCAAAGGCGCCCAATGCGCACGTTTGCGAGCCGAGCAGGGCGCGAAAAAGCCCGCGTGCAGTGCACGCGGGCTGATTTTCGCAAGGATCTTGTCCGATCTTACTTGATGCCGTACTTCTTGTTGAACTTATCCACACGGCCGCTGGTATCGACGAGCTTCTGCTTGCCGGTGTAGAACGGGTGGCACTTGGAGCAGATCTCGATGGAGATGTTCTGCTTCGTGGAGCGGGTCTCGTACACGGCGCCGCAGGCGCAGCGGATCGTGGTCGGCTGGTAATTCGGATGGATACCGTCTTTCATAGTCATTCACCTCATAATAGGCTGTCTTGAGCACGGGCTGGTCCGTGGTTACAAAACGCAATCTGAATTCTAGCATACCGGTGACAAAATTGCAAGCGGTTTTCGCATTTTTTTACGCGTCCGGGCCCGGAACCTCGCTGATCTGGCCGCAGTGCAGGAAATACAGCACGCGGCGGCAGACCGGCCGCCCGGTGATGCGCGCCATGGCCCCGGCGTAGGCGTGCAGCTGCGCTGCGTAGTACGCCGTGCGTGCCGGCACGCCCTCGGGGCGGATGCGGTCGGTCTTATAGTCCACGATGACGAGGCCGTCCTTTGTTTCGAACCACGCGTCCACCACGCCCTGCAGCAGCACCTGCTCGTCCCCGGCGCCGGGGAAGAACGTCTCCGCCGGGCACAGGAGCGAGAAGCGAAACTCGCGCCGCAGCGTGCCCGCCGCCTCCGCCGCCGCGAGCTGCGCGCCGAGCGGCGTTTGCCCCAGCCGCAGGAGCGAGGCCGTGTCCACGGCCTGCGCCTCGCGCTCCGTGAGTTCACCGCGCGCGGTCAACGTTTCTACCTGCGCGCGGATGCCCTCCGGCGTGCGCGCGTCGGCAAAGTGCAGGTACTGCAGGATGCGGTGCGTGGCCGTGCCGCGCTCGGCGGCGGTGAGTTTGCGCGCGCGGGCTGAAAAGTCCGGCCGGCGGAAGGTCTGCGTGCGCGGCGCGCCCGCCAGCAGCGGTGCGCCGGTGTCTTCGGGCGGTGCGTCCTCCGCCTCCAGCCGCTTGAGCTCCGTCGCCGTCACCTTCGACGGCAGGTCGATGGCCTGCGCGTGCCCATAGCGGAACGTGAGCGCGCGCCCGAGCTGCGTCAGCAGGGCGGGGTCCGGCTCCGGCAGCGTGGGTTCGGCTTCCGCTTCCGTGCGCTCTGCCGCGGCGTCCGCCTTCAGATAGACGTAGTTCCGGCGCAGGAAGCGCTCGTCCCGGTCGAGCAGCGCGCTCTGCAGCAGCCAGTGCAGCGGGCTCTGCGCAGCGCGCAGCAGCTCCGGCGCGAGGGGCACGGTGGCCGTGGCGGTCAGGGTGCTGACGGTCTTGCCGATGTCGCGCACGGTGCCCGTGATGACGAGCCGCTCCTTCGCGCGCGTCATGGCCACGTACAGCAGGCGCATCTCCTCCGAGAGCGTCTCGGTCAGCAGCTGCGCCGCGATCGCCTGCCGCGCGATGGTCGGGTATTCCACGCCGTGCTCGAGATCCGTGCACTTCGGCCCCAGACCGAGCGCCGGGTGCACGAGCACGCTTGTGCGTGCATCGGATTTGTTGAACAGGCGCGCCGTGTCGCACAAGAACACGAACGGGAACTCCAGCCCCTTGGATTTGTGGATGCTCAGGATGCGCACGCTGCGGCTCTCGCCGCCGGGGGCGGCGGGCTCCACACCCTCGGTCTCCTGCCGCTGCATCCAGAGCAGGAAACGGTGCAGCCCGCGCGCGCCCGTCTGTTCAAACTGCTTCGCAAGATCGAGCAGGAGCAGCACGTTGCGCCGCCGCAGCTCGCCGTCCGGCATCGCGCTCGTGAGCGCCATGACGGCGCGGTCGTCCACGACGTGCCACAAAAATTCGCTCAGCGGCAGCTCGATCGACAGCGCGCGGTAGCGCGCAAGCACGTCGAGAAAGTCCCGGCAGTCGTCGCGCGTCTCGGCGGCGAGCGTGACCGCGGTGTAAAAATCATGCTCGCGGTCGCACGTGCGCACGGCGGCCAGATCGTCCGCCGTCAGGCCGAACAGCGGCGAGCGCAGCGCCGCGATGAGCGGCACATCCTGGTGCGGATTGTCCACCACCGCCAGCAGCGAGCGCAGCACCGACACCTCCTCGGACGTGTAGAACCCGCCGCTCGTCTCCGCCGACACGGGGATGCCGTGCGTCTCGAGCGCGGCGCGGTACACAGGGCCGATGCTGTTGGCATTGCGCAGCAGGATGACCGCGTCGCCATAGTGCGCGGGGCGCTTAGCGCCGTTTTCCCACACGGGCGCGCCGCCGTCGATGAGCGCGCGGATGCGCCGCGCGACGTAGTCCGCCTCCAGCGCGGCCTTTTCCGGCGTGGGCGCGTCGTCGTCCGCGTCCGGCAGCTCGAGCACGGCAAGCTCCGGCTTTTCGCCGTCGTCCGGGTAGCTTGCTCCGGCACGCAGGCGGGCCGCGTCGTCATAGTCCAGCTCGCCGAGCGCGCGGGACATGATGTTGGAAAAGACGTGATTGGCCCCTTCCAGCACCGCGCGGCGGGAGCGGAAATTTTCCCGCAGGAGGATGCGCCGCGGCGCACCGGGCGCGGCTGTGCGAAAATCCGCAAAGCGCGCGTATTTCTCGAGGAAGATCGTGGGGTCGGCGAGGCGGAAGCGGTAGATCGACTGCTTGACGTCGCCGACGAAAAAGAGGTTGCTGCCCTCGCGCGACACGGCGCGGAAAATGAGGTCCTGCACCTCCGACACGTCCTGATATTCATCGACCATGATCTCGGTATAGCGCCCCGAGAGCTGGCGCGCCAGCTCCGTCGGCGCGCCGTCGTCGTCCGTGAGCAGCTGCGCGGTCATGTGCTCGAGATCGGAGAAGTCCACAAGGCTGCGCCGCCGCTTTTCGGCGGCGTAGGCCGCGCCGAAGTCCAGCGTCAGCGCCAGCAGTGCCTGCATGGCCGGGGCCGTCGCGTGCAGGTCGGCGAGCGCCTGCGCGGAGGGGATGTTGATCTGCTTTTGCAGCGTCTGGATGGCCTTTTTCGCCGCGTCGCGCTGCGCCTTGACGCGGTCGCGCACGTCCGGGTCCGGCGGCTTGCGCGTGCTGCCGAGCCGCGGGAACGGCACATCCTGCAGCGCCGCGACGGCGGCGTCCCAGCTCCGGTTGCAGGCGTACGCGAGCGCGCGCAGACCGTCGGCCGTGGCCGAAAAGCTGTCGCCGTAGATGTCCATAAGCCACTCCATGTCCTCGTCCGCCATGATGTCGAGCTGCGCCTCAAGCACGCCGCACCAGTGCTCCGCACTCTCCTGCATGCGTGCCAGCAGCGACCGGCCCCACGGTGTGGCGCCGGCGTCGGTCACGCCGTCGAGCGCGAGCAGGTCCACCTGCTGCGCGGCCCACTGCTCGGGCCGCGCGTGGCACTGCATCTTGTCATAGAGCGTGAGTACGAGCTCGCCCAGGCGCGCATCGTCGCGCCCGCCGCCGACCGTGTCAGCCAGCAGGCGGAAGGGCGCGTCGGTGTCGATGTGCATATAAGCGCGCTCGAGCGTGTGTTCGAGCGCCGCTGCGCGCAGGGCGGCGCAGCGCTCGGTATCGGCGACCTGAAAGTCCGGCGCGAGGGCGAGGGCTGCGCAGTTGGCGCGCAGGAAGTCTGCGCAGAAGCTGTGGATCGTGCCGATCTCGGCGCGGGCGCACAGCGCGACCTGCCGCCGCAGGCGGCGGTTTTCGGGGTCGGACGCAATGCGCGCGTAGATCCCGTCGAGGATGCGGCTGCGCAGCTCGGCCGCGGCCGCGCGCGTGTAGGTGATGACGAGGAAGCGGTCGATGTCAACAGGATTTTCCGCATCTGTAAGGTAGGCCATGAGCCGCTCGGTGAGCACGCGGGTCTTGCCGCTGCCCGCCGCCGCGGACACGAGCACGGTGCTGCCGCGCGTGTCGATCGCGGCGCGCTGCTCGGGTGTGAAGTTCAGTTCAGGCATCCGGCGCGCCTCCTTTCAGGTTGCTCCAGACCTTGTCGGCCGGTAGCTTGGTGAGCACACGGTGGCAGTCGCCCCCCGCGCCGGGCGTGAAGTGGCAGACGGTCAGATAGTCGCAGTGGGTGCAGGCCGTGTCCTGCCCGGAGCGGAAGTAGGGGTCAGCTGTGATGCTGCCGCTGCGCAGCTCGTGCGCGAGGTCGAGCAGCGTTGTTTCAATGTGCCGCGCGAGCAGGCCGAGCTGCTCCGCGCTCGCGAGCGCCTCCGTTTTCCGCCGGGGTGAAACGGGCAGGTACTGCGGCGTGTCGCTGTGCTCCATGGCGTGCAGCACGGCGGCATCGTCGAGCAGCAGGCCGGAGCGGCGCACCGCGCCGGCGCGCTCTCGGGCCGCCTCCTCGGGAGAGAGCCGGCGGTCGGCCGGGATGAGCACGTCGCGCGCCGGAACGTAGAGCACGCCCGCCGGCACGATCTCGTGTCCGTAGCGCGCGGGGCCGGAGCGCGCGAGCGCGAAGAGGTACAGCAGCATCTGCAGCCCCATGCCGTACCACACGTCCGAGAGCGAGAACGCCTTGCGCCCGGTCTTGTAATCGACGACGCGCAGGTAGAGCTTGCCGTCGTGCAGCCAGCCGTCCACGCGGTCGGCCACGCCGCTCATGTTGAGCGTCACCTCGCCGTCCGAGAGCGTGATCGGCGCGATCTGCTCGGGGTCCGCGAAGTTGAGCTCAAAATCCAGCGGCACGAAGTCGCCCGCGCGCAGCTCGTGCGCCATATCGGCCACGACCTGCCGCACCTGCCGGCACAGGCGGTGGAAGAGGTAGGTAAAGCGCGCGGATTTCTCCTGAAAGTCGTTGAGTTCGTCGTGGATGTAGCGCTGCGTCCAGCGGTCGGTAAAGCGGCCAAGCTGCTCGTCCGTCACGGCGGCGAAGCCGCCGGCGTCCGTCACGTCCTGCGCCGTGTGCTGCAGGACATAGTGGAAGAACGTGCCGATCTCCGGCGGGTTGAACGCCGCCGGGCGGCGGGGCCGGGCCCGGAGCCCGTACTGCAGGAAGTACGCATACCGGCAGGCGGAAAAGCGCTCGGCCTTCGACGCCGAGAGGTACAGCCGCTTGCCGTAGAGCGCGCGCACGCGCTCGGGCGAGAGACGGCCGCGGGCGGTGTGCGCCGCGCGCGTGAGCGCGGCGAGCGCGGCGGGGTCGTGCTGATCGAACCACGCGCGCGCCGCGACGGCGGCGGGGTCGGCCGCCCCGCGCAGCGTGCGCCCGGCCAGCTCCAGCGCCGGGGCCGGGGCCAGCAGACGCTGCGCGTCCGGGTTCACGGGGCGCGGCAGCGTGCCGAAGAGCTGCGAGATGCGCGTGACGAGAAACGACGGGCGCGTGGGCGTGCCATTGCCGTCAAAGAGCGGGTAGGACACCGCGAGCGTCTGGGCCGGGAGCGTCACGCACTGGTAGATGAGGTTATACTCGCGCCAGAGCGCGTCGTCCGTGCCGCCGCTGATGTCGAGCTCCAGCTCCAGCAGCTCGCGCCGCTCCTCGGGCGAGAACACGCCGTCCGGCTCGCCGGCGCGCGGCAGCCGGTCGTCCGACGCGCCGAGCACGATCAGGTGCCGGATGCCGCGGCGGCGCATGCGGTCGAGGTCGCCGGCGGTCACGCGGTCGAGCGCGACGGGGATCGTGCCGATGTCGTAGCAGGCGAGCATGCGCAAAAACAGCGTCGCGAACGTGTCGGCGTCCATCTCCGTGCCGCCGAGGATGGCGGCAAACTGCTCGAGCGCGCCGACCGTCAGCTCCCAGAGCTGGGCATACTCGGCCGCGAGCGCGGCGCGCCCCTCGGCGCGCAGGCTTTCGGCCAGCGCATCGAGCCGCTGCGCGAGGTGCAGCCGCTCGAGAAAATCCGCCAGCGCCACGGCCTGTGCCTCCGCCGTGGCGGCGGCGCTGCTCTCGGCACCCAACAGGCGCAGGGGCCCGGCTGCGCGCTGGCGCAGGTCGTTAATCTCGGCAAGGCGGGCGGCGGATTCGTCCGTGTCCGGCGCGCCGTAGCCGTCCGGGTGCTGCTGCCACGGGGCCGGGCGCGTCCACGCGCTGCCGCGGATGGACCAGAGCAGGACGTAGTTTTCGAGCGTGTCCGTCTCCTCCGGCGTGAGCCCGGCGAGGCCCGTGCGCAGGTAGGCCGAGACGTCCTCGGCGTCCCACCCGCCGGTCACGATGTCGTAGGCCGCGCGGATGAGCGCCACGAGCGGCTTTTGCAGCAGGTCGGTGCGGCGGGCGAAATAGAGCGGTACGCCGTAGTAGGCGCACATGCGCTCGAGTGCGGGCGCGTAGTCGGAAAAGCCGCGCACGGCGATGGCGATGTCGCGCCAGCGGCAGCCCGACTGCACGAGCTGCAGCGCGCGGGCGGCCGCCCACGCGCACTCGGCCGCGAGATCGTCCGCCGTGTGGACGGTGATCGTCTGCGCGGGATCGTCAAAGTGCGCGGAGGTGTAGGAAAACAGCTGCTGCTCGAGCACGCGCAGCGGCGTGTCGGCCGCGCGGGCGGGGCAGGCTTCGACCGTGGCGGGCACGCCGCAGTCATCCGCCATGTCGAGCAGGACGCGCGCCGTGCGCTGGGCGGCGCCGAAGATCTCGCTGCCGCCGGAGAGCTGATCGAGCGTGAGACAGACCGTCACGTCCGCGCCCGTTTCCAGCAGTGCGCGCACGACGGCCAGCTCCTGCCGTGTGTAGTCCGTGAAGCCGTCGAGGTAAAAGTGCCCCGTGCGCGCGAGCGCGCTCGCAGGGATGCGCTCGGCCAGGCGGGTCAGCCGGTCGGTGGGGTCGGCGTGGCCCTGCGCGGTCACGGCGTCATACGCCGCGAGCACGAGCGCGAGGTCGCGCAGCTTGTCGCCCAGATAGCCGGGGCAGCGCGCGGCCGTGGCTTCCAGCGCGTCGGGTGTGACGCACGCGGTCTTGAGCTCGTCGACCGCGCCGAGGAGCGTCTGCTGCATCTGCGGCCGGCGGGCGGCCGCACCGAACAGCCGCAGCCGCGGCGCCACCTGGCCCAGCGCCAGCGCCATGCACAGCAGCCGCCCGCCCTGATCGAGCAGCGGCGCCTCGCCCGCGCCGGTCTCCGCCGCGACGCGGCGCGCCAGCCCCGTGAAGCTCAGCACCTCGGCGTACAGACTCAGGCTGTCGCCGCAGGCAGCGCACAGGGCGCGCTCGGCCTCGTGGCTGTATTGCTCCGGCACGAGCAGCACCTGCCCCGGCGTGCGCGCCGCAGTGGCCGTGCGGATGCGCCCCATGAGCAGGTCGGTCTTGCCGCTGGCGGCAGGGCCATAGAGCAGGTGCAGCATAAGATCCCTCCTTGCGATTTGGTTCGATGATAGCATATTTGCTGTCCCATTAAAAGGACACTTAAGCGGGACTGCCTCGAGAAAAGCCCAAAAAACGACAAAATCCCCAATTTATGATTGCATATTGCGCGGATCTGTGATACCTTAAAGGTGTTTTCTGTGACGGTACCGGCGGCGGTCAGAGATTGCCGGAGTGCCGGAAATTGCGTGAATTGTGAGTGGATGATGTCATGAAATTCTTTTTCAATCTGCTTGGCAACATCATGGTTGCGATCGTTGTGCTTTTGCTGTTGGCCTTTCTCATTCCAAAAATTCTGTAATCGGCTTCCGGACGGCGGAAGTTACAGCTGCGATGGGCTGCCTGCCTGGGAATACGCAGGCGGCCCTCTTTCTTTATTTGCGCTTTTTTGAGCGGAACGATGGGTGTGCCTTCTTTTGCCGCCTTACCACACCTGCCAACGCAGGGCAAAGGCGATGAGATACCCGAGCGCGGCGAGCGCACTCAGAGCGGTGAGGACGAGGTTCGCGGTGCGCTTTCGCGTGCACTGCGCCAGCGCCAGCGGTACCGGCAGCAGCACGAGCAGGTAGCGCGGCGCGCTCAACAGCCACGTCGCGCCGACGGCGACGATGTAGTACGCGAGAAACCACGCCGTCTGGCTCGCGCGCAGCTTCGGCGCGGCCGCGGCCAGCAGGCCGAGCGCGGCAAAGCACGCGATCAGGTTCGGCAGCCAGAGGCCGAGCGCGTCGTGCCAGCCGCCGGTGGTCAGACTGCGCAGAAAATAGTCCGTCTGATACGCAGCGGTGCTGAAAAACAGGCCCGTGCGCTGGTTCCAGTGCTCACGCTGATAGATGAGAAACTGAAAGGGGTTTCCCGCCACGCGCCAGTTGATATAGCAATACGCCGCGAAGCCGAGCGGCACGAGCAGCGCGCCGACGACCTGCCGGGCGTCCGCCCGGCGGCGCTGCACGGCATCGTGCACGAGCTCCCACAGCAGCGGCACGAACAGCAGCAGCCCGAGCGAGCGCGTGAACGCAGCGTATGCGCCGCACAGCCCGCCGAGGATGGGCCTGCGCGTGCGGGCGAGGTAGAGCGCCGCGGCCGTCAGCAGCAGAAACAGGCTCTCGCTCATGGGCGCGGCGAAGAAAAAGCACCCCGGCGCGAGCACGAGAAACCGCAGCGCGCGCACGGCGCCGCGGTGCGGCAGGTCGAGCCGCAGCAGCCGGTAGACCACGCACCCCGCGCCCGCGAAGCACAGCGCCGATGTGAGCAGCCCCGCGCAGATGTCGGACGGGACGAGCCGCATCACCGCGCGCACCACGAGCGGGTAGCCCGGCAGAAATACGAGCTGCACGACGCGGTCAGGATCACCGGCGGCGATGTAGCCGTCGCGCGCGATGTCGAGATAGTGCCGGCTGTCGGTGCCGCGCCAGAATTCGAGCGCCTGCGCGAGCGTCTCGCTCTGACCGGCGAGGGCGCGGATGCACCATGTGAGCAGGAGCAGGACAAGATCGAGCGCGAGCAGCGCAGCGAAAATGCGCGCGCCCATGTGCGCGGGCTCGGCAGCCGGGAAGACGGCGGGCGCATCGTCCCCCCGCTGCCAGAAGCGCACCCACGCGGGCACGAACCGCAGCCCCACGGCGGCGAACAGCGCCGCGCTGCACCCGGCGGCGATGCCGCCCAGAACGGACAGGCCCGGCGTGCGCACGCACCAGAGCACAAACAGCGCCGCGAGCGCGGCAAGGCCCAGCGCATCGAGCGCAATGACGGCGCGGCGGGATCGCGGCTGCATGGCGGCACCTCCTGACAAAACGGGAATACTAAATTGTAGCACGTGCGGCGGGAAAAGACAATGACGCGGTCATTTCACCGCGTCATCGTCCTGCTCTATGTCCATAAGATACTTCTCTTCACAGGTGCGCTGTGCATCGATCAGGATCTGAATCGCGTGCTCTGTTGCCCGGAACAGCATTTGGTATAGCTCCTGATAATCTGGCATGATGTTCACCTCCGGATTAAGAATAGAACAAAATGGTCTAAATGTAAATAGAACAGTTTGTTCTTTCTTATACTGTCACCGGTGATGCAACATGGAACGATACCCACGGCTGCGCGATCTGCGCGAGGACGCAGACCTTACACAGGCGCAGGTCGGGCAAGCGCTGCACCTGACGCAGCGGGCCTATGCCTACTATGAGAGCGGGCAGCGGATGCTGCCGCCGCCAGTGCTGTGCGCGCTGGCGCGGTTTTACGGTGTGAGCGTGGACTACCTGCTCGGTGAGACGGATGTGCGCACGCGCTATCCGGCGGCGAAAAAGCTGTAAGGGACGGGAGCGCACCTTTCAAGCCTTCTCCTCGAGGAGAAGGCAGCGCACGTTCCTACCATTCCCACAAAAAGAGGACTTCCGACGCAAAAAAACGGGGCTGACCGGCCGGTCAGCCCCGTTTCAGTTCTGCAAAAGTGTTACGCCACCTCGACGACGCCGCCGTCGAGCACACGCACGGTCTGCCCCGTCTGTACAGCGGCGAGAAACTCGTCGCCCAGGCAGTCGATGACCGGCATGTCGGCGTCCGTCCACACGGACGCGAGGATCGCGCCCGAGGCCGCCAGCGAGTCGATGTGCTTGGAAAAGAGCATGCACGCCGGCTGCTGCCCGGAGGCGCAGGCCGTGTAGAGCACCATGCCGCCGGTGGTCGAGCCGATGGTCTCCGGCAGGCACAGGGCCTTGCCGATCATCGGCTTTTTATACAGGTCGGGGTTGTTCTGGTCGCCGCATTTGACCTGCTTGTCGTGGAACATCAAGGCCATCTGGTAGCTGGCGAGCGTGTTGAAGCCGCCGTGCGACACGAGGGCTTCCGCCTCGCACGTGCCGGGGCAGATGACGCGACCCTGAAACTGTTTCATATTAGTTGGCCCCCTTCGTAATCATGGTGATGATCTCTTCCTCGGTGTAGTAGCGCGCGGTCGTGTACGTGCGCAGCTTGTTCGACGAGGTGATGACGGGCATGGCTTTGCTGAGCGGATTGTTCATGTACATGAGCGGGCAGATGTAGCTGAGCACGACGCCGGTGTTGCGCAGGCGGGGCGCGTACTCCGTCTTTTCAAATTCCTCGATGACGCCGGGCGCGGCGGTGAACACCGTCGGGATGCAGACCTTGCGCTGGCCATGCGCCCGGAGGCCGGCCTCGACGCGCTCGGTCGTGTCGATGAGCTGGTGGAGCGTCATGTGCGGGCAGCCCATGAAGCACAGCTTCGGCTTGGCGTTGAGGTTCTTCCACACGCACGGATAGCTCTCGCGCACGCGCTGGAGCTCCGCGTCGTCGATGACGTACACCGGCGCGCCGTCGCGGATGAGCGCCTCGCCCTGCTGCACGGCCTCGGGCGTGAGGTGCTCGATGTGGTACAGGCCCACAGCGCCGTTGGACGCGGTGGCCGCGCCGAAGTCCTTGAGATACGCAATGGCGTCCTCATTGATCTCCGTGCCAATCCACTGGTCGAGCCCCTTGACATACGGCACCTTTTCCATGACCTTCATGCCGATGGCGGAGCCGAGCAGCTGCGGCTCGGGCTTTTTCGTTGTGCGCACCTCGACGATCCAGTCGGCCTTGCGTCCGTCGTCGGTCAGGAAGCCGAAATACGGCACGCAGCCCGCGATGGAGCCCATGAGCTCGATCATGCCGGAGTTGCGGTTGCAGCGCGCGCCGAGCACGCTGTTGGCGTACACCACGGCGGACGACTCCGCCCACGAGAGCACCTCGCCCTGCTTGGGCTTGTTGCCCACCTCGTCGAGGTAGCAGGTGCAGGTGTAGTCCTTGTCGCTGAGGATGCCGAGCTTTTTGAGCTGGGCCTCGTAGCGCGCCTGCTGCTTATACATGAACTGGTGGAACACCAGGTCCTGCAGCGGGTTCGAGGGGACGTTCTTGTCGAGCGGGAGCGGGTCGGCGGTGAATTTCTGCTCGGAAAACGCGCCGGCTTCGATCAGCTGGTCATACAGGTCATAGACTGGCTTCATGGCGTTGATGCCGAAGCTGATGACCGTGTGGCCGTAGGTGCTCGTGACGGGCACCATCTTTTCCGCGCCGAAGGCGTCGCCGTACATGACGAGCGTTTTCATGACCTTGGCCATGACTTCGCCCTTGCTGCCGTCGAGCACGGCCTGCTGTTCGGGTGTCAGTTTCATGGGGAATCGACCTCCTTGTACATACATTTGCTGTGAATTTCTTGACAAGAATTATAGCCCGATTTGGGCAAAAATGCAAGGGGCATTTGCACACAAGCGGGCAGGATGGGAAAAACCCCGCCGCCCGGCGGGGTTTTGCTTACTTTCCCGCGCGGGCGGCCTTGGCCGGCAGCGGGATCTGCGCGAGGACGACGGCGAGGAACATCAGCACGCAGCCGAGGTATTCGCGCGGGGTCATGCTCTGGTGCAGGATGATCGCGCCCGCGATGACGGCGAACACGCTCTCGAGACTCAGCAGGATGGTGACGACCGTGGGGTTGGAGTCCTTCTGTGCGAGGATCTGCAGCGTGTAGCCCACGCCGCACGAGAATACGCCCACATACAGCAGCGGCAGCGCGCACGAGAGCAGGGCGGCGGCATCCACATGCTCGAAAAACGGGATGCACACGGCCGACCACAGCCCCGCGAACAGAAACTGCACGCAGCTGAGCTTCACCCCGTCGCACGTTGCACCGAAGTGGTCGATGACCAGAATGTGCACGGCAAAGCACACCGCGCACACGAGCACGAGCAGGTCGCCCGCGGCGAGCCGGAAGCTGCCCTTGATGCACAGCAGGTACAGAGACACGACCGACAGCGCGACCGCGACCCACACCGGCAGGCTGACCTTGCGTTTAAAAAACAGGCCGAACACCGGCACGAGCACCACGTACAGCGCCGTGAGAAAGCCCGCCTTTCCGGCGTCCGTCCCGGCGGCGATGCCGGCCTGCTGGAAGTTCGAGGCGATGGCCAGCGCCGTGCCGCAGCAAAAGCCGCCGAGCCAGAGCTGTTTGCGTCCGGCGCGTTTTTCCGCCTCCGTGGGCTGCGGGCGGTCCTTGCGCACGGCATGCAGCACCGCGATGAGCACCAGCAGCGCGAGCACGGCGATGAAATAGCGCACGGCGTTGAACGTGAACGTGCCGATCGTGTCGGCGCAGACGTCCTGCGCGACGAAGGCAGTGCCCCAGATGAGCGCGGCCAGGATCGGGAAAACGACTTGACGGATCTGATTGTGTTTCATAGCGGGAACCCCTTGGCAATGTCGGCGGCAAATACAAAAGCAGTCAGACTTTCCTCGCCTGACTGCCGGTAGGTGCGCACCCGTGCCCATAGCATAGTACAGGTGCGGGCGCTTGTCAATCGGTTCTTTGCTGTAAATCGCGAAATTTTTTTTACGCCTTGTGCGCGCGGCCGCCGCTGTGCATGGCGGCGTGCTCCTTGGCGATCTCGGCATAGAGCGCGGGGGCCGTCCAGGCGGCGTTCGTGTCCGTCAGCATGGCCTTGAGCGCGACGGGCGGGATGTGCGCGGCGCGCCACCCCTGCAGCATCCCCTCGAGCAGGCCGGGGCGGAAGTGCGCCATGACGAGCATCTCCCCCGGGAGCGGGGCAGCGGGGACATCGGCTGCGCGCGGCAGCACGCCGGCCAGCGCGCCGATCGGCTGGCCGAAATCGGCCGGATCGACCGCCTGCACGCGGATGCCGAGCCGCAGGCACACGACCTGCATTCTGCCGAGCTTTCCGGGGTCGATTTGATAGGCGAGTAGGGTGGGAGTCATATCAGAGCACCTGCTTCCAGATCAGAATGAGATACACCACGGCCGCGCACTGCAGGAACAGCAGCGCGGGAAAGCCGAAGCGAAATTCCTTGTGTTTCGTCTTGTGGTGGAACACGCGCATGCCCAGCGTGCCGCCGAGCGCCCCGCCGAGCGCGGCGAGGGCGAAGAGCGTGCCCTCCGCGATGCGCCACTTGCCTGCGCGCGCCTTCGCCTTGTCGATGCCCATGGCGGCGAAGGTGATGACGTTGATGGCGGCGAGGTAAAGGAAGAGATAGCTCATCGGCGGCCGCCTTTCCCGCGCGGGGACTGCGCGCTCCTGCCGCCGGAGCGGGGCGCGCCCGGCTTGGCGGATTTTCCGGCCTGGCCGGGCTTGCCGGGCTTTCCGGCCCTGCCGCTTTGCGCGGCGCGGGCGGACGCGGGCTTTTTGCCGCCGCCGTAGACCTTACCGTATTTGCGCTGGGGCGGCTGGGGTGCGGCGGGCTTGGCGGGTTTGCGCCGGTCGGTCATCGGGCGGACGAGACAGTCTTTGCCGAAGCCGATCAGATCCTCGCGCCCGGCCTCGTGCAGCGCCTGAATCACGAGCCGGCGCTTGTCCGGCCGGCGCCACTGCAGCAGCGCGCGCTGCATGTCCTTTTCATGCGGCGTCTTGGCGACGTAGACCGGCTGCATCGTGCGCGGGTCGATGCCGGTGTGGTACATGCACGTGCTGATCGTGCCGGGGGTGGGGTAAAAATCCTGCACCTGCTCGGGCTGGCGGCCGCGGCGGTTGAGATACTCCGCGAGGGCCACGGCATCGGCGAGCGTGCTGCCGGGGTGCGAGCTCATGAGGTACGGCACGACGTACTGTTCCTTATCATACTTGTGGTTGAGCTGGCGGTATTCGTCCATGAAGCGCTCGTACGTGCCGATGTGGGGCTTGCCCATATAGTCGAGCACGGTGTCGATGCAGTGCTCGGGCGCGACCTTGAGCTGGCCGGAGATGTGATAGCGCACGAGTTCGCGGAAGAACGCGTCGTTATCGTCGCAGAGCATGTAGTCATAGCGGATGCCGCTGCGCACGAACACCTTCTTCACGCCGGGGATCTGGCGCAGCTTGCGCAGCAGGGCGAGGTAGTCCGAGTGGTCGGCGTCAATGTTCGGGCACGGCGTCGGCGCGAGGCACAGCCGGTTCGGGCACATGCCGCGCTCCAGCTGCTGGCGGCACGACGGGTGGCGGAAGTTTGCCGACGGGCCGCCGACATCGGATACGTACCCCTTCCAGAGCGGGTGATGCGTCATGGCCTCGACCTCGCGGATGACGCTCGCGTGGCTGCGGCTCGTGATCATGCGGCCCTGGTGGAACGCCAGCGCGCAGAAATTGCACCCGCCGAAGCAGCCGCGGTTGTGGATCACGCTGAAGCGCACCTCCTCGATCGCGGGCACGCCGCCGAGTGGCTCGTACATGGGGTGCCACTCGCGGGTATAGGGCAGCTCGGCCACGCGGTCGAGCTCCTTCGTGTCGAGCGGCATGGCGGGCGGGTTGATGATCAGATAGCGCCCCTCGCACGGCTGGATCATGGCGCGGCCGCGGATGGGGTCGTGCTCGGCGTATTCGGTGCGCGTGGCCTCGGCATAGAGGCGCTTATCATCGCGCACGTCCTCGAACGACGGGAGCGTGATGTGGTCAAATTTGCACACGGAGGGGTCACGCGTGATGTAGCCCGTGCCGGGGATGTCCGTCATCGTGCGCACGGACTGCTTTTTCTTCAGCCGGTGAGCGATCTCGATCGTCGCGGCTTCGCCCATGCCGTAGACCAGCAGGTCGGCCGGGGCGTCGAAGAGGATGGCGCGGCGGACGGAATCGTCCCAGTAATCGTAGTGCGCGAAGCGGCGCAGGCTCGCCTCAAGCGAGCCGAGGATGATCGGCATGTCGGGGCCGAAGGCCTCGCGCGCGCGGTTGCAGTAGACGATGGCCGCGCGGTCGGGCCGGCAGCCGGTGCGCTTGCCGGGGGAGTAAAAATCCTCGCTGCGGCGGCGCTTGGCCGCCGTGTAGTGCGCGACCATGGAGTCGAGATTGCCCGCGCCGATGAACACGCCCAGCCGCGGCCGGCCCATGGCGCGGAAGGCCTCCGCGTCGTGCCAGTCCGGCTGCGCGAGCACGGCCACGCGCAGGCCCTCGGCCTCGAGCACGCGGCTGATGACCGCCGTGCCGAAGCTCGGGTGGTCGACATATGCGTCGCCGCCGACGACGAGCGCATCGTACCACCACCAGCCGCGCTCGTGCATCTCCTCGGCGGAGACGGGCAGAAAATCACACCGTTCCATGCGTCACCGTCCTGTGGATGAGCCGGCCCATGAGCAGCAGATGCGCGCGCACGCCGGGGTCGCGCCCGATCTGCACGAAGCCGCTGCGCCGGTAGAATGTGATGGCCCGGGCATTGTTTTCCGACACGTGCAGGCGCACGGCCGTGCGGTCGTGATTCTCATAAAACCAGAACGCGTAGCCCAGCAGCTGGATGGCCCAGCCGCGGCCGCGGTACTCCGGCAGCATATACAGCAGGCTGATCCAGCCGCAGCCGGATTGCTCGTCGCGCCCGGGGTCGAGCTCGACGAGGCCGACCACGCGGTCCCCGCTCAGGACGCGCACGACCGAGCCGGGATGCTCCTGCGCGTGGCGGGCGGCGCTGCGGGCATAGAGCTCGGGCACGAAGCCCTCGTCCGTGTCGTGCACGTTGCGCCACGCGTCCCGGTAGCACTGGAGGTAAAACGCCTCGTCGCGCGGGAAGTGCAGCGGTTCATAGCGCAGATCCTCCACGCCGCTGCCGCTGCCGCGCCACCAGGTCTGGCGGCCGAAGGTGCTCAGCGCGTCTGGCAGGTGGCGGTTGTCGTTATAATACTCTACGGTCGTATTGTCCCCATCGACGAGCAGCAGACTCACGGACGTGTTGTCACCGTAGGGCAGGGTGGCCATCTCGCTGTTCGGGATGCCCAGCACCGTGCACAGATAGGCGCGGATGGCCATGCCGTGGCTCACGAGGGCGATGGTCTGCCCGTCGTGCCGCGCGGCGAGGTCGGAGATGGCGCGCTTCATGCGCTTTTGCACATCGCGAAACGGCTCGCACCCGGGCACGGACCAGCGGTCGGGGTCGGTGTTGAAATAGCGCATCTGCTCCGGAAATTCGTGCTCCACGTCTCCCCAGGCGCGGCCCTCCCACACGCCCATGCAGATCTCCGTCAGGCGCGGCGTGGCCACGGCCGGAATGTCGTGATAGCGCGTGATCGCCTCGGCCGTCGCGCGCGCGCGCGACAGATCGCTGCAGTAGAGCGCGTCAATGTGCTCGCGGCGGAACCGCTGCGCGAGCGCGTCGATCTGCTGCAGGCCGAGCGGGGTGATGCTCCCGTCCCAGTGTCCCTGGATGCGGCGGTAGAGGTTGCCCTCCGCTTCTGCGTGCCGGATCAGATAAATTTTCGTCATTGCGGGCCTCCAAAACTTGACCATAGTGGAATCATACAGTATAATAATCTGAATCCGCGCTTTGATTTCGCGCGGGAATGTGTCAGCACCTGTACGAGCGCATTATACCGTGTTTTCGCGGCGCGCACAAGTGCTTTGGAGGGCAAAGTGAAAGTAATCCACCTCATCAGCGGGGGCGACACCGGCGGCGCCCGGACGCATGTCTACTCCCTGCTGAAATATCTCGGTCAGATCATCGACGTGCAGCTCGTGTGCTTCCGCAGCGGTGATTTTGCCGACGGTGCGGCCGCGCTCGGCATCCCGACGATGGTGCTCGACGGAGGCTTTCTGCCGAACCTCGCCGCGCTCAAAAAGCTGATCCGCGCGGGGGAGTACGACCTCGTGCACTGCCACGGCTCCATGGCCAATGTCATGGGCGCCATGCTGCGCCCGAGCGTGCACGTGCCGGTCATCAGCACCGTGCACAGCGACTACCGGCTCGACTATCTCGGCCGGCCGTTCGCCCGCGCCGTCTACGGCACACTCAATATCTGGGCCCTGCACCGGCTCGATTACCGCGTGTGCGTGTCCGACCCCATCCGCCAGCGGCTCATTGACCGCGGCTTTGAGCCGAACCGGCTCTTTTCCATTTACAACGGGCTCGACTTTTCCCACGTCGTGCCCAAGACCGACCGCGCGGCGTATTTCGCGCAGTTCGGGTATACGGTTCACGAGGGCGACGTCATCGCGGGCATTGCCGCCCGGCTCGATCCCGTCAAGGACATCCCGACGCTCATCCGCGCCGTGGCGCTGGCCCAAAAGGCCTGCCCGCAGCTGCGTCTCGCCATCGCGGGCGACGGCAAGGAGCGCAAAAAGCTCGAGGCGCTCACAAAGGAGCTGGGACTGGCCGACAGCGTGTTCTTCCTCGGCTGGGTCAACGACCTGGACAGCTTTTACGGCGCGCTCGACATCAATACGCTCTCGTCCCTGTCGGAGGCGTTTCCCTATGCGCTGCCCGAGGGCGCGCGCGCACATCTGGCCACCGTCGCCTCGAACGTCGGCGGTGTGCCGGCCATCATCGAGCATGGCGTGACCGGCCTGCTCATCGAGCCCGGCGACGTGCGCATGCTCGCTGCCTACCTCGCGCGCTACGCGCTCGACGAAGACTACCGCCATGAGATGGGCGAGGCGCTCTACCGGCGCGGCAAGGCCGACTTCTCCGAGGAGGCCACCGGCCTGCGCCAGCTGGAAATTTACAACGCCGTTTTCCGCATGGAGCGCAACCGGCGCGACGGTGTGCGCGACGGCGTGCTCATCTGCGGGGCCTACGGCTTCGGCAACGCGGGCGACGATGCCATTTTGCAGGCCATCATCGGCGAGATGCGCCGCATCGACGCGCACATGCCCGTGACCGTGATCTCCCGCCGGCCGAAGGATACGCGCAGCGCCTACGGTGTCAACGCGTGCAACCGGTTTCATTATCTGGCCATCCGGCGCGTGCTGCGCCGGAGCCAGCTGTTCATCAGCGGCGGCGGCAGCCTCATGCAGGACGTCACGAGCCGCATGAGCCTGTGGTACTATCTGAGTGCCATCCGCCTGGCGCACCGCTGCGGCTGCAAGGTGCAGATGTACGGCTGCGGCATCGGCCCGATCGTGTACGAGCGCGACCGGAAGCTTGCCGCGCGCGTCATCAACGACTGCGTCGACAAGATCACCCTCCGCGAGCCGGACAGCCGCGAGACGCTCTCGGACTTCGGCGTCACGGCCCCGGAGGTCATCCTCGCGTCCGATCCCGCACTCACGCTGCCGGCCGCCGAGCACGGCCGCATCGACCGCATCCTGCGCGAGCATGATATGGACCCGGACGGCAAGTATATCGGCTTTGTGCTGCGCAAGTGGCCCGGCATCGAGGAAAAGGCCACCGTGTTCGCCGCCGGCGCCGTGTACGCCTACCTGAAATACGGCCTGACGCCGGTGTTTCTCAGCATCAATTTCCGTACCGACGGCGAGGCCAGCCAGCTCGTCACGGAGCACCTGAGCATCCCGTATCACGTGCTCGGCGAGCAGATGTCCACGGGCGAGGTGATCGGCGTGCTCTCGCGCATGACGGCCGTCGTGTCCATGCGGCTGCACGGGCTCATCTTCGCCGCCGGGCAGGGCGTGCCGCTCATCGGCGTCGCCTACGACCCGAAGGTCACGGCGTTTCTCGACTATGTCGAGCAGAATAACTACATGCAGTTTGAAGCACTCAACGCGACGGACCTGTCCGAGCTGATCGATTCCGCCGTCGCCCTCGCCGGCAGAGGCGAGGAGCTGCGCCGCCGCACCGAGCTGCTCAACCGGCAGGAGGACAACAACCGCGCCACAGCCGCCCGGCTGCTGGGGAAGGAGTAATCGAGCATATGATCCGCAGTGCTGTTCTGGTTTCCGGCAAGGGAACAAAATTGCAAAGTCTGCTGGACTCCGTGTTCTTCGGTGAGATCCCGGAGCTGCAGCTCGTCGCCGTCATCTCGTCCGACGCCAACGCCTACGCGCTCAAGCGCGCGCGCAACGCCGGCATCGAGACCGTCGTCGTCGAGCCGGCCATGTTCCCGAACGATACGTCGTACGACATGGCCATCCGCAACAAGCTCAAAGACATGGACATCGAGCTCGTGATCAACGCGGGGTTTTATCCCGGCGTCGGCCGCGAGACGGCAAAGAGCTTTCGCAATAAGGTCATTGCGGTGCAGCCGTCGCTCGTCCCGGCGTTCGAGACGCTGCGCGGCGACGCAGTGCACGAGGCGGTGCTCGCCCGCGGCCTGAAGGTCACGGGGGCGACGGCGTACCTCGTGGACGAGACCGGCGGCGTCGGCCCGGTGCTGCTGCAGAAGGCCGTGCCCGTGCTCGAGGACGATGATGTCACGACGCTCAAGCGCCGCGTGCTCACCGATGCGGAGTGGAAGCTCCTGCCCGAGGCGGTCAAGCGCTTTTGCGCCGGGAAGATCCGGCTGCACGGCGGCCGCGCGCAGCTGCTCGAGTGAAAAAATAGGTAAAAAATCATCCCCGGACCGACACGGTCCGGGGATGATTTTTTTGTTTGTTTTTCTTTTCAGCCGGCCATGAGGTGCACGCGGATGATGCCGTCGGCCGCCTTGAGCGCCGCCATGAACGCCTCCATCGTCGTCTGCATGTTCTCGGTCGCGGCTGTGATCGTCACTGGGGCAACGCCGCTCGTCGGGATGCTCTGGTTGATGGTGAGTATATTTGCACCGTTTTCGGCAAAAATAGCGAGGACGGACGACAGCACGCCCTGCCGGTCGAGCAGCTCGAGGTTGAACGTCACCAGATGGCCGCGCGACATGTCCTGAAACGGGGACACAAAGTCCTTGTATTTATAAAACGCGCTGCGGCTGATGTCCACGCGCGCCACGGCGTCCGCCACCGTGCGCACCTGGCCGGTCTCGAGCAGTTCCTTGGCCTCGATCACCTTGGCGAAGATCTCGGGCAGGACGCTTGCCTCCACGAGATAGTATTTCGGTTTGCTGCCTGCTGCCATGAACGGGCCCTCCTTTGTATGTGCACTACGGGCAAATGTTTGCCCGTACGACACAGTGTAACACATCTCGGGCGGCAGTGCAAGGATTATTCGGAAGGAGCCGATGAATTTTGGGTGGATTTCTCGCGTGCATCCTCGCCGGGGCGGCGATGAGCATTCAGGGCGTGATGAACACGCGCCTGAGCGAGCACATCGGCACGATGGAGACCAATGCCTTCGTGCAGTGCGTGGCGGCGGTGCTGTCGCTGCTGGTGCTGGTGTTCTGGCGCACGGGCAGCTTTGCCGCGCTGGGCGCCGCGCCGAAATACTGCTGGTTCGGCGGCGTGTTGGCGCTGGCCATCACGGTCACGGTCATGCTCGGTATGGGCCGGCTCGGCCCGACGCTCGCCGTGGCGACGATCCTCATCGCGCAGCTTTCTGCGGCCGCGGCCATCGACGCCTTCGGCATCATGGGCACGGAAAAGCTCGCCTTCGGCTGGAGCAAATGGGCGGGGCTCGCGCTGATGACGGGCGGCGTGCTGCTCTTTAAAATGAAATGAGACGGTGAGACGGGCCAACGAGACCCACTGCGTTGGGCTCTCGTTGGAAGAGCTGCGGCTTGCTGCAGCGCACGCGCCGAGCGCGCACGCGCCGAGCCGAGCGGTATTTTCTCCGCCGCACATGTCGCCGGAGAAAATGATTGGAATTTCTTTGCGCCTGCGGGCGCAAACTCTGCGAGGCTTTTTACAGACCAAACAGATCAAAATGAGGCGGCGAGCATAGCTCGCCGCCTCATATTTTGCTTTTCTTACAGGCCGATGCTCGCAAGGAAGTCCGCGATGCCGGAGGACTTGATGAATGCGAAGATCGACGCGAAGTCGTAGTGTTCATACGCCGCTTCCCAGATGCGGTCGGGGCTGCCGCCGGTCGCAAGGCCGACGCCGAGTACGATCTCGCCCACGATCAGGATGCACAGGGCGACGATGAGGATGGTTTTCCAGGCTTTTTTCATGCGGCGATCTCCTTTCTGCACCAGCGCTTACCCGTGCGCACGAGCAGCCGGACCCAGCCGATGACCATGCGGATGAACAGCCAGATGGCCAGCCAGATCACGACGAGCGCGATGGCGATCACGGCGGCGCCGCCGCCGAGCAGAATGAGCATATCCGCCACCATGGGCAGGCCGATGAAGGCCGTCGCGATCAGGCCCACACCGCCCGCGCCGCACGCGGCGCCGACGGCCAGCACGGCCAGATCCAGCACCAGCAGCACGGCCAGCACCGGCACACCGACCACGATCGCGCCGAGCGTGTAGAGGATCGCCAGAAAGACGTTCGTCTTGTAGGCCGGCTTGTCCTCATAATAGGCCTCGTCATAATACCCTTCCTCGCCGTCGGTGGCGTAGTTCGGGTCATAGTCGCCCTCGGGCTGCTCGTCATAGTAGCCGTCGTCCGCGGGCTGCTCGTCGTAGGAGCCGTCGTCCGCGGGCTGCTCGTCATAGTAGCCGTCGTCCGCGGGCTGCTCATCATAGTAGCCGTCGTCGGCGGACTGCTCGTCATAGTAGCCGTCGTCCGCGGGCTGCTCGTCATAGTAGCCGTCGTCCGCGGGCTGCTCGTCGAACGAGAGCTGGCCGTCGAGCACGGGCGCGGCGGGCTGCTCGTCGCAGGTGTCCTCGGCGGCCTGGTCGGCGTAGGCCGGCTGGGGGGCGGGCTGCGGCGCGATGGGACGGTACTGCTCGGCACGCGGGCGCGGCTGGGGCGCGCGCTTGGGCTGCACCTGCTCGGGCGCGACCACGGGCGCGGCGGCCGGCGTGATCTTGCCGCTGTCGGCGTAGCGGATGAGGGCGACGGCCACCTTCGTCGGGTTGCCGATCTCCTGAATGAGGCGCTCCTCATCGGGGGCGTTGTCAAACATGTTCTCCATCTGCGCGATGAGCGCCTGACGGGTATTGTCGTCGGTGATCAGGCCGAGCAGGCTGCTGATCTCCGCCATGTAACTCTGTCTGTTGATAGATGGTCACCTCCAAGGGGTTCGATTGCATTTTGAAATAGCATCTCTAATTTACATATTATATTGCACGAATGGTGTGCGGTCAAGCCCGAAATGCACTTTTCGGCCGCGATCCGGCCCTTGACAGGCGCTGCGCGGCGGGGTATCCTGTGGAAAAAGGACCGGTTTTCCGAAAGACCGGAAAGGAGTGGAACGCATGGAACAAGAGCGCCCCTACACCGAGACGGAGCCTGAAACGGCAGCCGAGACCGCCGAAACCGTGACCGAAACCGCCGAAACTGCGGCCGAGGCGGCCGCGCCCAAAAAGCCGCGCGAGCCGTTTTTCCGCCGCCAGCGCCGCGAGCTTTCCAACGCCTGGCGCGAGATCTACTGCAACAGCCGCGCGCGGCGCATCCGCACGTGGCAGATCGCGGTGTTCGCACTGCTGATCGTCGAGGTGACCGTCATGGCCATCGCGCTCAACCCGGTCTACTGGATCGGCACCGGCCTGCTCGTGCTCTGGTGTGCGGGGCAGCTGTTTGACCGCCGGCCGGCGCGGCACTCCGTCGCCGCGGTCGTGATGTACTTTCTCATCGCCGTCATGATCGGTGTTTTCGCGGTGCAGGAGCTGCTTGGCGCTTGACAAGCGGCGGCGGATTCTATACACTATATAAGTTACCCCATACATTATGAAATACGCCCGCGCGGGATCTCTGCGCGGCATACAGAGGAGTGTTGCGCTTATGGCCAAAGAAAAGAAGGTCGAGCAGATCACCGATATGGAAGTCGACTTCGCCCAGTGGTTCACCGACGTGTGCATCAAGGCGGAGCTCGTGGACTATTCCGATGTCAAGGGCCTGTTCATCATGCGCCCGTATGGCTACGCCATCTGGGAGAACATCCAGAAGATACTCGACGGCAAGTTCAAGGCGACCGGTCACCAGAACGTGGCCATGCCGATGCTGATCCCCGAGAGCCTGCTGCAGAAGGAGAAGGACCACGTCGAGGGCTTTGCGCCCGAGTGCGCGTGGGTCACGATGGGCGGCAGCGAGGAGCTGCCGGAGCGCCTGTGCGTGCGCCCGACGTCCGAGACGCTCTTCTGCCAGCACTGGAGCCACATCGTGCACAGCTGGCGCGACCTGCCGTGCCTGTATAACCAGTGGTGCAGCGTTATGCGCTGGGAAAAGACCACGCGTCCGTTCCTGCGCGGGCGTGAGTTCCTCTGGCAGGAGGGCCACACCCTGCACGCCACCGAGGCCGAGGCCCGCAAGGAGACGCTGCAGATGCTCGAAATTTATGCCGAGACCTGCGAGCAGGAGCTGGCCATGCCCGTCATCCGCGGCAACAAGACCGACAAGGAGAAGTTCGCCGGCGCCGAGAACACCTACACCATCGAGTGCATGATGCACGACCACAAGGCGCTCCAGTCCGGCACGAGCCACTACTTCGGCGACGGGTTTGCCCGCGCGTTCGATATCACCTACACCGACAAGAACAACCAGCAGGCCTATCCGCACCAGACCTCGTGGGGCATGTCCACGCGCGTTATCGGCGGCCTGATCATGACCCACGGCGACAACAGCGGCCTTGTCCTGCCGCCGCACATCGCGCCGATCCAGGTCATCGTGCTGCCCATCGCGGCGCACAAGCCCGGCGTGACCGAGAAGGCCGAGGAGCTCATCGCGCGCCTGAAGGCCGCCGGCCTGCGCGCGCAGGGCGACTTCAGCGACAACAGCCCCGGCTGGAAGTTCGCCAACTGGGAGATGAAGGGCGTGCCGCTGCGCGTCGAGATCGGCCCGAAGGACATCGAGGCCGGCCACTGCGTCGCCGTCCGCCGCGACAACGGCGAGAAGATCACCGTCGCGCTCGACGAGCTCGAGGCGCGCATCCCCGAGCTGCTCGAGACCGTGCAGCAGGGCCTGTTCGACAAGGCCAAGCGCAATCTCGACGAGCACACCTATGCCGCGCACTCGCTGGCCGAGGCCAAGGAGCTGCAGGAGAAAAACGGCGGCTTCATCAAGACCATGTGGTGCGGCGACCTCGCCTGCGAGCTCGAGATGAAGGACAAGGCCGGCATGTCCAGCCGCTGCATCCCGTTCGAGCAGGAGCACATTGACGACGTGTGCCCCGTGTGCGGCAAGCCCGCCAAGTGCATGATCTACTGGGGCGTGGCGTACTGAGCCGGGCCCGAAACGCAAAAATCAACCGCCCGCTGCGATCGCAGCGGGCGGTTTTGTTTATTCGTTTTCGATATAAAAGATCTTGTGCAGCGTCTGCACCGGGAGCTTCACGACGCTGCGGTCATAGGTCACGAGGCCGTTGAGCTCGTGCTCCACATCGCTCAGCTGTGTGTACACCGCGGCGCTGAGCCCCTGCGCGATGGCCGGGCGGATCTGCTCGTCATAGAGCGCCTGGAGCGCATACTCGAGCGAGAGCGGGGCGTCGCACGTCTTGTAGCCGACGCTTTTGCCGCCGACGGCGTGGCCCTCGACGCGGTGGACATAGCCGCCGAACTCCGACAGCAGCGTGGCGCGGCCGAGCTTATCGGGCCGGAACCTGTACTTCTGGAAATACACGTGCAGGCTGCGCACATCGCCGAAGCCCTGGTCGTGCCAGCCGCTGGCCGGGTCGATCGTGCGGGTCTTGTCCACGGACCGGATGACCTGCACGGCCGTCTGGCTGTCAAACTGGCCCCAGCCCTCGTTGAACGGTACCCACACGGCGATGCACGGGTGGTTGTAGAGCGTGGTGACCATGTCGCGCAGCTCGTTCAAAAACGCCTTGCGCGCCGTCACGTTCGTGCGGCCGAAGAGGGGGTACCAGCTGTCGTCGAGGTGCCAGCCCGTCACGAGCGGGGTCGAGACGATGAGCGGGTCGTAGCGCTTGCCGCCGCAGGGCATGTCCTGCCAGACGAGCATGCCCAGCCGGTCGCAGTGATAGTACCAGCGGTCGCACTCGACCTTGATGTGCTTGCGCAGCATGTTGAAGCCCATGTCCTTGGCCAGTTGGATGTCATAGATGAGCGCGTCGTCGCTCGGCGCGGTGTAGAGCCCGTCCGGCCAGTAGCCCTGGTCGAGCAGGCCGTTGTGAAAATACGGCTTGCCGTTGAGAAACAGGCGGCGCACGCCGTTCGCATCCGTCTCGACGCTGCACTTGCGCATGGCAAAGTAGCTGTAGACCGTGTCGTCTCCGAGCGTCACGCTGAAGGGGTAGAGCGTCGGGTGCTCCGGCGACCAGGGGCGGAATGACTGCACCGGCACGTGCGCCGGCACACCCGCCGGGAACGTGAAGCGCTTTCCCTCCAGATCGATCGTGCACTGGCCCTCGCCCTCGACGGTGATCTCCACCTGATGCGCGTCGAACAGCGGGGTCACGCGCAGGGAATGGATATAGTTCTGCGGCACGCTCTCGAGCCAGACCGTCTGCCAGATGCCGCTCTGCGGCGTGTACCAGATGCCGTGCGGGTGCAGCGTCTGCTTGCCGCGCGGGAGCTGGGAGCGGTTCGTTGCGTCGCGCACGCACACGAGGATCGTGTTTTCTTTCGCCAGCACCTCGGTGATGTCCACCGTGAACGGCAGGTAGCCGCCCGTGTGCGTGGTCAGCTCCACGCCGTTGCACCACACGGTCGCGATCTGATCGACCGCGCCGAAGTGCAGCAGCACGCGGCCGACATTGAACCCGTCCGGCAGCGTGACCGTGCGGATGTACCACAGGTATTCTTCCGGCTGCAGGACGTGTCCCACACCGGACAGCTCGCTCTCGGGCGAGAAGGGCACGAGGATCGTGCCGTCGGCCTGCGCGGGCTTTTGCGCGCTCGTCGTGATCGCGTAGCTCCACGGGCCGTTGAGATTCAGGTAGCTGTCGCGCGCCATCTGCGGCCGGGGATACTCCGGCAGGGGCTGCGCGCGGTCGAGCGTATCCGCCCAGGGTGTCAGCATAACGTGGCCTCCTTTTGCCGCCGGCGGCGCCGGCAGAGCATTTGCTATCTATTTTACAGGATTTTTCCCCGCTTGTTAAGTCCCGAACACAGAATTTTTTTCCGCCGGTTTGTGCCCGGATGGCGAGGAATCCCGCCAATATGCACAAAATGTTGCAAAGTTTCCGGAAATGTTGGATTTGTCAGCATTTTTGCAGGTTCGTTAATATTTAAATTAGTACAATTTGATGTTTTTCCGCCATTTTTGGTGGACGAAGTTAGGCTGGTGTGCTAATATATGTGGGTCAAAAAATAGAGAGGTGATGCAAATGCCCTTTAAGTTTCATGGCGGAGTTCATCCCAACTACATGAAGGCTCCGGACGTTCCGGTGACCGTCATTGCGCCTCCGCCGCAGGTCGTGCTCCCGATGATGCAGCATATCGGCGCACCCTGCAAACCGCTGGTCGCGGTGGGCGATTATGTGAAGATGGGTCAGAAGATCGCTGACAATCCGGCACCCGTCTCCGCGCCCATTCACGCGACGGTCTCCGGCAAGGTGATCGCTATTGAGCCGAGACCCCACCCACTGGGCGATATGATTCCCGCGATCGTGATCGAAAATGACTTCCAGGACACCCCCTGCACGGATCTCGCGCCCCTGACGCCCGAGCAGATGAAGGATCCTGAGGCCATCCTCGAGCGCATCCGCGAGGCCGGTATCGTCGGCCACGGCGGCGCCATGTTCCCGACCGCGTTCAAGATCCGCGGCGGCCTTGGCAAGGTCGATACCCTCATCATCAACGGCGCAGAGTGCGAGCCGTACCTCAACGGCGACCACCTGACCATGAAAAACCACCCTGAGGAGCTGCTCAAGGGCATCGAGCTGGCGCGCATCGCGTCCGGCCTCGACAAGGCTTACTACGGCATCGAGAAGAACAAGCAGGACGCCATCGACCTGCTGCTGTCCAAGAACCCCGCGCAGTACGGCGTGGAGATCGTGCCGGAGAACGTCAAGTACCCCCAGGGCGCCGAGAAGATGCAGATCAAGGCCATCACGAACCGTGAGGTCAAGCCCGGCGGCCTGCCGTCCGGCGTCGGCTGCAACGTCATCAGCACCCAGACGGCTTACGCCATCTACCGCGCCTGCTACGAAGGCATGCCAAGCATCGAGCGTGTCCTCACCGTCGCCGGCAGCGCCATGGGCGATAAGTCCTACAACCTGCAGTGCCGCTTCGGCACCCCGTTCAGCTACATCGTCGAGCAGTGCGGCGGTTTCGTCGTCGAGCCGAAGAAGATCGTCCTCGGCGGCCCCATGATGGGTCTGATCGCCACGAATCTCGAGGCGCCCAACATCAAGGGCACCGCGGGCATCCTGTTCTTCACTGATAAGGAAGACCGCTCCGTCGAGAATCCGACGTGCATCCACTGCGGCAAGTGCCTGACCGTCTGCCCGATGAAGCTCGAGCCGCTGTACATGTATAAGTACTATCAGAAGCGCGATTTCGAGAATATGCAGAAGTACCACATTCTCGACTGCTTCGAGTGCGGCAGCTGTTCGTACAACTGCCCGGGCCGTCTGCCCCTGACCCATACCTTCAAGACCGCAAAGCTCCTCTTCGCCGCCCGTGCGGCCGAAGAAAAGGCCCGCGCGGAAGCCGCTGCAAAGGAGGCTGAAACGAAATGACACCGAAAGAATTTACCTTTGACGCTGCCTATCAGCCTCAGGTTCGCGCCAAGCGCGGCACCCGCGAGATCATGCTCGATGTGATCATCGCGCTGCTCCCGGCCCTCGTCGTCGGCGTGTGGCAGTTCGGCGCCCAGGCGCTCATCCCGCTGGCCGTGTCCATCGTGTCGTGCGTGTTCTTTGAGTGGGCTTACCGCAAGCTCATGAAAAAGCCCGACTCCATCGGCGACCTGTCCGCTGTGGTCACGGGCATCCTGCTCGCGTACACCCTGCCGGCCAACTGCCAGTGGTGGATGCCGATCATCGGCGCATTCTTCGCCATCGTGGTCGTCAAGCAGCTCTACGGCGGCATCGGCAAGAACTTCCTCAACCCGGCGCTCGCCGGCCGTGCGTTCCTGCTCGCCTCCTACGCGCTGTTCATGACCACCTGGGTCGTGCCCAGCAGCCTGGCGTCCGCCGTCGACGCGACCACCATGGCCACCCCGCTCAGCTACATGAAGGCTGGCGAGGCGCTGCCGCAGTACTTTACTTATAAGTCCATGTTCCTCGGCACCATGCCCGGCTGCCTCGGCGAAGTCAGCGCGCTCGCGCTGCTCATCGGCGGCGTGTACCTGCTGTGCCGCAAGGTCATCACCTGGCACATCCCCGTGTCGTTCATCGGCACCGTCGCGCTGCTGACGCTCATCTTCGGCAGTAAAAACGGCGGCGGCTACACCCACGTCCAGTGGATGCTCGACAACCTCCTGTCCGGCGGCCTGCTGCTCGGCGCCTTCTTCATGGCGACCGACTACAGCACCAGCCCCGTCACCGCTCCCGGCCGCATCATCTACGGCGTCGGCTGCGGCGCGCTGACCGTGCTCATCCGTGTGTTCGGCGGCTTCCCGGAGGGCGTTTCCTTTGCCATCCTCATCATGAACTGCTGCGCATGGATGTTCGACAAGCACACCCAGCGCCGTCAGTTCGGCGTCAGCCGCGAGGACGTCAAGGCCAAGAAGGCCGCTGCAAAGGCTGCGAAGAAAGAAGCAAAGGAGGCTGCTGCAAATGGCTGAAAAGACTGAAAAGAAATCCGGCGGCGGCCAGATCATCAAGCTCGCGCTCGTGCTCTTTGCCGTGTCCGCCATCATGGCGCTGGCCCTCGGTCTCGTCAATGAGCTGACGAAGGGCACCATCGCCATGCGCGCGGCCGAGACGACCAAGAAAGCATATGCCTCGGTCACCGCTGAGCTCCAGGCTGACGATTATCCCGAAGTGAAGTCCGAGTACAAGAACGACAACACCATCACCAAGCTCTGCACCGCCACTGCCGGCGGTCAGCAGGTCGGCTACGTCGCCGAGACTACGTTCTCCGGCGCGCAGGGTATGATCACCATGGTCGTCGGACTCGATAATGACTATAACTGCACCGGTGTGTACGTCACCAAGCACTCCGAGACCTCCGGCCTCGGCGCGAAGGCGGCGGACACGAACGAAGGCGCCTGGCGCGAGAACCTCGTCGGCCAGGGCGACGGTATGAAGCTTGCCAAAGACGGCGGCGACATCACCGCCATCTCCGGCGCGACGATCACGTCCCGCGCCGTCGTTACCGAAGTGCAGACCGTCATCAACGCGGCCAAGTCGCTGGGTTAAGGAGGGCTGAAACATGAATATCAAACAACAGTTCAAGGAAGGCCTCATTACCAATAACCCGGTCCTCGTGCAGCTCATCGGCATGTGCGCCACCATGGCCATCACGACCAGCCTCTTCAATGGCATCGGCATGGGCCTGTCCGTGCTCGTCATTCTGACCTGCTGCAATGTGGTCATTTCCCTCATCCGTAAGGTCATCCCGAATGACATCCGTCTGGCCATCTTCGTGCTGGTCATCGCGGGCTTCGTCACCATCGTTGACCTGCTGCTGCAGGCTTACGTCCCCGCACTGAGCGCGTCTCTGGGCGTGTTCATCCCGCTGATCGTTGTTAACTGCATCATCATCGGCCGCGCCGAGGCGTTCTGCCAGAAAAACCCCGTCGGCCCGTCGTTCTTCGACGGCATCTTCCAGGGCCTCGGCTACACGCTCGTGCTCATCGCCATGTGCGTCATCCGTGAGCTGCTCGGCAAGGGCACGTTCGGCACCGGCATCTTCAACACCATCGACGGTGTCATCGGCACCGGCAACGGCATTAAGATCTTTGAGCCGGAGTACGGCGCGCTCGTGCTCACGCTCCCGATCGGCGGCTTCATCACCCTCGGCTGCCTGATCGCGCTCATGCAGTACGCGCTGCGCAAGTCCGCCGAGAAGAAGGAAGCCAAGGAAAAAGCGCTTGCAGCGCAGGAAAAGGAGGCGGCATAACATGAGTTCTACGACCAGTATTTTTGCCATCATCCTCAGCGCCGTGCTGACGAATAACTTCATCTTCTCGCAGTTCCTCGGCTGCTGCCCGTTCCTCGGCTGCTCGAGCAAGATCGACACCGCCGCCGGCATGGGCCTCGCCGTCACGTTCGTTATGGGCCTGGCGTCCGCCATCTGCTGGCTCGTCAACTGCCTGCTCGTCAAGCTCGGCCTGGGCTTCCTGCAGACGATCGCTTACATCCTCGTCATCGCCGCGCTCGTGCAGTTCATCGAGATGTTCCTCAAAAAGTCCATCCCGTCCCTGTACTCCGCGCTCGGCATCTACCTGCCCCTGATCACCACCAACTGCGCCGTGCTCGGCGTCGTGCTGCTCAACACGCAGTACAGCTTCGGCTTCCTGCAGAGCGTGGTCTACGGTGTGTTCGGCGGCCTCGGCTTCATGCTCGCCATCTGCCTGTTCGCAAGCGTGCGTGAGAAGCTCGAGTTTGCCGACTATCCGGAGAGCTTCGAGGGCTTCCCGATCTGCCTCGTCTCCGCCGGTCTGCTGGCCCTGGCTTTCATGGGCTTCTCCGGCATGAAGATCGGCTAAGGAGGGCTGAAATATGGATTTTAGTTTTACTTTGATTCTCGAAGGGATCGCCGTCCTCGGCATCATGGGCGCCGTGTTCGGCGCGCTGCTGGCGTTCGCCGCCAAGATCTTCCATGTGGAAGTCGACCCCAAGCAGGAAGCCGTGCGTGAGTGTCTTGCCGGCGCCAACTGCGGCGGCTGCGGCTACCCCGGCTGCGACGGTTATGCCGCTGCGGTCGCGGCGGGCAAGGCTCCGGTCAACTGCTGCGTCGCCGGCGGCCAGGAAGCTGCCGACAAGATCGCTGCGATCATGGGCGTCTCCGCCGGTGCGGAGGAGAAGATGGTCGCGTTCGTGCCGTGCTCCGGCGCGGAGGGCGTCGCCGTCAAGCGCTTCAACTACAAAGGGCCCCAGGATTGCCAGGCCGCCATGCTGTTCGGCGGCAAGAGCAACAAGGAGTGCCGCTTCGCCTGCATCGGTCTCGGCAACTGCGCCAGGGCCTGTAAGTTCGGCGCCATGCACATCGTCAACGGTGTCGCCAAGGTCGACCGCGACAAGTGCGTCGGCTGCATGGCCTGCGCCGAGGCCTGCCCGAAGAAGATCATTGAGAAGGTGCCGTATAAGCAGGCTGTGCTTGTCGGCTGCCGCAATCAGGACAAGGGCGCCGTCACGCGCAAGATCTGCGATGTCGGCTGCATCGGCTGCATGAAGTGCCAGCGCGAGTGCCCGGCGGAAGCCATCAAGATCGAGAACTTCGTGTCCACGATCGACTATGACAAGTGCGTCGGCTGCGGCCATTGCGCCGATATCTGCCCGCGCGGCATCATCAACCTCGTGGATCTGGTCAAGCAGTAAGCTGCCGGCCGGTCATAACAGCAACAGACAGACGGACATTTCGGTGTCCGTCTGTTTTTTGCGCACGGAGCGCGGAAACGTCCCTTTTCCTGCGGCGCGCGATGTGTTACAATGGAAAAAATACGCGCAAGGAGGCCGCCATGTACCAGACCCGACCCGATGACTACGCCGCGTTCCGGTGCCTTGCCGGGGCGTGCCCGCAGACGTGCTGTGCCGCGTGGGAGATCGTCGTCGATCCGGACGCGCAGGACGCCTACCTGCGCCTGCAGCATCCGCTGGCGGCAAAGCTGCGGCGCGTGCTGCGCGTGGACAGCGAGGGCGATACGTACTTTGCGCAGACGGACGGGCGCTGCCCGTTTTTGTGCGCGGACGGCCTGTGTGAGCTGCAGCGCACGCTCGGCGAGCAGAGCCTGTGCCGCACGTGCCGGGACTTTCCGCGCTGGGAGGTGCTGCTGTGCGACCGGTCGGAGCAGGGGCTATCATCCGCGTGCCCGGAGGCCGCGCGGCGGCTGCTCGCGCGCACCGAACCGCTGCGCTTTGTCTCCGCCCCGCTGCCGGACGACGGCTATGTGCCCGGCGCGCGGGAGCGGCGGCTGACCGCCGCCGTCACGGCGGTGCGCGACCGGGTGCTCGCGCTGCTGGCGCGGCCGGGGCATACGGCGGAGGAAAACCTCGCGGCGGCGCTCGATTTTGCCCGTGCGGCGCAGCGCCAGCTCGACCGGCACCGCATTGCGGCGCTGGCCGCCGGGAAGGTGCCGGCGGTGCCGGCGGATGCGCTGCCTGAACCCGAGACACCGGCAGTGCTGGCGGCGGCGTTCGCGTCGCCGGAACCGCTCGATGCCCGCTGGCCGGAGTGGCTCCGGCGTGTGGCGGCGCTCCCTGCCTGCCCGCCGCCCAGAATGACGGCCGTGCAGCAGACGTGCCTCGCGCAGACAATCGTCTGGCGGCACGGCATGGACGCGCTCGACGACCGCGATGTGGTCTTTCCCGTGCAGTACGCCGCGGCGACGCTGCGGCTGCTCGCCTGTCTGGCGGCGGTGAGCGATTGCACGGACGCGCAGCTTGTCGTGCTCGTCACGCGCGAGGTGGAAAACGACCCCGAAGCCATGTCCCGGCTGCGCGCCGGGCTGCAGATAGAACCAAAAATGAATGCTCAGGAGGCATGCGACCATGAAAAAATGTGACTGCAAAATCAGGAATACCCTCGGCAAGTACCAGAAGATCTGGCCGTGGATCGGCGTGGCGGGCTACGCCATCGACGGCGCGGAGGCCGTGCTCAAGCACACGAAGTGGGGCAAGGCACACTACAAGCTGCGCATGCTCATCCACGGCGCGGGCGCGGGGCTGCTGTGCCTCGGCGCGGGCGTGCACACGGTGCAGGCGTTTGCAACGGGCAAGACGGACGTGCCCGCCGTCGTCAGCGGGTCGGTCATCGGCTCGGGCATCCTCGGCCTGAACTACACGCACGCCGCGGCCAAGAAAATCGGCCCGAAGCAGGCCCGCGTCATGCACCGCGTGTTCTGCGGCGTGACGGGCCTCGGCATGGCGATGCACGTCTTCGCCGTCCGGCAGCCGAAGCAGTAAAGCGCGTCAATATGCCAATCAGCCGGGAACCGATCGGTTCCCGGCTGATTTTTGGTTATTCGTTTTCCGGACGGGTTTCCGGCTGCGGGCAGTATTCCAGAAGATCGCTGATCTCGCAGCCGAACACACAGCAGACCTTTGCAGGGAAATCGAGGTCCACCATTTGCACGCGCTCCGCCTGATAGTAGCGGTTGATGACGTCGTATCTCACACCGGTCAGTGTGCGCAGTTTGTTGCGCGTGACCTGCTGCTCATCGAGCAGCTGCCGTGCTTGATTCTGATGTATCCGCGATCCTGTGTCTGATAGGACACGATGCTTTTATAGTCGCCCATCTGCACACCCCTTATTCCCGGTTAGTGTACCAAAGGAATTACCTGTTGATATTTACCATATGAAAGGTCATCCTTATATCAGGTAAATCAACAGGCGGGGTATCCATGGATGAGACGCTCATGACTTATCTGCGCAACATCATTTCACTGGAGCAGGCGGTATATGTTGAGACGAATGGATGATGTTCCTGAAATGATGAAGAGGCGGCAAAACCCCGCCGGGAAGCGGGGCAGAAAGCAGAAAGCAGCCGCAGCGTCCTGACCACTGCGGCTGCTGTTGTAATTTTTGCAAAGCTGTGATAATATGGAACTTGCAAAGCAAAATTTGGATTTTTGGAGGGAGACATGAGAAAACGACTTTGCTGTATAATCGCAGCGCTGATCCTGGCTGCGCTGCTTCCGGGCTGCGGTACGAAAGACGCGGCTGCGGACCATTCACCCCAGCCGACGGCTGCAAGCACCACCGCTCCGGAGAGCACGACCGCTCCGGAAAGCCCCGACGTGCCCGAGCCCACCGCCGCCCCGAAGTTCGAGATTACGCAGGAAATGGCCTATGCCGGCGTCAACAACTATTGCCATATCACATATGACTGGAGCATAGCGGAAGAGATCCCCGATATTATGTATGTGGTGAATTGGGACGAGACGGAGACCGAGTATGTGGTGATGTTCCGCAGTTATACGGGCGCGCACGAGCTTTTCTATGTTGACAAAGCGAGCGGCGTGACGCGGATCGTATTCTATGAACCCGTGCAGCAGAAGGAAACCGACGAGGGGACGATCAATATTTGGGATTACCTCGAGACGGGCGGCTGAGCGGTATCCGGAGCGTGCCGGGCGCTGTTGTACTGCGTATGGATGCGTAGTAAGATAAGACCAGACGGGATGCAGAATCGCAATTCGGAGGTCAGGCGAAATGAAGAAAGAGAAACGGTTTGAGATCGCATATCAGGAAGGCGGTTTCATGGGCGCAAAAACGATCTATGTGGATAAAGAGACGGGCGTGAATTATCTCTTTATCGCAAGCGGATATGCGGGCGGACTGACGCCGCTGCTGGATGCGGAAGGGAAACCTGTGATCACGAAAGAAACCGCAGACTGATCCCTTGCCCGGCGCGCTGCCATGGCAGAGAAAAGACCGGCGTGACCAAATGGTCACGCCGGTCGGTTTTTATCGGCCGGGGTTCAGCCGGTGGTGACATAGCTGCCCGATTCCGGCGCCTGGGCGAGAAACGGCACGAAGCGCGTCGCCGCGTCAAAGCTGCTGTCAGCTGCGATGGCGCTCTGGAGCGTGGAGACGTTGTCCGCCGTGGCAAACACGCACACGCGGTCAAACAGCTTCGGGAACACGGCCATGTCCTGCCCGGACTGCGCGGCCTTGTCCTGCAGGATGGAGTCCGCGCTCACGATGGCGCTCACGCGCAGGCCCGTGGCGGTCAGGTTTGCGCGCAGGTACTTCGCCAGCGCGACGACCGCGTCCGTGCGCGAGGGCGTGCCGCTCTGGGACGCATATTTGAGCTCCGTGGCCGCGAGCGGCTGCTGCAGGTACGAGAACGCGACCTCGTCAAAGCCGAGGTCATGCAGCTCCTTGCAGAGGCTGACGAGGTATGTGCGGATGAACGTGTTGTACGGGTCGACCCAGCCGCCGGAGCCGTCGGTATACGCGCTGCCGGATGCGGTCTGCAGCGCGGTGGCGGCGTAGCGCTCGGCCATGAGCGTGTCGACGCACGTGCTCACAACGGCGACGAGGTAGATGTTCTGCCCCTTGACGGTCCGGATCGCGTCGGCAAGTTCGGCTGTGCCGTTGACGCCGTAGGCCGCGGCGTCCGAGACGCCGGACTTCCAGCTCAGCGTGCCGCCGGGGGCCTTCATCTGCAGCACGAGGGCGTTGCCGCCAGCTGCCTTCACGGCGGAGGCCGCGCGCGTGAGCCCGTCGGGCGTGATCTTATCGGCCGTCAGGTACTGCCCGTGCAGCTCGGTGAGGCCCTTGCCCGCGTCGGAGACGATGCCGGAATAGTCCGGGTCCTCGAGCACGACCTCGGTGTCGACCGTCTCGGGCTGGCCGCCCTCGGTGACGGGGGCGGGCGTTTCCATGATGGGGAAGACGACGTGCAGAGAGCCGTCACTGTCATAGACGATGTATTTCTGGCCGGCGTAGAAGAGAATGACGGCCAGCACGATCAGCCCGGCGAGGATCCACAGGATCACCGGCCAGGCCTTGCCCCGGCTGCGCCGGGCGCGGTAAACGTCATTGCGATGGGCGCGCATCGGCACACCTCCTTTGGGTCAGGCGGCGTCAGCCGCGGTTTTCAATGTCGCTGATGAGGGCGATGCGGCGCGCATGGCGGCCGCCCTCAAATTCGGTGGTCAGGAACGTGTCCACGATCTTTAGCGCGAGGCCCGGGCCGAGCACGCGCGCGCCCATGGCGAGGATGTTCGCGTCGTTGTGGCGGCGGGTCATCTCGGCGGAGTAGCAGTCCCCGCACAGGGCGGCGCGGATGCCCTTGACCTTGTTCGCGGAGATGGAGATGCCGATGCCGGTGCCGCAGATGAGGATGCCGCGCTCGCACTCCCCGGCCGCGACGGCGCGCGCAACGGCCTCGCCGTAGACGGGGTAGTCGCAGCTTTCCTCGCTGTAGGTGCCGAAGTCTTTATAGGCAAGGCCCAGCTCGTCCAGATGGCGCATGACCTCCTGCTTGAGGGCAAAGCCGCCGTGGTCACATCCGATCGCAATCATATACAGTACCTCGATTTCTGAAATTTCCCGGTGTTAAAATGGCCAGTCCGGGAGCCATTTGAGCACATTCCATGCGTAGTCGCGCGGGATCGTCACGCCCGTGAGCACGGGATAAAACAGCGCGAAGAGCACGCCGTTTGCTGCCGTGAAGGCGTATACGATGCCGAGATAGCCGCGCCGGCGCAGCCGGTCGAACACGTACCCGAGCGCGAGCACGAGAAAGAGCGTCGCCGCGAAGTAGTGATATTCGAACGTCAGGCGCGAGATGAACACCCACGGCAGCACCTGCGCCAGATAGCCGACGAGGAGAAACAGCGCCGTGCGGTCGCGCTTCCATGCGCGGTACGCGAGCACCGGCAGCGCCAGCAGCCCGCCCCAGCACAGCAGGGGATTGACGAACGCGCCGATGGTCGACACCGTCCCGTCGCCGTACGACAGGTAGTAGAGGATCGGCCGCAGGTCGAGCAGCCACTGCCACCAGCGCGAGGAATACGGATGCGTGGCGACAAGGCCGGAATGATACGTGAACATGAAGCGCTGGTTTTCCAGCACGATGGCGGCGTATTCGCGCGTGAAGTACATGCCCGCGCCGTGCAGGCCGCGCGCCGCGCCGTAGGGGTAATAGCTTGCATAATAGATCATGCCCGGCACGAGCACGAAAAACACGAGGCAGAAGCCGATGTTGCCCAGCAGGCGGCGCGCATACCGGCGGCCGTTACCGGCCCGGTGCGCCTGCACGCCGGCAAACACCCAGTGCAGCACCCAGAGCACGCCGAGGCCCGCCCCGGCGTAGAGACACGTCCACTTTGTGGCCGCGCCGATGCCGAACGTGACGCCGCAGGCGGCGAGATGGCGCAGCTTGCCCTCCGTGAAGTACCGGTACAAAAACAGGTACATGAGCAGGATGAACAGCGTCGCGAAGCTGTCGATGGTCGCGATGCGCGTCTGCGTCAGGTGCATGAAGTCGCACGCCAGCAGCGCCGCGCCGCACAGGGCCACGCGGTCGTCGCGGAACATGCGGCGCAGCAGGTCCCACATCAATGGCAGCATGGCCACGCCGAAGAGCGCGCCCATGCAGCGCCAGCCGAATGGCGTCATGCCGAAGAGCGCGATGCCGAGCGAGAGGATCTCCTTGCCGAGCGGCGGGTGCGAGACTTCATACGGATACACGCCGCGCAGCTGCTCGTAGGCCGTGCGCGCGTGGTAGATCTCGTCAAAATACGTGCTGTTGTAGTACGTGGACGAGGCGGGCACGGTGTCCGCTTCGTCACAGAGGGCGTCCGCGTCCGCGGGGCCGGTGATGGCGCGCACGCCGATGCGGTCACCCTGCAGGTCATAGAGCGCGAGCTCGCCGAGCTCCATGTGTGCGCTCGCCGTGATGCGGACATAGGCCGCCGTCGCGGGCGCGGCGTCAGCCGTCTGCGGCTGGAGCCATTTGAAGAGGTCGGCATAGCCCTGCAGCATCGTGCCGGCGGGCGTGAAGGTCACGCCGTCGGTCGAATAGGCGAGGGCGTACTCGCCCGTGGACAGGCCGGGGTAGTACCACACGGTGCCGATGGCAGTCTCGCGCTCGAGCGCGAGCACGGCGGATTCGCCCGCCTCGAACGAGCAGAACCGCTGCGGGTCGTGCGCGGAGCCGAGGTTCCAGAACGCTGCGACGGCGTACACCGCCGTCAGCACCGCGATGCCAAGCCCGCCGCGGCGGCCCGTGCGCCGGGGAATGGGTGCGCGCGCGGGCAGACACAGATGCGCCAGCAGCGCGAGCGTGAGCGTGATGGCGGCTGCGAGCAGGATATACCGGAGCGCTGCCATGCGCGGTCCCTCCCTTCGCCGGAATGCCGGATGCTCTATATTATAGTACAGCACGGCGGCCCTGTCCAGAAAAGAATCCGCCGGAGGGGCGGCAGCACTTGACAACTGTCCGGAATAAAGTTAGAATAATGTGATTATATTTTTGGCGGCGGATGGAGCGCCGCCACGAATATCGTTATGTTCCCGGCGGGTGCGCTTGATGGCCCGCCTTTTCCAACTTGAAAGAATATCGTAGAAAAAATCTGAAGAAACGGAGGATCACAATTTCATATGTCGTTACCAATAGCACTCGGTTGTATCATCGCAGCGCTTGTGGTTGGTTGCATCCTTGGCGGGCTTTACCGCAAAAAGGTCTCGGAACGCGAGATCGGCAGCGCGGAGGAGAAGGCCAAGCAGATCATAAATGACGCCTATAAGAGTGCCGAGAGCAAGCGGCGCGAGACCCTGCTCGAGGCCAAGGAAGAGATCCACAAGAGCCGGACGGAGTACGAGCGCGAGGTCAAGGAGCGCCGGGCGGAGCTGCAGAAGCAGGAGCGCCGCCTCCAGCAGAAGGAGGAGACCCTCGACCGCAAGACAGACACGCTCGACAAAAAGACGGACGCGCTCAACCAGAAGATCGCCGCGATCGACACCAAGCAGAACGAGATCAATCAGCTCAAGAAGACCCAGATGGAGCTGCTCGAGAAGATCTCCGGCTATACGGTCGAGGAGGCCAAGGCCTTCCTCATCAACAGCCTGAAGGACGACGTCGTGCATGAGCAGGCGCTCATGGTCAAGGAGATCGAGGCCCAGTACAAGGACGAGGCCGACAGCCGCGCCCGCGAGATCATCGCCACCGCCATCCAGCGCTGCGCCGCCGACCATGCCAGCGAAGTGACCGTGTCGGTCGTGCCGCTGCCGAACGACGAGATGAAGGGCCGCATCATCGGCCGCGAGGGCCGCAACATCCGCGCCATCGAGACGCTCACCGGCTGCGACCTCATCATCGACGACACGCCCGAGGCCATCACGCTCTCGAGCTTCGACCCCGTGCGGCGCGAAGTCGCGCGCATCGCGCTCGAAAAGCTCATTCAGGACGGCCGTATCCATCCCGCCCGCATCGAGGAAATGGTCGCCAAGGCCCAGAAGGAGGTCAACGCCACCATCAAGGCCGAGGGCGAGCGCGCCGTTTTCGAGACGAACATCCACGGCCTGCATCCCGAGCTTATCAAGCTGCTCGGCCGCATGAAGTACCGCACCAGTTACGGCCAGAATGTGCTCAACCACTCCATCGAGGTTTCGCACATTGCCGGCTTGCTCGCTTCCGAGCTCGGCGTCGACGTGGCCACCGCCAAGCGCGCCGGCCTCCTGCACGACATCGGCAAGGCCATCGACCACGAGGTCGAGGGCAGCCACGTGTCCATCGGCGTCAACATCGCCCGCAAGTACAAGGAGTCGGAGGAAGTCATCCACGCCATCGAGGCCCACCACGGCGACGTGGAGGCCCACACCGTCGTCGCCTGCCTCGTTCAGGCGGCCGACGCCATCTCCGCCGCGCGCCCCGGCGCCCGGCGCGAGAACATCGAGAACTATGTCAAGCGTCTCGAAAAGCTCGAGGAAGTCACCAAGAGCTTCCCCGGCATCGCCAACTGCTTTGCCATTCAGGCCGGCCGCGAGATCCGCATCATGGTCAAGCCCGAGGAGGTCTCGGAGGATCAGATGGTGCTGCTCGCGCGCGACATCGCCAAGAAGATCGAGGATGAGCTGACCTACCCCGGCCAGATCAAGGTCAATCTCCTGCGCGAGACCAAGGCCGTCGACTACGCGAAATAACCGAATCCCGAATTCCCCAACGCCCGCCGGATATCCGGCGGGCGTTTGTGCATCTGGTGCATTTTGGGAACAGCGGACGCAAGTGTCGATTTGCAACAGATGCATGAAAAAATGCACGAAAAACGAATCTGTTACAAAAAGGAAAGAAATGCTTGACAAAAACGGTCGATTTATGGTAATATTTTTCTGGAACTGATAAAAATTGTTCTAAAACACGAAAGGAGAGTAAAATTCATGCCTTGGGATTGCCCGTTTTGCTTCCTCGGATGGCTGCATGATCAGTGGAACTGGGACCACGAAATGGCCGAGAAGTTCAGATCCATGTGCCCGAACAAGTAATGGATTTTTTTGTGTGCTGTTAACCGGTAGCACGCTGCCAGCCCGCCCGGGGCTGAGCCAACCTTACGAGGCCTGACGCTTTGCGTCAGGCTTTGTTTTTTGCACGGGTTTGACAGCCCGCGCGCGGGTGTGTAGAATGAAAATGCAAACGAGGTGTAGCAGGGGTTGGCAGAATGGACAAGAAAGTAAGCGCGCGGAAACGCGAGGATAAGCGGCGGGCACTTTTTCGGACCGTGTGGAGCTATGTGCTCTGCTTAGGTGCTGCGGCGCTGCTGTTTGCCTATGCATTCGTGCATTACGACGCGGAGACGGAGGCCAACACCTACCAGGTCACGACGCACCTGACAGACTATGCACTCTTTACCTCGCGCCACGGCGGCATTACGCTCCAGCTTTCGACTGAGGCGGGGGTGTTCTATTATGATGTGTTCTACGACAGTTCCCCGTGGAATGCGGTCAAGGAGGAAGAACGGGCACTGACCGAGACGCTTCAGCCGCTGGCGGATTGCCGCGCGGAGATAACTGTAGTGGTTTCCGATGAGAAAAACTATGCCTATGTGACCTCCTACGGCCTGGACGCGCTGCAGGCGGTGGAGGTGCGCGATGCGGAGGGAATTCTCTTTTCGCGCGACGGCCACAATCAGGATCAGAAAGTACGCCGCATCGAAACGATCATCGCGGCGGGCCTGCTGTTGGTTGGCTTTGCCGCATACCGGGCTGTGAAGCGCTTTCTCGGCGCGTGAGCGGGCGAGCCTGCTGCACTGTGGATAGAGAAGAAAGCAGACAGCAAAAAATCCGGCGCCCGCATCGCGGGCGCCGGATCTTGCGTTGTCTGTTGTTTTGCCGGGGCAGGGGGGATTAGTACATACCGCCCATGTCCGGGGCAGCCGGAGCGGCCGGAGCGGCCTTCTCGGGCAGGTCGGCCACCAGGGACTCGGTGGTCAGGACCATGGAGGAGACGGACGCGGCGTTCTCGAGCGCGCTGCGGCAGACCTTGGTCGGGTCGACGATGCCGTTTTCGATCATGTCGCCGAAGGTGTCATGCGCGGCGTCGTAGCCGAAGTTGGCGTTCTTGCTCTTGCTGACCTTGTCGAGGATGACCGCACCCTCAACGCCGGCGTTGGCCGCGATCTGGCAGATCGGGGCGCGCAGAGCCGTGGCGATCATGTTCGCACCGGTCTTCTCATCGCCGGAGAGCTTGGCAGCGGTCGCCTGTGCGGCCTTGCTGGCCACGACATACGCCGTGCCGCCGCCGGCCACGATGCCCTCTTCGACGGCTGCGCGGGTCGCGTTGAGCGCGTCCTCGATGCGCAGCTTCTTTTCCTTCATCTCGGTCTCGGTCGCAGCGCCGACCTTGATGACCGCAACACCGCCGGACAGCTTGGCCAGGCGCTCCTGCAGCTTCTCCTTATCGTACTCGGAGGTCGTCGTCTCGATCTGGGCGTGGATCTGCGCGATGCGGGCCTGGATGTCGTCCTTGGCCCCGGCACCCTCGACGATGGTCGTGGTCTCCTTCGTGACCTTGACCTGACGTGCGCGGCCGAGCTGGGCCAGCGTGGTGTCCTTGAGCTCCATGCCGAGGTCGGTCGAGATGACCTGGCCGCCGGTCAGGATGGCGATGTCCTGCAGCATTTCCTTGCGGCGGTCACCGAAGCCGGGGGCCTTGACGCACACGCAGGTGAACGTGCCGCGCAGCTTGTTGAGGATGATGGTGGCCAGCGCCTCGCCCTCGATGTCGTCGGCGATGATGACGAGCTTCTTGCCCGCATTCAGCACGGCCTCGAGCACCGGCAGGATCTCCTGAATGTTCGAGATCTTCTTGTCCGTGATGAGGATGAGCGCGTCGTCAATGACGGCCTCCATCTTGTCGTTATCGGTGACCATATACGGGGTGACATAGCCGCGGTCGAACTGCATGCCCTCGACGACCTCGGAATAGGTCTCGGCGGTCTTGCTCTCCTCGACGGTGATGACGCCGTTCTGGCTGACCTTCTCCATCGCCTCGGCGATGAGCTTGCCGATGTGCTCGTCACTGGAAGAGATCGCGCCGACACGCGCGATGTCGCCGCTGCCGCTCACGGGCTGGGAGTTGGTGCGGATGGCATCGACGGCCGCCTCGGTCGCCTTCTGGATGCCGCGGCGCATGACCATCGGATTGGCGCCGGCGGCGAGGTTCTTCAGACCCTCGCGGATCATCGCCTGCGCCAGCACGGTGGCGGAGGTGGTGCCGTCGCCCGCGACGTCGTTGGTCTTGGTGCTCACTTCGCGGATGAGCTGCGCGCCCATGTTCTCAAACGGGTCCTCGAGCTCGATCTCTTTTGCGATCGTCACGCCGTCGTTCGTGATCAGCGGAGCGCCGAACTTCTTGCCCAGCACCACGTTGCGGCCCTTGGGGCCGAGGGTGATCTTGACGGTATCTGCAAGCTGATCCACGCCGCGCTGCAGCGCCTTGCGTGCTTCTTCACCATAAATGATCTGTTTTGCCATAATGATAGCCTCCTAAAATCAAAGCGGTTGGATTACTCGACGACGGCCAGAATGTCGCCCTGACGCACGATGGAATATTCCTCGCCGTCCACCTTCACAGTGGTGCCGGAGTACTTGCCGACGATCACGCGGTCGCCCGCAGCGACGGTCATCTTCACTTCGTTGCCGTCCACCATGCCGCCCGGGCCGACTTCCACGACCTCGAACATCTCGGGCTTCTCCTGCGCGGACGCTGCCAGGATCAGGCCGCTCTTCGTCTTTTCCTCGGCCTTGAACTGCTTGAGGATCACTCGGTCTGCCAACGGTTTGAGTTTCATGATCTATATGCCTCCTAATATTAAATACAAAAAAGCGATGCGTTAGCACTCAATTCCTAGGAGTGCTAACGCATCATACTATACCACAATTTTTCGGATTATCAAGCCCCTGGCGAAATTTTTTTGTAAACGTTTTGTGACCGCGTTTTTCGTCACGCGTGGACAAATTCGCGCGTCTCGTGGCCGCCCGCCGTCTCGGGGTGGAAGAAGGCCATGTTTGCCGGCACGAGGAAGTTCACGCCGCCGGGGATGAGGTCAAAGTTCACGTGCTTGCTCCAGAGGGCCTCGCCGTCGACGTTCACGACGAGTTCCTGCTCGCTGTCGATCTCAAGATGGTCGCCCTCGAGGTGGGTGATGAGGTTCGCCATCTCGCGGTAGCGGCCCTTGGCGTACTTGCCGACGAGCCGGATGAACGTCAGACGCGACACATCGCGCACGACGAGAAACTCGAGCTTGCCGTTGTCGGGCATGGAGTCGGGGATAGGGTTGAAGCCGCCGCCGTAGAACCGGCCGTTGCACGCGCAGATGAGCGACGTGCCGCCGGAATACTCCATGCCGCAGCCGCGCACGGTCAGCGGTTGGGCAATGCCCTTGAAGAGGTTGGCCACGGCGGACAGCACATAGCTGTCGTGGTACTGGTGCACCTCGGTGCCGATGCGCGCGTCGATGCCGACCGAGCAGATATTGATCGCGTAGCGTCCGCAGCACTCCATGACGTCAAGGGGGCGCACCTCGCCGCGCACGAGCTCCGCGAGGTCGAAAAAGCGCTCCTTCTCCTCGCCGAACATTTTGATGAAGTCGTTGCCCGTGCCGCAGGGGAAGTGCGTCACGGCGACGTTAGCGTGCCCCACGGCGCCGTTGACGCACTCGTTGAGCGTGCCGTCGCCGCCGCAGGCATACACCCGCAGCTCCTCGCCGGAGGCCGCCTCCGCGGCGATCTTTGCACACGCGTCCATGGGCGCGGTCGTGACATAGACCTCGTAAGCGTCCTCGCTGCCCTCAAGCGCGCGGCGCGCCTGCTCGGCAACGTATTCGCGCCGGTCCTTACCGCCGGCGACGGGGTTGACAATGAACAGATGTTTCATAGCTCCATTCCTGCACTTTCGACAAAATAATACCATTACTATACCCCGCGCGGCGGGGGCGCGCAAGAGGGAAATCGTGAATATTTGCGGATTTTTAACTACCGGTGTTAAATATATGCGGCTGCGTGTCGGATATGCGGCCTCACACGTCCTTCGTGTACTGGAACAGGTCGCAGCGGAGCGTACCGTTGTAGAGCTTGCGCTTCTTGTCCGCCGGGCGGCCGAACGCGCGCTCAAACTCCGTGTGCGAGCTCAGGAGGTAGAGCCGCCAGTGCTCGGTTTTGGCATAGGCCGAGCCGAAGGCGGTGTAGAGCGCCTCGGCCTCGCGCTTTTCCATGAGGCGCTCGCCGTAGGGCGGATTCGTGACGATGACGCCGCGGTCGGTCGTCTGCGCGAATTCCCGCGCGTCCGCCACCGCGAAGGTGATGCAGTCGTCCACGCCGGCGCGGCGGGCATTGTCGCGCGCCATGGCGACGGCGCGGGGGTCAATGTCGGAGGCGAAGATGTGGTAGTCGCCGTGAAACTCGCGTGCGCGCGCTTCTTCGCGCGCCTGCGGCCAGACCTCGGCCGGGAGCCACGCCCACTGCATGGCCGCAAAGTCGCGGCTGATGCCCGGCGCGCGGCCTTTGGCGGCCAGCGCCGCCTCGATGGCAATGGTGCCGCTGCCGCAAAACGGGTCGCAGAAGTCGCCCCGGCCGCGGTAGCCCGCGATGTCCACGAGCGCGGCGGCCAGCGTCTCGCGCAGGGGCGCGGCCACGTGCGCCGGACGGTAGCCGCGCTTGTGCAGCGGCGTGCCGGTCGTGTCGAGATAGAGCGTGGCCGTGTCGTGCACGAGCGAGAACTGGATCTGGTACAGGGCGCCGGTCTCGGCAAACCAGTTGACGCGGTAGCGCTGCTTGAGCGACTCGACGACGGCTTTTTTGATGATCTTCTGGCAGTCGGGCACCGAGTGCAGGGCAGACTCCAGACTGTAGCCCTTGACGGGGAAGGCCGCGTCCACGGGCAGGTACTGCGCCCACGGCAGGGCCTTCACCCCCTCGAAGAGCGCGTCAAACGTCGGGGCGGGGAAGCTGCCCAGCTCGAGCAGCACGCGCTCGCCGAAGCGGCAGCGGATGTTCATGCGCGCGATGTCCGCGTCCGTACCCGTGCAGCGCACGCGGCCGTTTTCGGGCATAACGTCGCGCAGGCCCATGTGGCGCAGCTCGTTGCCGAGCGGGCCCTCGAGCCCGAACAGGCACGGCACGCACAGTTTGTGCTCAGGCATCGGGCGTGTCCTCGGTTTCTTCGGATTTTTCGGGTTCTGCCGGAGTCTCCGGGGTCTCCTCCGGCGTTTCCTCCGGAGCGGCCGGAGTTTCTTCTTCCGGCTCGGCTTCCGGGGCGGCTGCGGTCTCGGGCGTCATGTCCACGAGCTCGAAGGTGATGTCCGGCAGCTTCACTTCATCATACTTACCGCAGAGGATGCGGATGAGCACGACGATGGCATAGATCAGACAGGCGACGGCCGCAACCGTCAGCCCCTCGACCCAGCCCTGCGGGATGCTGCCGACGGTGTCCACGCACACGATGGCGTCGGGCAGGTAGTCGGCCGCGTCGTCGCTGTCGCCGATGGCGCCGATCTGCTGCAGGTAGTCATGGTTGTCCGTGTACCAGTCGTAGAGCGCGGACGAGACGTCCTCCGGCATGGCCTTGACCGTGCCGGTGACGCGGATGAAGCTGTCGACCGAGTAGCTCTGGCCCTGCAGGACGCTGTTGGTCGCGTCGGAGATGGTCTTGACCGAGGCGTTCCAGCGCGCGGGGAAGCGGAAGGCCACGAGCTTGCCGCCGATGGGCACAACGCCGTACTGCGCGCTGCCGCCGTTGGGGTCGGAAAACGTGTTGAGAATAAAGACGATGTCATGCTGCACGAACGTGCCGGGGTCGGCATCGAACGTGCCGGCGATCTCCTGCGCGCCCCTGCCAAGGCGGAACACGCCGAAGCCGGATGCCGCCAGCAGCACGATGGCCGCCAGCAGACCGGCCACACCGCGCCAGAGCGCGTGGTGCCAGCGCGTGCCGTGCCCGGCCTTCTGCGCGGGGGTTTCCGGAGCGGCCGGAGCGGCCGTGACTTCCGGGGCCGGAGCGGTTTCCGGCTGGGTGGTTGCTTCGATGTTTGCGGTTTCCGGCGCGGCCGTATCGGGGGCCTGCTGAGCCGGGGTCTTGTTTTCGTCCATGAGGAACTCCTTTCTCAGATCGTGGCGGCGGTGTCGAGCATGGCGTCGAGCACGCAGCAGGCGAGCGCGGCCTCCATGACCGGAATCGCCCGCGGGGCGAGGCACGGGTCGTGCCGGCCGTTGATGCGCAGCGGCGTCTCTTCCATCGTGGCGAGGTCGACCGACGGCTGCTCGCACGCGATCGACGGCGTGGGCCGCAGGGCCATGCGCACGACGAGCGGCATGCCGTTGGTGATGCCGCCGTTGATGCCGCCGGCATTGTTCGAGGCCATGGTGATGCGCCCGTTTTTCAGGCGGATGGGGTCGTTGGCCTCGCTGCCGCGCATTTCGGCGAGGGCGAAGCCGCGGCCGAACTCCACGCCCTTCACGCCGGGGATGGCATAGAGCATGCCGGCGATGCGGCTCTCCATGCCGCCGAAGAGCAGCCCGCCGACGCCGGCGGGCACGCCCGTGACGACGCACTCAAGCTCGCTGCCGACGGAGTCGCCGGCGCTGCGCGCGTCGAGAATGGCGCGCTTCATGTCAAAGTTCAGCTCCCTGCCCGTCGCCTGGCCGACGCGCACGGCGTTGGCCGTGATCGTGATGCCGCGGCGCTCAAGGATCTGCCGGCAGACCGCCCCGGCGAACACCAGACACGCCGTGAGCCGGCCGCTGAACGGGCCGCCGCCGCGCAGGTCGGCGTGGCCGCCGAAGCGCACGGTCGCCGCGTAGTCCGCGTGGCTCGGGCGCGGGATCTCCGGATGGTAGGCCGCGCTGTTCTGGTCCTTGTTGCGGAAGATGGCCGAGATCGGCGCGCCGGTCGTCACGCCGTCGAGGATGCCGCTCATCACGAGCGGGTCGTCCGTCTCCGAGCGGTGGGTCGTCAGGTCGGACGAGCCGGGCGCGCGCCGGCGCATCTGGATGCGCACGGCGTCCATGTCGATGGCCTCACCGGCCGGGACACCGTCGAGCACGACGCCGATCGCCGGGCCGTGCGACTCGCCGAAGATCGTCACTTTTACGCGTTCGCCATAGGTATTCATGCGTTTGCCTCGCTGTTCGTTCAAAATGAAGGATACAAATAACCATACAACATTTTTCCGGTCTTGTAAATGCCTTTTGCATGCGCGCAGGGGCCATAGGCGCGCGGATTTTACAGATTGGACATGAAAACGCCGCGCCGGTTGTTTTATAATAAGGACAAATTGTGAAAATGATACCCGGCGCGGCCCGCGCCGGTGAAGGAGGCAATCACACATGAGCCAGAAAGTGCTCGTCGTGGAGGACGATAACAACATCGCAGAGCTGCTGCGCCTGTACCTGCAGAAGGACGGGTTCGAGGTGTCGCATGCGGCCGACGGCGGCAAGGCCGTCGAGATGGCCAAGGAGATCCAGCCCGACCTCGTGCTGCTCGATATCATGCTGCCCGTCATGGACGGCTGGCAGGTCTGCCGCGAGCTGCGCAAGACCATGAAAATGCCCATCATCATGCTCACCGCCAAGGGCGAGACCGAGGACAAGGTCTCCGGCCTGGAGATGGGCGCGGATGACTACATCGTCAAGCCATTCGAGGTCAAGGAGCTGCTCGCGCGCGTGCACGCCGTGCTGCGCCGCACCGGCGACGACGGCAAGCCCAAGAGCAAGAAGCTCACGTTCGACAAGCTCGTCATCAACCTCGACTCCTACGAGCTGATCGTCGACGGCAAGAAGATCGACACGCCGCCCAAGGAGATGGAGCTGCTGTACCACCTCGCGGCCACGCCCAACCGCGTCTACACCCGCAACCAGCTGCTCGACGAGGTGTGGGGCTTTGACTACTTCGGCGACAGCCGCACCGTGGATGTGCACATCAAGCGCCTGCGCGAAAAGCTCGAGGGCGTGTCCGACAAGTGGGCGCTCAAGACCGTCTGGGGCGTGGGCTATAAGTTTGAAGCGGAAGAGACGTAAGTGAAAAGCATCTATTTCAAAAACTTCGCCGCGACCGCCGCCATGGTCATGTTCAGCTTCCTCATCCTCGGCGCGGCATTCGTGTTCCTCGGCCGCAGCTATGTCATCAGCGAATACCGCGACAACATGGTCTCCAACGCCGGGGAGGTCAGCCACGCCGCGCAGGCACTCGTGCGCGACGGCGAGCTCTCCAACTGGGACCTGCGTATGGTCATCAGCACCCTTGCACAATCTACCGGTAACCACATCTTCATCACGGACACCGACGGGACGATCGTGTCCTGCTCGTGCCGCAACATCGCCTGCGAGCACCTCGGCCGCACGATCGGCACCGCGTCGATGATCCAGCTGCGCAGCGACGGTAAGCTCAACCTCATCACGAACCTCGGCGGGTTTTACGCCTCGCCGCACTACGTCGTCGCGCAGCCGATCACCATCGGCACGGCCGCGCGCGTGGTCGGCTACGTGTTCGTGACGACCAACAGCGCCACGATCATCGACGGCTGGCGCACGTTCGTGTGGGTGTTTCTCGCCGCGTCCGCAGCCGTGATGATGATCGCGCTGCTGCTCTCGCTCGTGACGAGCAAGCGCATGGCTCAGCCGCTCGACGAGATGGCCGTCGCGGCCAAGAAGTTCGCCCACGGCGACTTCTCCGCCCGCGTCACGGACGACGGACGCACCGACGAGGTCGGCGCGCTCATCTCGGCGTTCAACACCATGGCAGACTCGCTCGAGACGAGCGAGCAGCGCCGCAACGCCTTCATTGCCAACGTCTCGCACGAGCTCAAGACCCCCATGACCACCATCGCCGGCTTTGCCGACGGCATTCTCGACGGCACGATCCCCAAGGATCAGGAGGACAAGTACCTCGCCACCATCGCCGACGAGACGCGCCGGCTCTCGCGCCTCGTGCGCAGCATGCTCGACATGTCGCGCCTTGAGAGCACGGGCGAGGATCTGACGCGCCGGCGCGAGTTTGACATCTCGGAGAAGATCGTCAGCACCATGCTCAGCTTTGAGGCGCGCGCCGACGACAAGCAGCTCGACGTCGATCTGCAGCTGCCTGAGGACTCCATGCAGGTGCTCGCCGACCCCGACGCCATCACGCGCGTGCTCTATAACCTGATGGACAACGCCGTCAAGTTCGCCGCGCCCGGCAGCACGCTGTGCGTCTCGCTCTGGAAGTCGGAGGGCAAAGCCTACGTCTCCGTGCGCGACCACGGCGAGACCATTCCGCCCGACGACCTGCCGTTCATCTTCGACCGCTTCCACAAGTCCGACCGCAGCCGCAGCCTCGACCGCGACGGCGTGGGCCTCGGACTGTACCTGGTCAAGAGCATCCTCGACGCGCACGGCGAGGACATCGCCGTCACGAGCCGCGACGGGGTGACGGAGTTCGTGTTCACGCTCACGCTTGCAAAGCCCGCGCCCAAGCCCACCGCCAAGCCCGAGAGCACCGGCCGCCGGGGCGGACGCAAGAATTCATGATTTGTTCGCGGAATTCATAAAATGTTTGTTTTCCATTCATAAGCAGCACAAAATCACGTGCTATCATCAAATCGTTCCTTGGGAGGGACACCACAATGTACGACAATGTCCGCAAACCGGAGTCCGACTGGTATGAGGCCGGCTACACCGCGCCCCGCACCGATGCCGCAGGCACCGGCTGCTACGACTCCTACTGGAGCCCGTCGCAGGCCGCCGCGCCGAAGAAGAAGTCCCATCAGGGACTGAAGATCACGATGATCATCCTCGGCGTGCTCGTACTCATCATCGCGTCCTGCTATGTGTTCGCCGGCCGCGGCCGGGAGGCAATCTCCAGCGACGGTGAGCCGGGCCAGCACGGCAGCGTGACGCTCCCCCGCGAGGACACGGACGATGACACCACCGTCACCGGCAAGAATGAGCTGCCGGCCGCGCCGACCGATCCGCGTGTGACCATGATGCTCCAGCCCGCCGGGGGCAGCGCGCTCTCGCTGCAGAGCGTGTATGCCAAGTGCCTGCCGTCCGTCGTCGGCATCCATGCCGACATCAGCCGCGGCGAATACAGCACCGGCACCGGCGTCGTGCTCACGAGCGATGGCTACATCGTCACGAACACGCACGTGCTCGACGGCGCCAAGGCCGTCACCGTGACGACCTCGGACGGTACCGAGTACAGCGGCAAGCTCGTCGGCGCGGACGCCGTGAGCGACATCGCCGTGCTCAAGATCGAGGCGCAGGGCCTCACGCCCGCCGAATTCGGCGACTCCAGCTCCCTGCAGGTCGGCGACGACGTCGTGTCCATCGGCAACCCGCTCGGCGAACAGCTGCGCTGGACGATGACCAACGGCATCATCTCCGCCATCAACCGCGACATGGTCTATAACGGGCACAGCATGACCCTCCTGCAGACCAATGCCGCCATCAACGAAGGCAACTCCGGCGGCCCGCTCATCAACATGTATGGGCAGGTGATCGGCATCACGAACATGAAAGCCCTGTCCACGGGTGTGGAGGGCATCGGCTTCGCGATCCCGACGGCGTCCATCCGCCCGATCGTCAATGCGCTGCTCGCTGACGGCCGCGTTTCCGGCCGCGTGAGCATCGGCATCACCGTGGGCGCGGTGTCCTCCGCCGCTTCCGAATACTACGATCTGCCCGAGGGGCTGTATATCAGCGCCGTCGCTGAGGGCTCGGACGCCGAAAAGCAGGGCATCCAGTCCGGCGACATGCTGCTGGCCGTCAACGGTCAGGCCGTGACCACCACCTATGATGTCAGCGCCGTCAAGGACGGGCTGAAGGTGGGCGACACCGTCACGCTGACCATCTACCGCGACGGCAAAACGTTCGACGTCGACGTCAAGCTCGTCGATACGAACGACATCTCTTAATTTGCTAGTTTCTCCCTCCTCATATTCTCCTCTCTATTGAACGAACCCCAGATGGGTAAAACCATCTGGGGTTTGTTCTATGTTTGGGTAAAAATGATGCTGCTGCGCTGCGTGACTGAGCCGCAGGGAAGCCCGAGGGGGCAAGGCCCGCCTCGGTTCGAATGCTGCGAGCTTGCGCAGCAAGCCGACGAACCCCAGGCGGCTTGCCGTCTGGGGTTTGTTCTATGTTTGGGTCAAAATGATGCTGCTGCGCTGTGAAATTGAGGCGCAGGGGAGCCCGAGGGGGCAAGGCCCGCCTCGGATGAAATTTTTGCATTGCCTCCCAAATCCGGACCTTCCGGTGTCTACGGTGATGCACTGCACCCCGTCACGCCAGCGCAGCCGTGAAGCAGTGCCACTCCTCGAGCGTGTCGTGCGCCGTGACGGTGAAGCCCGCACGCGTGAGCGCGGCTGTCACCTCGTCCTCGCGCCCGTCGATGATGCCCGAGCACACGAACGTGCCGCCCGGGGCGAGAAACGCCGGGGCCAGCGCGGCCAGCGGGATGATGACATCGGCCACGATGTTCGCCAGCACGATGTCGTACCCCGTGCCGAGCCGGCGGCGCAGGCCCGCGTCGGCGAGAATGTCGCCCGCGCAGACGGTGAACCTGTCCTCGTAAAAGCCGTTGAGCGCGGCGTTGGCCGCCGCGACCTCCGGGGCCTTGGGGTCAATGTCGCAGCCGGTGACGTGCGCGCAGCCGAGCAGCAGCGCGCCGATGCCGAGGATGCCGCTGCCGCAGCCGAGGTCGAGCACCGTCTTGCCTGCGCCGGCGCAGTGCTCGAGCGCGGCGAGGCACATGCGCGTCGTGGCGTGGCTGCCGGTGCCGAAGATGAGACCGGGGTCGAGCCGCAGCGGCAGGCGGCCGTCCGCCGGCGCGTCGAGCCACTCGGGCACGACGACGAGCCGTTCGCCGACTTCAATGGGCTGATAGTACTGCCGCCAGTTATTCTCCCAGTCGCTGTCGCGCACGGTTGCGGTCGTCAGCGCGCGGCCGATGCCGGCGCGGATGGTTTCCAGCTGCGCGCGGCCGTCGTCATCGTCGGCGAGGTAGAACTTGATGCGCGACACGCCGCGAAACTGCGCCTCGAGTGCGTCGTCCACGTAGTCCCAGTACTGGTGGTTCTGCTCCAAAAACTGCTGAAAATCCGTCTCGTCCTCCACGACCATGCCGCCCGCGCCCAGCTCGGCCAGCTGCGCGCAGACGTCGTCGATCTCGTCGCTGCGGGTGGGGACGGACACTTCGATCCATTGCATAAGCGGTGCTCCTTTGTGCATGATTTGGCCCCATTATAGCAAAGCCCCGCCGCTTGCGCAACGGGGGAGGGGGCAGACGTATCCCGTAACAAATACGCATAAATGAGAAAGCGCTTGCATTTTCATCCAAGAACAGGTATACTTTTTACGGAAGATTTTTCTGTATCACGGGAAATAGAAATAGAGAGGAAAATGAACCATGAACGAAATGAGATCCTGGTCTGGAAAGCAGTGGCTTGCGTTTCTTATCCAGTTTGTGATCGTGCTGCTGGTGGTGTTTGGAAAATGGCTCGGCTATTCGCTCAATTACCTGTTCGGCACGACCAGCGACAGCACAACGCTGCTCGGCGTTGGAAAGCTCCTGTCAAACCTCGGCAATATAATCGGTGATGAAGCGGATGGGCTGATCGCCCTTGCGGTGCTGATCTATGTGCTGCTTGCGGTCGGCGTGTGGATGTGCGTAAAAACCGTCCTTTCCATTTTCAGATCTGAGGAGATCAAGCCGCATGGCTTTCTATACGGCATCGGTCTCTTTGTCGTTATGCTGCTGCTTGTGCTGATCGCAAACGGCGTGGTCAACTCCGAGAGCGACGGCTATGTTCCGAGGCTCTTTACGCTCGAAGTGTGCGCATATTTCACACTGGTACTCGGTGTGCTGGGAGTGCTCGTCTGCAAGAAAATGCCGGATGTTGCAATGGACTCCGTCCTCAAGGTGTTTCATACCAATAAAACCGGAGCGCCGGTGCCGCCGAAAGCGCCGGGCAGATTCTGCCCGAACTGCGGCAGCGCCGTCCATAGCGAGGACAGCCAGTTCTGCTTCGCCTGCGGCGCAAAGCTGGAACAAGAGCGGTACTGCACGAATTGCGGCAGAAAGCTGGAAAAAGGCATGCGTTTTTGTCCGATCTGCGGAAGGGACTGCACGGCGCCCAAAGTCTGACGGGCAAGGCCGTATCCATTTTGATTTGTCAGAAAAACACGCCCCGCGCCATTCGGCGCGGGGCGTGCGCGCTTGTCAGCGCCAAGCGCGCACGCATGATCTCATCCGAGGCGGGCCTTGCCCCCTCGGGCTCCCCCGCTGCCCGATCGTGCCGCCCAAGAGCGGTTTCCGGCAGACATAGCAAAACACGCCCCGCGCCATTCGGCGCGGGGCGTGCCTATTTCACATTCTTTTGGCTTGTCCGCCCCGGGCGGGGGCGATGGGGGGCTTACTCCGTCTCGTCGGAGATGAGGCCGTAGCCGCCGTTTTTGCGCCGGTAAACGACCGACACGGCGCCGTCGGCCGCAACATCGCGAAAGACGAAGAACGTGTGCTCGAGCAGGTCCATCTGCAGGATCGCTTCCTCGACGCTCATGGGCTTGATGGGGAAGCGCTTGCGGCGCACGACCTCGAACGCGCCGGCCTCGACCGCGTCGTCCGCGGGGACGTACTCCGGCTGCACCTCGCGCTCGAGGGCGCCATCGCGCAGCTTTTTGGCCAGGCGGGTCTTGTTCTTGCGGATCTGGCGTACGATCGTCGCCACGGCGGAATCGACGGAGGCGTACATGTCGCTCGTCGTCTCGTGGGCGCGGAAGAACGTGCCGTTGTTCTTGATCGTGATCTCGGCCGTGAAGCGGCCGCGCTCCGTGCTGAAGGTGACGTTTGCCTCGCTTTCGGTGCGGAAGAGCCGGTCGATCTTGCTGACCTTTTTCTCCGCGTACGCACGCAGGGAATCGGACGGGGCCATTTTCTTTTCAATGAACGTGAACTTCATAAAACGCCACTCCTTTCAGGTTTTCCACTCCGGGTCGCCCCGGATCTGTTAACTACAGTGTAACCGGTCTTGCGGCAAAAAGAAAGGGACATTTTGTGAATGTTTCTCAATTACCGCATCGCCGGCAATTTTTTGTGCGGGGCAGGGGGACTCAGCCCTTCTTGGCCTCCGCCTTAGCGAGGAACTTGTCCGCCATGATGAGAAAGCGCTCGTGTGTGCCCTGGCCGATGGGGCCGGCGTCGTCTTCCGCCGTGACGCGGAACACGAGGCGGCGGCGGTCGACCTCCACAAGCTCGGCCTTCGCTGTGACGTGCATGCCGACGGGCGTCGCCGCGTCGTGCGACACGTCGAGCTTCGTGCCAACGCTGCTCTGGCCTTCCTCCAGACCGTCGGCAATGGCGTTGCAGGCGGCGTTTTCCATCAGGGCGATCATATACGGCGTGGCGAACACCGGCAGCGAGCCGGAGCCGACCGCAGCCGCGGTATTTTCAGGCGTCACGACGGCGGAAGCGGTGCCGACGGCGCCAACGGAAATGGACATGGTTATCGTCTCCTTTACTTTTGTGAGTACCCCCCGGCTGACAACTGGGGGTAAAAGTAGTTTAACATGATTTTTTCGGGAACGCAACCCAAATTGCAGACAAGCGCCCGCCCCGTGTTAACGTTGTGTCATTCCTTGCAGGACGGGGGGCGCGGTGCTATAATATAAAATTGTCCGATCGGGACGTTTCCGGCCGGACACGTCCCGCCGAAGCCATCGGCGGAGATCATTTGGCTTCCGCCATCGCCATTGGCGGAGCAGGGAGGAAAAACAATGAAAAACACCGAAAAAACCATGGACAAGATCGTCGCCCTGTGCAAGAACCGCGGCTTTGTGTACCCCGGTTCCGAGATTTACGGCGGCCTTGCCAACTCCTGGGACTACGGTCCGCTCGGCGTGGAGCTGAAAAACAACGTCAAGCGCGCCTGGTGGCAGAAGTTCGTGCAGGAAAACCCCTACAACGTCGGGCTCGACTCCGCCATCCTCATGAACCCGCAGGTCTGGGTGGCTTCCGGCCACGTGACGACGTTCAATGACCCGCTCATCGACTGCAAGTCCTGCAAGATGCGCCACCGCGCCGACAAGCTCATCGAGGGCTGGCTGGCCGAGAACCCCATGCCCGACGTGAATGTCGAGGCCATGACCAACGACGAGATGGTCGCCTTCATCCGCGCGCAGCAGATCCCCTGCCCGGGCTGCGGCAAGAGCGACTTTACCGATATCCGCAAGTTCAACCTCATGTTCAAGACCCACCAGGGCGTGACCGAGGACACGGCCGCCGAGGTGTATCTGCGCCCCGAGACCGCGCAGGGCATTTTCGTCAACTTCAAGAACATCCAGCGCACGACGCGCCGCAAGATCCCGTTCGGCGTCTGCCAGATCGGCAAGAGCTTCCGCAACGAGATCACGCCGGGCAACTTCATTTTCCGCATCCGCGAGTTCGAGCAGATGGAGCTGGAGTTCTTCTGCGAGCCGGACACCGATCTCGAGTGGTTCGACTACTGGCGCAGCTTCTGCCACGAGTGGCTCAAGGGCCTGAACATGCACGATGAGAACCTCCGCCTGCGCGACCATGAGAAGGAGGAGCTGAGCTTCTACTCCAAGGCCACGACCGACTTTGAGTATCTGTTCCCGTTCGGCTGGGGCGAGCTCTGGGGCGTCGCCGACCGCACGAACTACGACCTGACCCAGCACCAGAAGTTCTCCGGCCAGGACATGGACTATTTCGACCAGGAGAAAAACGAGCACTACATCCCCTACGTCATCGAGCCGTCGCTCGGCGCCGACCGCGTGACGCTGGCCTTCCTGTGCGAGGCGTATGACGAGGAGGTCGTGGACGAGGCCAAGAACGACACCCGCGTCGTCATGCACTTCCACCCGGCGCTCGCGCCGTTCAAGTGCGCGGTGCTGCCGCTGTCGAAAAAGCTCTCCGAGCCCGCGACCGAGCTCTACCACAAGCTGCAGAAGCGCTTCATGTGCGACTATGACGAGGCCGGCTCCATCGGCAAGCGCTACCGCCGCCAGGACGAGATCGGCACGCCGTACTGCGTGACGTTCGACTTTGACTCCGCCACCGACGGCTGCGTGACCGTGCGCGACCGCGACTCCATGCAGCAGGAGCGCATCCCCATGGAGCAGCTGGCCGATTACATCGCCGCGCGCATCCGGTTTTAAGCCATGCCGAAGATCGTCCCGCCGCCGGACCCGACCGCGAAGGAGGAGCCCGGCGCGCAGATCGCCCGCTGGCTCGGGCCCGTGGGCGGCGGCTTCGTGCTGCTGCTGTCGGTGCTGATGGTGGTGTTCTGCCTCACGCGGGGCGCAGACCCCGTGCCGGGCTACACGCCGCCGCACGACAGCGACTATTACGCCCAGCACCTCGACGAGCTCGCGCAGGAGCTCAATGCCAACGTCCTGCCCGTGCTCGACGGGACCGCGCACGCCGAGGTGCGTGACGGCACGGTCACCGTGACAGCGTCGGAAAAGGAATACGTGCCCGTGCGCGGTGCGGTGCTGAAGTTTTACGACGCGGCGCTCTTTACATTCGAGAAAGCAAATTAGTATAGAGAAAAGGAAGAATCAACATGAAACACGGATTTATCAAGGTTGCAGCGGCTGCTCCCGAGATCCGGGTAGCAGACCCGATGTTCAATGCGGATGCCGTCATCCGCGCCATGGACGAGCACGCACGCCTCGGCGTGAAGGTGCTCGTGTTCCCGGAGCTGACGCTCACGGGCGCCACCTGCGGCGATCTGTTCTACCAGAACACCCTGCTCGCGGGCGCGGCGGCCGCGCTCGAAAAGGTCGTCAAGGCCTCCGAGGGCAAGGACATGCTCGTGTTCGTCGGTCTGCCGGTCGCGCAGGGCGCGAAGGTGTATGACGCGGCGGCCGCCGTGTGCAACGGTGAGCTGCTCGGCGTCGTGCCGGCCAGCTGCCCGGGCGACAAGCACTTCGCCCTGCCCGGCGCGCTGCTCGACGATATTCAGATCGGCTCCCTCGGCCCGGTCGATTTCCACCCGCAGCAGCTGTTCCAGCACAGCGCGGTCAGCGAGCTGAACGTCGCCGCGCTCGTCGGCGCGGACGTGTCCGCCCCGGTGTCCCCGGCTGTGCGTCATGCGCTCGCCGGTGCGACCGTGCTCGTCGAGATGGCGGGCTTCCCGATGGCGACGGACTCCGCCTGCCGCGTGACCACCGCCGTGCGCGCCGAGAGCGCGAAACTGCACGCCGGCGTCGTGCTGGCGGCCCCCGGCTTCGGCGAGTCGAGCACCGACGCGACGTATTCCGGCCTGTGCCTCATCGCTGAGGACGGTAAGGTGCTCGAGAGCGCCGAGGACGGCTGCTCCGATATCGTGACCGAGCTCGACGTGCAGCTGCTCATCGCCGCGCGCCGCAAGGACGCGACCTTCACCGGCGACGCTGCGTCCTACGTCGTCACCGAGTGGGGCGAGGGCGTCGAGGAGACCGTGCTCACCCGCCCGTTCGGCAAGTACCCCTACCGCCCGGACGACCCGGCCGATTATCACGCCGCGGCCAAGCGCCTGCTGCACATGCAGGCCGCCAGCCTCGTGCGCCGCATGCAGTACGCCAATCTCAAGCACCCGGTCGTCGGCATCTCCGGCGGCGTGGACTCCACGCTCGCCGTCATCATCTGCGCCGAGGCCGTGAAGATGATGGGCCTGCCGGCCGACTATGTCACCGCCGTGACCATGCCGTGCTTCGGCACGACCGACCGCACGAAGTCCAACGCCATCATCGTGTCCGAGCAGCTCGGCGCGACCGTGCGCGTCATCGACATCGGCGAGAGCGTCATGCAGCACTTTAAAGACATCGGCCACGACCCTGAAAACCGCAACGTCGTGTATGAGAATTCGCAGGCGCGCGAGCGCACCCAGATCCTCATGGACGTGGCCAACGGCTTTGCCGACGGCGGCATCCATGTCGGCACCGAGGACATGAGCGAGTTTGCCGACGGCTGGTGCACCTACAACGGCGACCACATCTCCATGTACGATGTCAACGCCGGCTCCACCAAGACCATGGTGCAGATGGTCGTGCGCTATGTTGCCGAGACGACGGAGGACAAGGTGCTCGCCAAGGCCCTGCTCGACGTGCTCGACACGCCGGTCAGCCCCGAGCTGCTGCCCCCGACGCGCAACGGTGAGATCGCCCAGAAGAGCGAGGACTCCGTCGGCCCGTATAACCTCCAGGACTTCTTCCTGTATTACCTGGTCGATCACGGCTTCGCGCCCGAGAAGGTGCTGCGCCTGGCCGACATCGCCTACGGCGACGAGTTTGACCACGCGACGCTCAAAAAGTGGCTGCGCAGCTACTGCCGCCGCCTCTTCAGCCAGCAGTTCAAGCGCTCCTGCCTGCAGGACGGCCCGACGCTCAACGGCTTCAGCTTCTCGCCGCGCACCGGCTTCAGCATGCCGTCCGACGGGTCGGATGCCCTGTATCTGGCGACCGTGGACGCGCTGAAGTAATTGCATCATCAAAAATTGTCATGGGCGGACGTGCAAAGTTTGCGCGTCCGCTCTTGATTTTTTGCGCCGGATTGGGTAAGATACTCCTGCGCTATATCCCGCCCGGAGCGGGAACAGCAGCTTTAGGAGGTATCAAAAATGAACAACAGCAATGGTAAGACCCGGCGTCTGGCTGGGCTTGCACTCTTCACCGCCATCGTCGTCGTGCTGCAGCTGCTCGGCAGCTTCATCAAGGTCGGCCCGTTCGCCGTGTCGCTCGTGCTGATCCCGATCGTGGTCGGCGCAGCCGTTTACGGCGTGAGCGCCGGCGCGTGGCTCGGCTTCGTGTTTGGCGTCGTCGTCACGATCGCCGTCGTCACCGGCGCCGATCAGGGCGGTTACATCATGTTTTCCGCGCGCCCGGTCATGACCGTGCTCGTCTGCCTCATCAAGGGCACGGCGGCCGGCCTCGTTGCCGGTGCGCTCTATCGCGCCATCGGCAAAAAGCACGCGCTCGCGGGCGTCATCGTCGCGGCCGCGGCCGCCCCGGTCGTCAACACCGGGCTGTTCGTGCTTGCCATGGTGCTGTTTTTCCAACCGCAGCTGCAGGCGTGGGCCGGCGGCACGGCTGTCGCGACCTATATCGTTACGGGTCTCGTGGGCGTGAACTTCCTGCTCGAGCTGGGCGTGAACCTCGTCCTGAGCCCGACCATCACCCGGCTGATCGCGGCCGGCAAGAAAGGCCCGGTGGACTGATATGCTGCTGGCTCTGGACGTTGGCAATACGAATATTGTGATCGGTTTTCTCGATGAGTCCGGCATCCGCAACATTGCCCGTCTGGAGACCGACCGCGACAAGACCGCGCACGAGTACGCCATCTCGCTGCGGCAGGTGATCGAGTTTTCCGGCATCGCGCCGGAGAACATCGACGGCGCCATTTTGTCGTCCGTCGTGCCGCCAATCAACGGCGCGCTCATCGCCGCCGTGCGCATGATCACGGGCATCCGCCCGCTCGTCGTCGGCCCCGGCATGAAAACGGGGCTGAACATCGCGCTCGACAATCCCGCCGCCATGGGCAGCGACCTCGTCGTCGGCGCGGCCGCCGCGCTGGCCATCCACGCTCCGCCGCTGATCATCATCGACATGGGCACGGCCACCACCATGACCGTCATCGACCGCGAGGCGCGCGTGCTCGGCGGGGCCATCATCCCCGGCGTGGGCATTTCGCTCGAGGCGCTCGCCAACGGCACGTCGCAGCTGCCGCACATCTCGCTCGACGCGCCGAAAAAGTGCATCAGCTCCGACACGGTCGAGGCCATGCGCTCCGGCAGCGTCTACGGCACGGCCGCCATGCTCGACGGCATGATCGAGCGCATGGAGGCCGAGCTCGGCGAGCCCGCCGCCGTCATTGCGACCGGCGGCCTCGGCGGCTGCATCATCCCGTATTGCCGGCGCGAGATCACGTACGACAAGAACCTGCTGCTCAACGGCCTGTGGGCCCTGTATCAGAAGAATAAGCGCAAGCGTTAAGTGCGCGCACCGACGCAGCGGCGTCACGGAGACAGCTCCGTGACGCCGCTGTTTTTTTGACGCATGATCCCGGTCACGCGAGCGCGCAAAAAAGCCAGCCACGGCAGAGCCGTGACTGGCTTTTTTATGTTTTCTGCTCAGCGTTTTTTCTTATTGCCGAAGATGCCGCTGCGGCCTTCACTGACCGATTCGTTCATCGCCTCGGCATAGGCGCGCAGGCGCTCCTTCTGCTCGGATGTCATGTTTTTCGGCACCGTGACCGTGATCGTGACGAACTGGTCGCCGCGGCCGCCGCCCTTGCTCTGCAGGTACGGGATGCCCTTGCCGCGCAGACGGAACACGCTGCCCGGCTGCGTCCCCTCGGGGATGGTGAGCTTGACGCGGCCGTCGATGGTCGGCACCTCGATCTCGGCGCCGAGCGCCGCCTGGGCGAACGACACCGGCATCTCCATGAGCACGGAGTTGCCGTCGCGCTCGAAGAGCGGGTGCGGCTTGACAAAGACCGTGATGAGCAGATCGCCCGCCGGCCCGCCGTCCAGCCCGGCGTTGCCCTTGCCGCGCAGATTCAGCGTCTGGCCGTCGTCGATGCCGGCCGGGATCTTGACCTTGATGGTCTGATTCTTGCGCACGGCGCCGCGGCCGCCGCAGCGCGGACACGGCTGGTGGATGATCTTGCCGCGGCCGCCGCACTTCTTGCACACGCCGCTGGTCTGCACCATGCCGAACGGGGTGCGCTGCGTGGTGCGCACGCTGCCGGTGCCCTTGCAGTCCGGGCAGACCTCCGGCGTGGTGCCGGGGGCGCAGCCGGTGCCCTTGCAGTCCGGGCACTGCTCGACACGGCCGACGTTGATCTCCTTCTCGCAGCCGAACGCCGCCTCTTCAAAGGTGATGTTCAGGCGCACGCGCAGGTTTTCGCCCCGGCGCGGGCCGCTGCGCTGGGTCTGTCCGCCGCCGAAGCCGCCGCCGAAGATGTCGCCGAAGATGTCCCCGAAGCCGCCGCCGAAAATGTCCCCAAAGCCGCCGAAGCCGCCGAAACCGGCGCCGCCGGGGCCGCCGGCGGACGGGTCGAACGCCGCATGGCCGAACTGGTCATACTTCGCGCGCTTGTCGGGATCGGACAGCACCTCGTAAGCCTCGTTGATCTCCTTGAAGCGCTCCTCGCATTCCTTATCGCCCGGATGCAGGTCCGGGTGGTTGGCCTTGGCCTGCTTGCGGTAGGCTTTTTTGATCTCGTCCTCGGATGCGTCCTTCTGGACGCCGAGCACTTCATAATAATCTCGTTTTTCAGCCATACATGAACCTCAACTGTCTATGGATTCCCCCGCGCGGGGGTCAGAAAGCTCCAAATGCGGGCGCGCTTGTTCGGCGCGCCCGCGTTGCTTTGCCCGTGTCGGGGGCGGGGTGTTTACTTCTTGTCGTCGTCGACGACGGTGTAGTCCGCGTCGTAGTACTGCTGGCCGTTGTCGCCGCCATTGCCGCAGTCGCCGCCCTGGCAGTTCGGGTCACAGCCCGGGTTCGCGCCCGGCTGGCCGCCCTGCGGGTTGGCCTGCTGATACATCTTCTCGCTGAGCTTGTAGAACACCTGCGTCAGCGCCTCGGTCGCGGCCTTGATGGCTGCGGTGTCGCTGCCCTTGAGGGTCTCCTTGAGCTCGTTGAGCTTGCTCTCGACCTCGGCCTTCTCGGCCGCGTCGACCTTGTCGCCCAGCTCCTCGAGCGTGCGCTCGGTCTGGTAGACCATCTGGTCGCCCTGGTTGCGGGTGTCGATCTCTTCCTTGCGCTTGGCGTCCTCAGCGGCGTACTGCTCCGCCTCGCGGACGGCCTTGTCCACGTCTTCCTTGGACATGTTGGTCGAGGAGGTGATGGTGATGTGCTGCTCCTTGCCGGTGCCGAGGTCCTTGGCGGAGACGTTCACGATGCCGTTGGCGTCGATGTCGAACGTGACCTCGATCTGCGGCACGCCGCGGCGGGCCGGGGCGATGCCGTCGAGCTGGAAGCGGCCGAGGCTCTTGTTGTAAGCAGCCATCTCACGCTCGCCCTGCAGGACGTTGACCTCAACAGAGGTCTGGTTATCGGCCGCGGTGGAGAACACCTGGCTCTTCTTGGTCGGGATGGTGGTGTTGCGCTCAATGAGCTTGGTGAACACGCCGCCGAGGGTCTCGATGCCGAGGGACAGCGGGGTCACGTCGAGCAGGACCACGCCCGCGACGTCGCCGCCGAGCACGCCGCCCTGGATGGCAGCACCGTCGGCCACGCACTCATCGGGGTTGATGCCCTTGAAGCCTTCCTTGCCGGTGAGCTTCTTGACCATTTCCTGCACGGCCGGGACACGGCTGGAGCCGCCGACGAGCAGGACCTTCGTCAGGTCGGATGCGGTGATGCCGGCGTCGCTCATGGCCTGGCGCACCGGGCCTGCGGTCTTCTCGACGAGGTGAGCGGTCAGCTCATTGAACTTTGCGCGCGTGAGCGTCACGTCCAGGTGCTTCGGGCCGGTCGCGTCCGCCGTGATGTACGGCAGATTGATGTTCGTGCTCGTCACGCCGGACAGCTCGATCTTCGCCTTCTCGGCCGCTTCCTTCAGGCGCTGCATGGCCACGCGGTCGCCCGAGAGGTCGATACCGTCGCTCTTCTTGAACTCCTCGACGAGGTAGTTGGTGATGCACTGGTCGAAGTCATCGCCGCCGAGGCGGTTGTTGCCGGCCGTGGCCAGCACTTCGATGACGCCGTCGCCGATCTCCAGCACGGAGACGTCGAACGTGCCGCCGCCGAGGTCGTAGACCATGATCTTCTGGTCGGTCTCCTTATCGAGGCCGTAGGCCAGCGCGGCCGCCGTCGGCTCGTTGATGATACGCTTGACGTCGAGGCCGGCGATCTTGCCGGCGTCCTTCGTCGCCTGGCGCTGCGCGTCGGTGAAGTAGGCCGGCACGGTGATGACGGCTTCGGTCACGGGCTCGCCGAGATAGGCTTCCGCATCGGCTTTCAGCTTCTGCAGGATCATGGCGCTGATCTCCTGCGGGGTGTACTTCTTGCCGTCGATCTCGACTTTATAATCCGAGCCCATCTCGCGCTTGATCGAGCTGATCGTGCGGTCCGGGTTCGTGACGGCCTGACGCTTTGCCACCTGACCGACCATACGCTCGCCGGTCTTGGAGAACGCGACGACGGACGGGGTGGTGCGATGACCTTCCGCGTTGGGGATGACGGTCGCTTCGCCGCCCTCCATGACGGAGACGCAGCTGTTCGTGGTGCCAAGGTCGATACCGATAATTTTACTCATAATGATTTCCTCCTGTATTGAAAGCAGATTGTGTATACAAATTTATATTGGAATCAGTTTGCGACTTTCACAACGGAATACCGCAGCACGCGGTCGCCGATGCAAAAGCCCTTTTCAAACTCTTCCACGACAACGCCCTCGCCGTAGGCATCATCCTCGATGTGCATGACGGCGTTGTGGCGGTTGGCGTCAAATGGTTGTCCGACGGCTTCGATCGCCGTCACGCCGAGCTGATTGAGCGCGGAGTTGTACTGGTTCATGATGCCCTCAAGGCCCTTGCGGGCGGGGTCATCGGCCGGTGTCTGCGTCAGGGCGCGGGACAAACTGTCGTACACCGGCAGGAACTTTTTGAGCGTGTCGCAGCGGACGTCCGCGTAGATCGCTTCGCGCTCGCGGGTGCTGCGGCGGCGGTAGTTGTCATATTCGGCGAGCAGGCGGAGGTACTTGTCTTTCTCCGCCGCGAGATCGGCCTCGATCTCTTTTTTCGTCTCTTTCTTTTCTTTGGATTCCTTTTCTTTTTTGGTTTCCTTCTTGTCGGCCTTCTTGCCGTCCTGCTTGGCCGGAGCTTCTTCGGTCTCGGCGGCCGGGGCGGCCGTGTCGGTCTTCACGTCTTCAGCGGTCGGATCCGTTTCCGGCGCCGTCTGCTTCGGGTCGTTCGTTTTCGTGCTCATCTGTATCGTCTCCCTTAATGATCAGCTTGTTGTCCAGCCCGGGGGGCGGAAGCGTGCCGCCGCCGAGCAGCTTGGAAAGGCCGGCCGCAATGAAGCTGAGCTTCGCGGCGACCTTGGAATAGTCCATGCGCGTCGGGCCGACCACACCGATCAGGCCCCGCATATTTTCGCCCGCGTCATACGTCGCGAGCACGACGCTGCTGTCGCGCAGCTCCTCGGCCACATTCTCCGGGCCGATGAGCACGCGCACCTCGTTGTCGCCGCCGAGCTGCTCCATCGGGATGTCGAGCAGGTTGCTGCCGTCGGACAGGTAGCTCATGAGGCGGTGCGCCTTGTCGGGGTCGCGGAACTCCGGCTGGTGCAGCAGCTGCGACTCGCCGACGAGATACGTCTGCGCGGCGCCGGCGCCCGTGAGCACCTCAATGGCGAAGGCCGCGATCACGGCCGTGATGCCGAGGTTATCCTGCGCGGCGCGCTCCGCCGAGCGGATCCGCACCGGGGTGATGTCGCTCTCGTGGATGCCCGTGAAGTGGGCGTTGAAGACGGTGGCGAGCTTCTGGATCATGCGCTCGTCGGCCGAGACCGGCAGGTGCACGAGCTTGTTTTTCACCGTGTCGTCGCTCAGCAGCAGCACGATGATGAAGCTGTTCGCGTCGAGATAGATGAGGTCGAAGCGGCGGATGGTCACGCCGGCGCTCGTCGTGAGCGTCACGGCGGGGTAGTTCGTCAGCTGCGAGGCGAGGCGGCTCGCGTCCGTCATGAGTTCGCCGCGCTGGTGGCGGCCCGTCAGACTCTGCGTGATGGCCTGCGTCTCTTCCGCGGTGAGATCCTTGTGCTCCATGAGCTCGTTGACGTACATCCGGTAGCCGAGCGGCGTGGGCACGCGGCCCGCCGACGTGTGCGGCTGCTCGAGATAGCCCATGGCGACCAGCTCCGCAAGCTCGTTGCGGATCGTGGCCGAGGAACAGCCGAGATCCGCGCTCGCGGCGATGGCCTTTGAGCCGACCGGCTCCGCCGTGCGGATGTATTCCTCGATGACCGCGGCAAGTATTTTCTTTTTGCGGCTGCTGATGTCCATGATCTCCTCCACTGGCACTCGGAGCCGCCGACTGTTGGCACTCCCGACCTTCGAGTGCTAATTTACACCCGTGCGGTCGGAAAGTCAAGGCCTTTTCCTATATTATTGATAGATTGTTCATAATTATTTTTCCGGCCGTTTCGGGGCGGGGGAGCGGGCGGTTTTTCGGGGGAAAACCGCGCGCGGACGGCGGCAAAAATCTCTGATTTTTGCCGGAGGGCAGATACCGACCGCGGTGCAGGACGCAGCATAGCAATCCCTCAGTCAGTCTGACGGCTGCCAGCTCCCTTTACACAAGAGAGCCGTGTTGTCTTTCTTTTTCGGGTGCTGCACTTCAGATGATCATCTGTCCACCTTCCCCTCCAGGGGAAGGCTTGGCAGTGCAGCAAAATCCGGGCGCGGCAGAAACTGCCGCGCCCGGATGCGCTGTCATATCCGGATTCAGTTGAGAAAATCGCGCAGCTTCTTGCTGCGGCTGGGGTGGCGGAGCTTGCGCAGAGCCTTCGCCTCGATCTGGCGGATGCGCTCACGCGTGACGTTGAACTCCTTGCCGACCTCCTCGAGCGTGCGGGTGCGGCCGTCGACGATGCCGAAGCGCAGCTCGAGCACCTTCTTCTCGCGCGGGGTGAGCGTGTCGAGCACCTCCATGAGCTGCTCCTTGAGCAGCGAGAAGCTCGCCGCCTCGCTCGGCTCGGACGCGTCCTCGTCGGGGATGAAGTCGCCGAGGTGGGAGTCTTCCTCCTCGCCGATCGGCGTTTCGAGCGAGACCGGCTCCTGCGCGATCTTGAGAATGTCGCGCACCTTGTCGACCGGCATGTTCATCTCCGCCGCGATCTCCTCGGCGCTCGGGTCGTGGCCGAGCTCCTGCAGGAGCTGACGGGAGACGCGGATGACCTTGTTGATCGTCTCGACCATGTGCACGGGGATGCGGATCGTGCGCGCCTGGTCGGCGATGGCGCGGGTGATGGCCTGACGGATCCACCACGTGGCGTAGGTGGAGAACTTGTAGCCCTTCGTGTAGTCGAACTTCTCGACGGCCTTGATCAGGCCAAGGTTGCCCTCCTGGATGAGGTCGAGAAACAGCATGCCGCGGCCGACGTAGCGCTTGGCGATCGACACGACCAGACGCAGGTTCGCCTCGGCCATGCGGCGCTTGGCCTCCTCGTCGCCCTCGGCCATGCGCTTGGCCAGATCCTGCTCCTCCTCGGGCGTGAGCAGCGGCACCTTGCCGATCTCCTTGAGGTACATGCGCACCGGGTCATCGGTCGAGAACGTGTCGGCCATGGCTTCGGTCTCGTTCATCTCTTCCTCGGTGACTTCCTCGATCTCCTGGAGCTCCTCGAGCTCGGGCAGCGCGTCCTCGTCCACCGGGGGCAGGGCATCGTCACCGAGCACGTCGATGTTCAGGCTCTCGAGCCGGTCATAGAACTTTTCCGTCTCCTCGCTCGAGAGGTTCATGTCCTCGAGCACCATGAGGTCCTTGCTCGAGAGCTTGCCCGCCTTCTTGCCCTTTTCCACCAGATCATTGAGCTTTTCCTCCGTGGTCTTTTCCGACTCCGGCTTTTCGGCTGCGGACACATCCTCCGCAGAGGCGGCCGCGGGCTTGTCCGCGGTCTGCGCCGGCGCGGTGCCGTCGGCCTTGGCTTCCGCCTGCTTGGCGTCGTCCGCCGCGAGCAGCGCGTCGGCCATGGCGTCCAGTTCTTCGGCCGAGAGGTTGTTAAGTTCTTTCTGTTCCATCTTTACCACCATACCCTTTATGTTCTTTGAGTTGCTTTGCAAAGGCCAGCAGGTCCGCCTCCGACGACGCTGCGCCGGCGGTGGCCTGGGTCTGCAGGATGCTTATGTAGTCGTCGAGCGCGCGCGCGCCGTTTGCCAGCTCCGCCGGCTGCTGGATGATGCCGGTCAGCAGGGCCAGCTCGTCCGGGCTCAGCTCGCCCGAGAGCGCCGCGATCTGCACCGTGCCCGTGCCGCCGTGGGCGAGCAGGACGGTGTAAATGTGCCGCAGCTCCGGCGAGGAAAACTGCGCCGCGTCCGGCACATTCGTCCGGCCCCGGAACAGGCCGGGGTCGAGATACAACAATTTAATGATGCCCTGTTCGGCGGCCGCCGAGCGGGGGTTGTCAAAGCGGATGCTCCGCCCGGGCGGCTGCATCGCCGTCGCGGGGCGCAGCAGGTCGCGCTCCTGCTCCTTGCGCGCGCGGCTGAGCCGCCGCTTGCGCTGGCGCTGCACCTCGTCGGTCACGACCGCGGCGGGCATGCCCGCCGTCTCCGCGACGCGCATGGCGTACACCTCGCGCTCGACGCTGCCGGGCAGCTCGGCCACCACGCCCGCCGCCTCCTTGACGAAGGCCACGCGCTGCTCGTCGACCTTGAGGTCGTACTTGCGCTGCACGGCGCCGAGCCGGTAGTCGATGTGGTTTTCCGACTGCGCGAGCAGGTTGCGGAACGCGTCCGCGCCGAAGGTCTTGATATATTCGTCGGGGTCCTTTGCGCCCTGCATCTGCAGGACACGCACGCGCACCTCGAGCTTTTCGAGGATGCCGATCGCGCGCTGCGACGCCTTCTGCCCCGCGCCGTCGTTGTCATAGGCGATGACGATCTCGCTCGTGTAGCGCGACAGGAGCCGCGCCTGCTCCGGCGTGAGCGACGTGCCGAGCGAGGCGACCGCGCTGTCAAACCCCGCCTGGTGCAGGCTCGCCACGTCGATGTTGCCCTCTGCCAGTATGATATACCCGCATTTCGACTTTTTAGCCAAATTGAGCGCGAACAAATTGTGGCTCTTGCTGAAAACGATGGTTTCCGGGCTGTTCATGTACTTGGGCTCCCCGTCGCCGAGGATGCGCCCGGAGAAGCCGATGACGTTGCCGCGCACGTCGATGACCGGGAACATGAGCCGGTTGCGGAACGTGTCGTATACACCGCTCGTTTTCCCGTGGCGCACGAGCCCGCCGTCAAACAGCTCCTGCTCGGAGTAGCCGAGCGCCTTCATCGCGCGCACGAGACTGTCCCACGTGTCGGGCGCAAAGCCGAGACCGAAGCGCGTCACGGTCTGCGCCGTGAGCTGCCGGCGGGCGAGATAGTCCCGCGCCGGCTGGCCGGCCGGGGTCTTGAGCTGCGCGTGGAAAAAGCGCGCCGCGTCCCGGTTGAGCGCGAGCAGGCGCTGGCGCTTTTTCGCGCCGGGGTCGTCCGACTGCTCGGGCAGCTGCATGCCCGCGCGGTTGGCCAGAAAGGCCACCGCCTCGGGGAACGAGAGATTCTCGATCTCCATGATGAAGCTGATGACGCTGCCGCCCTTGCCGCAGCCGAAGCAGTGGTAGATCTGCTTGTCCGGCGAGACGGAAAACGACGGCGTCTTTTCGCTGTGAAACGGGCAGAGCCCGAAGAGGTTCGACCCGCTCTTTTTCGTCAGGCGCACGTAGCTGCTCACGACGTCGACGATGTCGTTGCGCTCGGCGAGCTCCTGCAAAAAGGATTCCGGAAAGGCCACGCGCGTCACCTTCTTTCTGTGGTTTCCGTTGGATGTACTTCCTTATTTGATCGTCCACGCAGCGGGGATGAAGAGTTCGCTGTACACCTCCAGCGCGTAGCTGTCGGTCATGCCGGAGACATAGTCGCACACTGCGCGCTGCGGCCCCTCGTCGTCCGCGATGGACTGGTAGACCGCAGGGAGCTCGGCAATGCGGTTGACATAATATTCCCAGATGCTCCCGAGGATATTCTGCACCTTGCGCTCCTCGCCCTTGGCGATGGGATTGTAGTACACGCCCTCGTACATGAAGGTCGTGAACACGTCCACGGCCTCGCGCATATCGGGCGACATGCGCAGCTCCCCGTCGCCGCTGTGGGCGATGATGTCCGTGAGGATGGAGTTGATGCGCACGCTGTTGCGCTCGCCCACGCGCTCGCGCACGATGGCGGGCACGTCCTCCGGCTGCACGATGCCGCCGCGCATGGCGTCGTCGAGGTCGTGGTTGATGTAGGCCACGCGGTCGGCCAGGCGCACCACGTCGGCCTCGAGCGTGCCGCGCGGCTGCCCGGTCGTGTGGTTGAGGATGCCGATGCGCGTCTCGTTGCAGAGGTTCAGGCCGCGGCCGTCGCGCTCGATGCGGTCGACGACGCGCAGGCTCTGCTCATAGTGCCGGAAGCCGACGCCGGTGTAGATCGCGTTGAGCGCGCGCTCCCCCGCGTGGCCGAACGGCGTGTGGCCGAGGTCGTGCCCGAGGCTGATGGCCTCGGTGAGGTCCTCGTTGAGTTCGAGCGCGCGGGCGATCGTGCGCGCGAGGCGCGCGACCTCGAGCGTGTGCGTCAGGCGCGTGCGGTAATGGTCGCCCTCCGGGCGCAGGAACACCTGCGTCTTGTGCTTCAGGCGGCGGAACGATTTTGAGTGCGTGATGCGGTCCACGTCGCGCTGGAAGCATGTGCGCATCTCGCACGGCGGCTCGGGCGTCGGGCGGCCGGTGGACTGCGTGCTCAGCAGGCCGTGCGGGCCGATGAACAGCGCCTCGGCGGCCTCGCGTTTTTCTCTCGGGCAGGGCACAGGGATCCCTCCGTTTCCACATAAAATCGATGTTTGCGGCCGGAGCGGCTTGCGCCATTTCCGGCTGCAATACTCTTATACGACATTGCTGTGCATTTCCCTCTTTTTTTTTGAAAAAATGCGTTGAAAAAATTTCGGAGCGGGTGCCAATTTTTTGACGGGAGTTTTGCCGGTATGGTTGGGGTCGGTTTGCGCGGATTTTGGCGGTGGATATGTATTCGACGTGCGGAATGTTTATGCGCTTTTCAAGAAAAGGAATGGGGGGCACGCACCGTAAGGCAAGGTCTGACTCGGATGCAGGGATACATCGCCAGAGGGCGATGCAAATCTCTTGAAACCATCTATCATTCGCGCTGCAAGGGGAAGGCATTGCCAAAGGCAATGCAAAAATTTTATCCGAGGTGGGTCTTTCCCCCTCGGGCTCCCCCGCGGCGCAAATCTCTTGAAACCATCTGTCATTTGCGCTGCAAGGGGAAGGCATTGCCAAAGGGCGATGCAAAAAAAAGGCGCGCAGCGGCACAAAAGCCCTCCCAGCTGGGAGGGCTTTGCGATGCCTTATGTTCTTCACCGTGCGGCGCGCATATGTACTGCCGCACCTGCCGCTCACAGGCCGGAACCGGCGAGGGGGACGGCGCGCTCCGTCTCGCCGACGGGGCGCACGGCGCAGCGGCCGGCGGTCAGGTCGCGCACCTGCGCGGCAAAGGCCTCGCCGGCCTCCTCTGGCAGCAGGGCGCAGACCGTCACGGCGGCGGCATACTGCGTCTCCTGCACGACGCCGCCGAGTGCGGCGACGGCCGCGCGCACCGGCTCATAGAGCGCGTAGGGCGTGCTGACCTCGCAGGCGAGCCAACGGCGCACCTCCGAGATGCCGGCGTCGGAAAGCGCGTCAGCCGCAGCGGCGGTGTACGCCCGCAGCAGGCCGCCCGTGCCGAGCAGCACGCCGCCGAAATAGCGCGTGACGACGCAGACGGCATTCGTCACGCCCGCGCGGCGGAACACCTCCAGCATCGGGATGCCGGCCGTGCCCTGCGGCTCGCCGTCGTCGGAGTAGCGCTCGGTGCCGTCGCGCAGCAGGTAGCACCAGCAGTTGTGCCGCGCGTCGTGATACTGCTTCTTGCACGCGGCGATGACCGCGCGCGCCTCGTCCTCGGAGCCGACCGGCTGCACGAGGCCCAGAAAGCGCGAGCGCTTGTCGACATATTCCGACGCGCCGGATTCGGTCGGAATGCGGTAGCTGTCCATATTACCCCTCCTCGTCCGGAATGACGAACGGCTCGAGCCGCGGCCACTGCTCCGGGTGGATGATGACCTCGAGCGCGATGCCGTCGTCGCGGTAGTCGGTGCGCAGCACGGCACAGTCGCGGTGCAGCGTCTCGAGCAGCGCGCCCTGCGCATACGGCAGCAGCAGCGTCACATGGTGGTCGGCCCGGCCGAGGATGGCGCGCACGCGCGCGGTCAGCTCCGCCGCGCCCTCGCCGCTGCGGGCCGAGATGCAGACAATGTTCTCCCCGTGCGGCAGGATGCCGAGGTAGGCATCGCACTTATTGAACACGCGGATGCACGGCGTGTGCGCCGCGCCGAGCTGGTCGATGAGCCGGTCGACGACGGCGGCCTGCGCCTCCCACTCGGGGTTCGAGAGGTCGATCACGTGCAGGAGCACGTCGGCATACGTCAGCTCCTCGAGCGTGGCCTTGAACGCCTCGACCAGGTGCGTCGGCAGCTTGCGGATGAAGCCGACCGTGTCCGAGAGCAGCACCTCCTGCGCGGCGTCGATGCGCCAGCGGCGGGTCGTGGTGTCGAGCGTGTCGAACAGGCGGTCGTTGGCCGGGATGTCCGACCCCGTCAGGCAGTTGAGCAGCGTGGATTTGCCGGCGTTCGTGTAGCCGACGAGGGCCACGACCGGCAGGGCGTTTTTCTCGCGGCGGCGGCGCTGCGTGCGGCGGATCTTGCGCACGTCCTCGAGCTCGGCCTGCAGCTTCTGGATCTTGCGGCGGATGTGGCGGCGGTCGGTCTCGAGCTGCGTTTCGCCCGGGCCGCGCGTGCCGATCGGTGACGAGCGGCCCGAGGCCGTCTGCCGCACGAGGTGCGTCCACATGCCCGTCAGGCGCGGCAGCAGGTACTGGTACTGCGCCAGCTCCACCTGCAGCTGGCCCTCGCGCGTCTGCGCGCGCTGGGCAAAGATGTCGAGGATCAGGCCCGAGCGGTCGAGCACGCGCACGCCGAGCTCCTCCTCCAGCACGCGCATCTGCGACGGGGAGAGCTCGTTGTCAAACACCGCGAGGTCGCAGTCGTTGGCGAGAATGCGCTCTTTGAGCTCCGCCACCTTGCCCTCGCCGAGGAAGGTGCGCGGGTCGGGCGTGGGCTTGTTCTGCAGCAGCGTCACGACGGGCTGGCCGCCGGCCGTCTCCACGAGCGCGGCGAGCTCGGCAAGGGAAATGTCCGTCGAGCGCTCGCGTTCGTCCATGCTCGCTGCGGCGAGGCCGGCCAGCGCGGCGCGTTCGATCTTCTGTTCGGTAGATTGCATAGGGGTCATCCTTTGAAATGAATATTTATCGGGTTCGTGACTGGATATGCCCGGAATGGCGGGAATCTCCTGTCACGCGTGATGTAGCAGCTGCGTCACAGGGCACCGTACCCAACCGTACCGTACAGTACCATACTCTACTGCGCAGTAGGAACGCACTGCATAAGCATATCTTACCCTGTCTCTCTCAAAGAAAGCCAAGGGGAAAGAAAGCCACTGTGGAAAACCGGCGAAATTGTGGAAAACTCTGTGGAAAGATTGTGGAAAACCGGATCCGCGGCGGATGGGGCCGGTGCGGTCTGGTGCAGGCTTGCGGCCGGGCGCGTGGAGTGAGCGCCGGTGATCGGCGGACACGGTGTGGCCTGGTGCGCGTTTGCGGCCGGGTGCGTGATGGCGGTCGTGCGGTGCGGGAGATGCGTGCAGCGCAGGGCGCGCTGGCTGGCTTTCTTGCTGAGAGAAAAATTTCTTGACAAGTTATGCAAAAGCATACTAGACTGGAAGTGGGGCAAAGGCCCGGGGCCGTTCACGACGGGGACAGCGGTTCGGCGCTCTCGGCGGTATCCGGCACTGCCGGCGCGGCGAAGCGCTGCACGCCCCAGATGCCGACGAGGATGGCGGCCGAGGCAGCGGCGCTGACCCAGCCGAACGGCTCACGCAGGAGGAGCACCCCGGCGAGCACGGACACAACGGTCGAGAAGTTGATGAGCGCCGCGGTGCGCGCGACGGGCAGCACCTCCAGCGCCCGGTTGAGCGCGAGGTACGACAGCACCGAGGCCACCACGCTCAAAAACACGATGGCGAGCGCAAACGGCGCGTGCGTCATCGGCAGCACGACAGCGCTCAGGTCGTGCCGGTGCTCGAGCACGGAGAGCACCCCGAACGCGGCGGCGCCCATGCCGCAGGTGATGTACGTGCGCTCAAAGGCGGTGAAGCTGCCCGAGCACGCGCGGCAGGCCACCATGTAGCCCGCACCGGCAAAGACCGTGCCGAGCAGGACAAGAAAGCCGGGAAAACTCCCCGCGCCGATGCCGGTGGCGTAGACGGCCAACACGATCACCCCCGCGACGGAGAGGACCGAGAACACGACCTGCCGCCGCGTGGCCTTTTCGTGCAGGAAGACCGCCCCGTAGATGAGCGAGCACAGCGGGATGAGCGCGACCATGACGCCGGAAAATGACGTGCTCGTGAGCCTCAGCCCATACTGCTCGCAGGGGAAGTAGAGCACGGGCTCGAACAGACCCGCCAGCAGCACGGGCCAGAGCCTCCGAGAGCGAAAGCGCACGGGGAAGCGCCCCGTCAGGCGCAGCAGATTCAGCAGCGCAAACGCCAGCGCGAAGCGCCAGAACAGCAGCACGAACGGCGTGCCGTAGTCCTGCGCGATGCGCGAGGCGAGGAACGTGAAGCCCCAGATGAAATACGTGAACGCGGCGAGCCAGAACGCGCCTGCCGGCGAGAGGGTGCGGCGCAAGGGGATCAGCCTTCTTTCTCGGTGGTAAAGGTGAGGTTCACGCCGTCGGAGCGGCAGACGATCGTGCCGTTGAGGTCCGTGCGGTAGACGGTCACGTCCGCGTCGCGCAGGCGGCTGAGCGTGTCGTCGTGCGGGTGGCCGTACTCGTTGTCCGCGCCGCAGCTGATGACGGCGTACTTCGGCTGCGCCTCGTACAGCAGGCGGTAGCCCGTGGAGGTGCGGCTGCCGTGGTGGCCGGCCTTGATGACGTCGCAGCGGACGTTTTCGCCCGCGTCGAGCACGTCCGTCTCGCTCTCGTACTCGGCGTCGCCGGTGAAGAGGAAGGCGTTGCTGCCGTAGTCCACGCGCAGGATGAGGCTCTGGTTGTTGACGTCGCTGTAGTGCTGCTGCGGGCCGAGGACGGTCACGGTCGCGCTGCCGAGGGCGAACGTGTCGCCCACGTCCGGCACGGTGATGGCGAGGTTCGCCGTTTCGGCCGCGCGCATGACGCGCTGAAACGCGCCGTTGCTGCTCGAGGTGACGGAGCTGTAGAGCGTGCGCACCGGGAAGGCCGCGATGACGGCCCGCATGCCGCCGCAGTGGTCGGCGTGCGCGTGCGTGCAGACGAGGTAGTCGATGACCGTCACGCCGTGCTGCTTGAGGTAGGCCGTGATCTTGTTGGCCTGGTTGCCCTCGGCCGCGTCGATGAGCATGACCTGCCCGTCGCACTGCAGCAGCGTACAGTCGCCCTGGCCGACGTCGAGATACGTCACGGTCAGCCCGTCGCCGGGCATAGCCGTCGCGGTGACGCCGGGCGCGGCCGTGGCGCTGGGGTCGGCGGCGGCATGGTCGCGGCCGTAGCCGAACCAGGTGGCGAGGCCCGCGATGATGAGCGCGAGCACGATGGTGATCAGATGATTTTTGGCCTGCGAATTGCGGCCGCGAGTGGGTTGGGCCATGGGTCACATCTCCTGTTTGATGATAAAAGGGCGGGGGCACCGTTCGATACTGCGGCGCGTGCAGGGCTCGCACCCCTCGTCTTCTCCTTGCGGGAGCGGCCGGAGTGCGCGATGCCTTCCCCTCAAGGGGAAGGCTTGAAAATGTGCAAAAATGTCTGCGTAAGCGAATACGCAGACATTTTCTCATATTGCGGGCGAAAATGCAACCCCGCCGCTGTCCGTTGAATGGGACAGTGCGGGGGATTTCCCGCCTTTTTATCCGTTTTTGCGCCAGAGCCGGACTGCGTGGATGCGCGCGCGGGCGCGCTCCTGGGCCGCCTCGGCCACGGAGACGTTCATCTCCATGCCGCGGGCCTCGAGATCCGACTCGGCCCGGCGCAGCGCCGCCTCGGCACGGGGCAGGTCGATGTCCGGCGCGGGCTCGGCCGTGCGGGCGAGCACGGTCACGGTGTTGGCCGCGACGTTCACGGTGCCGGGGCTCACGGCGCAGTAGTGCTCCGCGCCGCCGGAGGTATAGCGCACGACGCCGCTCACGAGCGCGCCGAGCAGCGGCGCGTGGCCCGGCAGGACGCCGGCTTCCCCGTCAGCGAGGGGGAGCGTGACCTGCTGAGCCTGCGTGTCCACGGCCGCGCCGCCGGCCGTGACGATCTCCAGATGCAGTGTGTCCGCCATGGCGCACCTCACTGCAGCGCGTCGCGCTTGCGCAGCACGTCGTCGATCGAGCCGCAGAACAGGAATGCCTGCTCGGGAATGTCGTCGCACTCGCCGCCGAGGATGGCCTCGAAGCCGCGGATGGTCTCGTCGAGCGGGACGTACTTGCCGGCCATGCCCGTGAAGTTTTCCGCCACGTGGAACGGCTGCGACAGAAAGCGCTGGATGCGCCGCGCGCGGTTGACGGCGGCCTTGTCCTCCACGCTCAGCTCGTCCATGCCGAGCACGGCGATGATGTCCTGCAGGTCCTTATACTTCTGCAGCACGCGCTGCACGGCGCGCGCGGTGTCATAGTGCCGGCGGCCGAGAATGTCCGGCTCGAGGATGCGCGACGTGGAGCCGAGCGGGTCGACGGCCGGGTAGATGCCGAGCTCCGAGATGCTGCGGTCGAGCACGGTCGTGGCGTCGAGGTGGGCAAAGGTCGTGGCCGGGGCGGGGTCGGTCAGGTCGTCGGCGGGGACGTAGATCGCCTGCACGCTCGTGACCGAGCCGTTGCGCGTGGAGGTGATGCGCTCCTGCAGCTTGCCCATCTCGGTGGCGAGCGTGGGCTGATAGCCGACGGCGGAGGGCATGCGCCCGAGCAGGGCCGACACCTCGCTGCCCGCCTGCGTGAAGCGGAAGATGTTGTCGATAAACAGCAGCACGTCCTGCCCGGACTCGTCGCGGAAGTTTTCCGCGATCGTCAGGCCCGAGAGCGGCACGCGCAGACGCGCGCCGGGCGGCTCGTTCATCTGGCCGAAGACAAGCGCCGTCTTGCTGATGACGCCGGATTCGTTCATCTCGTTCCAGAGGTCGTTGCCCTCGCGCGAGCGCTCGCCCACGCCGGCAAAGACCGAGTAGCCGCCGTGTTCGTAGGCGATGTTGCGGATCAGCTCCATGATGAGCACGGTCTTGCCGACGCCCGCGCCGCCAAACAGGCCGATCTTGCCGCCCTTGGCATAGGGCGCGAGCAGGTCGACGACCTTGATGCCGGTCTCGAGCAGCTCGGTCGCGGGGGCGATGTCCGTGAAGGCCGGGGCCTCGCGGTGGATGGGCAGATATTCTGTTGCGTGGACGGGGCCTTTGCCGTCGATCGGCTCGCCGATGACGTTGAACATGCGGCCGAGCGTCGCCTCGCCGACGGGCATTTTCACGCTCGAGCCGGTGTCCACGGCGACGCAGCCGCGCTGCAGCCCGTCGGTGGAAAAGAGCGAGATGCAGCGCACCGCGTTGTCGCCGAGCTGCTGCACCGCCTCCATGACGATGCGGCGCTCACCGGCGTGCACCTCGATGGCGTTGTTGATCTCCGGCAGTTTTCCGGCCGGGAACTGCACGTCCACCACCGGGCCGATGACCCTTTTGACGATACCGTTTTCCATACGTTCTCCCTTCGTGGGACGCGGCGCTGCCGCCGCGGTGTTAGTCCGATTTGTCCGATTTTTTCAGCGCGGCGCTGCCGCCGACGATCTCGGAGATCTCCGTCGTGATCGCGGCCTGGCGCGCGCGGTTGAACTCCAGATTCAGGTCCTCGATGAGCTCCGCCGTCGAGTCCGTGGCGGCGGTCATCGCGGTCATGCGCGCGGCGTGCTCGCCCACGCGGGCCTCGAGCATCACGGCGTAGACCGTGTTGTTCAGGTACAGCTCGAGCACGTTGTCGAGCACGGTCTGCGCGTCCGGCACGAACAGATAGTTGTTGTTCGCGGCGGGTGCGTCGGCCTCCGGCGCGGCGGGCAGCAGCTGCCGGTGCACCGGCGTCTGGTGCAGCACGGAGTCAAAGTGCTGGTAGACGAGATGAATCTCGTCCGCCTCGCCGGTGCGGTAGAGGTTTTTGAGCTCCTCGGCGATCTCGAGCGCCTCGGCCATGGTGGGCGTGTCGCTCAGGTCGGAGAAGATCTGCCGCACGGGCAGGTCGGTGCCCGCGAGCACGTCGCGCCCCCAGCGGCCGCACACGATCACGGAGCAGGGGCGCGCCTCGGCGCGCACGAGCCCCTCGAGGTGGCGCAGCAGCAGCTGGTTATACGCCCCGCACAGCCCGCGGTTGCCCCAGAAGACCACGTAGCACACGTGGCCGACGTGCCGCCGGGGTGTGAGATACGGGTGCTCAAAGCTCGCGTCGCCGGCGAGCAGGGCGTTGAGCACGGCCTGACTCTTGTCCGCGAACAGGCGCACGCCCGCAAGGCTCGTCTGCGTCTTGCGCAGCTTCGACACCGCGATCATCTTCATCGTGCGGGTGATCTGCTGCGTGCTGTTCACGCTGCGGATGCGCGCGCGGATCTTATGCAGGTTCGTCAAGGGGCGTCAACTCCTTTCTGCCGGCGGCGGGGATGATGGTTCATAGATTCTTCAGGGTCTCAGCGGAAAGCTCGCGCAGGCGCTCAAGCGCCTCGGGCGGGAGCTTTTTGCCGCTGTGCACGAGATCGTGCAGCTCCGGATACGTCCGGTGGATGCGCGCGAGCAGGGCGTCCGCGTAGCGCGGCACGTCCTCGACGGCGATCGTGTCCGTGTACCCCTCGCCGGCGGCGAAGAGCACCGCGACCTGATCGGCCGCGTCCATGGGCGCGTACTGTGGCTGCTTCAGGAGCTCGGTCATGCGGCTGCCGCGCGCGAGCGTGTCGCGCGTGGCCTTGTCGAGGTCGGAGCCGAACTGCGCGAACGACGCCAGCTCCCGGTACTGCGCCAGGTCCATGCGCAGCCGGCCGGCGACCTGCTTCATGGCGCCGAGCTGCGCCGCGCCGCCGACACGCGACACGGACAGGCCCACGTTGATGGCCGGGCGCACACCGGCGTGGAACAGATCCGTCTCGAGGAAGATCTGCCCGTCGGTGATGGAGATGACATTCGTCGGGATATAGGCCGAGATGTCGCCCGCCTGCGTCTCAATGATGGGCAGGGCGGTCATGCTGCCGCCGCCGGCTTCCTCGCTCAGGCGCGCGGCGCGCTCGAGCAGGCGGGAGTGCAGATAAAACACGTCGCCGGGGTAGGCCTCGCGTCCGGGCGGACGCTGCAGCAGCAGGGAGATCTCACGGTAGGCCACGGCCTGCTTCGACAGGTCGTCGTAGACGATGAGCACGTCGCGCCCGCGGTACATGAAGTACTCGCCGATGGCGGCGCCCGCGTAGGGCGCAATGTAGAGCATGGGCGCGGTCTCGGACGCGTGCGCGCACACGACGGTGGTGTAGGCCATGGCGCCGCGGTCGCGCAGCTTCTGCACGACGCCCGCGACGGTCGATTCCTTCTGGCCGATGGCGACGTAGATGCACAGCACGCCGGTGTCCTTCTGGTTGAGGATGGCGTCGATGGCGATGGCGGTCTTGCCGGTCTGGCGGTCGCCGATGATGAGCTCGCGCTGGCCGCGGCCGATGGGCACGAGCGCGTCGATGGCCTTGATGCCGGTCTGCAGCGGGACGCTCACGCCCTTGCGCGCGATGACGCCGGGCGCGGGGCTCTCGATGGCGCGGCGCTCCGCCGTGCGGATGGGGCCGAGCCCGTCGATCGGGCGGCCGAGCGCGTCCACGACGCGGCCGGTCATTTCCTCGCCCACGGGCACGGACATGATCTGCCCCGTGCGGCGCACGCGGTCGCCCTCCTGCAGGTGGCCGTAGGGCCCGAGCAGCACGACGCCGATGTCCTCACGGCCGAGGTCCATGACCATGCCGCGCAGCGTGCCGTCAAAGGCCAGCAGCTCACCGGCCATGGCGTCGGCGAGGCCCCGGATGCGGCAGATGCCGTCCGACAGGCTTGTGACGACGCCGGACTGGAACACGTCGATGCCGACGTGCGTGTCCGCGAGCCTGGCGCGGATGCAGTCAGCGAGGTCGGGCGTTTCGTCCGTCGTGTGCAGGACGCTGTTGGCCGCGTCCTGCTCGAGCAGGTCGAGCGCGTGGCGCAGCGTGCCGTCATAGTGCGTGTCGCCGATGCGCAGGCAGATGCCGCCGATCAGCTCCGGGCGCACGGTCGTCATGACGGTGACGTGGCCGTAGGCGCGCGTGAGTGTATCGGTCAGCGCGTCGAGCGCGGCGGCGCTCAGGGGCTCGGCCGATTCGACCGTCACGGTCAGCGTGCCGGTCTCGGCGAGGGCGAGCGCGTCGCTCGGCTGTGTGGTCAGGTGCTCGCCGATGTGGGCGAGGAAGTTGTCAATGAGGTTTGCGCGCGCGGGTGCGAACGCGTCCTGCGCCAGCACACCGGCGGCGGCCGCCGTGATGCGGCCAATGGCCGCGTCGCTCACGCGGTCTTCCATGTCGCTGCGCAGCTGCGCCTCGGTCTGCTGCGCGCTGCGGCGCACGGCCTCGGCCTGACGGGCGGTCTCGGCGTCGGCGGCTGCGGTGTTGGCCGCCGCCTGACGCTGCGCGTCCGCGAGCTGGCACTGCGCCTGCGCGTCGGCCGTCTGCTGCGCCTCGGCAATGTCCTCGGCGGTGTGGCGGGCCTGATCCTGCGCGTCGGCCGCGCGGCCGAGCGCGTCGGCAATGCGCTCCTTCCGGTCCTGGAAGAGCTTGCGGATGCGCTTGCGCGTCAGGAAAAACAGCGCGCCTGCCAGCAGCAGGAAGTTGAAGACGGGGCCGATGGCTCTCAGAAATTCCATGGCGTCGGCGCCCCCTTTCGATTCATTTCATGCATGGTTCAGCCCTCATGTGCGGGGGCGACCCACTGACGGATCTGCGCGGCATTGCGCTCGGCGGCGTCGCTGCCGAGCAGCCCGCCGGTCAGCGCCGTGACGAGCTCGGGCAGTTTCGCGTCCACGGCGGCGGCCGCGGCGGTCTCTTCGTCGCGCACACGCGCCCGCATGGCGCGCGTGGCCTGTGCGGCCTCCTGGTGCGCGCTCTGCAGCGCCTGGGCGCGCGTGCGCTCGGCTGCGCTCTTGGCCTCGGCCAGCAGCGCGTCCGCCGCGGCGGCCTGTTTGCGCTGGGCCTCGCTGCGATCGCGCGCGGCCGCGTCGAGCTGCTGCTGGGCGGTGCGCCCGGCGCTGAGCCCGTCCTGAATGCGCGCGTCGCGCGCGGCCATGAACGACACTAGCGGGTCAAACAGCAGCTTCTTCAAAACCACCAGCAGCACGAAAAAGCAGATCACCGTCCAGATCAGTTCGGAGATGTTGATGCTCAAAGCGTGTGCCTCCCTTGTTCCGGGCTTCTCAGCCGAGCTGGCCGATCAGCAGAAACGCGATCAGCAGGCCATAGATCGTCAGCGATTCGAGCAGGCCCATGGCGATGATCATGTTCGAGCGGATGGTGCCGGCGGCCTCGGGCTGGCGCGCGATGGCGTCCATGGCGTGGGCGGCGGCCAGACCCTGGCCGATGCCGGGGCCGATGGTGCTGATGGCGATGGCGAGCGCGGCGGCGATCGCAATGATTCCGGTTGACATAACTCTTTTCCTCCTAATGTTTTTCGGTTATCTGGATCTTCTCTCTTGCGTATTTATGGGATGCAGGGCGTCACTCCTCGATGGCTTCCTCGATATAGATCGACAGCAGCATCGTGAACACGACGGCCTGGATCAGGCAGAACAGCAGGCTCAGCACCTGCATGAGCAGCGGCAGCACGAGTGGGAAGAGGTTGCCGAGCTCGTGCGTGACCATTTCCTCGCCGTAGAGGTTGCCGTACAGTCGCAGCGCGAGGGAGAACGGCCGCACGATCTGCTCGATGAGGTTGAGCGGCAGCATGAGCAGGAAGGGCTTGATGAAGCTCTTGAGATAGCCCCCCAGGCCGCGGCGCTGGATGCCGACGGTGTGCGTCATGCAGAAGGCGATGATGGCCAGACCCGCCGTGACGGACAGCGTGGCCGTCGGCACGGTGAACACCTCGCCCGCGCCGGGCAGCAGCCCGATATAGTTGGACACGACGATGAAGATGAAAAACGTCGCCATCATCGGGAAGTAGCGCCGGGCGTTGGCCGGGCCGAGGATGCCGCCGTAGAAGCCCTGCAGCTTTTCGACGGCCATTTCGGCGGCGTTCTGCAGCGGGCCGGGCACGTCGCGCAGTCTGCGCGTGGCCAGCCACGACAGCAGCGCCAGCACGGCCACGATGACCCACATGGTCACGACCGCGCCGGTCACCTCCAGCGGGCCGATGGAAAACAGTACATTCGTCTCACCCATGGGTGTCGTCCCTCCGTTCGTCCGCCGGAGCGGTGTCCGGCGTGGATTCCTGTGCAGCGTCTTCGGGCAGCGCGATCGTCTCCGCATCCGGCACCTCCACGCCCTCGGCGGGGATGGTGTCGTCCATTTTCCGCGCGAGGATCCACACGCCGGCGATGCTGCCGCCCGACAGGCCGACGGCCGTGCCGATGAGCGTGCCGGCCAGCGGCAGCGGCACCACCTTGCGCAGCAGGTACACGAGCACGAGCGCGGCGAGGTTGATGATCTGCCGCAGGCCGCTGGTGCCCATGACGGTGCCCTGCGTCTGTTTGGCGCGCTGCAGGCTGCGGCGCAGCAGCAGCGTGTTGCCGGCGGCCACGAGCAGGCCGAACGCCAGTCCGGCCGCGCCGCCGAGCAGATATAGTCCGATCGACATTTGCTGTCCCTCCCGATCTGCGGAAAACCCCGGCAGCGCCGGGGCAATTTCTTAGCGAAAACTTAGCGGATACTTAACAGTATTCTACTATATCATGATGACGAAAAATTGCCAATACCTAATTTAATGATTGAAATAATTTTGTTGAATTCTACAAATAACAGCAAAATGCCCCGGAAGCCGCCGCATCGCTTCACAAACCGGGGGAAATAGTATATACTGTGGGGCAGAAAAAAGCCGCGGGTCCCGGCATCCCACAGGGCACCCCGCGGCGAAAAATCTTCTGAAAAGAGGGATACGGTATGAAATACATTCTCGTCATCGGCGACGGCATGGCCGACCACCCGCTCGACACGCTCGGCGGCCGCACGCCGCTCGAAGCATCGAAAAAGGACGCGATCGACGCCCTCGCGCGCCACGGCATCCTCGGCAGCGTGCGCAACGTGCCCGAGGGCTTCGCCCCCGGCAGCGACACGGCCATCATGTCCATCTTCGGCTGCTCGCCGCGCAAGTACTTTTTCGGCCGCGCCCCGCTCGAGGCGGCGGCGTCCGGCATTCAGCTCGCCCCCGGCGACGCGTGCTACCGCTGCAACATGGTCACGTATGCCGATGAGGACGTGCCGTTCGAGCACAAGCACATCCTCTCCCACAGCGCGGGCAGCATCGAGGGCCGCGAGTCGGACGAGCTCGTGACGATGCTCTTCCATCACCCCGACTTCCGCCCGCTGGCCGAGCAGGCCGGCATGGTCATCCACAAGGGCTCGTCGTTCCGCCACCTCGCGGTGCAGAGCCATGTGGACATCAAAGGCATCCGGCTCGCCCCGCCGCACGACCACCTCGGCGAGGAGATCGGCCCCATCCTGCCCACCGGCTGCCCGAACGCCGACGTGCTGCGCGAGCTCATGCGCCGCGCGTTCGACATTCTCGACCAGCACCCGATCAACGTCGCGCGCCGCGCCGCCGGCAAGCTCCCGGCCAACGGCGTCTGGTTCTGGGCCGAGGGTACGGCGGCCGCGCTGCCGAACTTCCCGGAGCACTACGGGTCGGACGGCGGCGTCGTCTCGGCCGTGCCGCTGTGCCACGGCATCGGCATCCTGACGGGGCTGGAGGCCGTCACCGTCCCGACCGCGACCGGCGAGTGGGACACCGACTACGCCGCCAAGGTCGCCGCCGCGCTCGACGTGCTCAAACGGCACGACTTCGTGGCCCTGCACCTCGAGGGCCCGGACGAGGCCACGCACAACCACGACCTCGAGCACAAGATCTACTCCATCGAGCGCCTGAGCGCCGACGTCGTCGCCCCCGTGACCGAGGCGCTGCGCGCCGCGGGCGAGGACTTCCGCCTGCTGCTGCTCTCGGACCACATGACGTATATGGCCAACGGCGCGCACGGCGCCGACCCCGTGCCGTTCGTGCTCTATGACAGCCGCGTGACGGAGGGCTCCGGTCTGCCGTATTCCGAGGCCAACGGCCGCAAGGGCCCGTATGTGGACGACGGCGCGGAGCTGATGGACCTGCTCTTCGAACTGAAAAAGCTGTGACCGGCACGACGATGGAGCCCGCGTGGGCGAAGCTGAACCTGTCGCTGGACGTGCTCGGCGCGCGGCCCGACGGGTTTCACGACCTGCGCATGGTCATGCAGAGCGTGGACCTGCACGACGATGTGACCGTCACGCTCGACGATACCGGCACCTGCCGCGCCGAGACCAACCGCAGCTATCTGCCCTGCGGGGCGGACAATGTGGCCGTGCGCGCGGCGCAGGTGTTTCTCTCGCGCGCGGGGCTTACCTGCGGCGTGCACATCCGGCTGCACAAGCGCATCCCCGTGTGCGCGGGGCTGGGCGGCGGCTCGTCGGACGCGGCGGCCGTGCTGCGCGCGCTCGAGCGGCTGACCGGCGCGGGCTTCACCCGCACGCAGCTCGAGGAAATGGGGGCCGAGATCGGCTCCGACGTGCCGTACTGCGTCGCGGGCGGCACGGTGCTGGCCGAGGGCCGCGGCGAGCGGCTCACGCCCGTCACGCCCATGCCGCGCCTGCCGGTCGTGATCTGCAAGCCGGACTTCCCGATCTCGACACCGGAGCTGTTCCACCGCGTGGACGCGCGCACCTCGCGCTGCCGTCCGGACACGGAGGGCATCTGCGCCGCACTCGCCGACGGGGACATGCCCCGGCTCGCCCGCCGGATGTACAACGTTTTTGAGGACGTGCTTACCCACCGCGAGGGCGAGATCGCGGCCATCAAGAGCCGCCTGCTCGACGGCGGCGCGCTCGGCGCGGTCATGAGCGGCACGGGCTCGGCCGTGTTCGGCCTCTTCGCCGATGCCGACAGCGCGGCGTATGCCAAGCGCCGGCTCGTGCGCGACTATCAAGAGTGCTTCCTGACCGAGACCATTGCCCGCCTGGAGATCTGAGCGCCCGCCGGATTAAAACCGAACAAAACTGCCGATACTGAGCACAGATGCCCGGTACCGGCAGTTTTTTCATCACAGAAAGGCGGACATACGATGCATACCCATTCTCTCTCCATCCATCCCGATTCCGGCCGCGCGCTGCGCCCGTGGGAGCTGGCGCTGCTGCTGGCCGTGTGCGTGACGCTGCTGACCGGCACGTGGGCGCAGGCGCGCAGCCAGCTGCTCGCGGCCCGGCTCGTGCGGCTGCACGTGATCGCGGTCTCGGACGACGACGCCGAGCAGGCCGTGAAGCTGCAGGTGCGCGACGCGGTGCTGGCCTATCTCGAGCCGCAGCTGCAGGGCGTGACGGACATCGACGCGGCGGAGCAGATCATCGCGGGCGACCTCGACGGCATCGCCCGCGCGGCGCAGGCGGCGGCGGGGGAGCGGCCGGTGCGCGTGTCGCTGGGCCCCGAGCACTACCCGACGCGCGACTACGGCACGTTCGCCCTCCCGGCGGGGGTGTACACGTCGCTGCGCGTGACGCTTGGCGCGGGCGCGGGGCACAACTGGTGGTGCGTCATCTTCCCGCCGCTGTGCGCGCAGGCGGCGGGCCTGTCGGAGCAGGCGGTGCAGGCGCTCTCGGACGACGATGTGCGCCTCGTCACGGAGTCCGGCGGCGGCTATGTCGTGCGCTTCCGGCTGCTGGAGCTGTGGGACGCGCTCGTGCAGCGGCTGAGCTGACGGCGCGGAGAACGGAAAAGCGCCCCCGCGGGAGAACATCCCCGCGGGGGCGCTTGCCATAGGGTCACGCGAGCTGCTTTCGGCGCAGCAGCCGGCAGACAAGGGCACACAGCAGCAGGCCGAGCGCAAACATCAGGCCCATCGCACCCAGAGCGGCGGCGGCGCTGAACAGGCCGATCGACATTTCATGCACCGCGCCGATGTCCACGAGGATCTCGCACACGAGCCACAGCCCGGCGCTGATGCCCACGGCCGCCCGGAAATCGCGCCGGCGCTGCAAAACGCACCGCACGCCGACGCCGGCGGCAAGCAGGAGCAGATACAGGACGATCCGCCCGGTCATGCCATTGGCCACAAAGGTTCCCATCATTTTTACCAGTGCAAACGGTTCCATACGATGACCTCCTGTTGAATGAAATGTGTGTCCGGATCCTGACATCCTCATTTTAGCAGATTCTTTATGAAATTGGAACAGGATTCATAATATTTGTAAATTTCGCCAAAACACGATTCGGGATTCTGTGCAGCGGTGACAAATCGCATCACCCGTTTTCGCGGCGTCTGTCACCCAAACCGCCGTCGGCGCAGGAAAACGCAAAGCCTTCTCCCAACGGAGAAGGCTTTTTGTATTTGCAGGATTCAGCGCCGCCCGCTCAGTAGCTGTACACGCCGCCGCCGATGAACTCGCGCAGCATGCTCTCGGGCGCGAGCAGGGCGGGGTCGATCGTCTCGAAGCGCTCGAGCGCCGGCAGGATGCTGCGGATCTCCGCATAGCGCTCCGCGCCCTCGGGCACGGCCGCGAGCAGGGGCGCGGCGTAGTTTTTCAGGATGGACACCTCGCACGGGAACGACGAGTCGAACATCAGGTTCGCGCGCTCCTTGAACGGGGAGATGAACCGCTTCTCGCCGCGGCGGACGTTGGCCCACATGTCCAGCGTCGCGGCGGCGGGGGTGCCGCGGAAGTTGCTGTCGCGCACGAGGCGGCGCAGCAGGCGCATCCATGTGCCCTTGAACACCTCGCGCCCGTCGCTGTCCACGACGACGGAGCGCGCGCTGATATACAGCCGGAACGCGTCCGGGCAGTAGGCGGCGATGTCGTCATTGAGCGCGTGGATGCCCTCGCACACGGCGACCTCGTCCTTGCCGAGGCGCATGGGCCGGCCGATGGGGCCGGACTGCACGCGCGTGACGAAATTATAGCGCGGCAGGTGGATCTCCTCGCCGCGGGCGAGCGCGTTGAGGTGCTCGCCGAGCAGGTCCATGTCCAGGCACGCGGGGGACTCAAAGTCGATGTCGCCCTCCGGCGTGCGCGGCGCGGTGCGCGGGTTCACGGTGCGGAAATAGTCGTCCATGGCAAGGCTCTGGCTGCCGATGCCCATCCGGCGCAGGGCCTCGGCGATCTTCATGGCCGTGGTGGTCTTGCCGCTGCCGGACGGGCCGGACAGCAGCACGATCGGGCACGTGTGCACGTTCTCGGCGATGGCGCGGGCCGCGCGCTCGATCTTTTCGGCATAGGCCGCGTCGCACGCGTCAACGAATTCCTTGGGGTCAGCCTGAATGCGACGGTTGATCTCCTGAATGTGGTAACTCATTGAAAAAACGCCTCCAGTTCCGCCTTGGCCGCGCAGATGCGGTCGATATTGGCGATGTATTCCGTGGGATACTTGGGGTCGATGTGCCGCTCGAGCCTGCCGCCGTTGGGGCGCACGAGCTTCGTCGAGGCGCCGCCGCCCATGGCGAGGATGCTGCACAGCTCCTCCATGATGCAGATGTTGTAGAGATTCTCCTGCCCCGGCCGCGTCCAGCCGACGTTTTCAAACCCGCCGGACATGAACTTCTGCCGGTAGAGGTAATACGGCGCGTAGCCGGCCGCGTCGAGCGCGGTATTGGCAAAGTCGAGCATCTCGCCGACCTGCTCGCCGTCGGGGATGGGGGCGTCCTGCGTCATGAGGTCGGCCCCGCGCTTGCGCGACAGCGTGTGCACGGTCACGTTTTCGGGCGCGAGCGCGAGCACCTGCTCGAGCGTGGCGCGGAAGCCGTCCGGCGTGTCGCCGGGCAGGCCCGCGATCAGGTCCATGTTCACGGCGAAGCCGCCGGTCTCGCGCACGAGGCGCAGCGCGTCGAAAATATCCTGCGCGGTGTGGCGGCGGCCGATGGTCCCGAGCACGCGGTCGTCGAGCGTCTGGGGATTGACGCTGATGCGGTCGACCCGGTGCGCGCGCAGCACGTGCAGCTTGTCGGCCGTGATGGTGTCGGGCCGGCCGGCCTCGACGGTGAACTCGCGCAGGGCGCTGAGGTCGAATGCCGCCTCGAGCTGCGTGCACAGCGCGTCGAGCTGGCGCGCCGAGAGCGTGGTCGGCGTGCCGCCGCCGATGTAGAGCGACACGATGCGCAGACCGGCGCGCTGCACGGCCTTTGCCGTCGCGGCGATCTCGCGCGCGAGCGCCTGCAGGAACTCCGGCACGAGCGCCATGCTCTTTTCCACCGACTGGCTCACGAAGCTGCAGTAGGCGCAGCGCGTCGGGCAAAACGGGATGCCCACGTACAGGCACACGTCCTTGTCGCCGAGCGCGTCCATGGCGCGCAGCGTGGCGTGGGCGGTGCGCACGACGAGCGCGGCGCGCGCGGGCGCAACGTCGTAGTGCCGCTCGAAATAGCGCATGGCCTGCGCGTCGCCCATGCCCTGCGCGAGCAGGGGGGTCATGAGCTTGCCGGGGCGCACGCCCGTGAGCATGCCCCACGGTCTGTGCGGCAGGCCGATGCCCATGGCCGCGCGGTAAAACGCGCGCTTGACCGCGCCCTGCAGCCGCCGGTCGGTTTCGGTGGGGTCGGTCAGCTCGTCGTTGGGCACGCTCGTGCGGCCGTTGGCCGTCCGTCCGTGATAGACGAGCACGCACGTCGCGGTCGTGATCTTGGGGCCGGGCATGAGCCGCAGCTCCACGCGGTCGCCGGTCGGCCGTCCGTCCGGATACTCCGGGCGCTCGTCCGGGAACAGCGTCAGGAGCATCTGCTCCACCGCATAGCGGTAATCATGTCCGATCAGATAGAGATTCATGGTATTCTTTTTCTCCTCTTCCCATGTCAGGTCAGGAGCGGTCCTTGGCCTTGTTCTTGAGTTCTCTGGCCTTTGCCTTCAGGGCTTTGGCCAGCTGCTTGCGGCGCTGCGCATGCTCATGCACACGCGTGAAGGCCGGGCCGTTGGTCTTGCCCTCGCGCAGCGCTGGGAACGCCTGCGCGATACGCTCGTGCACGATGTTGCGCTGACCCAGCAGCTCCTCACGGCGCTGCAGCAGTTCGCTGCGGCGCGCCAGCAGCTCGCTGCGGCGCATGAGCGAGTTCTCGGCGCGCTTTTCTGCGATCTGCTCGCCTTTTTCTGCGATCTGGGCGCCTTTTTCCTTCGCGTCGGTGTAAACCTCCATGCCGCGGTCCTTCGCGTCCGAGGCACGAATATAGATTTCCTCGCCGATCTCGTCGGAGATGGCCGTGAGCGAATCCTCGATGGCCTGCAGAGCGTGCAGCTTCTTCGGCAGCTTGCGGATCTCCATGGCGGTGATGATGTTGTCCGCGATCCACAGGGCGCTGAACGTGCCGAGCAGCACCCAGCCGAGCTTTTTCGGGATGAGGTCGACGACCTTGGCCACGAGCGGCTGGAACACATCGACCACGAACACGCACGCGATGCCCCACAGCACCGAGAACTCCAGACACACATAGCCCTTGATGTTCAGCGGACGCTTGGAGTAGTCCCACCATTTGTCGTGGAACACCTTTTCGAGCACCCAGCCGGTGAGGTATTCGATCACGCTCGTGAACAGCACGCTGCCGCCGAACAGCAGCCAGAGGCTGCTCTTGAGCGGCCCGAGCACGAGCAGCACGCTCATCACACCGAAGCCGTAGATGGAGCAGATGGGGCCGTTGACGAAACCGCGGTTGACGAACTTGCCGTGCGCGATGGCGGCGAAGGCCACCTCGGAGCACCAGCCGAGAAATCCGTAGATGTAGAAGTACCAGAGGATCTGGAACCAGGAATAGGGCACAAGCACGAAAAAAACTCCTCTCAGATCTGGGCGCCTGCGGCGACACTGACCCAGTCTCATCATGATGGTTCAAAGATTATAACATAATGGTCCGGGCATTTCCAGTCTTTCCGCCCCGGATGGGACAAAAGCGGCAAAATGGACAAAAACACAGCGGCGTGCCTTTTCAAGCCTTCCTCTTTGAGGGGAAGGCTTGAAAAACTGCCATCCGCCTTTGCTTTTTCGCGCAAAAACGCGGAGCGCACGAGGGTGCGCTCCGCCTGAAAAACCGGGGATTTACTTGATCGTCAGCAGCAGCTCGCCGGCCTTGACCGACTGGCCGCCCTTGACAAAGACTTCGTCGATCGTGCCGTCCATGCGGGCGACGACGCTCGTCTCCATCTTCATGGCCTCGATCACGGCGAGCACGTCGTTGACCTTGACCTGGTCGCCGGGCTTGACGTTGACCTTCGACACCATGCCCGGGATGGACGCGCCGGCCTGGCTCTTGTCGTTCGGGTCGGCCATGACGACGGTCTTGGCCGTGTCGGCCGCGGTCGGGTCGGGCACGGCGACCTCGCGGCGCATGCCGTTGAGCTCGAACTGCACGTTGCGCGTGCCGTCGTCGTTGCGGTCGCCGAGGCCGATGTACTTGATCATGAGGGTCTTGCCGTCCTCGATGTTGATCTTGTTCATCTCGCCGATGGCCATGCCGTTGAAGAACACGTGGCTGCCCATGCGCATGATGTAGCCGTACTCCTTGCGGTGGCGGACGTACTCCTCATAGACCTTCGGGTACATGGCGTAGGAGATGAGGGAGCGCGGTTCCTCGTAGTTCGGGTAGAACTTGACGATCTCGCGGCGCAGCTGGTCCCAGTCGGTGGGCGGCAGCAGGTCGCCGGGGCGGCCGGTGATGGGCTTCTCGCCCTTGAGCACGACGCGCTGCAGATCCTTCGGGAAGCCGCAGGGCGGCTGGCCCATCATGCCCTTGAAGTAGCTCACGACGCTGTCGGGGAAGGCGAGGTGCTCGCCCTTTTCGACGATGTTCTCGGGCGTGAGGTCGTTTTGCACCATGAAGATCGCGAGGTCGCCGACCATCTTGGACGACGGCGTGACCTTGATGATGTCGCCGAGCATGAGGTTGACGGTGCGGTACATCTCCTTGACCTCCGCGAAGCGGTGGCCGAGGCCGAGCGACTCGACCTGCGGCTGCAGGTTCGTGTACTGGCCGCCGGGGATCTCGTAGCGGTAGATATCGGTGACGGGGACCTTGAGGCCCTTGTCGAAGCTCTCGTAGCGCAGGCGCACGTCGGCCCAGTAATCGGCCAGCTCCTGCAGGCGCTGCGGGTCAAAGCCGGTGTCGCGCTCCTGACCGCGCAGGGACTCGACAACGGCGTTCATCGACGGCTGGCTCGTGAGGTTCGCGAGCGGGCCAATGGCGGTGTCGACCACGTCCACGCCGGCCTCGGCCGCCATGAGATAGGTCGCGATCTGGTTGTCGGTGGTGTTGTGCGTGTGCAGGTGGATGGGGATGCCGATCTCCTGCTTGAGGGTGCTCACGAGCTTCTTGGCGGCGTAGGGCTTGAGCAGGCCGGACATGTCCTTGATGGCCAGCATGTGGGCGCCGCGGCGCTCGAGCTCCTTGGCGAAGTTGACGTAGTACTCGAGCGTGTAGCGGTCGCGCGTCGGGTCGAGGATGTCGCCGGTGTAGCACACGGTGCCCTCGAGGAACTTGCCCTGGCGCAGGACCTCGTCCATGGCGGTCTCCATGTTCGGCATCCAGTTGAGCGAGTCGAACACGCGGAACACGTCGATGCCCTCGCGGGCGGACTCGGCGATGAAGGCGCGCACGAGGTTGTCCGGATAGCTCGCGTAGCCGACGAGGTTCGAGCCGCGCAGCAGCATCTGGAACGGGATGTTCGGGATCTTCTCGCGCAGCATCTCCAGGCGCTCCCACGGGGACTCGTGCAGGAAGCGGTAGGCGGTGTCGAACGTCGCGCCGCCCCACATCTCGAGCGAGAAGCAGTCGGCGAGGATGTCGGCCGTGCCGTCGGCGCCCTTGAGCATGTCGCGGGTGCGCAGGCGGGTGCTCAGCAGGGACTGGTGCGCGTCGCGCATCGTCGTGTCGGTGATGAGCAGCTTCTTCTGGCCGAGGACCCAGTCCTTGACGGCCTCGGGGCCGTCGGTGTCGAGCAGGAGCTTGAGCCCGTCCTGCTTCGAGATCTCGCGCTGCGCCTTCGGGAAGCGCGGCGTGTCGTACTGGTGGCGCTCGGCGTCGGGATTGTTGACCTGGATGTTGGCGATGTATTTGAGCACGCGGGTCGCGCGGTCGCGCGATTCGGTGAACTCGAACAGCTCCGGCGTTTCGTCGATGAACTTCGTGTGGCACTTGCCGGCGATGAACGTCGGGTGCGTGAGGATGTTCGTCACGAACGGGATGTTCGTCTTCACGCCGCGCACGTGCTCTTCATTGATGGCGCGGGTGGCCTTGCGGCAGACGGCGGGGAAGGTGCAGTCCCAGCTCGTGACCTTGACGAGCAGGGAGTCGTAGTACGGGGAGATGACCGAGCCCGTGCCGACGTTGCCGCCGTCGAGACGCACGCCGAAGCCGCCGCCGGAGCGGTAGGCCTCGATCTTGCCGTTGTCGGGCGCGAAATTGTTGGCCGGGTCCTCGGTGGTCACGCGGCACTGGATGGCGTAGCCGTTGATCTTGAGGTTGTTCTGGTCGCCGAGACCGATCTCCGGGTGGCTGATCGGCTGACCCTCGGCGATGAGGATCTGCGCGCGCACGAGGTCGATGTTCGTGACCATCTCGGTGACGGTGTGCTCGACCTGGATGCGGGGGTTCATCTCGATGAAGTAATGGTTGCCGTCGCGGTCGACGAGGAACTCCACCGTGCCGGCGTTGACATAGCCGACGGCCTCGGCGATCTTCACGGCGTCGGCGTGCAGCTGCTCGCGGATGCTCTCGGGCACGCTCCACGCGGGCGCGAACTCGACGACCTTCTGGTAGCGGCGCTGCAGCGAGCAGTCGCGCTCGCCGAGGTGGCGCACGTTGCCGTACTGGTCGGCGAGGATCTGCACCTCGATGTGCTTGGGCTGCACGAGGTACTTCTCGATGAAAATGTCGTCATTGCCGAAGGCCTTGCGTGCCTCGCTCTTGACGAGCTCGAACGCGGGGATGACGTCCTCGGGCATCTCGCACAGGCGCATGCCGCGGCCGCCGCCGCCGGCCGCCGCCTTGAGGATGACGGGGAAGCCGAAGCTGATGGCCTTCTCGAGCGCCTCCTGCCCGTCGCGCAGGGGCTCGGAGCAGCCGGGGATGACCGGCACGCCGCACTCCATGGCGATCTGCTTGGCCGAGAGCTTGTCGCCCATCTTGCCGAGCACGTCGCTCGGGGGGCCGATGAACGTGATGCCGGCCGCTTCACAGGCGCGGGCAAAGTCCGCGTTCTCGGACAGGAAGCCGTAGCCCGGGTGGATGGCGTCGACGCCGCGGCGCTTGGCCAGGTCGATGATCTCGGGGATGTCGAGATACGCGCCCAGGGGGCTCTTGTTCTCACCGACGAGGTAGGCCTCATCGGCACGGGTGCGGAACATGCTCAGTTCGTCTTCCTTGGAGTACATGGCCACGGTGTGGATGCCGAGGTCGTAGCACGCGCGGAAGATACGCACCGCGATCTCGCCGCGGTTGGCGGCAAGGACCTTGTTGAAAACTTTTTCTGACACGGTCGTGTCTCCTTTCTGACTGCGGCGGGCCGCAGAGGTGGGGGCTGCAGCGGCGCAGAGGCGGGCTCCGGCGCGCTGTCAACGTCGGAATTATATCATATATCAGTAACAATAGAAATAAAATTTTGAAATTTTGGCGAGTTTAAAATCTAACAAATGCGCCCGGCGCGTAATTTACACGCAATTCTTTTCTCGCCGCGCGGAATGTGGTACAATAGCGGGCGAAAATTCAGGAAAGCTGGAATGAATTTGGAAAATACCTGTTATATCGTCGGCGCGGCCAGTCTCGACGGCGTGCGCCTGAGCCCCCGGGCGGGGGATTACGTGATCGCGGCCGACGGCGGCTACCGCTCGCTGAAAGCGCGCGGCATCGAGCCGGACTTCGTCATGGGCGACTTTGACTCCCTCGGCTACCGGCCGGACCACCCGAACGTGGAGACGCACCCGGTCATGAAGGACGACACCGACCTCGGTCTCGCCGTGCGCTGGGCGCTGGCGCACGGGTACCGGCGGCTCGTGATGGCAGGCGCGCTCGGCGGCCGCCTCGACCAGACGATCGCGAGCCTGCAGACGCTGCGCGGGCTCACGGACGCGGGCGCGCAGGGCTGGCTCATCGGTTGCGGCTGGGTGGTCACGGCGGTGCAAAACGGCACGCTGACCTTTCCCGCCGGTATGGAGGGCACGGTGTCCGTGTTCAGCAGCGGCGATGCCGCGCGCGGCGTCACGCTGCGCGGCCTGCTCTACGAGATCACGGATGCGGAGCTGCGCTGCGCCATGCCGCTCGGCGTGAGCAATTCCTTCACCGGCGCGGCGGCCACGGTGCGCGTCACGGACGGCACGGTCTATGTCCTCTGGCAGGGCGACGCGCTGCCGGACGGGCTGGAGGTGCGCCATGGAGCGGATTGACCTGCACACGCACACGCTCGCGTCCGACGGGTCGGACGCGCCGGCTGACGTGGTGCGCAAGGCGGCGGCGCTCGGCCTGCGGGCCGTGGCCGTCACGGACCACGACACGTTCGCCGGCCTGCCCGAGGCCCGCGCGGCGGGGCAGCGCTGCGGCATCGAGGTCGTGCCCGGGGTGGAGCTGTCCACCGTCTGGGGCGGCGAGGAGGTGCACCTGCTCGGCTACTTCATGGACACGGAGGATACCGCCCTGTGTGCGCTCATGACCCGCGCGACCGACGAGCGCAACGCCCGCAACGAGACCATGGTGCAGCGCCTGCACGACGCGGGCTACCCCATCACGATGGCCGACCTGCACGCGGCCTTCCCGGGGCAGACGGTGCTCGGCCGGCCGCACATCGCGGCGCTGCTTGTGCAGCGCGGGTGCATCGCGTCGGTGCCGGACGGCATGCGCGGCCTGCTTGGCCGGGGGAAGGAATTTTACGTCCCGCGCTACAACGTCCCGCTGGAGGACTTCACCCGCGCCCTGCGCGCGGCGGGCGGCGTGCCGGTCGTGGCGCACATCTTCAAGTACCGCTTTGACGATGCGCAGCGCACCGCCATGCTCGCCGCGGCTGCGGACGCCGGGGCCCTCGGCGTCGAGGTGCACTACACGACCTATACGCCCGAGCAGACGGCGGCGGCGCAGGCGCTGGCCGAGCGCTTCGGCCTCGCGCCCTCCGGCGGCTCAGACTACCACGGTCTGCGCAAGCCGGACATCGCCCTCGGCTCCGGCCGGGGCGGGCTGCGCGTGCCGTATGCGTACCTCGCCGGGCTCAAAGCCCTTGCCGGGCCCGGCCGTGTGTGATACACGAACAAAATCCAGTTGAATTTTGAAATTTTTCCGGAGGTGGTTCCTTGAAGACCCTTCTGCGCCCCTATGAGGGCACGCTGCCGTATCTCTTCGTCAGCTACGCGCACAAGAACGACGCGGCCGTGCTCGAGATCATCCGCACCCTGCAGTCGCGCGGCTTTCGCGTCTGGTACGATGAGGGCATCGAGGCCGGCAGCGAGTGGCCGGAGAGCATCGCGTCGCATCTCGAGCGCGCGCAGCTCGTGCTGGCGTTCTTGTCCCCGGCATATCTGCGCTCGGACAACTGCCGCAAGGAGATGCACTATGCCCTGACGAAGAAAAAACCCGTCATCAACGTCTACCTCGAGCAGACGGAGCTCTCCCCCGGCATGGAGATGCAGATCGGCAACCTCTTCGCGCTCATGAAGTACACCTACCCGAGCGAGGAATATTTCTACGACAAGCTCTTCTCGGCCGAGCTGCTCGACGCTTCAAAATTCGCCGGCGATCCGCCGGAGCTGCCGGATGCCCCGGCGCCCGCGCCCGGGAAAAAGGCGAGAGAGAAAAAGCCCCGCGCCGCCAAGCCCCGCCAGGCCAAGCGTGAAAAGCCGCCCAAGGCGCCGAGGCCTGCGCGGCCGAAGAAAAAGCGCCGCGGCCTCGCGGCGGCGATCATCGCCATCGTGCTCGCCGGCTGTCTGATCGCGGCCGGCATCGTCGGCCACTTCACGGGCCTGCTCTACCGCTTCACGGCCAAAACCGTCGCGGTGCAGACGCTCGCGGACGACACGGTGGCCCAGTTCCAGAACCCGCTGCTCGAGCAGGCCGCGCGCGACTATGCCGGCAAGCCTGCGGGCGAGCTCACGGTCGCGGACCTCAAGGGCCTCACGGCGCTGTACGTCTGCGGCGACCGGTACTGGTTCGCCGCCCCGCAGCAGGGCGTGGACGCGGCGGCCGCCGGTGTCGAGACGGCGGAGATGACCGACCCCTCCGGCCAGAGCGTCACCGTGCGCCGCGGCGGCATCCGCGACCTGTCCGACCTCGCGTATTTCCCGAGCCTGACGGTGGTCTCGGTGCAGTTTCAGTCACTGACCTCGCTCGAGAGCCTGCCCGCCTGCGGCGTGGAGGTGTTCGACGTCAGCGCCAACCGGCTCACGAGCCTGTCGGGCATCGAACAGCTGCCGAAGCTCACGGCCCTCACGGCCGACGGCAACGCCATTACTGACCTGACCGGCCTCGGCCGCTGCCTGAACGTGCGGAAGCTGAGTCTCAACGGCGCAAACGTGTCGGACCTGTCCGAGCTGCGCGCGCTCACAAAGCTGCAGGACATCACGCTCTCGCACTGCACGCGCCGCGAGCTGCTGATCCCGCTGCACAAGTCCTCGCTCACGCGCGTCACGCTCGTGGACTGCGATCTGCGCGGCGATTTCTTCCACAGCTTCGACCGCGAGCGGGCGATCACGTCGCTCACGCTCATCCGCTGCGAGCTGGACAGCACATCCGGTCTGGAGGATTTCACCGGGCTCACGGAGCTGACGGTGCGCGGCGTTTCCGGGTCGCTGGACTGGTCGGCACTCGGCAGTCTGCCGCTGCAGACCGTCACGGCCGACGCCCTGCAGGCGGACGCCATCGCCGCGTCCACCACTGCGGCCGTCACGGTGGTGGACTGACCGTTGGGGCAGAATTTCAGGGGAAAAGCAGCCCTCCCGATCCGGGAGGGCTGCTTTGTCTGCGGCGGGGTGATCGTTTTTTCCGGTACGTCCGTCCCGCGCCCCTTGGCGCCCTTGTGCAAAGGGAGCTGGCAGCCGTCAGGCTGACTGAGGGATTGATACGCGCATTCTTGCACTGCGGCCGGTATCTGCAGCCCCTCCGTCACGGCGCAGAGCGCCGTGCCACCTCCCCTTACACAGGGGAGGCATCGCCGAACGGCAATATTTTCTCCTTGCGGCCACAGTACCGTGTGGTGCTGCCTTCCCCTCAAAGGAGACGGCTTGAAAAGTGCGCAGCCATTCTCCCGCAAAACGGAAAACGCCCCTGCCGGAACGGACAAACCGGCAGGGGCGTTTCCATAGGAGAAATGGAGTTGGAAAAAGGAATTATCATGTTGCTTGGGGGAGAAATTGCGTGCCAGTCAGCGGGCGGAGAGGTTCGTGTGCGGTCACGAAAATTCCCGCTTGCTATCTGACAGTGCCCATTATATAATGCCTTTATGGATAAGTAAAGCAAATATTTCTGATAGTTAGATTAGCGTTTCTTATTTGTGAGGTGCTTATGAACCGATACATTGCCTTTCTGAAGGTCTTTGAGCGCAACAGTTTTTCGGACGCGGCGCGCGATCTCGGCTACACGCAGTCGGCCGTCAGCCAGATGATCAAGTCGCTGGAGGAGGAGCTGGGCGTGACGCTGCTGGTGCGCTCGCGCTCGGGCGTGGCGCTCACCTATGAGGGCCGCCACCTGCTGCCGTACATCCGCGACACGGTCAATGCTTACCGCATGCTCCAGTCGCAGGCGGCGGGCTTCAGCGGGCTCGAGCAGGGCACGATCCGCCTCGGCACGTTCACGAGCGTGTCGAGCTTCCTGCTGCCGCCGGCCATGGAGCGCTTCCGGAGCCAGCACAGCGGCATCCGCTTCGAGCTCTATCAGGGCCTGTATTACGAGATCGAGGACTGGGTGCGCGAGGGCGTGGTCGACTTCGGCTTCACGGACATGTCGCGCACGACGCCGTTTGTATGCGAGCCGATTTATCGCGACACCATGCTCGCCGTCCTGCCCGAGGGCCACCCGCTGGGCGAGAACATTTTCATTCAGGTCGAAGAGCTGGCGGCCGAGCCGTTCATCCTCCTCGAGGAGGGGCGCGGCGGCGGCTGCATCCGCGAGCTGCTCGCGCGCCACCCGCAGATCAACGTGCAGTACCGCGTGGCCGACGACTACACGATCCTGAACATGGTCGAGAGCCGGCTCGGCGTGTCCATCCTGCCGGAGGCCGTGCTGCGCCGCAGCGGCCAGCGGCTCACCGCGCGCCGGCTTTCTCCGGAGCTGCAGCGCACCATCGGCGTCATCTATAAGCAGAAGACCGGCCTGTCCACCGCCGGGCAGCTGTTTCTGAGCGAGCTCAAAGCGTCCAGCCCCGCGCCGCACGGCTGAATCTGCCGCATTTGGGTGTTTACACTGCCGGGCGGTTGTGCTATCGTAGAGCGGTAACATTTCATGGCGCGCCGTGTCCGGGGGGATACCTTATTTAAATATGGCGGACGCGGCAGGAAGGAGCGGATCATTCATGAGCATGACAGGCGCCATCGTCAACGCGCTCGCCATCGTGGCCGGCGGTGCGGTCGGCCTGCTGTTTCGGCGGGGCATCCCCGAGCGCGTGAGCAAAACGGTCATGATCGGCCTCGGCCTCTGCGTGCTGTATATCGGCATCTCGGGCGCGTTCGCGTGCCGGAGCATCCTCATCGTCATCGTGTCCATGACGCTCGGCGCGGCCGTGGGCGCGCTGCTGAACATTGATGGGGCCATCCACCGCCTCGGCACCTGGGTCGAGACGCACGTTCACCGGCACGAAGGCGGCCCGTCGCTGGCCGAGGGCTTCGTCACGGCGAGCCTGCTGTGCTGCGTGGGCGCCATGGCGGTCAACGGCTCGCTCGACGCCGGCATCCGCGGCGACAACAGCATCCTGCTCACCAAGTCGATGATCGACCTCGTCTTCTGCGCCATGATGGCCACGACGCTCGGCGCGGGCGTCATGCTCGCGGGCGCGGCGGTGTTCGTGGTCGAGGGGGCGCTCACGCTGCTGGCCGGGGCCATCGCGCCGCTGCTCTCGGAGGCGACGGTCGCGGACCTCACGTGCGCGGGCTCCCTGCTCGTGGCGGCCATCGGCCTCAACCAGACCGGCGCCACGAAGATCAAGGTGGCGGATTATTTACCGGCGCTGCTGTTCGTGCCGCTCATCCACTGGCTGGTCAGTCTGCCGCTCTGGCAGCAGATCACCGCGTGGTTCTGAGCGATACTATTTATAAATAGCAAAGCGGCGCTTGCGGCGGCTTCCTGATTTGTATATTTTGGCGTTGTATGTGGGCGAAAAATCGCGTGGGAAGGCTTGCCTTTTCCGCGCGTTTGTGTTACGATACTCTTTCCCGCGGGAAGAAAGGGTGTGGGCACATGGGTTTCTGGCTCAACCAGGCGCTGGGTCTGCTCGGCAGTCTGATCGTGTTTGTCTCGGTACAATTCAATAACCGCCGTGTCATCCTCGCTGCGCAGGCCGCCGCCTGCCTGATGTGGATCGTGCACTACGGGCTGCTCGGCGCGATGACCGCCGCGACCATCAACATTCTGTCGTTCGCGCGCAGCGTCGTGTTTTACTTCAACGACCGCAAGTGGGCGCAGAGCCGCGCGTGGCTGTGGGCGTTTCTGGCGCTGTACGTCGTCAACACCGTCCTCACGTGGGACGGGCCGGTGAGTCTGCTGCCCGGCATCGCCATGAGCATGACGACGGTCGCGCTCTGGACGCGCGACATGCGCCGCACGCGCCTGCTCTACCTGACCAATTCGCCGTTCTGGTTCACGTATGACATCCTCGCGCGCTCGTACTCGTGCATGGTCATCGAGGCCATCGCCTTTGTGTCCTACGCCGTCGCCGTGTGGCGGTTCGACATCCGGCATAAAAATACCTCCGTATGATGCAGTCATACGGAGGTATTTTGGTTTCGGTCAGATCTTCGGCACGGGCGTCGGGCGGGCGTCGTCCCAGACGGTCTTGGTGTCGAACAGGTCGTCGAGCAGGTTCGGCTGGTAGTACATCCGGTAGCCGTCGATGTTGCGCCGGCCCTGACGGACATACCCGTCGTGGATCTGCACCCAGTGCTCGGCCGAGTCCACGTTGCAGAAATAGCGGAAGCCCAGGCCGTAGAGCGTGTCAAACTTCGCGCCCTTGTAGGCCTCGATGCCGGCAATGTCGCTGCCGAAGGGGTAGAGCAGCACGTCGGTCTCGCCGATGACGGCCGCGATCTGATCGTTCCACTTCTGCGCGTCGCCGGCCAGGCGCTCGGGCGAAATGTCGCCGTAGGTCAGGTGGCCGTAGCTGTGGCTCGCGATCGTGTAGCCCTCGGCGCGCAGCGCGTCGGCCACTTCGCGTGCGTCCTTGCACGCCTGCGCGAAGGCCTCGGCGCCGAGCTTTGCCTGATAGTCGCTGCTGATGCGGTAGCCGAACGCGCCCTGATACCCGGTCACGGCGATGGTCGCGCGCGCGCCGCGGTAGGAAAAGTCGGGGTGCTGCTCCAGGAAGTCGTCGAGCAGCGGCACGAGGTCGTAGCTGCCGTAGAGCGTCTGGCCGTCGGCGTCCACGTACTCGCACGTGAGCTTGCCGTCTTTCACTAGCAGGCGGGAGGCAAAGCCGTCGCCGCCCTTGTCGGGCTTGCCGTCGCCGTCGCTGTCGGTCATATATTCGTAGTAGCACACGTCGTCCTGCGACATAACGATGGGCTTTTTCCCGGCGGGAAGGTAGATGTCGCCCGCGACGTACTTCGTCGAGCCGTCGGCCTGCTGCTGCGGCCCGGCGACGTCGTGAATGTCCACAAGCACGAAGCCCCGCTCGTACAGGCTCTGCAGCACGGCGTTGAACTCTTTGATCGAGACCATGAACTGGTTGTAGCCGCCCTGCTCGGGGTCGCCGTCAAAGGCGCGGGAAGTGTCTGCGATGAGCGTGTGGAAAAAGACGTGCGGAATGGTCGTGGGGTCGGCGTAGCGGACGGCCTGCGCCTTCTGCGCTTCGAAATCGGCCTTGGCCTGCTGCAGCTCCGGCACGTTCTCCCACCCGGCAAAGCCCGTCACGGCGGCGATGGCCTTGTCGTAGTCATACTGCGCGGCGAGGCGCTTTGCCTCCGCGAGTACGGTGTCCTGCTCCGTGACCTGCGCGGTGGGCGTGGCCAGCGCGGCGGGATCATCCTTGGGCGCACGGTTATGCCGGCTCGCGAGCACGAGCACCAGCACGGCCGCCAGCACGATCACGGCCAGCACGGCCGCGAACACCAGCATCGACTGGTTCGGGCCGCGGCGCCGCGGCGCGCGGCGGTTGACCGGGTGCGGCCGGGCGGCCGCGCCCGGCTTCTGCGTGCGCTCCTCGCTGTCGGGCCGCGGGCTGCGGCGGGGATCGGTTGTCTGCATACGAGGTTACCTCCGGGAGAATGTTTGGTTTCCGAAAATCTGTTAATTGCTGCCTCTACTATACGCGCACCGGCGCGGATTGTGCAAGCGCGCGCGAAAAATTCAGAATTGTTAAGAAACGCGCCCGGCCGGTTGTCAGCCGGCGGGCGTGTTCAGACGGGCAGTCAGCCGCGCGGCACAGTGGTCAGCCGGCGGGCGTGATGTCTTTGAGCGTGCCGCTGTTCGTGATCTGGCTGTAGGAGAACGACAGGTGGAACGTGCCGTCCGGCTGTGCGGCCACGGCGGCGAGCTGATCGGCCGAGCACTTGACGTGCACGGTCGTGCCGGCCTTTGTCACGGTCAGCAGACCGCCGTCGTCGGTCGCGGCGTATTGATCGATGGTGTAGTCTCCGGTGCCGGACACGCGGTTCATCCCCACAAAGCCGCCGTAGGTCAGCAGGCCCAGAATGGCGACGATGACGATGACGCGGATAACGGTGATGACGGTTTTCTTCATGCGCACACCCCCTTTTCTGTCAGTGTAACAGGCTGCGCGGCGTTTGGCAAGTACCCGTTGAGAATTCCGCTTTACAAGACACAATGTCTGGCATATACTATTCTACACTGGGTTGGCAGCACCATGCGCCGCCCGACGAGAGAATCCGAGAAAAGAGAGAAAAAGAGAAAAATGAATCTGTCCACTGTTTTTGCCAAGATGGCCATGCTGGTGCTCATCATGCTCCTTGGCTATCTTTGTGCGCGCATCGGCATCACGGGGCCGGAGTTCAATCAGCGTGTGACGCCCCTGATGGTGAAGGTGCTGCTGCCGGCGACCATCCTCAATTCCGTGCTGAGCGTGCCGGATTTCAGCGGCCGCGAGCTGCTCGACTATATTCTGGTCATGACGGTCATGGTCGCGCTGCAGATGCTCCCGGCATGGTTTTTGCCGCGGCTGATGCGCACGCGCAGCGAGGACGTGGGTGCGACGCGGCTCGTGACCGCGTTCGGCAACGTGGGCTTCGTGGGGCTGCCGGTCGTCGCGGCGATCTTCGGCGACGAGATGGTGTTTTTCGCCTCCCTGTGCAACATTCCGTTCAACCTCGCGCTCTATTCCTGCAGCGCGGCGCAGCTCTCGCCGGACGGCGGCCGCGTCCGCTGGCAGGATGTGCTCAACGCGCCGGTCATCGCAACGCTGCTGTCGGTCGTGCTGCTGCTCTCGCGCGTGCACGTGCCCGGCGTCCTCGCCGATACGATCTCGTCGGTCTCGGGCGTGACGATCCCGCTGTCGATGCTCGTCATCGGCACGTCGCTCGGCGGCATCTCCGTGCGCTCGGTGCTCACGGACTGGCGGGTCTATGTCGTGTCGGCGGTGCGGCTGCTCGTGTGCCCGCTGCTGACGTGGCTGGTGCTGCGGCCGTTTGCCGCCGGCGCGCTGCTCGGCATCTCGGTGCTCATGGCGGCGTGTCCGTCGGCCATGCTCGTCACGGCGCTGTGCCTGCAGTACGGCCGGTCGGATGCGTTCGCGTCCAAGTGCATTTTCCTCAGCACGGTTCTGTCCGCCGTGACGATCCCGCTGCTGATCTGGCTGCTGTTCTGACCGGCAGCCTGCGGCCTTTCCGCCGGTATCGTGCCCCTTGGCTCCCTTGTGGAAAGGGAGGCATTGCCGAGCGGCAATGTAGGATCCCGCTCCCGCACATCCCAGATTGGAGGTTTCCCCCATGATCGATCCTTTGATGTTCATCGCGCTGCTGCCGGCCGTCGTGCTGGTGGTGTATATCTGCCGCAAGGACCGCACGGAAAAAGAGCCGCCGGCCCTGCTCGCCAAGCTCCTCGGTTACGGCGCGCTCTCGTGCCTGCCGGCCATCGTGGTCGAGCTCATCCTCAGCGCCATCATCGAGCAGCTGCATGTGCGCAATGCCTACCTCGGCTACTTTCTCGAGGCGTTCGTCGTCGCGGGCCTGACGGAGGAGACGTGCAAGTTCCTCTTCCTGCGCACGACGTGGCGCAATCCGGCGTTCGACTATCAGTTTGACGCCATCGTCTACGCCGTCATGGTCGCGCTCGGCTTCGCCGCGTTCGAGAATGTGAAGTATGTCTACAGTTACGGCTTTGCCACCGGCATCGTGCGCGCGGTCACGGCCGTGCCCGGCCACGCGATCTTCGGCGTGTTCATGGGCTATTTCTACGGTTACGCCAAGCTCTCCGACTACTGGGGGCGCACTGAGGACCGCGGGGCCTACCTCGCGCTGAGCGTCGTCGTGCCGGTGCTGCTGCACGGGTGCTATGACTTTCTGGCCTTCGCGCAGCAGAGCAATGGCCGCTTCACGCTGCTGTTTTATGCCTACCTGATCGCGCTGTACGTGTTTGGCATCCGGCGCGTGAACCGCTCGTCGCGCGATGACCGCCGTGTCACGCGCGAGACGGTGTTTGACTACTTCCGCCGCATGCAGTACCCCATGCCGCCGCAGTACCGCGACCGGAACGACGACTTCTGGCGCTGAGCGCGAGCGTTCGATTCGCACACATTTAAAATTCCGCCGCCCCTGTCTGACCTGACAGGGGCGGCTTTTTGCTATGATTCAACGTCCAGAAACTGCCGGAATGCCGTCGGCAGTGAGATCTCCTCGCGCAGCTCGTCCGGCGTGGCCCAGTGGTAGCGCGGCGGCATGGCCGAGCACTCGAGCGTGTAGCAGCGCATCGTCCAGACGATGTGCGTGAAGATGTGCCTGCCGTCGCGCGCGCTGCGCAGCCGCACATCGCCGAGGCCCTGCCCGCTGGCGTAATCGCCCGCCTGCCGCTCGTCGAGCAGGCCCGGCGTGTTCGGCAGCTGCCAGAGCCCGGCGAGCAGGCCGCTCGATGGCCGCCGCTCGACGGCGAGCCGGTCGCCGCAGCGCAGGCAGAACACGGTGTGCTCCTCGGCGCGCTTGGCGCGCTTCGGCGCCTTGACCGGCAGGGCGGCCGCCGTGCCGTGCGCGCGGGCGAGACACAGCGCCGCGATCGGGCAGTCGGCACACTGCGGCGCGCGGTTCGGGCCGCAGACGGTCGCGCCGAGCTCCATGAGCGCCTGCGTAAAGTCACCGCAGTGCCCGGCGGGGTAGCACGCGCTCAGCGCCGCGGTGAGCGCCGCCTTGTGCGCGGCGTTGTCGATGGGCGTTGCGTCGTCGAGCACGCGCGCGCACACGCGCAGCACGTTGCCGTCCACGGCAGCGGCCGGGCGGTCAAAGCAGATCGAGGCGATGGCCCCGGCCGTGTACGGCCCGATGCCCGGCAGCGCCAGCAGACCCTCGACCGTGTCGGGCCAGACGCCGCCGCGCGCCGCAATCTCGCGGGCGCATTCCTGCGCCTTGCGCGCGCGGTTATAGTATCCCAGCCCCTCCCAGAGCTTGAGCAGCTGCGCCTCCGGCAGCGCCGCGAGCGCGAACACGTCCGGCGCGGCCGCAAGAAAGCGCGCGTAGTACCCGCGCACGGCCTCGACGCGCGTCTGCTGCAGCATGATCTCCGAGAGCCACACGTGATACGGCTCGCGGTCGGCGCGCCAGGGCAGCGCGCGCGCGTGCCCGCGGTACCAGGCGAGCAGCGGCTGCACCGTCTGCGATAGTCTCTGCGTGTCCATGGCCGCACCTCCCGAAAAAGTCTGCGGCCATTATAGCATGCATCGCCCCGCCGCGCAAAGGGGAGATTTGACTGCGGAGGCAGGACTGCGCGTTCCTGCGGCGCGGCGAATATCGGCTGTTCCCGAAATACCGGAGCAGCGGGGGAGCCCGAGGGGGCAAGGCCCGCCTTGGATGCTATGATACATCGCCGTCCGGCGATGCCTCCCCTGTGTAAGGGGAGGTGGCACAGCGCTCTGCGCCGTGACGGAGGGATTGCAGATACCGGCTGCAGTGCGAGAATGCGCATGTCGATCCCTCAGTCAGCCTGATGGCTGCCAGCTCCCTTTCCACAAGGGAGCCGGGAATGCCGCATGACCGGAAGCCGCCGGAAAAAACCATGCCCCTTCCGCCGCCACCGCCTCCCTGCGCACCCGCAAAAAAGGTCCCCGAAACAGACGTTTCGGGGACCTTCCTTATGCAGCGACAGAGATTTTGAAATTACACAATGCCCTGAGCCATCATGGCGTTGGCGACCTTCAGGAAGCCGGCAACGTTGGCACCGAGCATCATGTTGCCCGGCTGGCCGCACTCGACGGAGGCGTCATAGCAGGACTTGAAGATGTTCTTCATGATGCCGTGCAGCTTCTCGTCGACTTCTTCGAAGCTCCAGCTCATGCGCAGGGAGTTCTGGCTCATTTCCAGACCGGAGGTGGCGACGCCGCCGGCGTTGGAAGCCTTGCCCGGCGTGTAGAGCAGGCCGGCCTCGATGACCGCGTTGATGGCCTCGGGGGTCAGCGGCATGTTCGCGCCTTCGAACACAGCCATGGCGCCGTTGGCGATGACGGCCTTCGCGCCCTCGAGATCCATCTCGTTCTGGGACGCGCACGGCATGGCGATGTCGCACGGCACGGTCCAGATGCCCTTGCAGCCTTCATGGTACTCGCTGCCGGGCACTTCGTCGGCGTAGACGCTGATGCGGGCGCGGCGCTTCTGCTTGATGTCGAACAGCACGTCGAGGTTGATGCCGTTGGGATCATAGATGTAGCCCTTGGAGTCGCTCATGGCGATGACCTTGCCGCCGAACTGCATGCACTTCTGCGCGCAGTACTGCGCCACGTTGCCGGAGCCGGACACGATGACCTTCTTGCCCTCGAAGCTGTCGTTTCTCAGGTGCTTGAGCACCTCGGCGGAGAAGTAGCAGATGCCGTAGCCGGTGGCCTCGGTGCGGGCGAGGGAGCCGCCGTAGGTCAGGCCCTTGCCGGTGATGACGCCGCCCTCAAAGCGGTCGACGATCTTCTTGTACTGGCCGTACATATAGCCGACCTCGCGGGCGCCGACGCCGATGTCGCCGGCCGGGGTGTCGGTGAACTGGCCGATGTGGCGGTAGAGCTCGGTCATGAAGCTCTGGCAGAAACGCATGACCTCACCGTCGGACTTGCCGTGGGGGTCAAAGTCGGAGCCGCCCTTGCCGCCGCCCATGGGGAGGGTGGTCAGGGAGTTTTTCAGGATCTGCTCGAAGCCGAGGAACTTGATGACGGACAGGTTGACCGAGGGGTGGAAGCGCAGACCGCCCTTGTAGGGGCCGATCGCGGAGTTGAACTGCACACGGTAGCCGCGGTTGACCTGGACCTTGCCGTTGTCGTCCACCCAGGGAACGCGGAACATGATGATGCGCTCGGGCTCGACGAAGCGCTCCATGAGGCCGGCTTCTTCCCACTCGGGGTGCTTGTCAACGACGTACTGGAGGCTCTCGAAGACTTCGTCAACGGCCTGCAGGAACTCGGGCTCATTGGGGTGGTTCTTCTGAAGGTCGGCGAAGACGCGGTTCAGATATGCATTGTTGATCATTTTCTTACCTCTTTCTTATTATTCGCTTTGCTCTCATAAACGGCCTGAGCGGCCAATTTCCTTCATCATGGTAACGCAAACGGAAAAAGATTGCAATATCCGTTTTCCATATAATTTCTCAATTTTTTTGTGCAAAAAGTCAGAAAGGACACTTTAAATCACTTCGTTTTCGTCAAAAAAGCAACATTCTGCTGACGCATAGGAGACAGCCACACGTATTTTTTATGCGGACGGAGAAAAACTGCTTGACAAATTATTCTAACGAGTATAAACTAAGGTCGAAAGTTATCCAAATGCATAATAATTTTACGCAAGAAAGGGGGAACGCGGATGCGGCGATGCGAGGTGTGTTTTGCGCCGCTGCCGTCGTGGGAAGAGGCGTATCTGTGGCCGTGCGTGCGCGGTGGGCTGACGGTGTGTGCCGACTGCTTTGACACGCTCGTGGGCGGCCTGTCGCGGCGGGAGCTGGCCGCGCGGCTGCGCGCACCGGGGGTGTGAGGGGCGCGTATAGACGGCTTCTCCCAAAGCGTCTGAGCAGCGGTGGAGCCAGAGAGGGGCTTGCAAGCCTTCCCCTCGAGGGGAAGGCGGCGCACGGCCCGACCGTTCCCGCCGGGAGAAGGCATAAAAAATACCGACCGTCCAAAAGGACAATCGGTATTTTTGGTGGGGGAAGATGGATTCGAACCATCGAAGGCATTGCCAGCAGATTTACAGTCTGTCCCCTTTGGCCACTCGGGAATTCCCCCATATGCAATTTGTCAGAAGGTGGAGCTGGTAGACGGACTCGAACCCCCGACCTGCTGATTACAAATCAGCTGCTCTACCAACTGAGCTATACCAGCACAACACCGGCCTATGTATCATAGCAAAACCGACTATGTTTGTCAACAAAAATTTTTCGAAAATCAAATGTTTTTGGAGGGAGAGCATGCAACTGAACGAATTGGCGGCGCAGTACCGCGCCACGGGCGACGCGCTGCGTGCGCGCGCGGCCACACTGCGGCTGGAACTGGCGGCCATGCCGCGCTCCGGCCGCGCCCGGCGCGAGCTGGAAACGCGCATCGCGCGTCTGGAGCAGATGGCGGGCGAGACCCTGCGCACGGCGGGCTACCTCGCGCATTATTACGACCCCGACTGAGGCCGCGCGGCCCTGGTTTGCGTTCCGGCGGCAGGTGTGGTATACTTATCGGCATGAAACGCTTACATATAAAAAATAATCACAATCACACATTCCGCCGCGTGCTGGCCGTGCTGCTGGCAGCGGCGATGACGTTCGCGCTCGCAGGCTGCTCGCCGCGCGAGCTGCACATCGGCCAGGTCGAGGTGAACACCGGCGTCAACACCGCGTGGATCACCCCCGCCAGGGGCGTGGACAGGTTCGGCATTCCGGCGTCCGATTTTTCCGCCGGGGCGGACGGCTCCGTGACCTACACCGGCACGGCCTACCGTGTGCTGCAGGGCATCGACGTGTCCACGTTCCAGCAGGACATCGACTGGCAGGCCGTCGCGGATTCCGGCATCGCCTTTGCGGTCATCCGCGCGGGCTACCGGGGCTACGGCAAGGGCAGCATCGTCGAAGACGACCGCTTCCGCCAGAACGTCGCCGGGGCGCGCGCGGCGGGACTGCACGTGGGGCTGTACTTCTTCTCGCAGGCGGTCACGCCCGAGGAGGCGGCCGAGGAGGCGCAGTGGCTCGTGGACGCGGCGCACGATTATCAGATCGACATGCCGCTCGTGTTCGACTGGGAGAACATCGACCAGAGCACCGTCGCCGCCGGCGACACGGTGCGCACCGCGGAGATGACCGGCGAGGACGTCACGGCCTGCGCCGCCGCGTTCTGCGAGACGGTCACGGCCGCGGGCTACGACGCCGCCGTCTACGGCAACCGCTGGCAGGGGTACTATGACTACGATTTTGCCCAGCTCAAGGACTACGCCTTCTGGGTGAGCGCGCCGGGCACGGCGGACGATTTTTACTACGCGCACGATTTCTGGCAGTACAGCTATGACGGCACGGTGCCGGGCATCTCCGGCAGCGTGGACCGCGACCTGTGGTTCGTACCGATCACGACCTGAGGAGGCGCGGGATGAAAAAACGACTTTTGACCCTGCTGCTCGCGCTGGTGCTTGCGGTGTCGCTGGCAGTGCCGGCGGCGGCCGCGCAGACGCAGCCGGTAGAGGTAGCGAGTGCGCTGGAGCTGGCGCAGGCGATGGCCGCGCCGGTATCGACGCGCGGTCTGCTGTGCGCCCGCGCCGCTGTGACGGAGCCGACACGCGTAGTCGCCTTCGCGCCCGCGCTCGCGGACGGGTACGGCGCCGACCGGGTGCTGCATCTGGCGGCGTGGCAGGAATATGTGCTCGAATTTTCCGATGCGGTGTCCGCGCAGCGCGCGCTCGCGCGCCTGCAATCCGACCCCGATGTGACGGACTGCTTTCTCGACGAGGCGGTCACGGCGGACGACACGCTCGCCGGCCTCTGGGACGAGACGGCCAGCCGCTCCTGGGGCGGGCACGCCATGGGCCTCACGACGCTGCGCCATAAGGCGGACGTGCTCCTGCCGGCCGGCCGGCGCGCGACCGTCGCCGTCATCGACACGGGGGCCGACTGTACGCACCCGCTGCTCGCGGGCCGCGTATCGGCGCGCAGCTATGATTTTGCCAATGCCACGGCCGATATGACGGACGTCAACGGCCACGGTACGGCCACGGCCGGGCTCATCGCCGACCTCACGCCCGACGAGGTGGACGTGATGGTCCTGCGCGTGTACGGCGATGACAATCTCTCGAAGCCGTCGCGCGTGCTCACGGCGCTCGAGTACGCGCTGGAAAACGGCGCGACGGTCGTCAACATGAGCCTCGGCTGGCCGAACGCCATCGAGAAGGGCTACTCCTTTTTAAACAATGTCCTCGCGCAGGCGTATGCCTCGGGTGTGGTCGTCGTCACGGCGGCGGGCAACCGCACCCAGAGCAACCCCACCGGCGACGCGGACGATGTCTATCCCGCCAATCAGGCGGCGGCGCTCACGGTCTCGGCCGTGGACCGCAGCCGCACGTTTGACGACAGCTATTCGGCCTCCGGTGCGTCGGTGGACCTGTGTGCGCCGGGGTCATACGTCACGGTCGCGGCGCCGGGCGGCGGCACGGCCGTGCGCAGCGGCACGTCGTTCGCCGCGCCCCATGTCGCGGCGGCGGCCGCCTGTGTGCTGCTTGCGCAGCCGGGGCTGAGCGCCGCGCGCGTGCGCCAGACGCTCTACAGCTACGCCGACGACCTCGGCGACCCGGGGCGGGACGACGAATACGGCCACGGCTTCCCGGTGCTCACGCAGTATTTTCATGACCGGCTGTGCCCCGGCCGCACGTTCCGCGACATGCCGGAGCCAGACTTCTGGTCGCACGCCGGGCTGGATTACTGCATCGGCGCGGGGCTGATGGCCGGCACGTCGGCCGTCACCGTCTCACCCGAGGCGCTCGCCACCCGCGCGCAGATCGTGCAGCTGCTCTGGGCGGCGGCCGGCAGCCCGGAGACCACGGGCACGCTGCCGTTCACGGACGTGGCGCCCGATGCGTGGTACTATGCCGCGGTGCGCTGGGCGTACCGGACGGGGCTCGTCGCCGGCACGTCGGCCGCGACGTTTGACCCCGACGCACCCATCACGCGGCAGGACCTCGCGGTCATCCTCTATGAACAGTCCGGCCGCCCGGCGGCGACCGGCGGGGAGCTGGCCGCCTTCCCGGATGTGGGCCGCGTCGCGGGCTATGCCTACGCTGCGCTCACCTGGGCGGTCGAGCAGGGGCTCGTCAGCGGCGTCGGCGCGGACGACGGCGTGCGCCTCACGCCGCGCGGCTACGCCAGCCGCGCGCAGGTCGCAGCCATCCTCATGCTCTACTGCGACCGGGAAACAGCATAAAAACAGCCCCCGCTTCCAGACGGAAGCGGGGGCTGTTCTGTTTTGCCCTTCCGCGCTTATTCCTCCGGCGCGGGCTCCTCGGTCACCTCGACCTCGATGTCCTCCGGCTCGACGGTGACGTCGGCGTCCACGGTGTGCAGATCCGGCGCGGGGCGGTACTCCTTCGCGGCGGCGCGCAGCTCGTCCATCTGCGCCTCGAGCGCGGCGACGTGGGCGTTGGCATCCGTCACCTGCTGGCAGAGATCGGCGAGGAAGGCGTCGGCCGTGTCGCGGTAGTTCTCGTAGTACAGGCGGCCGATCTCGGTGTACGTGCGCTTGACGCGCTCAAGCTCGGCGTTGCAGTCCACGGTCAGGCGCGCCATGTGCGAGGCGTACTTGGCACGGTCGCCCACGGCATGCGCGGCGCCGGCGACCTTGTCGCGCATCTCGTCGCTGACGACCTTGTTGGCGGCGTTGGTCACGGTCTCACCGGCCTTGCCAGCCGCGTCGACGACCTTGTCCTTCAGGCTGCTGAGCATGTCACGGTAATCTTTCATGGGTAAAAACCTCCTTGGAGAATGAAAATACAAACGGGGATTTATGCGTTCGGCTGCTTGCCGCGGTCGACATAGCGCGGCGGGTGCCGGAGCTTTCCGGTGTAAAACAGCGCGAGCACGGCGGCCGCCGCGGCCGCCGACACTCCGGCCAGCAGCTGGCTGACGCGGATGCCTGTGCCGGTGATGTACAGGCTGTCGGTGCGCAGGCCCTCGATGAGCGCGCGGCCGATGCCGTACCACACGGCGTAGAGCAGGATGAGCTCGCCGTCAAACTTCCGCTCGTGCTTTCGGAACCAGAAGTGCAGCAGCAGAAAGCCCGCGAAGTTCCACAGGCTCTCGTACAAAAACGTCGGATGTACGTACACGGTCTCCCGGCCGGGGAGCGTGAGCCCCATGCGGGAGAAGGCGGTCGTCTCGCGGCCGAAGGCCTCGCGGTTGATGAAGTTGCCCCAGCGGCCGATGCACTGGCCGATGAGCAGGCCGGGCGCACACACGTCCGCCATCGCGCCGAAGGGGATTTTCTTCTTCCGGCACCAGACGATGCCGGTCAGCAGCCCCGCGATGACGCCGCCGTAGATGGCGAGCCCGCCCTCCCAGATCTTGAGCGCGTCGATGGGGTGGGCGCGGTAGTCGCCCCACTGGAAGATGACGTAGTACAGCCGCGCGCCGATGATGGCGATCGGGATCATCCAGATGAGAAAGTCGTAGAGCGTGTCCGGCTCGATGCCGCAGCGGCGGCAGTGCCGCGCGCAGTAGAGCATTGCGAGGATGAAGCCCACGGCGATGATCACACCGTACCAGTAAAACGTGCGGCCGAAGAGCGTGAACGACGCGCTGGGGTCAATGCTCCAGTCGCCGAGCAGGGGAAAGCTGATGGTGGCGTCACGCATCATCGTCGGCATCGTCCTCGCCTCCTTTCGGGGCCACGACCGAGAGCGCCAGGCGCTCGGGCGCGAGCGTTTCGGTCAGCCACGCGGCGCACTCCGCCGCCGTGATGGCGCCCAGCAGCGGGAACGCGTCCATGTGCTCGTACCCGCCGAAGAGCCCCTCGGCCATGTCGACGCACACATCGTCGAACCGGTCGAGCCCGCGCAGCCAGCCGCCGTATACGGCGCGGCGCGCCCGCTCGAAGGCCGGGCCGTCAAAGCCGTCACGCGCGATGCGCGCGACGGTCTCGCGCACGCGCGCGCACACGGCGTCGGGGTCCTTGCTCTCGCCGCCGAGCACGGCCAGCGCGATCGGCCCGCAGTAGTCCGCGCTGCAGCCGAAGTCGTCGCCGAGCAGCCCCGCGCGGTAAAGATCGTTGTAAAACGCCGTCGCCTCGCCGAAGGCGGCCTGCAGCGCGAGCTCCGCCGTGAGCGTCTGGCGCAGGCGGGCAGTGCCTTTTTCCGCCGGGCGGAACTTTGCGCCCAGCAGCATCTGCGGCGCGGACACCGCGAGCTCCACGCGCATGCAGGCGTTCGCGGGCGTCATGTCCTCCGGTTCCCCGTGGTCGGCGGCCGGGACGGGGGCGCGCTCCGGCGGCAGGATCTCCGCCGCGATGGCGGCCACGCGCTCGGGCGTGTCCTGACACACGGCGCACAGCACCATGTTCGACGGCGCGTAAAACGCGCGGTGGCAGGCATAGAGCGTCTCAGGCGTGATCTCCGCGATGCTCTCGACCGTACCGGCCACGGCATCGCGCGCCCCGTCGCGCGCCATCAGGCAGCGCATGAGGTTGCGCCACACGGCGCGGTCGGGGTCGTCCTCGCCCATGCGGATCTCCTGAGCGATGATGCCCTGCTCCTTGGCCACGCTCGCGTCCGTGAAGTACGGCGTCGAGACAAAGCGCAGCAGTGTGCGCAGGTTTTCCTCAAACCCGTCCGTGCAGGAAAAATAATAGGCCGTCATGTTCGTGGACGTGAAGGCGTTCGGGTCCGCGCCGTTTTCGCTCAGCGTCAGCAGCGCGTCCGACCCGTCGGGCATGTCAAAGAGCTTGTGCTCGAGATAGTGCGCCACACCGGCGGGCGTGTCCGTCCACGTGTCACCCACGCGGAAGCGCCGGTCGGCCCCGCCGTAGCAGGTGGCAAACACGGCGTAGCTGCGCTGAAAGTCGGGCTTGCAGAGCACGCGCACGCGCAGCCCGTTCGGCAGCGTCGTGGCCCAGACGTTTTCGGGTCGTTCATTCGTCATCGGCAGGTCCCTCCGTTCCTTTGAGCAGATACACACAGTCGCACACGACGCCGGCGGCAATGTCCGTCACGTCCGTGCGCGTGACCTCTTCCACGAGCGCGGCCATCTCGGCCGGGTCGATGTCCAGCCCCTGCACCGTGCGGTTGAGCCAGTACCACGCCAGCGCGTCGGGCGCGTCGGCCGTGGCGCGCAGGTCGCTGGCCACGCTGCGGATGGCGGCCTGAAGCTCACCGTCCGTAAAGTCGCCGGTGCGCACGGCGTCGAGCTGCGCCGTGATCTCGGCGAGTGCGCGCTCGTAGTTTTTCACGTCGATGCCGCTCGTCACGGTCAGCAGCCCTTTGTGCGTGCTCAGGCGCGAGCCGACGTAGTAGCACAGGCTGAGCTTCTCGCGCACATTCAAAAAGAGCTTGGATGTCACGCAGCCGCCGTAGAGCGCGTTGAAGACAAACAGCGCCGGAATGTCCGGCTCGGCCATGCACGCGCCCAGCCGATAGCCCACGGCAAGCTGCCCCTGCGCGACCGGGAGCGTCTCGGTCACATAGCGCGGCTGCTCTTCGAGCGCATTCATGCGGATATCGGTGCCGATGTCCTCGTCGATCTCGCCGCGCGGCATCGTCGCGAGCACGTCCGTGAGGATGCGCGCAACGGCCTTTCCCTCGAGCGAGCCGCAGTAGAAGATCTCCACCGGGCTCGTCGAGAGCACGTCGTGGTAGCGCATCGTGAGCTTGCGATAGTGGATGCGCTCGGTGTCCGCCTCCTCGCCGAGGCGGGGCACGGCGTAGTCCTCGCAGCAGCACATGTGCGCGTACAGGCGCTCGATGGCGTAGGCGCGCTTGTTGTTCATCCCGGCGCGGATGCGCTCGAGCAGCTTCTCGCGCTCGCTGTCGACAATGTCGGGCCGCAGCAGGCCGCCGCGCGTGTTCGGGTGCAGCAGGAGGTCGGCCACATCGGCCGCGAGCCGGGGAAACACGTCCTCGCCCACCGCACCGTCGTCGGCAAACTCGGCCTCGAAGCCCACGGCCTGGATTTCGCCGAGCTTGCGCACGCTCGGCGTGATGCTCGCGCCGTAGAGGCTCTCGAGCTCGGCCGCGATCGTCTCCAGATCGGGCAGGCGCGTGCTGCCGCGCCGCAGCACATACGGCAGTACGGCCGTGCACGCCGCCGTAGAGCGCCGCAGCTGCGTCAGCAGGTTCACGCTCAGCCACGCGGTCTTGAACTTATCCGTGCGCAAGGCGGTCAGCCACACGCCGGGGAGAATTTCCGTGCGGATGCGTTCCATAAGATACGCTCCTTTCGCCAATGGTGTGTCCATATTTTTTGAATACTTTATTATATCACGCCTTACCTATCTTGGGAATAGGGTTTCGGGCGCTTTTTGCCGATGCCGCCGCCGTCGTAGGGCGCATTGTCCACGGTCACGCCGTCGGGCCGCAGGCGGATGGTGTGCAGCAGCCCGGCCCCGTCGCGCCAGCGCACGGTACACTCCGGCCACCCGGCCGGCAGGTGCGGCTCGGGGTAGAGCACGCCGCCGCGCAGGTGCAGCCCCAGCAGATCCTCCGTCGCGATGCGCAGGTACCACCCCGCCGCGCCCGTGTACCACGTCCAACCGGCCGCGCCGGCGTTGTCCCCGCCCGCGATGTCGGCCGCGAGCACGTAGGGCTCGCCCTCGTAGCGCATGGGGTCGTGCGCCGTGGGCAGCACGGCGTGCAGGATCTCCGCGCCCTCGGCCGTGCGGCCCGTGCGCAGCAGCGCCATGGCCAGCCACAGCGCGCCGTGCGTGTACTGCCCGCCGTTTTCGCGCAGGCCCGCGCCGTAGCTGCGCACGTAGCCCGTCTCGGGCGTGCGCCGCGTGATGGGCGGGTCAAACAGCCGCACCACGTTGTGCTCCCAGTCAAAGAGCTGCTCCACCGCACTCGTGAGCGCGGTGTGCACGCGGCCGCGGTCGGCGTGCGTGTCGAGGGCGGCGAACGCCTGCGCGATCGCGTCGATGCGGCACTCATCATTCCCGGCCGAGCCGATCGGCCGTCCGTCGTCGTAGTAGCCGCGCCGGTACCACGCGCCGTCCCACGCGTCCTCGGCCGCGCGCGTGCAGTGGTCGGCGGCGAGCGTGAGCTGCCCGGCTGCGTGCCCGCCCACGAGGGCGGCGAATTTCCGCGCCGTGATGGCGAAAAACCACGTCAGCCACACGCTCTCGCCCCGGCCCTGTGCGCCCACGCGGTCAAAGGCGTCGTTCCAGTCGCCGGTGCCGATCCGCAGCAGCCCGTGCGCCCCCACGCCGCGCGCGAGCACGCGCATGAGCGCCCGGCGGCAGTGCTCGAGCACCGTGCCGCGCTCCGTGCCCGGCTCGAGCGGCTGGTACCGGTCGTGCTCGTTTTCCTCCAGCTCCTCGCCCGCGAGAAAGGGGTACTCGGCGCTTAGAATTTCCGTGTCGCCGGTCTTTTCCACGTACTCGCACACCGCCCACGGCAGCCACAGCAGGTCGTCCGAGATGCGCGTGCGCACGCCGTGTTCGGTCCCTGCGCCCTCGTGCCACCAGTGGCACACGTCCCCGGCGGCGAACTGGTGCGCGCACGCGCGGCCGATCTGCTCGCGCGCAGGCGCGCTGTCGAGCAGCAGGAGGTTCACCGCGTCCTGCAGCTGGTCGCGGAAGCCGAACGCGCCGCCGTTCTGGTACAGGCTCGTGCGTGCCAGCAGCCGGCAGCACAGCGCCTGGTACGCCGCCCAGCCGCCGAGATAGCGGTTCATGTCCGCGTCCGGCGTCGTCATCCACAGGCGCGACACTGCACCCAGCCACCGCTCGCGCGTCGCGCGCAGCGCGTGCGCGGCCTCGTCCGGCTGCGTCAGGCGCAGGAGGTTGGCGCGCGTGTCGCACCCGCAGACGATCACGCCCTGCCGGTCGACGGTGCCCTCGAGCGCGAAGCAGGGGCTCAGCCCCGCGCCGGCGCGCGCGTCCATCTGCCCGCGCAGGAACGAAAACCGGTCGCACGTCCAGCCCGTGAGCGGCATGCCCGCCGCTGCGCTAAAGAGCGTCGGCGCGTCCGCGCGCACGTTCTCGGCCGTGAGCAGCCCGTCGGCGTATGCCGTCACGACGGCGGGGGCGTCCGCGTCGCGCCCGGCGCAGACGAGGTCGGTGTGCCACGTGATGCGCGCGCGCCCCGCGCACTCGATGAGCAGCACGCGCGCGTCCGCGTCCTCGGGCACGAACGCCGTCACGCGCACGGACATGCCGTCCACGCTGCGCTCCCACGCCGCCCAGCCGAAGCCGTATTCCACCCGTGCCGCCCCGTCGTCGTCAAAGAGCGACACTGCACCCGCGCGCGCTGCCATGCGCAGCGTCTCCGTGCCGCGCAGCACCCACGGGTCGCACAGCCAGCGGTTGATGCGCCCGGTGTGCGCGTTGCGGTGCCACATGTGGCCCGTGCCCGCGTCCGTCGCGAGAAAGCCGAAGCGGCCGTTGGTCAGTACCTGGCTCCACGCGCGCGGCGGCAGCCCGGCGAAAGATACCGTGCCGTCGTCGTCCCAGTGCACATCGCCCCCCGTGGGCAGATACCGCCGGTCGCCCGGCGGGGGCAACAGCGGCAGCGTGCAGCGCGTGTGCGCCATGCCGGGGCGGATGGCCGCAGCCGCCGCCACACCGGGGAAGGCCCCCTCCGGCACGAGGTGCACGCCGCCGGGCGCATCGAGCGTGTGCGCAAGGTCGAGCGCCGCGAGCCACCCGCGCACCTTTCCGGCCGTCGGCTGCTGATAGTCCCCGCCGTCGCCGCTGCGCAGCGCGAGGTCGCACGCCACGCCCAGCGCGCGCAGCAGCGCCCACTGCCGCAGCACGCCGCGCTCTGCCTCCGCGCACCACACCGGCAGGTCGCCCGAGATGCCCTGCGCCCAGAGCGTGGGGCGCGCCAGCTGCTCCGGCACGGCGTTCGCCGCCACGGCCGGGAACAGCAGGGGAGAGACCGCCGCCATCGCGTCATCGAGTTCCGCCCCCGTCATGCCGTACTGCGCCGCGAGCTCCTCCGGCAGTGCCGCCGCCATCGCGGGCGGCAGCACGAGCGCGCGCTGCGCCGCCGTGAACGCATCGTCCTCGCGCGCGCCCACGCCGAGCGCAAAGCGCACGCGCCACGGCGTGTCCGGCGCTGCGTGCACCGGTACCGTCAGCTCCACGCGCCCCGCGCGCAGCCACCCCGGCACCGGCCCTTCGGCCCGCCACGTGCCCGGCCGGTCGCACGCGGCGCACAGCCACGCCTCCGGCTTCTCGCCGCGGCCGAGGTGCCGCAGCAGCAGCGCGTCGCGCCGCTGCACGCTCTGAAAGCCCAGCCGCGCGAACGCCGGGTGGTTGACATAATCCTCCCACGGTGCGAGCACGGCCTCAAACACGAACCGCACCGTGCCCTCGATCCCGCTCGGAGACGAGAGCGTCAGCGCGCGCACCTCGCCGTTGGCGCGGCCGGGCACGGTCAGCGTCTGCACGGCGGTCACGTCCCCGTGCCGGGTGGTGAACTGCGCCGCGCGCACCGTGAAGCGCCACTGCGCCCTCTCGCCCGGCAGCAGCGGGCCGGAGAAATGCTCCGTCTCCAGCCGCACGACCGGCCCGGCGGCGGGGTCTGCGCGCGTGCCGCGGCGGCAGACGCTCAGCGCGTGCCAGCGCGCGAAGCTCTGCCCGGCTTCGGTCACGGCGAGGCAGTACGTGCCGTTCGAGAGCAGCGCGCAGCGCGGGGCCTCGGCATCAATACCCGTGCCCTCGGCCGCATAGTCCGGCAGGGCGCGGCGGCGCGCCTTTTCGGCCGGCTCCTCCGCGCGCCGCCGCAGCGCCGGCGCGCCCAGCGGCAGCCGCTCGGACAGCAGGGTCGCGTGCGCGCGCATGGCGGGGTCGGCGAAGAACCACCGCCGCACCTGATCTCCGCACAGCGCGTTGCACGCCGCCAGCAGGCTCATGCCCTGGTGGTGCGCCATCACGCAGCGCACGATCTGCCCGCCGCCGCCCGTGCGCGCGCGGGTGCAGTCGAGCGCGTCGAAAAATCCGTGCTGCCCCAGCAGCCCGAGCGCCGCGAGTTTCCGCAGGTTGCGCATCGCCGCGCGCGGCTCCACCGCCAGCGCGAGAAAGCTGCTGTACGGCGAGAGCACGAGCTCTTTGTCCATGCCCGGCTGCAGGGCCAGCGCCGCGCAGCCGTGCGCCTTGTAGCGGTAGCTCAGCGCGCTGTCGAGCGCGAAGTATGCGCTCTCCGACACGCCCCACACCTGCCCAGGGCGCACGCGCCGCCGCTGCACGTAGAGGCAGAACTTTGCGCTCTCCCACAGCAGGGAGTCGCGCACCGGCGGCAGAAACAGCTCCGGCATCAGGTACTCGAACATCGACCCCGACCACGACACGCAGCCGCGGTAGTGGTCCTTCTGTACCTGCGCGCGTGACAGGGCGCGCCAGTGCTCGCGCGGCACGTCGCCCCGCGCCACGGCGAAGTACGATGTCAGCCGCGCCTCGCTTGCCAGCAGGTCGTAGTAACTCTCCGACCACTTGCCGCTGCCGGTGTCGATGCCGATGTGCATCAGCCGCCGCTGCGGGTCGTAGAGCGGGCCGAAGTCCATGCCGTCGCAGAGCTGCTGCGCCCGCGCCGCGAGATCGTCCCGTCCCCAGCCGCGCAGGGCGTTTGCCGCCGTGAGCAGGGCGGCGGCGCAGTTGCCGCTGTCCACCGTGGACACATACAGCGGCGGCATCGGCCGCAGCGTGCACGTGTGGTACCAGTTGTAAAAATGTCCGTTCCAGCGGGGTAATTGCTCCATGGTCGTGAGCATCCGCTCCGCCAGCTCCAGCCCGCGTCCGTTGTCGATGCCCAGCGCGTGTGCGCCGAGGGCGGACACGAGCGCGAGCCCCATGTTCGTCGGCGACGTGCGGTGCGCCGTGCCGGTCGGCGGCTGGAGCTGCACGTTGTCCGGCGGCAGGTAGTGATCCTCGGCGGTACAGAACGTCTCAAAATACTGCCACGTCGCCTTCGCCCAGCCCAGCAGCTCGCGCTGCGCCGCGCGCGGCAGGGGCGCGGCACCAACCGTATTCGGCGCGCCGAGCGCCGCCAGCACGAAGGGGCTGAGCACCCACACGATGCCGGCGGCCAGCCCTGTCGGGCTCGGCGTCAGGATGGCCGTGAGCAGGCCCAGCGCGCTCGCCGGCCAGAGCGCGCGCCAATATGCGCCCAGTCCGTCGCGCTTTCCCGCCCGCTGTGCCGCCGTCTGCCACTGCAGCAGGTTTTTGTGCGACACCAGCATGCGCCACAGCGCCGTCACGATGGCGGAGGCGTTGAGCACCGCCTCCCACGGCAGCAGGATCAGCCGCAGCACCGTCTGCGCCACGGCGCTGGCAAGCCCGTGCAGTACGTCGCTGTGGTAGCGCACGCGCGTGCCCGCCGGGTGCACGATCGGCTGGCCGAGCGCGCGGATCAGCCCCTGCGCCAGCGCCAGCAGCGCCGCATACGCCGCCAGCCGCAGCCCCGGCCAGCGCAGCACGCAGCCGAGGAAGATGGAAATCCACGTCGCCGGGGCGACGAGCGACCGCCGCAGACTGTCCGCCAGCCGGAACCGGTCGATCGGGTGCAGTGCCCGCCCGCGCTGCCCAAAGATCCACGGCGCGTTCTGCCAGTCGCCGCGGATCCAGCGGTGTGCCCGCGCGCCCCAGGCCAGCGGGGCTGCGGGGAAGGTGTCCGTCAGCTCCACGTCGCCGAGAAAGCCGCCGTGCAGGTATGCGCCCTCAAGCGCGTCGTGGCTCAGCACGCGCCCTTCCGGGATGACCCCGCCGCCGCAGCAGTCGAGCAGCGCGCGCGCGTCGATGATGCCTTTGCCCGGGAAGCCGCCGCGGTCAAAGCAGTCCATATATAATTCCCCGCACGCGCCGCCGTAGGGGTCGGCGCCGCCGGGCCCAGCGAACACGCGCGCCCAGTCGGTGGCGTTTGCGCTTTCCAGCTCGGTCGCCATGCGCGGGTGCAGCAGACCGTAGCCGCGCGTGACCACGCCGCGCTGCGCGTCCACCACGGCGCGGTTGAGCGGGTGCAGCATCGCGCCCACGAGCGCGCGCGCCGCGCCGGGCGTCAGGCGCGTGTCGGCGTCGAGCGTCAGCAGGTACACCGTGCCGCTCAGGCCCGCCGCGTCCCCGGCCGCGCAGTGCAGCGCGCCCGGCCGGTCGAGCACCAGCCGCGCCAGCTCCAGCAGTGCGCCGCGCTTGCGCTCCCACGCGCTCCATTTCCCGTCGGGTGTGGGCACCCGCTTGCGCGTGAAGAGATAAAAGCGGCTGCCCCAGCGCGCGTTGAGCGCCTCGATCTCCTCGCGCGCCGCGCGCAGGATGGCGGGGTCGATGGGTGCGTGCTCCATGTCTGCCTCCGGCAGATCGGCCAGCAGGCCGAACGTGAGCTGCCCGAGCGCGTCGCGGTTGCAGAGGTAGTATTCCTCCAGCCGCGCGCAGAGCGCGTGCGCGTCGTCCGGGGAGGTGAGCAGCGCTGCGATCACGCACAGCGTCCGCCCCTCCGGCGGGATGCCCCGGCGCAGCGCCAGCCGCGGCACGAAGCGCGGCTTCGTCACGCGCAGCAGCACCGCGTCGAGCAGACCCTTGACCACCTCCGACACCGGGATGAGCAGCAGCACCGCGCCCGACACGCTTTTGGTCGCAAAGCCCAGCAGCAGCGACAAAAACAGCGTCCCCACCACGACGGCCGCGATGTACCACCCGCCGTCGCGGCGACGTTCCGGCGCGCCGAGCACCTCGCGCAGCAAAAACCAGCCCACGTGCCGCCGTGCACCCTCGCTGCTCTGCGCGCGCGCGAGCACGTCCTCGGCGATCTCGATCTCCGTCCGGCCCGTCCGCCGCGCCAGCCGCGCCGTGACCTGCCGGTAGTGGGCGCGCGTGGCCGCGTCCATCGCGGGGTAGACGCCCACCGGGTCGCGCGCGAGGATGCGCCCCACGCGGTCGCACCGCTCGGCGAGCATGCCCCACGCTGCCGTGCCGAGCGCGCGCAGCGACGTGAAGAGCGCTGGCGCGGCCGCGCCATCCCCGGCATAGCTCTCCGCCAGCGCGCACACCACGGCCGCCTGCAGCCCCGGCACGAGCAGGGCAAGCTCCGCCGTCTCGAGCGGCAGCACGTCCTGAAACCCCTCCAGATACGCCTCCGCCGCCTTGACCGTCAGCACGCCCTCGCACGCGCGCAGCAGCCCCGCGCAGCACGCGCCCAACGCCGTCTGCCCGCCCACCGTGCGCACGCGCGCGTGCCGCAGGGCCGCCGCGGCATCGCCCGCCGCAGCGCAGGCAAAGCTCCGATTGTCGCGCAGCCACTGGCCGTTCGGCGTCTCGGGCGTGACGGTGCGCGCCATGCGCGCGAGCGCTTTCGCTGCGCGCCGGATGCGCCCGGTGTCCGCGCGGCCCCGGCCGGTCACGGTCAGGGCGCGGGCGTCGCGCCCGCCCTGTGCGTGCAGGGCGGCAGTGTTGGTTTCGGCCATGAAGATCCCTCCAGAAACGGTTTGCAATACCGGAATTTTTCCCATCCGGCGGGAAATCTATGCGGTGACAAGAAAAAATACTTGACACCTGCGCGGCCTTGGCGTATACTACTCGTGCTGTAAAGGAAAAATGGTTTACAGCGAGGAGGGACTCCACCATGCCGGATGAGACCGTGTGGCGCACGATGCTGTTCGATTTTTACGGCGATCTGCTCACGGACAAGCAGCGGGAGTATTACGACCTCCATTATAATCAGGACCTCTCTCTGGCGGAGATCGCCGCCAGCAGCGGCATTTCGCGCCAGGGCGTGTGGGACAACATCCGCCGCGCGGACGCCGCGCTGCGCGATACGGAGGCCCGGCTCGGTCTGGTGCAGCGCTTCGCTGCGCAGCGCACGGCCGCGGCCGCGCTGGAGGATACGCTCACGAAGCTGCGCGATACCGTCGGCGGCGACGCCCGGCTGTTGGCCGAGCAGGCGCTGCGGCAGCTTCAGGATCTGAAAGGATAGATACCATGGCATTTGAATCCCTGTCGGACAAGCTGACCGAGGCGTTCAAACGCCTGCGCGGCAAGGGCCGGCTCACGGAGGCCGATGTAAAGGAGGCCATGCGTGAGGTCAAGCTCGCGCTGCTCGAGGCGGACGTGAACTTCAAGGTCGTCAAGGACTTTGTGCGCAAGGTGACCGAGCGCGCCACGGGCGCGGATGTGCTCGAGAGCCTCTCGCCCGCGCAGATGGTCATCAAGATCGTCAACGAGGAGCTCACCGCCCTCATGGGCAGCGAGAACCAGAAGCTGAACATCAGCTCCCAGTCGCCGAGCGTCGTCATGCTCGTCGGCCTGCAGGGCGCAGGCAAGACGACCAACGGCGCCAAGCTCGCCGGTCTCATGCGCAAGCAGGGCAAGCGCCCGCTGCTCGTCGCGTGCGACGTGTACCGTCCCGCGGCCATCCAGCAGCTCGAGACCGTCGGCCGCCAGCTCGACATTCCCGTGTTCCAGATGGGGCAGGGCGATCCGGTCGAGATCGCGAAGGCCGGCATCGAGCACGCAAAAAAGCACGGCAACGACCTGGTGTTTCTCGACACGGCCGGCCGCCTGCACATCGACGAGGCGCTCATGACCGAGCTGCAGAACATCAAGGCCGCCGTGAATCCTGCGGAGATCCTGCTCGTCATCGACGCGATGATCGGCCAGGACGCGGTCGCGACCGCGCAGGCCTTTGACGACGCGCTCGACATCACCGGCGTCATGCTCACAAAGCTCGACGGCGACGCCCGCGGCGGCGCCGCGCTGTCGATCAAGGCGCTGACCGGCAAGCCCATCAAGTTTGCCGGTATCGGCGAGAAGCTCGACCAGATCGAGCCCTTCCACCCCGACCGCATGGCCAGCCGCATCCTCGGCATGGGCGATGTGCTCACGCTCATCGAAAAGGCCGAGCAGAACCTCGACCAGAAAAAGGCCGAGGAAATGGCCGAGCGTCTGCGGCAGAACCGCTTCACGCTCACGGATTATTACGACCAGCTCCAGCAGCTCAAGGGCATGGGTTCCCTGCAGGACATTGCCGGCATGATCCCCGGCATGGACGCGAAGGCCCTCTCGGGCGCGAACGTCGACGAGAAGGCCATGGGCCGCATCGAGGCGATCATCCAGTCCATGACCCCCGGCGAGCGCGACAACCCTGCCATCCTGAACTCCAGCCGCAAAAAGCGCATCGCGGCGGGCGCCGGCACGAGCGTGGTCGAGATCAACAAGCTGCTCAAGCAGTTCGAGCTCATGCAGCAGCTCGTGCGCCAGATGTCCGGCAACAGCAAGGCCATGAAGCGCATGAAGCGCGGCGGCCGCGGCGGCTTCGGCGGTCTGGGCAATCTGTTCGGCGGCGGTGGCCGGCCGTACGGATTCTAAATCGGTTCCAAGCTCCCGCCGGGAGCTGGAGATACAGAGAACATTGATGGAGGTGAAGATACATGGTCAAGATCAGACTTCGCAGAATGGGCGCCAAGAAGGCCCCCTACTACCGCATCGTGGTGGCGGACTCCCGTTTCGCACGCGACGGCAGATGCATTGAGGAGATCGGCACGTACGATCCGCTGAGCGCGGACAAGAAGATCGTCGTCGACGCCGAGCGCGCCAACTACTGGCTCGCCAACGGTGCACAGCCGACGGATACCGTTCGTGTGCTGCTCAAGAAAGCCATCGCAGCGGAATAAGGAGAGACCCCAAAGATGAAAGAGCTTCTGACCTATATTGTGCAGAACCTCGTGGAAAAACCGGACGAGGTCTCTGTGACCGAGCGCGAGGCCAACGGCGAGACCGTGTTTGAAGTGCGCGTCGCCGACGGCGATATGGGCAAGGTCATCGGCCGTCAGGGCCGGATCGTCAAAGAGATCCGCATCCTGATGAAGGCCGTCGCCCAGAGAAAGGGCAAGAAAGTCTCCGTGGAGATCATGGATTGACGCAGGAAACGCGCTGCACCCGTGCAGTGCGTTTTTTGCACCCAACACCCAAAAAGGGGGACCCAACGATGCAAAAACCGTATCTGGAAGCAGGAAAGATCGTCAACACGCACGGCGTGCGCGGCGAGGTGCGCATCCAGCCGTGGGCGGATGACGCGGCGTTCCTGCTCGGCTTCCGGACGTTTTATATCGACGGCGCGCCCGTGCCCGTCGCGCACAGCCGCGTGCACAAGGGCATGCTCGTCGTGAAGTTTCAGGGCGTGGACGATGTCAACGCCGCCATGACGCTCAAAAACCGCGTCGTGTCCATCGCGCGCGCGGACGTCACGCTGCCGGACGGGCAGTATTTCCAGCAGGATCTGCTCGGCATCGCCGTCGAGACCGACGCGGGCGAGACCATCGGCACCCTGCGCGAGATCCTCGACCTGCCGCGCGGCAGCGTCTACGTCGTGCAGGGCGCGCGCGAGGTGCTCATCCCCGACCGGCCGGAGTTCGTGCGCAGCATCGACCCCGACGCCGGGCGCATGGTTGTGCACCTGATTGAAGGGATGTGAGCGCGTGCGCATCGACATTCTCACCCTCTTTCCCGACACGATGCGCTCCATGCTCGGCGAGAGCATCCTCGGCCGGGCGCAGGCGCGCGGCCTGCTCGATATCCGCTGCCACCAGATCCGCGACTATACCGAAAACCGGCAAAAGCAGGTCGACGACTATCCCTACGGCGGCGGCTGGGGCCAGGTCATGATGGCGCAGCCGCTCAAAAGCTGCCTTGACGCCGCGCTCGCGGACAGCACCGTGCCCGTCGAGCGCCGCCGCGTTATCTACCTCTCCCCGCAGGGGCCGACGTTCACGCAGGCGAAGGCCCGCCAGCTCAAGGCCGACTATGACCAGCTCGTGCTCGTCTGCGGCCACTACGAGGGCGTGGATGAGCGCTTCATCGAGGCGTGCGTGGACGAGGAGCTCTCCATCGGCGACTTTGTGCTCACCGGCGGCGAGCTCGGCGCCATGGTCGTCACGGACTGCGTCTGCCGCATGGTGCCGGGGGTGCTCTCGGACACCGAGTGCTACACCGGCGAGAGCCATTGGGCCGGCCGGCTCGAGTACCCGCAGTATACCCGCCCCGAGACGTGGGAGGGCCGCACGGTGCCGGAGGTGCTGCGCGGCGGCAACCACGCCGAGATTGCCGCGTGGCGCACGCGCCAGAGTTTGGAGAGGACCCTGCTCAAGCGGCCGGACCTCTTTCAGGAAACACCGCCGACGCCGGACGAGCAGCGCCTGCTCGATAAGATCCGGCGCGACCGCAGCCGCCCACAGCTTGTAGAGCCGCCCATCTGCCGCCCGGCGGCGGAGGACGACCTGCCGGCCATCCTCGCCATCGCGCAGCAGGCGCGCAACTATCTGCGCCGCCACCGCGTCGACCAGTGGCAGGGCGTGTACCCGAACGAGGAGACGTTCCGCGCCGACATCGCGGCCGGCACCTGCCACGTGCTCACGTATCAGGGCACGGTCGCCGCCATGTTCACGCTCACCTTCACGCCGGAGCCGGCCTACGACGCGCTCACGGACGGGCGCTGGCGCTCGGACCGTGACCACGCCGCCGTGCTGCACCGCAACGCCGTCAGCGCCGACTTTCGTGGCACCGGCATGGCCGACCTGCTCATGCAGGAGGTCGAGCGGCTCGCGCGCGAAAGCGGCGCGCACGCCGTCCGCGTGGACACACACCGGCACAACGGCGCGCAGAAAAAGCTCCTCGAGCGCCACGGCTACCGCTTCTGCGGCAACATCCTCTGCGATGAGCCGGGACATGACCCGCGCCGTCAGGCGTTTGAAAAGCTGCTGAAGTGAGGGCCTGTGTATGAATCTGACGAATCTCGCGGACATCCGCGCACTGCTCGCGCGGCATGATTTCCGCTTTTCCAAGTCCCTGGGGCAGAACTTTCTCACCGCCGCGTGGGTCCCGGCCGACATTGCCGACGCCTCCGGCGCGGACGAGCACACCGGCGTGCTCGAGGTCGGCCCCGGCATCGGCTGCCTGACCGAGCAGCTCGCGCAGCGTGCGGCGAAGGTCGTCTCCGTCGAGCTCGACGAGCGCCTGCGCCCCGTGCTGGCCGAGACGCTTGCGGGGTACGAAAACGTGGAGCTCGTCTTTGGCGACGTGCTCGCGCTCGACCTGCCGCAGCTGGTGGCCGAGCGCTTCCCTGGCCTGCGCCCCGTCGTGTGCGCGAACCTGCCGTATAACGTCACGTCGCCGCTGCTCACGGCGTTTCTCACCGCCGGCTGCTTCGACACCGTCACCGTCATGATCCAGCGCGAGGTCGCGCGCCGCCTGTGCGCCCGGCCCGGCACGGCGGATTACGGTGCGCTGACCGTGTTCGTGCAGTGGCACGCGGAGCCGGAGCTGCTGTTCGACGTGCCGCCGCACTGCTTTGTCCCCGCGCCGAAGGTCACGAGCACCGTCGTGCGCCTGCACGTGCGCAAAGCCCCGCCCGTCGCGGTGCAGGATGAAAAGCTGCTGTTCACCGTCGTGCGCGCGGCGTTCAATCAGCGCCGAAAAACGCTCATCAACGCGCTCTCGGCCGGTGTGCCCGGCTGCGACAAGGCGCGCGCCGCGGCGGCCGTCGCCGCCTGTGGGCTCGATGCGCGCGTGCGCGGCGAGACGCTCAGCCTCGCGCAGTTCGCCGCTTTGAGCGACGCGCTCGGCAGCGAAATCGGTTAACATAAGCAATGCAGGTTGACATAACGAAGTCAAACCAGGCCGTTCCGTATCCGGAATGGCCTGGTTTTTGCGCTTTTGTCTTGGTGAAAAGTTTACATAATACAGAGAATCAACCGAATGGCGTGTGATGGAAAGGTATTTGCGCCGCAGGGGAGCCCGAGGGGGCAAGGCCCGCCTCGGATGAGATCATGCATCGCCGTAAGGCAATGCCTTCTCCTTGCCGAGAAGGTGCTGAGCGCAGCGAGGCGGATGCGGTGGAAAGCGCATGCTTTCCTCTGGCGCTTCCGGTTTCGCACCCCATAGGCGCCCTTGTGTAAAGGGAGCTGGCAGCCGTCAGGCTGACTGAGGGATTGATACGTCAAAATTCGCCGCTGCATCCGGTATCTGCAACCCCTCTGTCACGGTGCAAAGCACGGTGCCGCCGGTGCCGCGCCCGCCCCTCCGCATATCGCCCGCCCGCCCCGCATACGCTGGTAGCAAACCAGAACCGGGAGGGGAGCCTATGCCATACGAGGACAAGAAGGCCGCGCCGCAGCGCCGGCCGCACGCGGTCACGCTCGACGAGCGCAGCCATCTGACCGTCACGGGCGTGGACGAGGTCGTGCGCTTTGACGACACGGAGGTGTCCATGCGCACGTCGCGCGGGATGCTCACCGTGCACGGCGAGGGGCTGCGCGTCGGCCGGCTCGCGATCGACACGGGGGAGCTGGCCATCGACGGCGCGTTTGACGCGCTCGACTACACCGAGGAGACGGCGTCCGGCGGCGGCTTCTGGTCGCGCCTGTTCGGCGGATGAGCCTGCACCCGCTCGCCCAGCTCGGGCAGCTGGCGCTGGCGCTGGGGCTCGGCGCGGCGCTCGGGCTGCTGTTCGATGTGCTGCGCGTGCCGCGCCGCCACGCGCGCCGGGCCTGCACCCGCGCGGTGCTCGACACCGTGTTTTGTCTGACGGTGGGGCTGGTCGTGTTCGCCTTCGGCATGGCGGCCGGCTCCGGGCAGGTGCGCCTGTTCATGTTCCTCGCCATCGCGGCCGGCTGGACGGGCTATTTTGCCTGGGTCAGCGGGCAGGTTTTGCCGCCGCTGGAGAAATTTGCACGCCGCTGCGCGCAAAAAACGCGCAAAATCACGGCCCCTGGACGAAAAATCGCAAAAAAAGTTTGGATTTTTGCAAAAAAACGCTTCCAAAATCGCCGCGGATGTTTTAGAATAGACTGTATTACTGGAAGCAGATACGATCCGGGGGGAGGTTCTGCAGACTGTGAAATTCAAAAAGGCAAGCATCTTTACGAAACTGGTCATCGCGGCGCTGATGGTGTACGCGGTCATCAGTCTGGTCATGGTGCACCGGCAGACCCGGCAGCTTCAGGATCGCGCGGCGACGCTGCAGCAGCAGGTGTCCGAGATGACCCAGTCCAACGCCGAGCTGCAGTATCAGATCGACCACAGCGAGGACGACGACATGATCGAATCGGTCGCGCGCGAAAAGCTCGGTCTGGTCAAGCCCGGTGAAAAGATTTTTTACGACACGAGTGATTGAGCAAGGAGAAACGAACCGTATGCAGGTGGAAGTCGGAGCAGTTGTGGAGGGTACCGTCACCGGTATCACGAAGTTTGGCGCGTTTGTGAGTCTGCCGGACGGCAGGAGCGGTCTGGTGCACATATCCGAGATCGCCAACACCTACGTCAACGACGTTAACGAGTTTTTGAAGCTGGGTGACAAGGTGAAGGTGCGCGTGCTGGCCATAACGCCGGATGGGAAGATCAATCTGTCCATCAAGAAGGCGGAGCCCGCGCCCGAGCGCCCGAACAACCGTCCGATGGGCGGCCGCCCGAATAACGGCGGCGCACCGCGCGCTGCGCGCCCGAACCGTCCGGCCCAGCCGGTGGGGCAGGTCAGCGGCCCGAGCGGGGACGCTGCGTTTGAAGACCGGCTCAAGCAGTTCATGCAGGAGTCGGACAGCCGCATGGCCGGCAACCGCCTCTATAGCGACCGCACGCGCGGCCGCCGCCGCGGCAGCGGCCGCGGCTGAGCGCCCAAACCGCATATCCGAGCAGCAAAAAGCTGCGGCCAACAGGCCGCAGCTTTTTTTCATGTTCCGCTGATGCTCAGCGGCCGCAGATATCTTATCCGAACAAAACACAGAACCGACCACCGGCACGCGCCGTTGGGCTCCGATTGCCCTCAGCTGCGCACGCCGACGCCGGTCCTGCAGCAATGGAAGCGCTTGCAGAAAGGCAAGCATAAATACATAATGAGCATACTTCGTTGTGCTTGCCAAGAAATTCCGCCGAAAAGAAGGCGCTCCGAAATTCAGAAAATGCACCTGCCGCTTGTACGCCAGGTGCGAATGTAGTATCATCGTTTTGCAGGAATCGACTGGATTCCGCACAAATCGGCAGTTTCGTCATCTGCTCATTCACGGGAGGAGTCAACCATGCAGGTCTACTTGAGTGAACACATCGCGCCGTCGGCGTATGCAAGGCTTGCGCGCCATTTCGAGATCGTGGACAATTTCGACCACCCAGAGCAGCTCGCTGCCATGATCATCCGCCGTGCGGTTGTGCCGCGCTCGGTCATCGCGCGCGCGCCGAACCTGAAGGTCATCGCCATGCATGGCGTCAGCCGCGACACGATCGACACCGAGGCCGCCGCCGAGTACGGCGTGCCGGTGCCGAATGTGCCGGGCCTCGGCGCACCGGCCGTCGCGGAGCTGGCCGTGGCGCAGCTGCTGGCGCTCAACCGGCAGCTGAAATTCGTCAACAACGGCCTGTGCGCCGGGCGCTTCGACCACTTCGGCGCGGAGGAGTTCGTCTGCCACGAGATGACTGGCCGCACGCTCGGCCTCGTCGGCACGGGCAACATTGCCCACCGCGTGGCGGATATCCTGCGCGCGGCCTTCGACGTGCGCGTCCTGTGCTGGAATCCGCGCCGCACGGCCGCCGAGTGCGCCGCCTGGGGCTATGAACAGGTCAACACCCTGCCAGAGCTCTTCCGCCGCTCGGACTTCGTGAACGTGAGCATCACGCTCTGCGATGCCACGCGCGACCTCATCAACGCGCCGGTGCTCGCCGCGGCGAATCCGGACCTGCTGCTCGTCAACACCTCGCGCGGCGGCATCGTCAACGAGCACGATCTCTACGTCGCCCTCACCACGGGGCAGATCCGCGCCGCGGCGAGCGACGTGTTCGTGCACGAGCCCCCGGCGCGTGATGACCCGCTCATCCATCTGGATAACTTCATCGCGACCTTCCACATCGGCGGCAGCACCTACGAGTCGCTCGAGCGCGTGAGCAACCGCGCCGTGGACTATGTGTTCGCGTACACCGGTGTGCCGGAGCAGAAGGAAGTCATAGGATCCTGACGGGGTCTCCCCGGTGTAAGGGCCGCGGCAGAAAGCCCCGGAGCATTGCTGCTCCGGGGCGGCTGCAAACCAGATCAGTCGATCGGCATGGTCAGGGAGTTTGCGATCTCCTGCACGATTTTCTGTGCTTCGTACTCCTCGCAGATGCCGAGAATTTTCGCAGTCAGTTCCAGAGCGCCATACAACATAGTCCGTTTACCCCTTTCGTCAGATTTCCAATGCCGCCGCACACATTCGACGACACCGGATGGTTGATATTACCGGTTACAAGGCCATAATACCCGAAAAACGGGAAAAACGCAACGGACAAATAACGAAGAATGTAACGTTTGGCTGAAATTCGCAACCGTTTGTCATTATTTTCGTACCACCGGCGGCTGCAGCTGTTTTCTGTGCGCTTCGATGCTGCGGGCTGTGTAGGGCACGCGGGAAGCATCCGTTTTTCCGACAAAAAAATCCCGGAGCCGAAGCTCCGGGATTTTCCTATGCTGTTTTTACATGGCGAGCCAGTTCGGCAGCGCATCGGAGATCGCATCAACGATCGCCTTCGCCTTCTCTTCGCCGCACTTGCCGAGAATATCGGAAGCGATGCCAAGACCAGTCTGAATAAGACCCATGTTACTTTACCCCTTTCATCAGATTTCCAACGCCGTCCCACACAATAGACGACATCGGATGGTTGGTATTGCCGGTTACAAGCTGTATTATAGCAAAAAACGGTCAAAACGCAACGGACACATACATGCTATGTGTAACATTATGTAACGTTTTGAGTGAAATTATTAAGAACGGCAGCGCAGATTTGTTTTCAAATGCAATGATTGTTACATTACCTGACATTTCGACAGCTGTATGGATAAAACTGCACCGGTTGTCGATTTTCATGGGTAGAATCGGCGTTATGGAAACCATTTTTCCACATTGCCAACAGAGTTTTCAACATAAATGCAGTGCAATTAACGAAGTTATGTTAACATTGAGCCGATTTCCGCCGCCTGCTCCGGCCTTCACTGCGGCTCTGCAGGTCGGGCACATGTGTCCGCTGCTGCCGCACATTTTCTGCCCGGCGGCCGCTGGTTGCGCGCGCAAAAAGCCCCGGGAGCGTTCGGCTCCCGGGGCGGATGGTGATGCAGTTTGCGTGCCGGCTCACTGGCCGATGAGCTGGCAGTAGCGCATGATGATGGCCGAGGCCTGCGCGCGCGTGGCGCTGCCCTGCGGCGCGAGGTAGGACACGCCGCCGGATCCCATGCCGGAGATCAGGCCGTTGCCCACGGCCCACGACATGGCGGTATAGGCCCAGTTGGCGACGCTGCCGGCGTCGGGGAAGGTGTTGAGCGAGGCGGCGTTTCCGGTGAATTCCGGTGCGAACTTGGCCGTGTAGCCGTAGAGGATGACGGCCATCTGTTCGCGGGTAATGACGTCGTTGGGCGCGAACGTGCTCGCGCTCGTGCCGGCGACGATGTCGTTGGCGTAGGCCCAGGCGACGGCCTCGTAGAACCAGTCGCCGGGTGCAACGTCCGTGAACGGCAGGTAGTAGTTGCTGTAGTCGGTCTTATCGCCGGAGAGGTTATAGAGGACCTGCACGATCTGGGCGCGCGAGCAGCTCATGTCCGGGGAGAACGTGCCCACGCCGGTGCCGACCATGAGGCTGCGGCGCACGCAGTAGTCGATGCCCTCGTGCGACCAGTCGGCCGGGCCGGCCACGTCACGGAAGCCGTAGCTCGGGCAGCTCGGGCCGCCGGGGCAGACGGTGCTGCCGCCGGTGGGCGGGATGACCTCTTCCTTCGTCAGGCCGCAGATGGTGCAGGTGTAGGTGCGCACGCCGGGGGTGGTCTCGGTCGGCTCGGTGGTCACGGTGCCGTTATCCCACTTGTGGCCGAGCGCGGGCTTGCTGTTGCGCTTTTCAGTCGCGCCGCAGCCGCTGCAGGTATAGAGGTCGTAGCCGTCCGCCGTGCAGGTGGGCGCCACGTTCCTGGTGAACTGATAGTCGTGCGCACCCGTCGCGGGGATGGTCTCGGTCCGGGTCGCGCCGCAGACGGCGCAGGTGAACGTGCGCACGCCGGGGGTGGTCTCGGTCGGCTCCGTGGTCACGGTGCCGTTGTCCCAGGTGTGCGCGCCGGTGGCGGGGATCTCCTTGGTCGAGACGACCTCACCGCAGTTGTCACAGATGGTCTCGGTGCGCCCGGCCTCCCCGCAGGTGGCGGGCACGGTGTTCTCGTGCGTGCCGTAGCCCGTGTGCAGACATGCACCCTTGCTGCTGACGGTGTAGCCCTGCCACTTGCCGTCCGCACCAAGCGTCCAGCCGTAGACCGGGTCGGGGTTATAGTGGATGGTGACGATAGCGGGCTCAAAGCTGTGCTCGGCCGCGCCGGCGGGCTGGACCGTCGGGGGTGCGCCGTAGCAGCGCACGTCCCCCAGCGCGGTGCAGCCGGTGAACGTGTTGTGGCCGACGCGCGTCACGGTGCCGGGCAGCTTCATGTCTTTCAGCGCGATGCAGCCCTGGAAGCAGCCGTCGGGGATGGCGGTCACGCCGGCGGGCAGCGTCACATCCGTCAGCGCGGTGCAGCCGGTGAAGGCGGACGCGCCGAGCTCCGTCACCGTTGCGGGGATGGGCGCAGTGACGAGTGATTTGCAGCTTTCAAACGCGAGATCGCCGATGGCGGTCACGGTGCCGGCGTATTTGACGTTCAGCAGCTTCGTGCAGTCGGCAAAGCACTTGCCGGGCACGGCCGTGATGGCGGCGGGCAGAGTGGTGTTCGTGAGGCTGGCGCAGGTGTCGAATGCGCCGCGGCCGAGGCTCTGCAGCCCGTCGGGCAGCGTGACGGCGGTCAGCCCGTTGCCCGCGAGGCCGAAGTCGCCGATCTCGGTCACGCTCTTGGGGATGGACATACCCGTGAGCGCGGAGCACATGGCGATGCCGTAGCGGCCGATGCGCGTCACGCTCTCGGGCAGTGTGACCTGCGTGGCGGCCGGCAGGCAGAACAGGGCATAGTCGCCCACGTTCGTGACGCCATCGCCAATGATGACCCTCTTGAGGTTGCCCTTGATGTCAAAATCAATCTCGGAGATAGCGTTCATGCCGAGCGCCTCATAGTTCCACCACGGCGCGAGGTTGCCGTGGGGGAAGTCGAAGTCCGGCATGGCGCCGGTGCCGGTGATGGTGAGTGTTTTGCTCGTGAACGTGGATGTGACCTTCCAGTGCAGGCAGTTGTTCACACCGAAGTCGCCCGAGGTGGCCGCGGTCGTAAAACTGCTGATGATGGCATCCGTGTCGAGATCCGGGATCTCAAACTCCTCCTTGAGCTGCTTGATCTTCTCTTTGATGATCTTCTCGGCGATCTCCTTCTTTTTTGCCTCAAAGTCTTCAAAGATGCCGGCCGATGCGTTCACGGTCAGGCCGGAGAACAGTCCCACGACCAGAACCAGACACAGTGCCAGCGAGAGCACGCGCTTTTTCATCGTTTCTTCCTCCTTTGTTGTGATGCGTGTGTACAACCGTAATACCTGTCTGTCGTGAATATACCATATAAGCGGGAAAGTGTGCAATGGGGATTTCCAGAAAAAACGTTTTTAGCGTTACATTTTGTTGCATTTGTGTAAATAAAATGTGCATTTTTTCAAGCCTATGCGCGCACGACCCGTTGCAAAAGCGGGGCGCGTCCTGTATACTTGCTGTGTAGACATATTTCCCCGTATGTCCATTCCAGGAGGGAGGAACCATATGAAAAAACGAGTGTTGTCGCTGCTGCTGTGCTTTGTGCTCGCGGCCGGATTGCTGAGCGTGTGCGCCCCGCCGGCGCAGGCGGGCACGATCGCGGATGCGTTTGAGCAGTTCATCCAAAAGCCCGGCCAGATCAAAAAGCTTTTCGGCAATGAGGTCGCCCATGGCGATTGCGGCCCCGCCGGGAACGAGGCAAGCGTACATTATAAAATTTACGAAGTCACGAACCCCACGATCGTGCAGGACAACCCCTTCCTGCAGCAGATCTGGCAGATCCACGACTATCGCGAGGACGCGCAGTATTACGGCGTGTATATCTTCGGCGACGGCCCGATGGCGGACTATGCGGTCAAGGGTCAGAAAGCCCCGTGGATGGGCAACGTGGAGGTCACGGAGTATAACGACAAGGGGCAGAAGCTCGGCACGACCGTCGTGGAAAACCTCGGCGAGGAGTATCTGGCTCTGGCCTACATCGCCGGTGCGACCACCGAGGAGTGGGATGGGAAAAAACAGTCCTTCACCGGCGTCACGAACGTCGGCGACCGCGCCTTCAAGGACTGCCAGTACCTGACGTGCATGTTCCTCGACGACGGCATCACCACCATCGGCGATCGTGCGTTTTATGAGGACGAGTACCTCTCGGCCATCAACATGCCGCGCGATCTCGAGCTCATCGATCAGTACGCCTTCTACGGCTGCGACACGCTCACCTTCGTGCGCGCGGGCGCCTGCAGCCGCCTGCGCCGCATCGAGGATCACGCGTTTTACAGCTGCACCATGCTCGCCGAGCTGCGCCTGCCGAACGGCCTGACGTATATCGGCCCGTGGGCCTTCGCGTGGGACCGCATCCTCGGTCAGGAGGACACGACGCTCGGCCTGCCGTCGAGCCTGCAGGTCATCGAGACGGGCGCGTTCGCGTTCGTCAACCACCACAAGAACCTCAAAATTCCGGCCAACGTCACGCGCATCGGTGACTACGCGTTCATGTGCGATTATTATATGAACAACCTCACCTTCAGCCCCGGTGACAAGCCCCTTACGATCGGCAAGGCCGCGTTCTTCGGCGACAACCATATGAAGACCGTCGACCTCTCCAACCGCGTCGCGCAGATCGACAAGTGCGCCTTTGCCGGCTGCGAGATGCTCGAGGAGGTCTATTTCGGCGACAGGATCGACACGATCCAGGGCCGTGCCTTCACGAGCCTGGATAATGCCATGAAGATCCTCGTCGAGGGCGTGCTCAACGGCATTCTCCGTCCGGACGATACTGACCAGAACGCCGATCAGGCCGGTGACATCAGCACGGCCTTCAATATGATCGCGAAGATCACGAAGCTCAAGCGCGCCGTCTTCAAAAACGACCCCGCCAAGAGCATCTACGGCGCGGCGGATTCCAACCGCTCCTTCCCGGATGACTGCGTGGTCTATTACACGCAGGGCAGCCATACCTGGGCCGCCGCGCTCAAGGACGACGGCACGTGGCAGGGCTACAAGACCGGTCTCTGGCACGGCGACCACATCGCCCAGTTCGCCGACACGGTTGTCGACCCCACCTGCACGAAGCAGGGCTACACGCACCACGTCTGCACGGTGAAGGGCTGCACCTATGCCCCCGTGGACGACACCTATGTCGCCGCCACCGACCACACCTGGGTCAAGACGCAGACGAACCCGCCCGCCTGCACCGAGCAGGGCACGGCGTTTTATAAATGCTCGGCCTGCGGCGCGACCCGCACCGAGAAGATCGCCGCGCTCGGCCATGACCTGAGCCGCTGCGACCTCGTCCCGGACGCCACCTGCACGCAGCCCGGCCGCGCCGTCGGCACCTGCGCGCGCTGCGGCGTGAAGATCGATGAGGTCATCCCCGCCAAGGGCCATGACTACAGCTATAAGTCCGCCTCCAGCACGGAGCCGACCTGCACCGAGTCCGGCCGCTATCAGGGCACCTGCCCGCGCTGCGGCAAGGAGTATAACGACACCATCCCCGCCCTCGGCCACGACTGGGGCGAGTGGGTCGTCACGCAGGAGCCGACGGCCGAGACCACCGGCTACCGCTATCACCTCTGCGCCCGCTGCAACACGCGCGAGGGCGAGGACATCCCGAAGCTGCGGGACCATACCTGGGATTCCGGCATCGTGACCACGAAACCGGACTGCATTCATGCTGGTGTCCGCACCTATACTTGCACGGACTGCGGCGCGACGAAGACGGAGACAATCCCTGCAACGGGTGAGCATACGTTTGTTACCAAGGAGATTCCGGCCACTTGCACGACGGGCGGTTATATCCTGTGCACATGTAGTGTCTGCGGCACGACACAGCGATATGACGCTTCAGAACCGCTGGGACACAAATGGAACAGCGGGCAAGTGACAACGAAGCCGACAGAAGATATGGCAGGTGTCCGCACCTATACCTGTACTGTGTGCGGGGATACCAAAACGGAGACGATTCCGGCGACCGGTGTGCATGTGCATACTTGGCAGCTGACAAAGCATGTTCCTGCAACTTGCACGGAAGATGGTTATGACCTGTATACATGTGCAAAATGCGGAGCTGTAGAACACCGCAATGAAGTGGCGGCGTTTGGCCATAAGATGAATGCAGGAGAGGTCGTTATTAAGCCGACTGCAACAACATCCGGGGTTCGAGTTTATACTTGTTCCGTCTGTGGAGAGACAAAGGCAGAAACCATTCCTGCTACCGGTTTGCCGTCTGTCTGCCCCGGCGGCCCGACCTGCCCGGGCTATGCCTTCCGTGACATGCCCGTGCCGGCCGACTGGTCGCACGAGGGCCTGGATTACTGCATCTACCGTGGCTACGTTGCCGGCACCTCGGCCAGCACCGTCTCGCCGACCGGCGTGTGTACGCGTGCCCAGCTCGTGAGCATCCTCTACCGCATGCAGGGCGAGCCAACGACCGTCAAGGGCTATGAGCTGGCCAAGCTCCGCGCCCCGTTTGACGATGTGCCGCGCGGCCAGTGGTATACCGATGCCATCTGGTGGGCGAAGCTCACGGGCGTCGTCGCCGGCACGAGCGCCACGACCTTTGACCCGGAGGGGGAGATCACGCGCGAGCAGCTCGCCGTCATCCTCTATAATTACACGCAGCAGTTCGCGCCCGGCAGCATCCCGGCGGCGGGCTCGCTCGCCGGCTTCCCGGATGCGGGCAGCGTCTCGTCTTGGGCGCGCACGGAGATGGCCTGGGCCGTCGGCAACGGCCTCATCTCCGGCACCGGCAGCGGCGGCGTTGCCTACCTCAGCCCGCAGGGCAGCGCCACGCGCGCGCAGGTCGCGGCCATCCTCATGCGCTTTGAGCAGGCCATGGCCTGAGCGCAGACCCCATCACGCACAAATCCCCGGAAGCAGTTTGCTTCCGGGGATTCCTTTCTTTCGTATAGTTTACATAACTTTATGCCAGACGGCGTATCGCAGAATTCTTAGAACTGAACCGGCGCTAGAGTTTACATAACGCTTATCCCTTGCGCCCGCGCAGCATCGCCGCGATTGTCACGGCGCCATAGCCGCTCTGCTGCCAGAGATCGTCGGGCACGGTGCCGCCGTTGCGCAGGATGAGCGTGATCTGCCGCCGCGCCTCGCTGCGCGCGGCTTTGGCTGCCTTTTCCTGCGCGGCCGCGTCCTTCTCGGCCGCGTCTTTCTCGTCCTTGGCCTTCTTGTCGGCGGCGGCCTTGGCGTCGGCCAGGTCCTTGGCCTGCTGCTGCAGCTTGCTGTCCGCGCGGGTGAAGTCCGCGTCGTCCATGTCGAGCAGCGCGGCGATCTGCGCCTTCGTCACGCCATCGCGGCTGTCGGCCGCGTCGAGCAGGCTGTCGATGGCACTCAGGCGCGTCTTGCGCTCGCCGCTGTAGCGCTCGTAGGCGAGCTGCGCCAGCTCCGGCAGCTTGCCCGCGAGCATTGCGCGGTAGTACCCGCCCGCTTGCTGCGCGGCCGCAACGGCCGCCGTCGAGGCCTGCCCGCCCGTCAGCGCAGCCGCCGTGCCGAGGGCGTTGGCCGCCGCGAGATCGGCCTGCCGCTCGTACTGCTGCCGGTAGGCGGCGTAGAGTTTGTCCGATGCCGGGTCGTAGTCAAATTCCTCGCCGAGCAGCGCGTCGAGCATCTGGTCGATGCGGTCCCGCTGCCCGGTCGTGCCGTGCTCAGACAGCAGCGTCTCTGCCTCGCGGCGGTGCGTGTCGTCATAGTCCGGCACGTCCTCCACCGGCAGGTACTGCAGGTAGTCGTTCGTCTGCTCCTGGTCGGTCATGCCCTCGCCGCGGATCTTCGCGTTGCGCTGCTGCTCGTAGATGGCGGCGGCCGCGTTGTCGCCGCGCTGGGCCGCCCGCTCCATGAGCACGGCGTAGTCGGTATTCTTGTCGTATTTGTATTTTGTCGCCATAGGTTCTCCTTTCCTCAGTGCTGCGGTCCGGCGGCGGTCTCCGTGCGCGTGAGCGACAGCAGCCGCCACGCCCCCGTGCCCGTCAGCCGCAGGCGAAAGTGGTCGCACCGGCGCGGCAGCACCGGCAGCGTGACGGAGCGCTTCGCGCCCGCCGTCACGGCCGCGAGCGTGTGCCACTGTCCGTCAGAGTCATACTGCACCGCCGCCGTGATGCTTGCGCCCGCCTCCGCCTCCAGCCGCAGCTGCACGCGCAGCAGGCGCTTGCAGTCCGGGCTGCCGCTGACGAAGTCGCCCGTCTCGAGCATGCTCTGCATCTGCGCCGTGCTGCCGGTGCCGAAGCGCCAGACGCCACGCGCGTCCTGCGCGTAGAGCGCGCCGCCGCGCCGGGCAAAGGCGCGCGCGTGAAAATCGTCCTCGCGGCTCCACAGGCCGCTGCGCGTGTCGTATGCGAACAGGTGCCAGGCGCTTTTCTCGTCCCGCGCCGAGAGATACCAGCGCGTGCCGTCCGTGCCCGCCGCCCCGTCCGAGAGCGTGCGCCCGAGCGCGTCGCCAATGCGCGTCGGCCGTCCGCCCGCCGTGCGCGCAGGCCCGACGGGGGAGAGGTAATAGAGCGTCTCCGCCGCCGTCACGAGCGTGCGGCCGGAGCCCTGCTCTGCACCGAGCGCGGCCGAGGCCACGAGCTGGAAGTTGTCCGGCCGCGTGCCGTACAGCCGCCAGAGCCCCTCCGGCTTGAGAAACACCACGCCGCTGCCTGTCGCCGCGCAGCCGGAAAAATCGCCCGGCGCGCCGACGTCCACGCTCCACGCCGCCGTGGCGACGGCGCCGTTTTCGTCCGCCTCGTACCAGAACCAGCTCAGCGGGTCGCCCAGCTTTGTGCACCACACGGTGTCGTGCGCGCACGCCCAGAGCCGATTGCCGTAGCTGCACGCGTGCTGCACGTCGGGCAGCCGCCGCGTGATCGTCACGCCGCTGAGCGTGCCCGCGCGCACGAACGTGTCCGGGTCGAAGATCAGCTTCGCGCCGTCGATGCCGCGCAGAATGTACGTGCCGTTGTTGCGCGCGTCGCCGAAGCCGCTGAGCGTCACGGCGTCGCCCACGCGAAAGCGCGTGCCCGCGCCGTCCGCCTGCAGCACGTTCGCGCGCCCGGCGTCGCCGGTGCCGTCGCTGCTGGCGAGCGTCACAGCGCCGGTCCAGCTCGGCTCGGCGCTGCCGAACGTACCGTCTGCCGGCCGGAACCAGATCTTGTCCGGCCAGATGAGCACCGTGCCGCCGAGCCCGGCGAACACCTTCGGCGTGTCCGTGAGCGTGCAGCCCTGCACGGCCTCGCCGTTGTGATACAGCGCCGTGCCCGCGCACCAGAGCAGCCCGTCCCCGGACGCGAACAGGCCGTTCGGCTGCCCGGTGCACGGGTAGCTGAGCGTGCGGCCCGGCCGCGTCGCGAACAGGGGGCTGTCGGCCGCCGAGCCGTTGATCATTTCGTAAATGCCGCCCTCGGGACAGGCCGGCCGGTGGTCGTAGCCGCCGAAGGCGGTCTGCACGTGCCGGACGGCGGCCATGCTCCGCGGGAATGTGGGTAGATGCATGCCTTGCCTCCTTACAGATCGAGCGGCTGCCCGTTGTGATACAGCGTGCCGCACAGGTCGATCTTACCGGCCGAGAGCTTCAGCTCCGGCACATCGCCGCGCGTCGCGGAGATCACTGCGCCGCTCTTGTGAAAGATGAGATATTTGCGCTCGAGGCTGTTCTCGCTGCCGATGTGCAGCGTGTCGGCCACGGTCGTGATGCCGTTGAGGTCGATCTTATCGGCCGAGAGCGTGACGCTGCTGCCGCCGTTGTTGATGGCGGCGACGATGGCCGCCGCGTTCACGCCGTCGGCGTCGGCCACGAGTGCGATGCGCGCGCCCTGGTCGCTCACGGTCTGTTCGAGCGCGGCGACATTGCCCTCGGCCGACGTCAGGCGCACATTCAGGGCGTTGGCGTCAAGGCTCAGCTGCGCGATGTCGCCGTCGGCCCCGTCGATGCGCGCGTGGATCGGCGAGACGAGCCGCGAAAGCGCCACGGCGTTGAAGTTTTCCGCGCCGAGGTTTGCCAGCGTGTACTGCAGCGCCTCGAGCAGGCGCGGCACGGTCTCCTCGAGCGCCGCGAGCCGCTGCTCCACGGTCTCATGGCCGGTGCGCTCCGGCAGCGGAAAGTCCAGCGGGGAAAAGTCCGTCATGCGTCACCGTCCCCTCCGCCGCGCTGCGACACGTCCGCGCGCAGCACGGCAATGGCCCGCACGAGAAACTGCGGCAGCGGCGCGCCGAGCGCCCCGGCGTTTTCGATCACGCTGCCGAGTTCCGTCAGCAGGTACCACGCCGTCACGAGCGGGCACAGCAGCACGTCATACTGCACGCCCAGCCCCGGTACGCTGCCGAGCAGCGCCCGCAGCGCAAAGTCCAGCAGCGCCGCCACGAGCACGCCGGCCACGCTGCCGGCCTTGTGCCATAGGCCCTCGCGGGCGCGGCGGCTGCTCCACGTGCCCGCGTGCAGGGCCGCAGCGCTGCCGGTGGCGTAGTCGAGCACCATGGCCAGAAACCAGGCGGCTGCCAGCCAGCCTGTCCAGCCCCAGAATGCCGTCAGCGCTGCGGCGGCCGCAGAAGCGGCCGCCTTGATCGTTGTGAGTCTGTCCATTTACGTCTCCTTTGCCTCGTCGATCATCCGCTGGCAGACGATCATCGTGCGCAGCATATCCTCCGACAGGTCGAGCCTGCCGTCCGTGCCGCCTTTGAGCGCGCCGCAGTCGATGAGCCGCTGCGCCTCCTCCCGTGCCCATGCGGGCATTTCTGCCACGGTGTTGTAGCGTGTCATGTCTGTTTCCTCCTCCTCTTCCTTGGCCTCGGCCATCGCCTCGGCGACGGCGCGGCGGAACCCGTCCATGGTGAAGCCCATGCCGTAGGTGTCCCACAAATATGCCGGGTCCGCGTGGTTGCTCGCCACGCCGCGGCGGTGCCCTTCCGCATGGCCGATGATGACGCCATCGGCGAGCGGCTCCAGGCCGTAAACCCCGCACAGGCGCGCAAACAGCTCCACGGCGGCGCGATACGTGCCCGTGATCTGCTCGGCCGCCTCGGCGTAGGGCACGCCCGCTGCGGGCTCCGTCATTTCGATGCCGATGTGGGTGTTATTTGCCGTGCCCCCGCAGTGCCAGCCGCGCATCTCCCACGGCAGCGTCTGGTACACCGTGCCGTCTGCCTGTACGAACGCGTGCACGCACACGCTCTGCCCGCCCGGCTGGTACTGGTCAAAGTACCGCGCCAGCACGGCGGCGCTCGGCTGCGGCGTGCCGATGCTGTGCAGCATCAGGCCCTGCGGCGTCAGCGGTGCACCCGCCTGATAGCACTTGTTCTTCGCCGTGAATGCCTCCACAATGTCGATGCTCATGCCGCTTCCTCCCATCCGTACACGCCCGGTGCATAGACGTTTGCGTCGGCCGTGCAAATGTAGTGCTTGCCGCGATAGCTGACTTTGTCGCCCAGGTGATACGCATCGTGCGCGCCGGACGGCTGCACCCACTCCGGCCATGCGTCCACGCTGACAGCAACCCACAGCGCCGGGGCCGCGTCCGGCGTCCAGTCCGCCTGACTGGTGTGCGCCTGCACGCATTTGTACAGCGCGCCGTTGTACCGCACCCTGTCGTCGATGGCATAGGCATTGCCGGCCGCCCACGCGGGGAATAGCTCCATGCCGGTCAGGGCGGCCGCATCATCCAGTCCGGCGGCAAGGCTTTCAATCAGCTGCCGCAGCAGCTTTGCTTTTCCGCGTGTCATGTTGCACCTCCCAAAAGAATATTCAAGGCTTGCGTGTCCGAAAGCTCGTCCTCGTCGCTCGGTTCGGGCTCCGGCGGCAGGTCGTATGCCTCCCACGTCAGGTCGGCTTTCAGCCGGTAGCCTTTGCCGTCTGCGCTTGGACGTTTTTGGATGATTGCCATGATTTCGTCGTATTCAACTTTGGTGATCTCGGTGCCGCCCGCGCCGGTGCCGATGGCAATGATGTGATTTTTCTTCCCATACTGCACAAAATACCTCACGTTGTCACGCTCCTTCCACCCCAACCGCAAACCAGAAATACGTGCCGGTCACTTCTGCTGTGAAATTGCCATTTTTGTATCGGCTGAAAGAAATACTGTTGTTGTCAGCTGTTCCGGTCAAAGCGGCTACATAAACGTCACGATCGTACCGCACAATGGCTTGAAATTTCTTGCGCCAGGTTTCCCAGTTAAACTCTGGCGCAAGCGATTCGTCCGCATCGGAATTGCCATACAACACGCAACCGATCTGACCATCATTAAACGAGAAAGTTGCCGGGCGCATCATCATGAACAAGATCGGCGTGCACCCCAAATTGTGCGCCAAAGTAAAAGAGCCGTCTGTATCCGTACTTGTTGAACGTAAATAACCCGAAACGATTTTGTACGCTTTTCCACCGCTGCCCCCGGCTTCGAGCGTACCGACCAGCCCAAACAGATTCACATCTTTCTTGATATTTGCAGCCACAAAATCAGGATCCAGCTGCGCGAGCAGGTTCTTCGTGATCGCCGCGACTTTCTGCGCGCCGGTCGTGTAGACCCCGCTTGCGCAAACCGTCTGCTCGCTCGTGGACGGCGAAACGGTCGCCGCTGTTTTTTTGGTCACACCGCTGCCGACATATGTTTTTGGGATTGCGCCGACGGAAACTTTCGAGAGCACCTTCCCGCTGTCCGGCGTGATGTCCTGCGCCGTTTCCGTCGGTGTTGCGCTTTTGGCCTGCGTCGGCTTTTCCGGGTCGGTGTATTCCACGGTGATATCGCCCTCGCAGTATTTCCCGCTTGTCTGCAGCGTCTTGCTGCCGCTTGCGTCGATCGTTGCGATCGATGTGCCCTGATACTTGATATTGACATCGGCCATCAGCTGACACCTCCGTTATATACCGGCAAACTCGCGGCGGCCCACGCGCCGCCGACAACACGCAGGATCTTGCCGTTATCGGCTGCCGTCACACTTGGCAGCGCCGCGCCGGCGCCGATCGCCGCGATCTTGGCCTTGACATAGGCCACGTTCGCCGCGTAGTTTGTCTGTGCGTCCGTCGGCGTTCTGATGCCAGCCACACGCACCGGCCAATTTTCGGGGCCGCCATCGAGCGCAGCCGTATAATTATCATCACCAGCCTTGGTAACTGTCACGTGGACAGCGTCATTGCTGTCTGTTGACCCATCCGGGCAAATCGACATCCATCCTCTTGTGATGGTCGGTGCTTCGCTGGCCAGCGCGCCAGCGTTTTCCCGCGCCTGTAGTTTCTGCTGTTCCGTCAGCGTCTGTGCTTCGTCATATCGCACGGCGCCCGATCCTGCGGCCCTGCTATCCACGTACTGCTTGATTGCCTTGTTCTGCACAGGGTTGACGGACGATGCGGACACGACGCTGTCGACGGTGACCTTCGTCGCGCCCGCGGCGATGCCGTCCAGCTTGGCCTTATCGGCCTTGGACATCAGGCCGGCCGCGGACTGTGTAGCCGCTGCCGTTCCGGCCTTGCCATCGAGCGCGGCCGCGATCACCTTGTTTTGCAGCGGATTGGCGCTGGTATTGGACAGCGTGCTGTCGACGATGACCTTCGTCGCGCCTGCTTTGATGCCGTCGAGTTTGGCCTTATCCGCCTTGGACATCAGGCCGTTGGCGGACGCCGTCGCGGCCGTCCGGTCCGCTTTCGCGTCCCAGGCTGCCGCCTTTTCCGCCGTGATGCCGTCGAGCACCGCGAGATTTTCGTGCGTGTGCCGCGCCTTCGTGTTGGCGGCGATCTGCTGGAGCTGTCCCGGTGCGATGGGCGCCGCTCCGTTGGCGCGCTGATACCACTTGGCGTATTCGTCGAGTGCCGCGTTAAAGAGCATCATGCTGTCGGCGTAGTGCGCCGTTTCGTGTGCGGCGTAGTCGCACATGGCGATGACGTAGTACACGTACAGCCGGTCAAACGGCGCGGGCACGAGCAGCGCGGTGCTGCGGTCGGTGGCCGCGTCGTAGGTGATGCACTGTTCGGGCGCCACGCCGAGGATGCGCGTCTGGATCATGCTCTCGCATTCGTTGAGCCACAGGAGTTTCGCCGTCTCGTCCCACGCGTTCGGGCAGATCGCGTCGATGCGCGTGAGCGCCTGCTGAAGCGTCGCCATGGTCAGAGTCCCAGCGCGCCGCTCTCGGCGGCAAAGCGGGCGGTCTCGCGCTCGATGAGCGCGCCGGTGCGCGCGTCCTGCGCCTCGCCCTGCGCGAGCACGAGCGCGAAGCGGCGCGGGATGGTCACGTCCTCGCCGCGCGGGATGCGCACGGTCTCGCCGTTGACGGTCACGACCTTGTCCTCCTTGTAGCTGCCGTTGTCGCGGAACAGACGCACGGTCACGGGCTCGCTCAGCCAGGCCTCAGCGGCGGCGCGGTCGGTCTTTTTTCTGGTTGCCATAGTTGTTTCCTCCTTGTTGTAGGTGCGCCTCCCGCCGCGCGGGCGGGAGGCACGGGGTGGATTTCTTTACTCGGTGTAGGTGCTGCAGGTCTCGATGCGGCGGATGGCGCTGTCGTCGAGACGCACGGCGACCTTCGTGGCCTTCCAGCCGACGCTTGCGCGCTGGTTGAGCGGGTCGCCCGTACCGGCGGAGCCGAGCTGCTTGACGATGTGCTCGAGGCCGCCGCCGGTGATCTCGGTCGTGCCGTAGCCGTCGGCGCCGAGCACGAGCGTGACGTACACGTCGCGGCCCTGCGCGCCGGCCTCACCGGGGTAGATGATGGCGTTGTCCTCAGCCGTGACGGCGGCGTCCACGGTCATGGAGCTCGCGGTGTTGGCCGTGACGGTCACGCACGCATTGCCGACGAGTACCTGACGGCCGACGAGCGCGCCGGCCTTGACCGTGCCGCCGTCGAACGAGAAGGTGGTCTTGCCGCTCACTGCGCCGTTCGTGAGCAGGGTGCGGCTGTCGCTGGCAAGATCCTCTGCGTGGAAGATCTTCGCCTCCGTGCTCTCGACGAAGCGGCAGCCCTCGATCTTGCCGATCTCGCCCTCGTACATGTGCTCGGTGTCGACGTACTGGTGCGGTGCCAGCCACTTCGGGTCGTTCATGAGGTCGTAGGCCACGTCGGGGTGGATGATGACCGGGAACGCGCCGTCGATGCGGCGGCAGTTGGCGTTTTTGAGCGCGCGCACGGCGCGGCGGATGCAGTCGACGGTCAGGTAGTTGTTGTCGGCCGCGCTGGCGTTGCCGCCCTGCAGCAGGTAGCGCGCGGACACGGACTCGTCGGCGTACTGCACGTTGTCGCCGCCGACGAGCACCTCGCGGGTGATCGTGTCGAGTGTGCGGCCGGCCTGCGCGCCGAGCAGCTTCGTGGCCATGGTGAGGTTGTTGTCGATGGCGGTCAGCAGCAGCAGGTCGCTCATCTGGATGTAGCCGCCGTACTGGCGCACGGCCGCCTCAACGGTGGTCATGCTCAGGCTCTGGCCGTCGGGGGTCACGCCCTCGGTCAGGGCGGTCAGCGCCTTGCCGAGCGGGGCAAAGCGGCGGAACTGGATCGTCTTGCCGCCGTTTGCGGGGATGGGGTGCTTCTGCGCGAACTGGTCGTGCACGAGCTCGGGCTCGGCCGCGTCGATGAGGTAGTCCGAGTAGAACGTCTTCATCTCCTCGGTCAGGCTCTGCTGGGTGGTCACCTGCGTGTTTGCGTCAAACAGGCGCAGGTTCATGCGGATGTTTTCCATACTCATGTCTCCTTTTTTCTTTGCTGTCCGCTTCCGGGGACAGCGCCGGGGCAGCGCCCGGCCGCTGCGCTGCCGTGGGTTCGGTCTCCTGCGCGGGGACGCGGCCGGTGTCCTCCGCAACGTGGCCGGGGTAGGCCGCGGCCAGCTGCCGCAGGCCCGTCACGGCCACGGTAAACGCCGCGCGCACATCGGCCCGGTCGTCCGCTGCGATGGCTGCGTGTCCGGCGCAGAGCGTCCGCTGCACGCCCTGCGCGCCCAGCTGATCGAGCGCGCCCGCCAGCGCGCACACGAGCGCCGACGCTCCGGCGCACACGATGTCTCTGCCAGGGCAGAAGTCCGCGTGGCCGTCCGCGCGCAGCACGCACCGCCCGTCCCGGCGGATGTACGCGAAGCGGGTCACAGGCTCAGCTTCACGCGCTCGCCGCGCTCTGCGCGCGCAGCGAGCGCCGCGCGGTCGGCGCGGCTCATGCGCGACACGTCCGGCCGCACCACGATGCCGGCTCCGCCGCCGCCCAGGCCGTTTTCGGCCGGGCGCAGGCCGCGGGCGCGGATGTGCTCGGCCACGCGCTGCTCGGCGCTGCGGCCCGCGCGCACGCACGCTGCTTCCAGCAGCGCCTGCGCGTGCAGCGCAAACCACGCCGTGCGCACGTCCACGCCGGCGCGCAGCAGCGCGCAAAACTGCGTGTCCTTCAGCGCCGCGCCCAGATCAAAGTCCGGGCACTGCGCCGTCAGTTCGTCCGCCTCGCGCGACCAGCGCGCGGCGGCTTCTTCGGCCGCGCGGCGCGCCCGCTGCGCATTCCGGCGTTCGATGGCCCCGCGCAGCGCGCCGACGGTCACGGTTTCCTCAGTGGCCTCGTGCGGCGCGGCCGCTTCCGGTGCGGCGGCAGGAGCGCTCTGCTCCGGCGCGGCGGAAAGATTGGTTTCGTTCATACTCTGTGCTCCCTTCTGCCCTCAGCGGGCGTTGGCTGTGATGACGCGGTTTTTCTCCGCCTGCGCTTTCAGCAGCGGGTCGGTGTTCGCATTCGGGCCCGCGTCCGGTGTCTCCGGCTGCGGCGGCACGATGCTGCTGCGCACGGCCTCGAGCACCTTGTCGCGCCCCGGAAACTGCATCATCTCCAGCATCGGCACCGCCTGCTGCGCGAACGCGGGGTTAAAGACCCCCAGCTGATACAGCTGCCGCGCCAGCTCGTTTTGCGACGCGGTCGCATACGGACTCTCCTTCTGCGCGTGGACCGACACGTCGAACGCCGGCGCGCGCTGCAGCGCCATGCCGTCGGCGTCCATGCCGACGGTCCGTGAGCGCAGTCCGGCGTTGGAGTACGTGCAGAACGCGTAGCCCTGCGCGCCCGGCGCCGCCACGCGAAACGGCCGCGTCTCGGTGTAGTACGCGCGGATGAGCTCGATCACGAGCTCGACCACGCGCTCGAACGCGCGGTAGCTCGCGCGCAGCGTGTCGCGGCTGGACTTGCTGCCGGCCTCCTGCAGCGCCGCGATGGCGCTCGCCGCCGTCACGCCGCCGGACACGCTGCCCTGCGTCACGTCGCGGCTGTTGCTCGTCTCCTTGAGCTCGTCGATCTTCAGCTGCAGCATGTTCACCCACTGGCCGTCGAGGTTGTAGAGGCTGATCTGGCGCAGACGCTCGTCGTCGATGCTGCCCTCGACCTCGACGAGCGGCTTCGACCAGTCGAGAAATTCCTGCGCGTTCACGCCGCAGCCCTTCTTGACCCAGAAACGCGGGGTGGAGGCCTTCATGCTCATCTCCAGCAGGTTGCCGCTCAGGCGGTCGATGTACTGCTGCGGGTCCTTGCTCACGGCGATCATGCCGAAGCCGCACGGCGTGCCCGCCTCGGGGTAGAGCACGTCGAACACGACCGGGTACTGCCCGTGCGGGTAGAAGCCGCCGGCCATGGCGGGGTCGTTCTCGCTCGCATAGAGCAGGTCGCGCCCCGTGAATTTGATCAGGTGCAGCGCCGTGCCGCCGCCGGGCAGCGGCTTTTTGTAGTACCAGTCCACGACGATGCTCTTGCCCGAGGTATCCACCGCGTCGTCGTACAGATACTGCGCCAGCTCCACGCCGCAGCTGCCGGGCCGCGCGTCGGGCCAGGCGGCGGAAATGTCGTCGTTGTCCATGAGCGCGCACACGAAGAGGTTGCGGCTGGCCTGAATGTCGGTGATGCCCGGCTCCCAGAACAGGTTCAGCAGGTCGAGCTGGCGCACGGCCACGTCGCCGAGGCCGTTGCTCCCGGCACTGTCCCAGAACACGCCGTAGGCCGCGCACCCGTGCTTGAGCTTGTACCACCACGCATCCGACCACACCTGCTCAAAGTGCGTCTTTTCCAGCACCGCCGGCACGATGGCCGACAGCGCCTTTGCGTCCGGCTCATCCTGCTCGCTGCGCGGCAGGATCACCGCCTCCGGGAAGCTGTCCATCGCGTCGGCGTGTTTTGAGACGATGGCATTGAACAGCCACGCGCTCGTCGGCTCCACCACGTCGGCGCCCTGCTCGCGGCGGCGGTCGCGCAGGTACTGCCAGTGCCGCAGGCGGTACCACTGCTCGTCGGCGATGATGCGCGCCTCGAGCGCGCGCTTGCCGTCCTTGTACCGGCGCAGAAGCTCCGTGCCGCGCGCCACGTCGTCCGGCGTGATCACGGGCACGGCCATGTCCGGCCCGAGCGGCTCTGCCGTACCGGCTGCCGCCAGCATCGTCGCCACATCCGCCGCGCGGTAGGGCATGGGGTTCGTTTTCTCGTTTGTCATAGGCTCTCCTTTGCTGCCGTTTCCGGCGAAATGGTTTACATAACTTTTTGCATTTTGCGAGAAAAAGAGACTGCCGTCGCAGTCTTTTTCTGTTTACATAATCAGTCGCTGCTCAGCGGGTCGAACACTTTCGGCGTCCGCTGCACCACGGGCCGCGGCGCGATGGGGTCGGACTGGCACAGATACCGGATCTCGTCGGCGATGTGGTCCTCCTGCCGCGTGTCCACGTCCTCGGGCGCGTGCGCGTCGTAGCGCAGCAGCGGCAGCGTGCGCCGCGTGTCCCGGCAGTTGCGGAACACGTACAGCATCGGCATTCCGGCTTCGTCGAATGCCAGCCGGTAGTGGACCTGCATCCAGCCGGGCAGGCGCTTGTGGTCGCCGGGCTCGAAGTACACGCCGTACCGGTCGGCGATGTCGGCGATGCTGTCGCCGCGCGACGCGTCCCAGATCGCGGGGTCGGCCACGCCGCGGATGTCCCGGCCGCGCAGATAGGGGTGCGTGGCCTCCGTGGTGCGGATCTGCTCGAAGATCTGCTCCGGCGTCCAGCGCACGCCGGTGTCCGGCTCGCCGGGCACGCAGCCGTAGAGCTCAAGGATGCGGTACAGCCGCCCGTCGAAGTCCACCGCCCACCAGCCCACGGAGAAGGGCTTGGCGTACCCGAAGTCGAAGCTGCGGTACACCCGCCATGTGTCCGGGATGTCGAACGGCTCGATCACGTGCGTCCACTTCCCGTCGGCGTAGTGCGCGGGGTCGTCGCGCCATTCGGCGAACACCTGCCCCTCGTACACGTTCCAGTCGCCCTCAAGGTGCGCGCGCCGCCGTGCGGGCGGCAGTGCCTCCAGCCGCTTGAGATAGCCGGGGTCGCGCTGCATGAGCACCTGGTTGTCGTAGACCTTCGCCGGGATGAACACATAGTCCGCCGGGTCCTCACCGTCGCGAAACGCGCGGTCGATGAACAGGCGCTTGATGTAGGCGTGGCCCGGCCCGCCGGGGTTGCAGGTGTAGTAGATGCGCGGTACGAAATCCGTGCGCGTCGTGCGCAGGCAGGTCGCGATGAACGTCAGCCAGTCGGGCTCGAAGTTCGTCGCCTCCTCGAAGCCGATCACCTCATATTCCTGCCCCTGATACTGGGCGCAGTCGCTGTCGTTGTCGCAGTAGCCCATCACGAGCCGCGACCCGTTCGGGAAGCGGAACGCGCGCTCCGCGCCGCTCCATGCGGCGTAGCCCGCGAGCTCCCGCTGCAGCGGCAGGATGTGGTTGGCGCGCAGCTCCGGCAGCGTCCGGCGCAGCAGCAATAGCTTCAGCCCCGGGTAGCGCATTGCCAGCAGCACGAGCTTGCGCCGCATGGCCCAGCTCTTTCCGCCGCCGCGCGCCCCGCCGTAGGCGACGTTGGCCGCCTCCGCGCGGAAAAATGCCTGCTGCCGCGGGTTCGGCGTCTCGCGCCGCAGTACCTGATAAATATAGGGTTCGTTTTTGCGTGCCATCGCGCCTCCTCACTACCGGCTCCACTGCTCGAGCGCACCCTCGAAGCGCAGCACGTCCGGCTCTGTCTCGCCTTCGTCCTTTGCGGGGGCTGCTTTGCCTCGCTCGTGGCCGAGCACCATGCCCGCCGCCTTGAGCCGCAGCTCCGGCTTCACGGATGCGTCGGCCACCATGGCCGCCAGCTGCTCGAGGATGCGCTCCTTCTCGTCCTCGAGGTCGATCATGTCGCGCGCTCCCGGTACGAGAGCACGTAGTCCTCGCCGTCGGCCGCCGCCGCGAATTCGTAGGTCTCCAGCGCGTCGTGCACGGCCTGCTTCGGCAGCCGCAGCGTTGCGCCGTCGCCGCAGCGCACGCACAGCGCTGCCAAAATCGCGCCCGACAGGCCCAGCAGCTCCTCATACGCCGCACGCTGCTCGCGCAGTGCACGGCGCAGGTCGGTGTTCGTCTGCTTTTTCATGTACCATCCTCCTTGCTTTCTTCCATAGCCGCCAAGCGCTGCCGCGCGCGCCGCCGCCGCTGCCGCTCGCGGCTGGCTGCCCGCTGGTCGATCAGGCGGCCGGTGTAGTCGCTCCAGTCGTGCAGCTGCCCGTCAAAGTCCACGAACCCGGACGTGCGCAGCGCCGCCGCGAGGGCATCTGCCCGGCGCACGTTGAACTGGCAGATCTCCGCCAGCTGCTTTGCTGGCAGGGCAGACAGGTCGCCGTCCGGCGCGTTGTCCAGCGCCCACAGCCACAGCAGGCACATGTGCCCGATTGCCGCCGGCGTGCGCACGCCCAGCGCGTCGCGCAGTGCCAGCAGCTTGCGGTGCTGCGGCAGCGACTGATGCAGCTCAATCCACGCCATGCCCCGGGCCGCACGCGGACACATATCGTTTCCGTCTTTCCATCCCGACGGTCCCTCACCTCCTTGCAGTTTACATAACGCCATGCTTCCGCCGTTTCGGCAGCGTTTTCGCCGCCAAAACGGCGGACTTTGCCATCGAAGCTGCGCATCTGCCCGGCTTCGCGTCGAAAACCGGCCGGTCGCGGCCGCACAGCGCCGGAAGCGGCCCCTTCTATTTCCATTTTATTATGCATTTGCATATCTGTCAATAGAAATATTATGTGTGTCACAGAAAATGTTCCGCACCGTCCGCGCACGTCCGCGTGCGCACGACCATATTTTGCTTGTATCGGTTTACATAACGCTTTCTGCGAATCCTGTCGAGATCTCTGCATCCCCACTTTTCGCGCCAAAACCGGCCCCCGTCCGGCCGCTGTGCCCCACAAATGCTGGCAGAGAAAGCAAAAAAGGTTGCAATTTCGTAACAGAAGGTGTAAGATATGCAAATGTGTGTGTACGTTATGTCAACACCCAGCAAAAATCCGGAACCAAAGGAGTCATCTATGAAGAAACGAATCCTCAGCCTGGCGCTGACGCTGTGCCTGCTGGCGGGGCTGCTGCCCTGTCTGACGATGGGCGCCGCGGCGGCCAGCCGGGTGGATGCCGCGCCGTATGCGGGCGTGGAGTATACGCAGAATTCCGGCGTGAAGACGGGCACGGTCCGCTACATCTGCCAGGTGCCGGCCTATACCGATCTGTTCTGCCCCGAGTATTGGGGCAGCTATGTGGGCTATGCCAACCACGAGTGCTTCACGGCGTGCATCTCCATGGCGCTGTCGTACCTCGGCATCGACGCCACGCCCGGCGCGCTCGGCGATTACTGGCGCAGCGGCGGCCACTACGGCGCGCCCTTTGCCACGACGCCGGAGGATGTTGCCTTCAGCGGCGCGACGTACAGCAAGACCTCGCTCGCCGAGGCCATCGCGCGCTACGTCGGCGGCGAGGGCAGCTACAGCCCGCCGATCATCCACCTCAACGGCTACTCGGCCAACGGCCACTATGTCATGATCATTGGCCAGGTCTCGGCCACGGAGTACCGCGTGCTCGACCCGGCGGTCAAGACGATCTATACCATGACGCTCACCAACGGCAGCACCGTGAACTATTTCAAGGGCAGCGAGCGCATCACGGAGGCGGTGCAGTATTATTATCCCGTCCACCACTGGAGCGCCTGGACGGCCATCGAGACCGACGACGGTGTCGTGAACATGGAGCGCACCTGCTCCATCTGCGGCAAGACGGAGACGGCCAAGATCCCGGATCCCTGCATCGGCGACAAGTACTGTGCCGGCGGTGTGTTTGACGACATGCCGGCAGCGGACGACTGGTCGCACGCGGGCATTGATTACTGTGTGCTCTTCGGGCTCATGAGCGGTATCGGCAACGATCTGTTTGACCCGGCGGGGGAGACGACGCGCGCCATGCTCGTGTCGATGCTCTACCGCATGGCCGGTGAGCCGGATGTGTCCGGGCTGCCGGAGCTCCCGTTTGAAGATGTCACGGCCGATGCCTGGTACGCCGACGCCGTGCGCTGGGCCTATGCCAAAGAGGTCTCCGTTGGCGTAGACGACACGCACTTTGCGCCCGACGCGCGCCTCACGCGCGCGCAGCTCGTCACGATGCTCTACCGCGTCTTCGGCCCGGAAAAGGGCGTCCGCCCGCGGCCCATCGGCGGCTACGAGGACTGGAACACCGTGCCCGACTGGGCATTTTCCGCCACGACGTGGGCTGTCTCCATGGGCCTGTTCTACGGCACGAGCAGCACGGAACTGAGCCCAAATGCCGGTGCCAGCCGCGCACAGCTCGCCGCCATCATTATGCGCACCTGCCAGCTGCAGGGCGAGCTGGATTCCTGAAAAAATCCGGACAAACGGGTAGAATCGTTTCGCAAAGTGCGCAAAAACGTTACATAAACATGATAATGGCTAATGAATTATGGTGACAGGTGGGTTACTATAGGGCCAGAAAAAACAGCGCCGGCATTTGTCCGGCCGCAGGAACGGAGGCACACTTTATGAAGCAGAACCGGACGCGCACGGCGCTCGCGGATGCGTATATGCGCCTGCTCAACGACTATACGATCGACCGCATCACGGTCAAGATGATCACGGACGCCGTGGGCTGCAGCCGCAAGACATTCTACTATTATTTCACGGATATTTATGTGCTCACGCAGTATGTGTTTGAGCTGCGCGTGCAGCACTTTCTGGACACGAACGGCAATTTCGAGACCGTGCGTGAGGGTTTCCTGACGCTGGCGGCGAACCTCTCGAACGACCGGCAGGCCATCCTGAACATCTACCATGGCTACGGCAAGGAAGAGCTCGAGCGCTTCACGTGGGAGACGAGCGATTACTATGCCCGTCAGGTCATCACGCGCTATGCGCAGAACATGGACATCATGCCCGAGGACCTTGAGGCGATCATACGCATGTACACGGACATGATGTTCGGCATGCTCATCGACTGGATCAACAACGGCATGGAAGGGGACTATTCCCGCAAGCTGGACATTGCGCTCACGGCACTCATGCCGGTGCTGCGCGCCAACTGCCGCAGCGCGAAAGCCGCAGCCGCCGACCGGTAAACCGCATACAAAAACAGCCCGCCCCCGGCATTCGCCGGGGGCGGGCTTTGCACGCATGAAAAAGCGCCCGGACTTCTCAGGAAGTCCGGGCGCTGCGCTGATATCACTGCTCGCAAAACTGCATCAGCACGGTCGCGACTTCGGCGCGCGTGCCGATCTTCTGCGGCGCGAGGGTGGTGGTGGACGTGCCGGTGATCACGCCGGTGCTCACGGCCCAGGCCATGGCCTCACGCGCCCAGTCGGACACGCTCGCCTGGTCCTGATAGCTTGCCAGCGCACCGTCGGAGCCGGAGAGCTGCTCGGTGCGGCCGGCGTAGCCGTAGAGCATGGTCACCATCTGCTCGCGGGTCAGCGCTTCGTTCGGCGCAAACTGCGTCGCGGACACGCCCGCGACCACACCCGCGTGGTACGCCCAGATGACGGCGTCGGTGTACCAGCTGCCGCCCGCGTCGGTAAACGGGCAGCTCAGGCCGCGCACGGACGGGCCGCCCTCGAGCGCATAGAGCACCTGCGCGAACATGGCGCGGGTCATCTGCGCATCGGGCTGGAACAGGTTATTCCCAGTGCCGTACATCAGCCGGCCGTACTTGACGTAGTCCACGCTGGATGCATACCAGGCGTCCGCGCCCACGTCGTCAAACAGGCCCGCATAGCTCACGGTCTGCTTCTTGGCCATGTAGTCGTCCGGCAGGCTGCGCAGCCAGGCGAGGCCCGGCTCACCGCAGTGGGCTAGCCCGATCACGAGCAGGTTCGCCAGCAGCGTCATGGTCGTGCCGGGGTATTTGCACGCCATCTTCGACAGCCGCGGCGCGAGCATGCCCATCGCGGCCTCGATGCCCGCGAGATCGTAGGTCAGAACGCCGTTTTCCTGCAGCGCCTCGACCAGATACCCGGTCAGGAGCCTGGCGGCCGTGCCGTTTTTGATCATGCCGGGGATGGTCAGCGCGTAGAAGAGTTTCTTCCAGTTGTCCTGTACTTTTTTGGCGAAGGCCTCGGCCACGCCGGAGGTGTTCTTATCGGCTGCGCCGAAGATATCCGCCAGCATGGCGACGAGGAAGTCCTGCATATTCTCCGCGTAGTCTTCGCGCGAGGAGGCGAGGCACGTCGTGATCGCCTCGCAGAGGTCGGCGTAGAATTCCTTCTGCGTCATGTTGACCTTGAAGATCTTGCCGAGATCGCCGCTCGTGATGTCCTTCGGGTCGATGCCCCAGGCCTGGAAGTGGTCGGGCCAGTAGATGCCGCCGTTGTTCGGGATCTGCACGAATTCCTTGAGCATGGCGGCCTTGTAGCCGAGATAGTTGTCGTCGCCCTTGGTCGGCACGACGCGGTCGACGCCGTAGCGGGCGAAGTCCCAGTTGTCGAACGCGACGTAGGTCACGAGGTCGTTTTCGTTCACAAGATTCTGGATGTTGTCATACAGGCGGCCCTGCACCTGATCCTTCGTCGCGCCCATGGGCGGCTCATAGCAATAGCAGTACAGGTCGTGCGGGCTGAGGCTGACGCCCTCACCGAGGCTGTAGCCATTGTCGAGCGCGCCGCCGACCATGTTGGACACGGCCGCGCCGCGGCTGTAGCCGGCGATCCAGATCTTCAGCCGGCCGGAGATGCCGGTGTCGGCGATGTAGGCGCGCAGGTAGTCAAGCACCTGGTCGCGGCCGAGGGCGAAGCCCTTGTGCTCGCCCGCGGCGTCGAGCCGGGCGTTGCCGCCCCACTCGGCGTGGTAGTTGTTGCCGCGCACACCGACGGCGATGAGCGTGTAGCTGCCGCCGTTGTCGCGGATGGTCTTGCTGGCACAGCTGATGCCGATGGAGTCGGCCTCGGCGGGCTGGAACATCCATTTGTTCGACTGGATATTCTCAAAGCCGCACTGTTCGGCCATGGATACAAAGTTGCGGTTGCCGGTGGCGTAGTCGTCCGTCTTTTCGGAGTCCTTGCTCGTGTAGGCCGCGAACGCGAGGCCCATGGACATCAGCGCGAGATCCTTGCGGTACGTGTAGCCGCTCTTGGTAAACAGATCGTCGCTGTAAGTGAAGTCCGTCTCGTAGTCATGGGTGTCGACCCCGTGACCGGAAGCGTAGCGTACCGTGACGGTCCTGGCGTCCCCCGTGTCCGCCGCGGCGGCGGCCGGCACGAGCGACACGATCAGCACCAGGCACAGCAGCAGGCTGATGATGCGCTTTTTCATGTTTTTTCTCCTCCCATTTGTCGTTGGTCTGCAAGTTTAGATACAACCAATCTAATTATACGTATAAAAAATGTAAATAGCAAGTAACAACTGCCGGATATCTGCTCAGGATCGGCAAAAAAATACCCCGCAGCGTTCATGGGCACTGCGGGGTAGAGGCTATGCAGTTTTTATTGCCGGAACATCGTGTAGGCGCGGCCGTCGCCGACGGCGTCGGCGATCATCATGCGGTCGCTGAGCACGGAAAAGCGGTAAAACGCCACGGCATCGTCGCCCGTGCCGGCGCAGATGGTGTCGTCGCGCAGGGTGCATTCCTTCCCGCTCAGGCCGGGCAGGGAACACGTCACGGTGCCGTCGTCCGTTACGGTCAGCTCGCCCGCGTCGCTGCTCCAGCTGCCGGTCAGAAACGCCTGCGCGTAGCTGTCGTCGCGCATGATGACCTGATTGGTGTCGGAAAAGCCGATAAGCTCCATGAGCTTCTGCGCGGTCTGCGCATTGGTCATGCCGGATATGAGCGCGAGCTGGCCCAGACTGTCGCACAGGTGCGCGTTGGTGAGAAACAGGCGCTTGTCGCTGTCGGAATAATTGCGCGCGGCGAGCACGGTGTATTCGGCCAGCGCGGTCTGATAGTCCTGCGCGCTGTAGGCGTTGGCGGCCGAGGCGTAGATCTGCGGCAGGCTCTTGGCCTCCATGGCGTCGAGCACGCCGTTGTAGGTCGCCAGATCGGCGTCGGTGTATTTTTCGTGCAGGTCGTCAATATACATGAGTGTCTGCGTGTACTGCCCGGCCTGATAGAGCCGGCCGGTGCGGATGATCTCCGTGCGCAGGTCGTTGTCCCCGGCGGGGAAGAGCTTGACGTCGCGCCGCAGCGTCTCGGCGGTGTCAAACTGGAAGCTGCAGATCGCTTCCTTGACGCGGTTGTTGACGGCGGCGTCCTGCGAGGCGACGACGGCAAACCCCGCGCCGACGGCGACGAGCACGATGGCGATGCCGATGAGCAGCGCGCGCAGGCGCTTGTTCCGCCAGATTTTTTCGTGCAGGACCGGCCGTCCGCACTGCGGGCAGCGGCGTGCGCCCTGCGGCAGCTCCGCGTGGCATTCGCGGCATTGCATGTGCTTTTCCCCCCTCGCGATGGTCGCGCCTTTTTTGACAGGATCACGGCGCAACGCTCATTATAGCCGATTCCGGCGCGCAGTGCAAGCCGCCCGGCGGGAAAAGCATCGAAAATCTGTCAGGAACGCGCTAAGAAAGCGGCAGGGAAATTGCGCACTTGACGCCGTTTGTCCGCTTGACATCCCGCGCAAAACCGGTAAAATAAACCTGTAACCGGTATTGCCACCAACCATCCGGCGCCGAAGTGTGTGTGCGGCGGCGGAGCATCAAGAAAGGGGTAAAGTAACATGAACGCAAATGCATTCGTCCACTGGGGCCTCGGCCTCGCATCCGACATTCTGGAGATCTGCAAGGAAGGCAAGGCTGCCGCGATCGTTGACGCGATCAACAACTGGTATCCCGAGCTCCTGTAAGCAGAAACAGGAAAAACGGTCCCCCGGAGCGTCCGCTCCGGGGGCTTTTTCGTGTCGAACGGTGCCGATTGGGTGAATAACCACACACACAAAGGTTGAAATCGGGCGGAATGCGCGCTATACTATCGCCAGCCAGGTTTCCACTGGTCATTGTTGTTGTAAGGAGCACATTCTCATGCAGAAGTTTGAAAAGTACAGCCCGGTCGTCGTGACCGAGGTCACGACCAAGCACGAGCTGCGCCAGTTTATGCAGTATCCCAACCGGCTCTATGCCGATAACCCGAACTACATTCCCTCGTTCTACGGGGATGACCTCTCCGACTGGACGCCGGGCAAGAACCCCGCGTTTGATTACTGCGAGGCCCGCTGCTGGCTGGCCTGGCGCGACGGGGAGATCGTCGGCCGCATCGGCGCGATCCTCAGCCACAAGGCCAATGACAAGTTCGGCACGCACCGCATGCGCTTCAGCCAGGTGGACTTCGTGGACGATTCCGAGGTCTCGGCGGCGCTGTTCGGCACGGTCGAGCGCTGGGCGCGCCAGAAGGGGTGCGATCAGGTGCACGGCCCGCTCGGCTTCACGGACATGGACCGCGAGGGCATGCTCGTTGAGGGCTTTGACCGCCGGAGCCTGTTTTTCACCAATTATAACGCGCCGTATTATCTCGAGCACCTCACCCGCCTCGGCTACCGCAAGGACGTCGACTGGATTGAGTACCGCATCACGGTGCCTGCGCCGGGCAGCGCGGAGGCCGAGCGCCTGCACAAGCTCTCGGAGTTTATTCTCAAGCGCAAGAACCTGCACGTGGCCACCGTGCATCACAAGAGCGAGTATGGCCCGTTCGTCCGTCAGGTATTTGAGCTGGTCAACGCGGCCTACGCGCCGCTCTACGGTGTTGTGGAGCTCTCGGACGAGCAGATCGAGCGCTATGCCAACAAGTTTATTCCGCTCGTCGACCCGGAGTTTGTGTGCTTCGTGCTCGATGAGAAGGAAAACCTCGTCGCCTTCGGCGTCACGACGCTCGATCCCTCACCCGCGCTCAAGCACTCCGACGGCCGCCTGTTCCCATTCGGCTGGGCGGAGGTGCTCAACGATCTGCACCATGGCGACACGCTCATCATGCTGCTCACGGCTGTGCGGCCCGATCTGCAGACCGAGGGCATCAACGCCGTCATGATGGATCACGTCTGCCAGAGCTGCAACCGCCACGGCGTGCAGTTTGCCGAGACCGGCCCCATGCTCGAGCTCAATGACCACATCCTCGCGCAGTGGAAGCGGCTCGAGAAGGAGCAGCACAAGCGCCGCCGCTGCTTCATCAAGGATCTGGATCATGGCATCAATGCGGCCAACGCCGCTGCTGCCGCACAGGCCGAGGCCCCGGCCCCGGAGCAGACCCCTGCCGCGGAAAGCGCCGAATAACGCAAACGAAAGATGACCAGCGCGTCGGCCCAATGGCCGGCGCGCCGGTTCTTTTCAAGCTTTCTCCTTGAGGAGGAAATGGTGCATCATTCCATATATCTGAGCAGCAGGGGAGCCCGAGGGGGCAAGACCCGCCTCGGATGAGATCTTTGCGTCGCCGCAAAGCGATGCCTTCTCCTCGAGGAGAAGGTGGAAAGCCCGGCTTGCCGGGTGAGGTGGAAAGGTCGCGTCTATCTCCAGCGCTGCCGCCCATGCACCGTGTGCCACCCCTATCTGCAAACAAAAAAGACGCTGCCGCGGCAGCGTCTTTTTTCTGTCTTGTTGCTTCTCAGCCCTTCGCGCGCTCGAGGTACTCGCCCACGCGGGTGTCGACGCGGATGCGGTCGCCAGGGTTGATGAACAGCGGCACCTTGATCTCAGCGCCGGTCTCGAGGGTGGCGGGCTTGGTGGCGTTGGTGGCCGTGTTGCCGGCGAAGCCCGGATCGGTGTCGGTCACTTCGAGCTCAACGAACGTGGGCGGCTCGACCTGGAACACCTTGCCCTTGTAGGAGCTGATGACGCACTCCATGTTCTCCTTCACGAAGCGGAAGTTGCTGCCGAGGGCGCTCTCGTCGATGGGGATGAGCTCGTAGGTCTCGGGATCCATGAAGTAGTAAAGATTGCCGTCGTTGTAGCTGTACTCCATCGTCTTGCGGTCGATGGTGGCGCTCTCGAACTTGGCGGTGGGGTTGAAGGACGTCTCGGTCACGGCGCCGGTGATGACGTTTTTCATCTTGGTGCGCACGAAGGCCGCGCCCTTGCCGGGCTTGACGTGCTGGAACTCGACGACCTGCATGACCTGGCCGTCCATTTCGAAAGTAACGCCGTTGCGGAAATCGCCTGCAGTAATCATATAGGAATCCTCCTCAAGAATGATTAGAATCAAAAATCTTATATAGTTTACACGATTTTGCGTGGTTTGACAAGCGGGTATTTACAGAATGATGAGATTTTTCGGGCTCCGGGTGAGAATTTCGGCCCCGTCAGCCGTCAGATGCATCACGTCCTCGATGCGCACGCCAAACTTTCCGGGCAGATAGATGCCCGGCTCGGCGGAGATGACGGTGTGCTCCGGCAGTCTCCCGTGCACGCCGGGGGCGGCGATGGGGTGCTCGTGAATGTCGAGACCCAGACTGTGGCCGAAGCTGTGACCGAAGTAGTCCCCGTAGCCCGCGTCGCTGATGACCTTGCGTGCGGCGGCGTCCACGCGCTCGCCGGTCACGCCGGCCTTTGCCGCGGCGATGCCGGCCAGCTGCGCGTTGAGCACGGTCTGGTACACGCTGCGCATCTCGTCGGTCGGTATGCCGACGGCGACGGTGCGCGTCATGTCCGAGCAGTAGCCGTTTTTGCGGCAGCCGAAGTCCATCGTTACGAAGTCGCCCGCGGCCACGCGCCGGTCGCCGGGCACACCGTGCGGCATGCTCGTGTCCGGGCCGGTAAGCACGATGGGGTCAAAGCTCGTGCCCTCCGCGCCGAGGCGCAGCATGCGGTAGATAAGCTCGGCCGCGATCTCGCGCTCGGTCATGCCGGGGCGGATGACGGTGCAGATCTGGGCAAACGCCTCGTCCGTGATCTGCTGCGCCTGATACATCATCGCCAGTTCCTCCGGCTGCTTGGCCGCGCGCAGATTGCGGATCAGGTTCTGCGCCGGCTGGAGCTTCAGGCCGAAGAGCTGCTCATAGGCCGTGAACTCGGCATAGCTCGTCGTCTGCTCCTCGCCGCCGAGGATCTGCACGTTCGCCTCGCGCAGGATGCCCTGCACGAGCGTGCGCATCGGCGCCTCGCGCGAGCACAGCAGCACCTGCGCGATGCCGGTCAGCGCGGCGCGCGCGGCCTCGATGTAGCGGGCGTCGGTGATGAAAAATGCCTGGTGCACCGTCACAATCACGGCGCCGTCCGAGGACGGGAAGCCGGTGGCGAACCGGCGGTCGTTTTCGTCGGTGAGCAGGATGGCGTCCAGATGCGCCTGTGTCAGCGCGCGCTGGATGCGGGCAATGTTGTTGAGCATGAAAAATACACCTCCGTGGGAATGCGTTTGTGTTTAAGTCTGCGTGTCCGTTGCCGGGTCGGTCAGGGCGAGATCATCTGCGGCCATCGGCTCGTGCAGCACGTCGCCGTCCGCCTCTTCGAGTCCGACGGCCGACACGCCGTCGAGCGCCGTGCCCGTCAGCACCAGACAGGCCAGCGCCTGCGTGCGCACGATGCCGCTCACCGTGTCCGAGCCCGTCACCGTCAGCCAGAGCGTGCCCGCGTCGTCGATGCGGTAGCTGCCGAGCGTCAGCCACCCGCGCACGGGATTGAAGCACGTGCTGTCGCCTGGCGCCGCGCCGAGTGCGTCGATCGCCGCCTGAACCGGGTCCGTGCCGTCCGGCACGGTGACCGCCTCTGTCTCCATGAGGGCAGCGCCCTCTTTTGCGATGCGGTATACCGTCACGGTCTGCCGCTTTGCGCAGCCCGCGCAGCCGAGCGCGAGGGCGAGGGCCAGCAGCAGGGGGAGCCATCGCTTCATGTCTCCGGCACCTCCTTTTGCGCCTCGGGCGCATCGTCTGCCGCCGCGCGCGGGAACGTCACGGTAAAGCGCGTGCCGTGCGGCTCCACGCCGTCCACGGCCACGGTGCCGCCGTAGAGCGCGGCCGCATCGTGTACGATCGACAGGCCGAGACCGCTGCCGCCGTGCTCGCGCGAGCGGGCCTTGTCCACGCGGTAGAAGCGGTTGAAGATGTTCGGCCGGTCGGCCTCGGGGATGCCGATGCCGGTGTCGGCCACGGACAGGACGCTCTGCCCGCCGTGCGTCTCCACGCGCACGGTCACGTCCCCGCCCGGGAGATTGTATTTGATGGCGTTTTCGACAAGGTTAAACACGATGTGGTAAATGTCGTCCTCGGATGCGCGCACGGTCACGCCCTCGCTCATGAGGCACGTGATCGTCACGCCGCTCTGGTCGGCCAGCGGGCGCAGCAGGTGCAGCGTCCCGTGCACGGCCTGCTGCAGGTCCACGATCGTCACGTCCGGCTGCACGCCGTCATCGCGCCGCGATAGGTCGAGCAGCTTCTCGGTCGTGCGCTGCAGGCGCTCGGCCTCGCTGCCGATGTCGGCCACGAACTCGCGCATCGTCGTGCTGTCCATGTCCGCGCTCTGGGAGATGCTGTCCGACAGCAGGCGGATGGACGCCAGCGGCGTCTTGAGCTCGTGCGACGCGTCGGAAACGAACCGGCGGCGCTGGGCCTCGGTCGTCTCGAGCCGTTCGGTGAGGTTGTTGAATTCCTGGCCGAGCTCGGTCAGCTCGTCGTTGCCCGAGAGCGTCAGGCGGAAGCTGTAGTCGCCGCTCTGCACGGTGCGCACACCGTCGGCCAGCTGCGTGATGCGCCGCGTGAGCATTTTGATGGAAAACCACAGCACCACGAGCGCGGCCGCGCCGATGCCGATCGTGATCGTGCCGAGCCGGCGCTGGATGCTGCCGATGAGCGCGGCGCGCTCGCTGTCGCTCTCGCACACGTACACGGCGCCGACGGTCCGGCCGCTGCTCATGACAGGCATGGCCGCGCGGCTGAGAAACGCCTCGGTCGTGTAGTGCGAGTAGAACACGGCCTGTCCGCCGAGCGCGCGCACGAGCTCGGGGTAGAGCACGTACTTGCCGCGGATGTTGTTTTCGCTTGCGGAGTCATATACGGCCAGCCCCTCGCTGTCGGTCACGATGATGCGCGTCAGGTCGCGCAGGTCGAGCAGGGCGAGCACCTGCCGCGTGTTGTCCGGCGTGAGATTGTCGAGCAGCGACAGGGAGGACGACACGACGGCGGCGCGGTTTGTCAGCGCGCTCTGCTTTTCGGTGAACACGATGTCGCGCGAGGCGCGCGTGGGGTAGGTGTTCATGAGCGCAAGCAAAATTGCCACGAGGATCGTGAACGTCACGGCGAAGCGAAACTGCACGCTCGATACCAGCCTGCGCGGCAGCCGGATGCGAAACGGATGCTGCTTCATCCGTCAGGCCTCGGCGAAGTAGTAGCCCACGCCCCACTTCGTGATGATGTATTCGGGGGTGGCAGGGTTGCGCTCGAGCTTTTCGCGCAGGCGGCGGATGTGCACGTCCACGGTGCGGATGTCGCCCTGATAGTCGTAGCCCCACACGAGGTCGAGCAGCTGCTCGCGCGAGTAGACCTTGCCGGGGTTGCGCATGAGCAGTTCGATGAGGTCGAACTCCTTAAGCGTCAGCTCCACGTTCTGGCCGAAGCGGCGGGCGCTGCGGCGCTCGGGGTCGATCTCGATGTGGCCGCGCACGAGCTTGCCGCCGTCCGGCTCGGCCGGGGCGGCGGGGGCCATGCTCGAGCGGCGGATGAGCGCGCGGATGCGCGCCTTGAGCTCGAGGATGTTGAACGGCTTCGTGATGTAGTCGTCCGCGCCGGATTCAAAGCCGATGAGCTTGTCGGCGTCCTCGCTGCGGGCCGTGAGCATGATGATCGGCACGGTGGAAAACTGCCTGATCTGCTGGCACGCGCCGAGCCCGTCGAGCTTCGGCATCATGAGATCGAGCAAAATCACGGCGTACTCGCCGCGGCGCGCCATGTCCACGGCGGTCTCACCGTCATAGCACACGTCCACCTGATAGCCCTCGTTCTCGAGGTTGAATTTGATGCCCTTGACGATGGTTTTTTCGTCGTCCACAACCAGTATTTTCATCGCGGTCCCTCCGTTTGCGTCTTTTCGCGGAAATGATTTGCTTTTCGCCGCCGGAATTATTATAATGGGGCAAGACACTGTCATTTGTCCCGGCCGCGCGGCAGCGCCGCCTCCGGCCGGATATTCCATTATATCATAGTTCCATGGAGAAAGATATGAAAAAATATCGCATTTTGCCGCTGCTGCTCATCGTCTGCCTGCTGCTGACGGCGGCCTTCCCGGCGTCCGCCGCGAAAAGCACGGCGGACAATTCGGCCGATGCGCCCCAGAGTACCGCAAACGTCTCGTCCGACGGCGTGCCCCAGAGCACCGTCCAGGCGGCGGAGGGGTCGTATGTCCTCGGCAGCGACGCGGTCAAGTCCGCGCTCGATGAAAAGCTCGGGGCCAACTGCGTTCTGCTCGTCGACGAGGACAGCGGCCAGTATTACTATACCCGCAACATCGACACCAAAGCCTATCCCACGAGCCTGACGAAGATCATGACGCTCCTGCTCGCGGTCGAGGCGGTCGAGCGCGGCGACGTGCAGCTGGATGACACCGTCACCGCCTATGCCGACTGCAATGCCGACATGGTCGAGGGCGCGAGCAATGCCGACATCAAGGTCGGTGAGACCATGACGTTCGAGGACTTTCTCTACTGCGCCATGATCTCCTCGGCCAATGAGGCGTGCAACGTCGTCGCGGAGTACGTCTGCGGCAGCATCTCGGCGTTCGTGCAGCGCATGAACGCGCGCGCGCAGGAGCTCGGCTGCACCGGCACGCACTTTGTCAACCCCCACGGCCTGCCGAACGACGACCATTACACCACGGCGCATGACCTCTACCGCATCACGAAGGAAGCGCTCAGCCACGAGCTCTTCGCCACGATCTGCAATACGGTCAAGCACACCGTCCCGGCCACGAACCTGTCCGACGAACGCACGCTCTCGAACACGAACGGCCTGATTAACCCCGAGTCCCCGATGTACCGCGGCTATTATTACGAGTATGCCAAGGGCGTCAAGACCGGCCACACCGAGGCCGCGGGCTACTGCCTTGTCTCCACGGCGGAGAAGGACGGCGTGCGCCTGCTGTGCGTCGTGCTCGGCGGCAAGGGCACGGCCCGCGCCAACGGCACGACCGATTTCGGCAGCTTTTCCGACACGCTCACGGCCTACCGCTGGGTGTTTTCCAACTACGGCTGGCGCGACATCGTCAGCGCGAGCGACCTTGTGTGTGAGGTGCCCGTGCGCTACGGGCGCGACAGTGACGGCGTGACCGTCCGCCCGGCGCAGAGCATTTCGGCCGTGCTGCCGTCGGCCGATACGGCCGGCGCGCCGCAGTTTGAGCAGCAGGTCACCATCTATTCCGAGCGCGACGGCAAACCGCTCGAGGCCCCCGTCAAAGCGGGGGACGAGGTCGGCGAGCTCACGGTGTCATATAACGGCACGGTCTACGGCACGGTCAAGCTCGTCGCGGCGGTCGATGTTGCTGTGTCGAAGGGGGCGTACATCGCGGGCCACCTGCGCGCCTTTTTCACGAACCCGATCGTGCTCGTCGTGCTCCTGCTCGTCGTGCTGGCCGTCATCGGCTATGTGCTGTGGCTGGTGCGCCGCCGCAAGCAGATCGAGGCCGAGCGCAAGCGCCGCCGCCGTGCGCAGATGGAGGCCGAGGAGGCCCGCCGCCGCGCGCAGATGCGCGAGACGCTGCACGAATTCGACTTTGACCGCGACCGCGTCGGCAGCGGCCGCCGCTGAGCGCGCACGCGCTCTCAAACGAGACCCGCTGCGCTGGGCTCTCGTTTGAAAAAGATGCAGCTCGCTGCAGCGCACGCATTGGACACCAGAGGTGCCCAATGCGCACGTTTGCGAGCCGAGCGGTATTTTCTCCGCCGTACATGCCGCCGGAGAAAATGATCGGGCTTTCTTTGCGCCTGCGGGCGCAAACTCTGCGAGGCTTTTTTGCATTTGCCCGTCTGAATCGCCTGCCGGTGTACCGGTGGGCGATTCTTTATCATTTGTTTACAATTGTGCCCCTCCGAACGGCTCGGACACATTGACCATTGCGGCACTTGATGATATAATACACTGTCTAAGTATCACCATTCCGGCGCACACTGGAACTGCACGGTTCCATCCCTCCGCCGGACAAGAGGAGCAGCTATGTGGATTTCGGATTCTTGGCAGGACTTTGAGGTGCTCGACTGTTCGCGCGGCGAAAAGCTCGAGCGCTGGGGCAAATATACCCTCGTGCGCCCGGACCCCCAGGCCATCTGGGACACGCCGCGTACCGACCCCCGCTGGCGCACGGCCGACGGGCGCTACAGCCGCAGCCACACCGGCGGCGGCAGCTGGGACAAGCGCACCCTCCCGCCGAGCTGGGACATCCGCTACCGGGACCTGACGTTCCGCGTCAAGCCCATGAACTTCAAGCACACGGGCATCTTCCCCGAGCAGGCCGCCAACTGGGACTACGCCATGGCGAAGATCCGCGCGGCCGGCCGCCCGGTCTCGGTGCTCAATCTCTTCGGCTACACGGGCGCGGCCACGGTCGCGTGCGCGTCCGCCGGGGCGAGCGTGTGCCACGTCGATGCTGCCAAGGGCATGGTCGCCTGGGGCAAGGAAAACGCCGCCGCCTCCGGCGTGGCTGACCGGCCCATCCGCTGGATCGTGGACGACTGCGGCAAGTTCGTCGAGCGGGAGATCCGCCGCGGCCGCCGCTATGACGCCGTTATCATGGACCCGCCGAGCTACGGCCGCGGCCCCGGCGGCGAGGTCTGGAAGCTCGAGACGAACCTCTGGCCGTTTGTGGAGCTGGTGTCCGGCGTGCTGTCGGACGATCCGCTCTTTGTCATCATCAATTCCTACACCACGGGCCTGAGCCCGTCGGTGCTCACGTATCTCTCGGAGAGCATTTTCACCCGGCGCTTCGGCGGCCATAGCGCCTCGCAGGAGCTGGGCCTGCCGGTCACGGCGTCCGGCCTCATGCTGCCGTGCGGGGCGACCTGCCGCTGGGAGCGCTGAGCGGAAAGGAACACCATGGAACCGATCTTACGAACCGAACATCTGACCTTTACCTACCCCGGCGAGGAGCGCCCCACGCTCGGCGACCTCTCGCTCGAGATCGCGCGCGGCTCGTTCGTGGCCGTGCTGGGGCACAACGGCTCCGGCAAGAGCACGCTCGCCAAGCATTTCAATGCCATCCTGCTGCCGACCGGCGGCAAGGTGTATGTCGACGGCATGGACACGTCCGACGAGAACAACCTTCTGGCCGTGCGCGCCACGGTGGGCATGGTCTTTCAGAATCCCGATAACCAGATCGTCGCCAACGTCGTCGAGGATGACGTAGCCTTCGCGCCCGAGAACCTCGGCGTCCCGCCGCAGGAGATACGCGCACGGGTGGATGCAGCCTTGAAGCAGGTCGGCATGTATGATTTTCGCCTGCACGCGCCGCACCTGCTCTCCGGCGGACAAAAGCAGCGCGTGGCCATCGCGGGCGTCATCGCCATGCAGCCCAAGTGCATCGTGCTTGACGAGCCGACGGCCATGCTCGACCCGGCCGGCCGGCGCGAGGTCATCGACACGGCGACCAAGCTCTGCCGCGAGCAGGGCATCACGGTCGTGCTCATTACGCATCATATGGAAGAGTGCATCGGCGCTGACCGCGTCATCGTGCTCTCCAACGGCGCCATTGTGGCCGACGGTGCGCCGAAGCAGGTCTTTTCTCAGGTCGAGCTGCTGAAAAGAGAGGGGCTCACCGCGCCCGTCACCGTCCGGCTGCTGCATGCGCTGCGCGCCCACGGCATGGACGTGCCGATTGATGCGCTCACAGTGTCCGACTGTGCGGATGCCGTCGCCGCCGCCCTGAAACGATAACCACCGATCTTCACCGATAGATAAAGGAAACGAAATTATGACGCCAATCATCCGGGTGGATCACCTCCGGCACACCTACAGTGCCGGGACACCTTTTGAAAAAGTCGCCATCGACGATATTGATCTCGCCATCCCCGCCGGGCAGTTCGTGGGCATCATCGGCCACACGGGCTCCGGCAAGAGCACGTTCATCCAGCACCTCAACGGGCTGCTCGCACCGACGTCCGGCACCGTGCTCTTCGACGGGGAGGACATTCACCGCAGCAAGGCCGCCACGCGCGACGTGCGCTTTCAGGTCGGGCTGGTCTTTCAGTATCCCGAGCACCAGCTCTTTGAGGAGACGGTATATCAGGACATCGCCTTCGGCCCGAAAAATGCCAAGCTCTCCACGGAGGAGGTCGATGCGCGTGTGCGCGAGGCCGCGCGCTTTGCCGGTGTGGACGAGGCGCTCTTCGAGCGCTCGCCGCTCGAGCTCTCCGGCGGGCAGAAGCGCCGCATTGCCATCGCCGGCGTGATCGCCATGCGCCCCAGGGTGCTCATCCTCGACGAGCCCACGGCCGGCCTTGACCCCGCGGGCTGCCGCGGCGTGCTCGAAAACATCGCCGCCTACCGGCGCGAGACCGGCTCGGCCGTCCTGCTCGTCACGCACAGCATGGACGATGCCGCGCGCATCGCCGACCGGCTCATCGTCTTTCACGCCGGGCACGTCGCCTTTGACGGCGCACCGGCGGAGGTCTTTGCCCACACGCAGGAACTGCTCGACATCGGCCTCGACGTGCCGCAGGCTGCGCGCATCGCGCAGGCGCTGCGCGACCGGGGCATTCCGCTCCCGCCGTCGATCTACACCCTTGAGCAGCTCACGGACGCGCTGCTCGCCGTCGGGAAGGAGGCGGGCGTATGCTGAAAGACGTCACCCTCGGCCAGTTTTTCCCCGGCAGCAGCATCGTGCACCGGCTCGACCCGCGCTGCAAGCTCCTGCTGACCATCGTCTATATTGCGGCGCTGTTCACGGCGGAAAGCTACGTGTCCTACGCCGTCATGCTGATCATTACGGGCGTGTGCATCGCGCTCTCGCGCATCCAGCTCAAGGTTATCCTCCGCGGCCTCAAGCCGCTGTGGGTCATCATCGCGCTCACGGCCGTGCTCAATATGTTCTTCACGCCCGGGCGCGAGCTCGTGTCCTTCTGGAAGATCACCATCACCTACGAGGGCCTGATCCGTGCCGTGTTCATGGTCCTGCGCATCACGATGCTCATCGCAGGCACGTTCCTGCTGACCTATACCACGTCGCCCATCGCACTCACCGACGCGATGGAGATCCTTTTCGGTCCGCTCAAAAAGCTCAAAGTGCCCGTGCACGAGATGAGCATGATGATGTCCATGGCCCTGCGCTTCATCCCGACGCTCATCGAGGAGACGGACAAGATCATGTCCGCGCAGAAAGCGCGCGGCGCCGATTTTGAGACCGGCAACCTCTTTCAGCGCGCCCGCGCGCTGCTGCCGCTGCTGGTGCCGCTGTTCGTGTCGGCGTTTCGCCGCGCGGACGAGCTGGCCGTGGCCATGGAGTGCCGCTGCTATCACGGCGACGAGGGCCGCACGCGCATGAAGCAGCTCACCTGGTGCACGCGCGACACGCTCGCCATGATCTGGAGCGCGCTCGTGCTCGCCGGGGTCATCGTGCTCGTGAGGTTCGGCCTGTGAGGCGCAACATCGCCCTGCGCCTGCAGTATGACGGCACGGCCTATCACGGCTGGCAGGTGCAGAAGACGGACATCACCGTCGCCGAAACGCTGGAGCGCGCGCTCACGAAGGTCTGCGGAGAACCGATCAAGGTCGTCGGCTGCGGCCGCACGGACGCGGGCGTGCACGCAAAGCGCTACTGTGCCAATTTCCGCACCGACTGCACGATCCCGATCGACCGGGTGCCCCTCGCGGTCAATGCCCGCCTCCCGGCGGACATCGCCGTGGTCGACGCCGTCGCCGCGCCGGAGGACTTCAACGCCATCGGCTCGTGCATCCAGAAAGAATACGTCTATCAGATCTATAACTCCCGCATCCGCGATGCGTTTCTGGAGCACCGCGTCTGCTTTTATCCCCAGCCGCTGGATTTTGAGCGGCTCGCACGCGCCGGCCGCGCCTTTGAGGGCACGCACGACTTTGCCGCCGTGCGCTCCGTCGGTACTGAGACGCGCACGACCGTGCGCACGGTGCACTGGTGCCGCGCCGAGCGGGACGGCCCGCTCATCTCCATCGCCGTCTGTGCTGACGGCTTCCTGTATAATATGGTGCGCGCCATTGTCGGCACCATGGTCTATGCGTCCTACGGCAAGATCGAGCCGGAGGCCATCCCGGCGCTGCTGGCCACGCGCGACCGGCGTCTTACGGGGCCGACCATGCCCCCGCAGGGGTTGTATCTCAACCGCGTGTGGTACGACGGCGCCGTCGGCGATATGATGAATCAGGCCTGACACCGCATCCGCCCGGCGGATAGGGGAGGAATGTCCATGAACGACCACCAAAAACGAAATCCCAGGCTGCGGCAGACCGTCATCGTGGCGGTGTGCGTGCTGGCCGTGCTGCTGTTTTTGTATCTGCTGCTGCGCGACCGGCCCGGCTCGGCGAGCGACTATCTGGACGACAGCGCGCCCTACACGTTCGACTCCAGCGCCAGCCGCACCTTCCGCCCGGTGGACAGCCGTCTCGCGGTCGTCTCCTCGAGCGGCCTGCAGCTGCTCGATGAAAACGGCAAGACCGTCCTGCACGAGATCTTCACGCTCTCGCAGCCGGGCATCTCCGTCGGCGGCGAGCGCGTGTGCGCCTATGACATCGGCGGCACGACGCTGTGCGTGGCGGATTTCAAGGGCAGCAAGACCGACATCGAGCCCGCCGGGGAGATCATCAGCGCCGACCTGAGCGACAGCGGCTATCTCGCCGTCTGCTCGGACGCCGCAGGCTATAAGGGCGCCGTCACGGTGTATGACACCTCCGGCAAGGCCGTCTATGTCTGGTATTCCGGCACGGGCTACCTCGTGCGCGCCGCCGTGAGCCCGGACGGGAAGTATCTCGCCGTGCTCTGCCTGCAGGATTCCGGCAGCGTCGTGCACACCTTCGCCCTCACGAGCGCCGACGAGCGCGGCAGCGCCGCGTGCGCTGATGAGCTTTTTGCCGACCTTTTCTGGCGCGGCGGCAAGGTTTGCTGCGTGTCGCAGACGCGCCTGGCCTTCTTTGACGATGCCGCCAGGCTCACCGCCGAGTACCCCTTCGGCGACCTGTACCTGTACGACTACGCCGCCGAGGGTGACGGCTTTGTCACCCTCGCGCTCAGCCGCTACCGCTCCGGCAGCGCCGAGCAGCTCGTCACGGTCGGCGCCTCCGGCAACGAGATCGGCAAGTGCAGCACGACCGGTGCCGTCACGAGCCTGTCGGTCAACGGCAAGCAGGTGCTCGTGCAGTACAGTGACCGGCTCACGCTCTATAACCAGCAGCTCGATGAGATCAAGTCCGTCGAGCAGAACCTGCTCGGTGTCCGCCGCTCGGTGCTGCTGCGCCGGGGCGCGGCGCTGCTTGTGAGCGGCTCGAGCGCCGAGGTGCTCGCCTTCTGACCCCCGCAGCCTAGAGAGAAAGAACAGGGATACACCTATGAAAATCGTATTGACAGTGGTGCTTGCCGCCATTTTTCTGGCCGCCGTCTGGAGCGGCTACCGCCGCGGGCTGATCCTCAGCGCCGCGCAGCTGGCCGCCATCGTCGTCGCGCTCTACGGCGCGGCGCTGCTCGCGGGCCTGTTTTCTGACCGGCTCCTGCCGGTGGCGGAGCCGTTTGCCGGCGGGTACTTTGAGGGCCAGCTCGACGTGGTCGCGACGGAACTGCCGGATAACGACGCCGGCCTCTCGGGCGAGGACTGGGTCGCCGCGCACCCCGACACCGCGCAGGAATATGCCGAGCAGTGCTTTGCCGCCGCCGGCGTTACCGGCCGCCCGGCGCAGCGCATGGCCCGCGCCGCGCTTACGATGCGCGGCGAGCAGGGCATCACCCTGCGCGCCGCCATGACGCAGGTCTACTGCGCGCGGCTGTGCTACGTGCTCGTCACGTCCGTCGGCTTTTTGCTCATTCTGCTCATTCTGGCCGCGATCGGCAACCTGCCGAACCTGGCCTTCAAGCTCCCGAACCGGGAGAAACTCAACGACATTGGCGGCGTTGCCCTCGGTGCGGTCAACGGCGTGTGCTTCGGCATCCTGCTGTGCTGGGCATTGCAGTTTGCCGGGCCCGTCATCGGCCGCGACACCCTCGCACACACCGCCCTGGCAAAAGCGCTGCAGGCCATCGATGTGCTCACGCTCGGCGTGGGCGTGTGACCGGCGCGTACGGAATCTATCGAACAGGAGAACCAATCTATGCAGCCTACACTCTGCTCCCGCTGCAAGAAAAACGTAGCGGTGATCTTTATCACACGAATCGAAAACGGCGAGTCCCATAACGAGGGCCTGTGCCTGCGCTGCGCGCGCGAGCTGCACATCAAGCCCGTCGATGAGATGATGGAAAAGCTCGGCATCTCGGACGCCGATCTCGACAATCTCACCGGCGACGTGGCGGAAATGCTCGGCAGCATGGGCATGCTCGGCGGCGACGGCGCGGCCGATACGGACCCCGACGCCCCCGATGCCGACACGGACGAGGACGACGGCAAGACCGCGACGTTCCCGTTTCTCAACCGCCTCTTTAACCAGAACCCGCCCCCGGCGGCCGATTCTGCCGCCGCAGCCGAGCCTCCGCGCGCCGACGGTGCTGCTGCTGACAAGCGCGGCGCTGCCCCGCGCAAGCTCAAGTTCCTGAATAATTACTGCATCGACCTCACGCAGCGCGCGCGCGACGGCAAGCTCGATGCCATGGTCGGCCGCGCCGAGGAGCTTGAGCGCGTCATCCAGATCCTCAACCGCCGCCAGAAGAACAACCCCTGCCTCATCGGCGAGCCCGGCGTCGGCAAGACGGCTATCGCCGAGGGCCTTGCCCAGCGCATCGCTGAGGGCAACGTGCCCTATAAGCTGCGCGACAAGCAGGTCTATCTGCTCGACCTCACGGCGCTCGTGGCGGGCACGCAGTTTCGCGGCCAGTTCGAGAGCCGCATGAAGGGCCTCATCGAGGAGATCCGCCGCGTCGGCAACATCATCCTCGTCATCGACGAGGTGCACAACATCGTCGGCGCCGGCGATGCCGAGGGCAGCATGAACGCCGCCAACATCCTCAAGCCCGCACTCTCGCGCGGCGAGATCCAGGTCATCGGCGCGACGACGTTCGCCGAGTACCGCAAGCACATTGAAAAAGACGCGGCCCTCGAGCGCCGCTTCCAGCCCGTCACGGTGGCCGAGCCGAGCATCGACGACAGCGTCGAAATCCTCAAGGGCGTGCGCCGCTATTACGAGGACTTCCACGGCGTCGTCATCCCGGACGCCATGTGCCGCCTCGCCGTCGTGCTCAGCGAGCGCTATATCACCGACCGCTTCCTGCCCGACAAGGCCATCGACCTCATCGACGAGGCCTGCTCGGACGTGAACCTGAAAAATCCCGACCTCATCCGCGCGGACGAGGTCGAAAAGGAGATTGGCGACTACGCGCGTGAGCGCGAGCTGCTGGCCTCCGCGCCGCCGCAGACCGGCGGCGAGCATGACGAGCAGGAGCTCGACCGCCGCTACGAGCGCATCGCCGAGCTGCGCAGCCGCGAGATGCAGCTGCAAACCGAGCTCGACGCCTTGCGCGCCAAGGGGCGCCCGGAGCTCACGGCGGATAACCTCGCGCGCATCATCGAACTCTGGACGAAGATCCCGGCCGCGAGCATCCGCGCCGATGAGTTCGAGCAGCTCGCCGGCCTCGGCGACCGGCTGCGCGCACACATCGTCGGCCAGGATGCGGCCATCGACACCGTCTGCGCCGCCATCCGGCGCAACCGCGTCGGCCTGCAGGCCAAGCGCAAGCCCGTGAGCTTCCTGTTCGTCGGCGGCACCGGCGTCGGCAAGACGGAGCTCGTTAAGCGCCTCGCCGACGAGCTCTTCCACGCGCCCGAGTCGCTCATCCGGCTGGATATGTCGGAGTTTATGGAGAAGTTTTCCGTCTCGCGCATGATCGGCTCGCCCCCGGGCTACGTCGGCTATGACGAGGCCGGCCAGCTCACGGAGAAGATCCGCCGCCGCCCGTACTCCGTCGTCCTCTTCGACGAGATTGAAAAGGCGCACCCGGACGTCATGAACCTGCTGCTGCAGATCCTCGACGACGGCCGCATCACGGACGCGCAGGGCCGCACCGTGAACTTTGAAAACACGGTCATCATCATGACCACGAACGCCGGCAGCAACACGCACACCGGCGCGCTCGGCTTCGGTCTGAGCACGGACGATCAGAGCCGCGAGCGCGCGCAGCGCGCCCTCAACGAGTTCCTGCGTCCGGAGTTTCTCAACCGCATCGACGAGATCGTCTACTTCAACCACCTCACGGAGGAAAACTTCCGCGCTATCGCTGCCCTCATGCTCGACGAGGTGCACACCGCCATGGCCGAGCGCGGCATGACCCTGCACTGGACGCCCGCCGTCATCGACTACCTCGTCCGCAAGGGCTACAGCGAGACCTACGGCGCGCGCAACCTGCGCCGCACCATCCAGCGCGACGTGGAGGACGCCATCGCCACGGCCATCGTCACCCAGCGCAAGGCCGCCGGAGACATCGGCATCGACGCGCAGGACGATCACATCACCGTCACCATCGACGGTAAGGAGGTAACCGCATGAACCGTTTTGAAGTCATTCAGGGCGACATCACGAAGTCGGACGTCGACGCCATCGTCAACGCCGCCAACTGCTCGCTGCTCGGCGGCGGCGGGGTGGACGGGGCCATCCACATGGCCGCCGGCACCGGCCTGCTCAACGAGTGCCGCGGCCTCAACGGCTGCCGAACCGGCGAGGCGAAGATCACCCGCGGCTACCGCCTGCCGGCGCGCCACGTCATCCACACGCCCGGCCCCCGCTGGCGCGACGGGCAGCACGGCGAGCCTGAGCTGCTGGCCAATTGCTACCGCAACAGCCTCCGCCTCGCGAGCGAGAACGGCTGCCACACGGTCGATTTCCCGTCCATCAGCACGGGTATCTACCACTTCCCGCTGAACCAGGCGGCGGAGATCGCCGTGCGCGAGATCACGGCCTATCTTGCCGACCATCCCGAGATCACGCGCGTGCGCATGGTCTGCTTTGACAGCCGCACCCGCGCCGCGTACGAGGCCGCGCTGGCCGCGCAGGAATGCGCCGGCTGACGCTCACCGTCACGCCGGAGCAGGCGGGCCGCACGGTCAAGAGCCTGCTCCGGCGTGAACTGCGCATGGCCGACGGGGCCATCGCCCGCGTCAAGACCGTGCCGGACGGCATCTGCCTCAACGGCGCGCACGCCCGCACCGTCGACCGCGTCGCGGCGGGGGATACGCTCACCGTGCGCATCGATGATAAGCGCTCCGGCGGCAAGTTCACGCCCGTGGCCGTGCCGCTGGACATTTTGTATGAAGACGCCGACCTGCTCGCGCTCAACAAGCCCGCCGGCATGGCCGTGCACGGCGGGTACGACCGCGGCGACCCCACGGTCGCAAACGCCCTCGCCGCCTATCTCGGCCCCGACGCTGTTTTTCACCCCGTCAACCGGCTCGACCGTGGCACGTCCGGCGTCATGCTCGTCGCCCGCAGCGGCTACGTGCACGACCGGCTGCGCCGCGTGCTGCACACCGACGGCTTCCGGCGCACGTATCTCGCCGCCGCCTGCGGCACCGGCCTGCCGGTAAGCGGCACCATTGACCTGCCCATCGCCCGCGCGGACGACGGCACCACCCGCCGCATCACCGCGCCGGACGGTCAGCCGTCCGTCACGGACTACACCGTGCTCGCCGAGCGGGACGGGTACACGCTCCTGCGTGTCCTGCCGCGCACCGGCCGCACGCACCAGATCCGCGTCCACTTCGCCGCGCTCGGCCATCCGCTGCTCGGCGATGCACTCTACGGCGGCGATGCGTCCCTGCTCGCGCGCCCCGCGCTGCATTCGGCCGCGGCCGATCTTACGCAGCCCGTCACCGGGCAGCCCCTGCACATTACCGCGCCGGTCCCGGATGACCTGCGCGCGTTTGGTTTTGAGAGGTACATATGAAGAAACATTCCATCACGATCCTGTATAATTCGCCCGTCATCCTCACGTTCGCGCTGCTGAGCCTGCTCGCGCTCGGTCTCGGCAAGCTCACCGACGGCTGGACGACGCAGAACCTCTTTTGCGTCTACCGTTCGTCGCTGACGGACTGGCTGACCTACCCGCGCTTTTTCCTGCACGTGCTCGGCCATCCGGATTTCGCCGCCTATTGCAGCAACATCGTCATGCTGCTCGTCGTCGGCCCCACGGCGGAGGAGCGCTTCGGCGGCAAGCGCATTCTGCTTGCCATCGCGCTCACGGCGCTCGTCACGGGGCTGGTGCTCTGGTTCTTCTTCCCGAACAGCGCGCTCATGGGCGCTTCCGGCGTCGTGTTCATGCTCATCGTGCTCGCGTCGTTTGCCGGCATGCGCACCGGCACCATCCCGCTCACGCTCATCCTTGTGCTCATCCTCTACCTCGGCAGCGAGATTTTTCAGGCCGTCACCGGCACGGCCGGCCTCGCCCAGCTCACGCACATCGCCGGCGGCGTGCTCGGCATGATCTTCGGCTTCACGTGGAGCCGCGGAAAGCGGGCGGTGCGATGAACATTCTCGTCAGTGCCTGCCTGCTCGGCATCGCCTGCCGGTATGACGGTGCGTCGAAGGGCCTTCCGGAGGACGTTCTGCGCGCACTCATGGCCCGGCACACGCTCGTGCCCGCCTGTCCGGAGCAGCTCGGCGGCCTGCCGACGCCGCGCGCGCCGTCCGAGCGGCAGGGCAGCCGCGTCGTCATGCGCACCGGCGCCGACGTCACGGGCGCTTATACCCGCGGCGCGCAGCAGACGCTCGCTCTCGCGCAGCGCTTCGGCTGCACGGCCGCCCTGCTCAAGCAGCGCAGCCCCTCGTGCGGCAAGGGCGAGATCTATGACGGCACCTTCACCGGCACGCTCACGCCCGGCGATGGGGTCGCCGCCGCGCTTTTGTCTGCGCACGGCATCCGCGTCTACGGGGAGGACGACGTGGCGGAGCTGCTGAACTTGTAATTATGTAAACTAAATTATGTAAACTTGCAGCGTGCCGCCCGGCGCGCTGCTTTTTTTGCGCGTCACAGAAACTTAAAAAAGTTGAAATCGCTGCGAAAAATGTTGAAAAATCACCGCCGTCCGGTATAATGAAACCATCGCACACTCTACAGGAAAATATGGAGGAGAAAACCATGCGCAAACGCTTTTTGTCCCTGCTGCTTGTGCTCGCGTGTGTGCTGACACTGGCCGTCGTGCCGGTCATCGCCGCAGAGCCCGACCCCGTGCAGCCCACGGCCCCCACGACGGAGCCCACGGCCCCCACGACGGAGCCCACGGCCCCTGTGACGGAGCCGACCGCACCGACCGCACCCACGGAACCCAGCCCGGAGCCGACGCCGGAGCCCACACCGACCGGCCCGTGGTATCAGGCGGCGATGGATTTTGCCCGCGATCACGGCATTTTGGTTGGTGACGCGAGCGGCGACATGCTGCCGGGCAACAACGCCCCGCGCGCCCAGATGGCCGCCATGCTCGTGCGCGTGTTCGGCTGCACGGCGGGCAAGGACATCACGCAGTTTTCGGACGTGGACGCTGCCGCCTGGTACTATCCGGAGCTGAGCACCGCTGCGCAGATGAACATCTTCAGCGGCTGTGGTGACGGCACCATGGGCCCGGACCGCAGCATCACCCGTCAGGAGGCCATGTCCGTCATCGCCCGCGCTTTCGCCGTGGCGGACGGCACGGCCGCCGATATTGCCGCGTTCTCGGACGCTTCCGCCGTCAGCGACTGGGCGGTCGCCTCGGTGGCCGGTCTGGTCAGGGCCGGCATCGTCAGCGGTGACGCGGGCCGCTTGAGCCCCACGGCCGGCATCACCCGCGCCGAGATCGCGCAGATGCTCTATGAGCTCGGCCTGCAGTTCTGCTCCGATGCCGCCGCGCTCCCGGCCTCCGGCCGCGTCGTCTATACCGGCACGCAGCCCCTGACGGCGGGCACCTTCACCGGTACGCTTTACCTCGGCGGCGCCGCCGGGCGCGACCTCGGCAGCCTGAACGTCACCGGCACGCTCGTCGTGCGCACCGACCCGAACGGCACCGTCACCGCCGGCGGCACGGTCGACACGCTCGCCGTCGCGGCCGAGGGCACGACCGTCGCGGGCACCGGCCATGCCGGCCTCGTGCGCCTGCTCGCGCGCGGCTGCACCGTCTCGCTCGCGGCCGACAAGACCGATGCGGAGTATGACCCCATGCTCCGTGGCGTTGACACACTCACGACCGACCCCGTGCCCGCGCTCTCGCCGGAGTGCCGCGCGATTGACCTGTATGTGACCTACCGCTACTTCCCGTCGGAGTATCAGACCACACCGGGCGAGGCGACCCTCATCTGGTATGTGGACGGCGTGCAGCAGCGCACGCGCCACTACACGCTCGACGGCAAGTCCATCACGCCGGGCTTCCACGTGGAAGAGTCCGTCTGGAAGCGCGATATGCCCACCCAGCACACGGTTGAGATCCTCTTCCTGTGCGGCACGGACGTGATCCGCACCACGTTCGTCGTCCCGGTCAACAACTACACGGACGCGGAGTATGATCAGCTCCTCAGCGCGCAGTACCCGTATAAGCTCGAGGTCGTGCGCAACCAGTGCACGGTGCTCGTCTACGGTCTGGACATGAGCGGCGATTACTCCATCCTCTACCATGCCTTCGTCTGCGGCCCCGGCCAGACCACGCCCATCGGCACGTTCCGCACGCCGTTCAAGGCGGCGTGGCACCCGCTCATGGGCTGCTGGGGCCAGTACTGCACGCAGATCACGGGCAACTATCTCTTCCACTCCTCACCGTACAACAGCCCGAATAAGAACGACCTGTCCTACCGGCTGTATAACCAGCTCGGCACGGTCTGCTCGCACGGCTGCGTGCGCCTGACGGTGGCAGACGCCAAGTGGATCTACGACAACTGCCCCCTCGGCACCACGGTGTCGATCTACAACGCCTCGTCCCTCCCGGTGCCGAAGCCGTCGGCCCCGTGGCTGGACATCTCCAGCCCGAACCGCGGCTGGGACCCGACGGATCCCGATCCGGCCAACCCCTGGAACAAGTAAGCCATACCAAAAAACATCCCCCGGAGCGTCTGCTCCGGGGGATGTTTTCATGTCGGCTGCGGATACTGCGCGCGGGCGATGCGGAGGAAGTCCGCCAGCACGCTCCATGGGTAGGCGTGTTTTGTGTAGCTGAAGCTGATGGGGTAGGCCATCGTGTCCGGCATGCGCAGCATCTCCAGCCGGCCGTGCGGCTGCGCGACCAACCGCAGCCGCGCCAGATTCTCGGGGCAGAAGCACGCACCCACGCCGCGCGCGAGCGCGAGAAAGTAATCAAAGGACGAAAAGTTCATGCCGCCGCCTCCGGAATCTACCGTTTCTATTTGTGGAATATATCAAAAACAACAGTTTTACAATGGAAAAACCTCGGTCTATAATAAAAAAATCATTTTGATTCGGAGGTCACCATGGTCGTTTTGTGTCTTTTCTGCCTGGAGCTGCTCGTGTGCGTGGTGCTCGGCTGGCCGATCGTTGCGGCGCTGCTCGTGGGGCTGGTGCTGTTCGTGGGCTGGGCGCTGCGGCAGGGGTATGGTCTGCGCGCGGTCGGCGGCATGCTCTGGTCGGGCATCCGGACGGCCAAAAATGTCCTCATCGTCTTTCTGCTCATCGGCGTGCTCACGGCGCTCTGGCGCGCGTGCGGCACGGTGCCGCTGCTGATCTGCTATGCGGTCGATCTCATCCACCCGGGCACGCTCGTCATCACGTCGTTTCTGCTCACGTGCGCCGTGTCCGCGCTCATGGGCACGTCCTTCGGCGCGGCGGCCACGATGGGCGCCGTGTGCATGACGGCGGCGGCCTCCATGGGCGTGTTGCTGCCTGACTTGAAAAGTGCGCCGAATGTGGTACAATAGATGCATTCTGTACTGCATCCCGGAAAGGAGGGGCATGCCATGGAGCGGACGGAGCTTCCGATCGCGGTGTTTGATTCCGGCCTCGGCGGCATCAGTGTCCTGCGTGCGCTCGTGCAGCGCATGCCGGGGGAGGACTTTCTCTATTTCGGCGACTCGGCCAACGCCCCATACGGCGTGCGCCCGGCGGCGGAGGTCCGCCGCCTGACGCAGGACGTCATCGCCCGGCTGTATGACCGCGGCATCAAGGCCGCCGTCATCGCCTGCAACACGGCTACGAGCGCGGCCATCGGCCCGCTGCGCGCCGCCTTTCCGGATATCCCCGTCATCGGCATCGAGCCGGCGCTCAAGCCCGCCGTGGCGCACCACCGGCGCGTGCTCGTGCTGGCCACGCCCCTGACACTGCGGGAGGAGAAGTTCGCCGCACTCATGCAGCAGTGCGCCGGCTGCGCCGAGATCACGCCGCTGCCGTGCCCGGAGCTGGTGGAGTTCGTCGAGCGGGGCGAGCTCGATTCGCCCGCGCTCACGGCCTACCTCGCGCGGCAGCTCGGCCCCTATGCCGGCCGCGTGGACGCGGCCGTGCTCGGCTGCACGCATTTCCCGTTTGCCCGCCGGGCCATCCGCGCCGCCCTCGGCGGCGGTGTCGCGCTCTATGACGGCAGCGACGGCACCGCCCGCGAAACGCTGCGTCAGCTCGTGCGCCGCGGCTGGGTCCGCGGCGGCAGCCGCGGCACTGTCACACTGGAAAACAGCCGCCCGTCCGAGCTGCCGCTCAGCCGTCGGCTGCTCGCCCTGCCGCGGGAGGACTGACGGCCTATGCAGATCCAACGCATTCCCTTTCCGCCCATCGGCTCGAATATGTACGTCGTCACGCAGGGGCGCGACGCGATCGTCCTCGACCCCTGGCCGGACGAGGCGGCCATGCAGCGCCTGCAGGGGTACCACGTGCTGCTCGTGCTCACGCATGAGCATGTCGACCACATCTCCGGCCTCGGCCGGATGCAGCGCGCGCTCTCGGCGCGCACCCTCTGGCAGGAAAACTGCACCCCCTGGCTGCGCAATCCCGGCAACACGACGCCCGTGCTGCTCGCGGCGCTGAGCGTGTCGCGCGGGGCAGAGGCACGCGACTTTCTGCGCACGCTGCATCTCAAGACCGAGACGTATGCCCCGGACATGACCTTCGGCGATCACATCGCGCTCGACTGGGGCGCGCTGCATCTCGAGGGCTATGCCACGCCCGGCCACTCGCGCGGCAGCGCGTGCTACCGCATCGGGCCGGACGCCTTTTTCAGCGGCGACTCGCTCGTGCCGGGCAACGCCGTCGTCACGCGCCTGCGCGGGGGCGACGCTGCTGTGCTCATGGAGCGCACCGTGCCGTTTCTGCGCGCACTGCCGCCTGATCTCACGCTCTATCCCGGCCACGGCTGCTGCGGCATGTCGCTCGGCGAGGGCATCGCGACCATGGACTGGTGACGCGGCCGCAGCGCTGTGCACCTGCACAGCAGACCGGAAATTGTCATAAAAAGGCTTGACACATGCGAGGAAACATGCTAGACTAATCACAGCAGTTTAGGGTAAAAGTTTTTTTGTGGGATTTTTTTGCGATGGCCTCCGGTACTCCTCCGGGGGCCATCTCCTTTTAAAAAACCGCGCCGCCGCGCGAAAAATGCTTGACACGCGCGGCAGAGTCTGGTATTCTATTAGAGCGCTCCAAAGACAGCAGGTGGCTTGACCGCGGAAATCCTGCCGAGGATGCATCCATCACGATGTTTCTTTTTCTGTTTCCGGGGCTTTGGCCGCGGAAATTTTTTTGGGCGTGTATCTTTCACACGGAGGTGAAATCACACTATGCCGAACGCAAAAGTTCTCAGCGAGAAGCAGGCGATCGTCGCCGCTCTGGCCGAGCGGCTCAAGGGCGCCAGCGCCGGCGTGTTCGTCGACTACAAGGGCATCACCGTCGATGAAGACACCAAGCTGCGCACCGAGCTGCGTCAGAATGACGTGGAGTATTCCGTCGTCAAAAACACCCTGACCCGCTTTGCGCTCAAGGACGCCGGCCTCGAGGCAATGAGTGATCTGCTCAATGGTACGACTTCGCTCGCAACCAGCACGGCAGACCCGATCGTCCCGATCCGCATGATCCACGACATGAGCGAGAAGATGGCGAAGGACGAGAAGTTCATCGTCAAGGGCGCGTTCCTCGAGGGCAAGGTCCTCAGTGACGCTGAGATCGCGGAGATCGCGCAGCTCCAGAACAAGGATGCGCTGTACTCCAAGGTCCTGGGCACGATGCTGGCCCCCATCACGGGTCTGGCCGTCTGCCTGAACCAGGTCGTCGAGCAGATGGGCGGCGCCGCCGCACCTGCCGAGGCCGAAGCTCCCGCCGCCGAATAAGGCGACCACTTCACTTAACTATTTAGGAGGAAAATTACCATGGCTAGCGAAAAAGTCACTGCTATGATCGAAGAGATCAAGGCTATGTCCGTCCTCGAGCTGTCCGAGCTCGTGCACGAGATCGAAGATGTGTTCGGCGTTTCCGCCGCTGCCGCTGTTGCCGCCGCTCCGGTGGCCGGCGCTGCTGCTGCCGCCGAGGAGAAGACCGAGTTTGACGTCGTTCTGACCGGCTTCGGCGATCAGAAGATCAAGGTCATCAAGGCCGTCCGTGAGATCACCAACCTGGGCCTGGCGGAAGCCAAGGCGAAGGTCGAGGGTGTCCCCTGCGCCATCAAGGAGCAGGTCTCCAAGGACGAGGCCGAGGAGCTCAAGAAGAAGCTCGAGGAAGTCGGCGCTTCTGTCGAACTCAAGTAATCGAACCTTACACACAAAAACCTCCGTGCCGTCCGGCACGGAGGTTTTTTCTTTATTCGCACTGCCACCGGTGCCGCCGCAGGTCCACGTGCTGCTCGTCGCGCAGGGTCACGCCCTCGCGCGCGAGCAGCGCCGCCTGCGCGTCCCAGCTGGGCACGAGCCGCCCGCTGTGGTCCACCACACGGTGGCACGGATAGTCGCCGTAGCGCTCGGCCTGGCTGAGCACGCGGCCGACCAGCCGCGCGTTCTTCGGCCGGCCGATCAGCCGCGCAATCTGCCCGTAGGTGGCCACGCATCCCTCCGGGATCTCGCCCACGGCGGAGAGGATCTCGTAGATCAGCCGTTCGTCTGTTGCCGCTGCCATCGCCGCAGTCTCCTTCCGATCGGGTATCTGCCCATATAAATCCGACCGGCCGGCAGCATGTTCGCTGCCAGCCGGTTCGTTTGTGTCTGTGCGGCCGCACTTATGCGCCGAAGCTGACGCTCTTGGCCGCCTCCACGAAGCTCGGCTCGTAGGTGTCAAAATCGTCCTTCACGCTCGCAAACTGCACCATCCAGAAGCCGTCGTCGGCCTGATACAGCACGGTCAGGTAGCGGTACTCGAGGTCCCGATCCTCGTTGTAGTAGTTATACAGCAGGGTCGGGTTGCCGTCGATGTCGTCGCCCGCGACGGGATCCTTGTCACTGTTGGCTTGCATGACAAGCTCGGCGTACTGCTCGAGCGTGATGTCCTCCACGCCGGCGGCGAACTGATCCTTTCTTGAAATATGACAGCGGCTTATTCGGCAGGCTTGCCTTCCTTGGGCTGGTACTGGTACGGCTCCGGATCGGGCTCGGCATAGCCGGTGGCGATGTCGAACTGCTTGGTCAGCTGCGTGAGACCGAGCTTCGTCACCATGAGCTCACCGTAGGCGAGGTCATCCTGGAAGCCGTTTTCGCGGCATTCATCCAGACCAGCCTTGGCATCCTCGAGCTCGGAGACGCACTGCTCGTACAGATCCTCGAGCTTGCCGAGCGCCGTGACGGCGTCGTCGGTGTTGCCCTCGGCGGGGCAGACGGCCTCAAAGCGGCGGCCGATGCGCACGATCGCGGCATAGCTCGCCTGCAGCATCGCCAGCGTGAGCGCGCCGGCCTGTCCGGCGGCCTCGCTCTGCTTCATGCCGGTGATCATGTCCGACACATCCCCGACCCACTGCTTGTGCACGCCCTTGAGCTGGTCAAGGCGCTCGGTGAGCTGGGCCTCGGAGTGCCGGTTGGCGGAGTAGCCGCCCTTTTTCAGTTTGCGGGTCAGACGTTCCATAGTATTTGCATCCTCCAAATGTATATTTCGGTCAATCGTCCACGTCAAGCGCCTCGAGGCCCTTGGCGGGGATGGGGCGGCTGTCGCCGTGGCGGACAAAGAGCATCGTCACAAACGCGCCGGCCACGAAGATGGCGGCGTAGGGGAAGAGCACGGTCATGCCGAGCTTATCCATCAGGAAGCCCGAGAACATCGGCGTGACGACCTGGGCTGCCATGCTGGCCGTGTAGTAAAAGCCGGTGTAGCGGCCAACGTCGCTGCCGGAGCACATCTCCACGACCATCGGGAAGGAGTTGACGTTGATGGTGGCCCAACCGATACCGGCGAGGCAGAACATGGCGTTCATGAGCATCGTGGGGCTCTCGGCGTTGAGGAAAGCGGCCACGCCGAACGCGACGGCCAGCATCACGACGCCGCCGAGGATGGTCTTTTTGCGGCCGATCTTGGACGCGACGATGCCGACGGGCAGGTAGGCCACGATGGCGGCGGCCTGCGCGAGCATGAGCGTGAGGTTGTAGTCCTTGTGCAGGATGTTGCTGGCGTAAACGGAGTATTTCGACGTCACGGCGTTGTAGCCGAAGAACCACAGCACGATCGACAGCAGCAGGAAGATGAGCGACCGGCGCTCGGCCTTGCCGAGCTTGCCGGAGCCGGCGGGCGCATCGTCACTGTCGCCGTTGTCGATGCCGAAGCGTTTGCTGTCGGCCTGCATCTCGGCCACGAACTTTGGCTCGTTGACCGTCAGGCGGAAGATCAGCAGTGCCAGCAGCATGATGCCCGCGATCACGGCGAAGTACACCGTGTAGCTCATGAGCGAGTTGCGCACGGAGCTCGTTGCGAAGGCCATGCCGATGGCCAGCACGAGGATGCCGCCGGCGGTGCCCATGAGGTTGATGACGGCATTCGCCTTACTGCGCAGCGGTTTGATGGTAACATCGGGCATGAGCGCGACGGCGGGGGAGCGGAACGTGGCCATGGCCACGAGCACGACGAGCAGCAGCGCGATAAAGCCGATGAGCGCGCCGGGGTGCTGCACGGTCGTCTGGTGGGTGTAGGCCTGGCGCGCGGGCACGACATAGTTCGTGTAGTCGTGGTTCGTCACGGTCTTGCCCTCGGCGGTCGTGACCTGGCTCGTGATGGCGGCAAACTCGTCCTCCGAGAAGGTGTCCTCGAGCACGAACGTCTCGCCGTCGGGGGTCTTGAGCGTGCGGTCGGCCTCCTGCTGGTACACGACGCGCAGCGCGGCGGGATCGTCGATGGCGGCGGCCGCGTCGATGTTTTTCAGCTGCGCATCGTCGACGAGCGACAGACTGATGAACGCGATGGCCGCAACGATCGTGCCAAAGATGATAAACGGCGTGCGGCGGCCGCGCTTGCCGGTGTGTTTGTCGGAGATCGCGCCGAACAGCGGCAGCAGAAACAGCGCCAGAATGTTGTCGAGCGCCATGATGACGCCGGACCACGCCTGCGACATGCCGAACTTGTTCGTCAGGATCAGGGGGATGGTGTTGTCATACGCCTGCCAGAAGGCGCAGATCAGGAAAAAGGCAAAGCCAACGCAGATGGTGCGTTTGTAGTTGAGCTTCACAGGGTTACCTCCATCATGTGTATCGGATTTGTCTCATTCTACAATACCTCGCCCGGCAATTCAACAGGCATTTGACGAAAAGCAGAAATTGTTGTTTAATAAGGGCAAAGCAAACCGGCGGCCCGCGCCGCCGAAAGGAGGACACATTATGGATTGGAAAACTGCCTGCAAGATCGCCGCACCGGCCGCCGCCTGCGCGGGTGCGTTTGCATTTCTTGTTGCGCCGGGCCACGCCACGCGCGCACAGAAGGCCCCGTTTCTATACCGCAACTATGCGCACCGCGGCCTGCACACCGAGGACGGCACCGTGCCGGAAAATTCGCTCCCGGCCTTTCGTGCCGCGGCCGAGGCGGGCTACGCCGTTGAGATGGACGTGCACCTGACGGCGGACGACCAGCTCGTCGTGTTCCACGACGACACGCTCGAGCGCATGTGCGGCGTGCCGGGCGTCATTGATGATTTCACGCTCGCCGAGCTGCGCGCTCTGCGCCTCGGCGATACCGACTGCGTCATCCCGACCTTTGCCGAGGCGCTCGAAGCGCTCGGCGGCCGCGTGCCGCTGCTGCTCGAGGTCAAGCGGGGGCACAATAACCGCCGCCTGTGCGCGCTGACGCTCGCCGCCCTGCGTACTTACGGCGGGCCGTACTGCGTCGAGAGCTTTGACCCCACGATCGTCGCGTGGTTCCGGCGCAACGCGCCCGATATCCTGCGCGGCCAGCTCAGCCAGCCGCCGAAGGACTACGGCAAGGCGCTCAATAAGCCCGCGGCCGCCATCGTCGGCAATGTGCTCACGAACGTGATCGCCCGCCCGCAGTTCATCGCCTACAAGATCGGGCCGAAGCCGCTGAGCGTGCGCCTGTGCGAGGCCATGGGTGCCGTGCGCGCCGGCTGGACGAGCCGCGCCTGGACGCATGAGCACGATTATGACATCGTCATCTTTGAGCACTACCGCCCCGGCGCCTGGTTCCGCGCCGACAGCTGAACGGAACGTTTTTGATAATCGCAACAGCCGCACCGGGAAACCGGTGCGGCTGCTGCTGTTGTTTGCTTGTGCTTGCACGTCCGCGGCGGATGCAGACCCGGACGCTGCAAAGTGGAAGAGAGAACACAAACGAGGGATTTTGCAACATCGAAAAGAAAAACGATGTTTACTGAACATATACTAACATTTGTGTCCGCAATTGTCAAGCGGTTTTCAAAAGTTTTTGGAACTTTTTTCTCACACTGCTGCGCCGCCGCGCAAGATCTGCGCCAGCTCCGCCACGTCGCGCAGGACGTACTTCGGCTGCACGTCGGACGCTTTGAGGATCGCCTCGTCCGTCTCGCCGGACATGACGAGCACGCTCTGCGCGCCCGCGTTCACGGCCACGGCAATGTCGGTGTAGATCCGGTCGCCCACGCAGCAGATCTGCGCGTTCGGCACGCCGGTCTGCGCCGAGATGACATCGACCATGTTGCGGTTCGGTTTGCCGATATACGTCGGCTTCACGCCGGAGGCGGCCGTCAGCAGCGCGCAGATGCTCCCGCAGTCGGGCAGCACCTCGCCGGCCGGCATGGGGCAGACCCAGTCGGGGTTGGCGGCAATAAACGCCGCGCCGCGGCGCAGGAAGTGCACGGCCTTATCGAGCTTTTCGTACACGAGCTCGGTGTCGAACCCGGCCACGACGATCTCCGCGCCCTCTTCCACCAGCGGGATGCCGTAGCTGAGCAGCTCGCGGCGGAACGCCTGCGTGCCGACGAGGTACACGGGCTTGCCCGCATAGTGCTGGTTGAGGTACAGTGCCGTCGCCATGCCGGAGGTGAACACGTTTTCAGCCTCGCACGGGAAGCCCAGCCGCCGCAGGCGCGTGATGTAGTCCGTGCCTGCGCGCGAGGAGTTGTTGGTCAGGTAGATGTACTGCCGCCCGGTCTCGGCCAGCGTATGGATGAAGTCGACCGCGCCGGGGAACACGTCGTCCCCGAGGTAGAGCGTGCCGTCCATGTCCAGCAGGAACAGGCGCGCGCCGAGCAGGTCTTTCAGATTGTTCATGGGAGCCACCTCACAGAATCTTATTTTTTTCTTAACACCCTATTATACCATGAAAAACGCGCTGTACAATCCCAATTATTCCGGCTGCGGGTGTTGAAAAAAACGGTCGATGTGCTATAATATTAAAATCTGTACCGTGGGCTGCTATTGCGTGCCGGCCGGGTACGGACCCAAAGGTGTAATGAAATTTTTGGAGGCATAGATATGGCAAAGAAACAATTCAAGGCCGAGTCGAAAAAGTTGCTCGACATGATGATCAACTCGATCTACACGCACAAGGAAATTTTCCTGCGCGAGATCATCTCGAACGCCTCGGACGCGATCGACAAGCTCTGCTACCAGTCGCTCACGGATGAAAATGTGGGCATGGCGCGCAGCGATTTCAAGATCCGCGTCACCCCGGATAAGGACGCGCGCACGATCACGGTGTCGGATAACGGCATCGGCATGACCAAGGAGGAGCTCGACAGCAACCTCGGCGTCATCGCGCGCAGCGGTTCGCTGAAGTTCAAGGACGGCCTCGGCGAGAACGCGCAGGAGGATGCCGCCATCGACATCATCGGCCAGTTCGGCGTCGGCTTCTACTCCGCGTTCATGGTCGCCGACAAGGTCACGGTCATCACCCGCGCCTACGGCAGCGACACGGCCTACCAGTGGGTCAGCACCGGTGCGGACGGCTACACCATCACCGAGGCCGAAAAGGATACCGTCGGCACAGACGTCATCATGCACATCAAGGCCGACGAGACCGGCGAGAAGTACTCCACCTATCTCGAAAACTGGAAGCTCATGATGCTCATCCGCAAGTACTCCGACTATGTCCGCTGGCCAATCGTCATGGACGTCGAGCAGAGCGACTGGGTCGACACCGGCGAGAAGGACGAAAAGGGCGAGCCGAAGATGGAGATGGTCACCAAGACCGAGGAGCAGACCATCAACAGCATGGTCCCCATCTGGCAGCGCAGCCGCAAGGAAGCCACGGACGAGGAGTGCATCGCGTTTTATAAGGACAAGTTCCACGACAAGGACGACCCGCTGGCCGTCATCCGCGTCAACGCCGAGGGCCTGATCTCCTACCGCGCGCTGCTGTTCATCCCGGCCAAGGCCCCGATGAACATGTTCACCCGCGAGGCCGACCCCGGTCTCGAGCTCTACAGCTCCGGCGTCATGATCATGGATAAGTGCACCGACCTCCTGCCGCCGTGCTACGCGTTTGCCCGCGGCGTGGTCGATTCGCCCGACCTGTCGCTGAACATCTCGCGTGAGATGCTCCAGCACGACCGCCAGCTCAAGCTCATCGCCACGAACCTCGGCAAGAAGATCAAGTCCGAGCTCACGAAGCTCATGACCAACGACCGCGAGAAGTATGAGCAGTTCCACGCCGCCTTCGGCATGATGCTGCGCGCCGGCGCCGTCACCGAGACGGGCGACAAGGTCGACGAGATCAAGGACCTGCTGCTCTACCACACGAGCGAGACGAAGCTCGTCTCCCTCAAGGAGTACGCCGACGCCATGCCCGCCGAGCAGACGAAGATCTACTTTGCCTGCGGCGAGAACGTCAAGCGCCTGCTCAGCCTGCCGCAGGCAGAGCTTCTGCACGAAAAGGGCTATGATGTCCTGTGCATGACCTCGCAGATCGACGAGTATTTCGTCGACACCATGAAGAGCTACGCCGATAAGCCGTTTTGCAACATCGCGACCGACGACCTCGGCCTCGAGACCGAGGAAGAGAAGAAGGAGACCGAGGCCAAGCAGGCCGAGGACAAGGACCTGCTCGACTTCGTCAAGGAGACGCTCGGCGACCAGGTCGCGTCCGTGCGCCTGTCCAATAAGCTCGTGTCCAGCGCCGTGTGCCTGAGCACGGAGGGCGGCGTCACGCTCGAGATGGAGCGTTATTTCAAGAGCATGCCCGGCGCACCGACCGACATCCGCGCCATCCGCGTGCTCGAGCTCAATGCCAACCACCACGCCTATCAGACCATGAAGGAAGCGTTCGACGCCGGCGACAAGGACAAGGCCGCGCGCATCGCGCGCATCCTGCACGCGCAGGCGCTGCTCATCGCGGGCGAGCCGCTCGAGGATCCGGCCGCGTATTCCGAGCTCGTCTGCACGCTCATCTGATCCGATCTTTTCCCTGGCCGCCGCGCCCCGGCGGCCAGGGCATCCCCATGTAAGGAGCTGTCTATGGAACCGCGTCTCGGTATCTATATCCACATCCCGTTTTGCGCGAGCAAGTGCGGTTATTGCGACTTTTATTCCTGCGCCGGCGCGGCCGACCGCATGGCAGACTACCAGCAGGCCCTGCTCGAGCACATCGAAGAGAGCGCCGGGCGCATCGCCCCGGCGTACATCGACACGGTGTATTTCGGCGGCGGCACGCCGAGCTTTTACGGTGCGGCGCGCCTCATTGAGCTGCTCGACGCCGTCAAGGCCACCGGCCGCCTGCTCAAGCGCGCGGAGGTGACCGTCGAGGTCAATCCGGACAGCGTCCGCCTGCACGACCTGCGCGCCCTGCACAAAGCGGGCTTCAACCGCCTGAGCATCGGCATGCAGTCGGCGAACAATGATATTTTGAAAATGATCGGCCGCCGCCACAGCTTCCGTCAGGTGGAGATGGCCGTTCAGAATGCCCGCACGGCGGGTTTCGACAACATCAGCCTCGACCTCATTTACGGCCTGCCCAGCCAGACCCGCAGCGACTGGGCGGACACGCTCGCCAAGGCAATCGCCCTGCGCCCGGAGCACATCTCCGGCTACGGGCTCAAGCTCGAGGAGGGCACGCCCATGTACGACCTCAAGGATTCGCCCCTCATCCCGTCGGACGACGAGCAGGCGGACATGTACCTGTGCATGGTCGAGGAGCTGCGGCGCTACGGCTATGAGCAGTATGAGATCTCCAATTTCAGCATACCGGGCTACGAATCCCGGCATAATCTGAAGTACTGGCAGCTCGACGACTATATGGGCTTCGGCCCCGGTGCGCACTCGTGCATCGGCCGCACGCGCTACAGCTATGTGCGCGATCTCGACCGCTATCTCGCGGGCGTCTTCCACGGTGAGGACATGATCGACGAGTACGAGACCATCGGCGATTTCGAGCGCGCAGCGGAGTACCTCATGCTCGGCATGCGCACCGTCCACGGCGTGTCGCGCGCGGAGTACGAGCGGCTCTACCGCAGCGATTTTTCCGGCATTGCGCAGCAGCTCGAGGAGTTCATCCGCCGCGGCTGGGCCGTCGCGGACGGGGAGCGCTGGCACTTCACGCCCTCGGGCTTTCTCATCTCGAATGTGCTCATCGGCAAGCTCCTCGAGGCGCAGACCGACCGCAAGGCCGAGCACAACCCGTGGATGAAGCCGCAGATCGAACGCCAGCCGCGCACCAAGCTCCCGCCCGGCGAGGCGGAGGCTTTCCGCGATACATATTTAAATAATCCGATTTTGACAGGGAAAGACAGGGATTCGAGCAAATGAAACTCAACGGCAACACTTCCAAGCGCAGCGCGGCCGCCCGCCGCGAGGCGGCGGATTTCGCAGCGCAGGAGCGCTCGGCACACCGCAGCGGCGCCAACCGTTCCGCACAGAGCGAGGCGGCCGCCCGCCGCGCCGCCGCACCGAAACAGGCGGCGCCCCAGCGTCCGCCCGTGCCCCGGCAGGAGCAGACGGCGCGCCGCAGTGCGCCCGGCGCCCAGCCGCAGCCGGCTCCGAAAGAGAAAAAACCGCGCGGCCGCGGCGGCAAAATCGCCGTGCGCGTCGTGCTCATCGTGCTGGCCGTCCTCGTGGCGGCGGGCGCCGTCGGCATGGTGCTCGTGGCGAAAAAGAGTACCATTTTCCCGAACGTCTCTGTCTGCGGCACCGACGTCGGCGGCATGACGCAGGCCGCTGCGGCGGATGCCATCCGCGCCGCCGGGTGGGACGATACGAGCGCCCCGGTGCTCACCATGACCTTCCCGGGTGACCGGGCCATCACCGTCACCGCGACGGAGATCGGCTTTGACGCCACGCCCGATGCCGCCGCCGAAACGGCCTATGCCTACGGCCGCAGCGGCAATGTGTTCACGAATTTCTTCACATGGTTGCACTGCGCCTTCCAGGGCCATGATGTCGCCTCGGATAACCTCGCCGACATGGACGCCGATGCCCTGCGCACGCGCATCGAGCGCGAGGCCGCCGAGATCAACGTCAGCCTCTCCGCCGGCAGCATCGAGATCGACGAGGCGCACAGCGCCATCCGCGTCGTCAAGGGCGCGAGCATGATCACGCTCGACCCCGCCGCCGTTGCCGAGCGCATGCTCAGCGACATCCGCGCCGGCAAGTTCGGCACGTCGGCCTACCCGGTCGATATGAGCGGCGATGACAAGATGACGCTGCAGGAGCTGCACGACGCCGTCTGCGGCGATCCGGTCAACGCGGGCTACGACCCCGAGACCCAGTCCGCCACCGAGAGCAAGGTCGGCATTGAGTTTGACGTCGCCGCCGCCCAGCCCCTGTGGGACGCGGCATCCACCGGCGACACCGTCACCATCCCGGCCACGCTCACGCAGCCGGAAATGACGCAGGAGCAGCTGCAAAAGCACCTCCTGGCCGATAAGCTCGCCACCAAGACCACCTCGCTCTCCGGCAGCAGCAGCAACCGCATCACGAACGTGAAGCTCGCCGCCGAGAAGATCAACGGCGTCATTCTCCAGCCCGGCCAGACGTTCTCGTATAACGACGTCGTCGGCCAGCGCACGAAGGCCAACGGCTTCAAGGAGGCCGGGGCCTATTCCGGCGGCCAGGTCGTGCAGGAGGTCGGCGGCGGCATCTGCCAGGTGTCGTCCACGCTGTATTACTGCGCCATGGTCTCCAATCTGAAGATCAACACCCGAACCTGCCACTATTTCCCCGTGAGCTATATCGAACCCGGCATGGACGCCACGGTCAGCTGGGGCGGGCCGGAGTTCAAGTTCACGAATAACCGCGACTACCCGATCGAGATCAAGGCCTCCGTGCAGAACGGCGGTGTCACGGTCGAGATCTGGGGCACGGATGTCGACGGCAGCTATGTCAAGATGAGCTACACGACCGAGGGCCTGCGCGCCACGACCTACCGCACCGTCTATGATAAGGACGGCAACCAGATCAGCCACACGCTCGAGGCCAACAGCACCTACCACTCACACGACACCACGCCGAAGCCGACGCCTACCCCCAGCGCCACGCCGGCCCCGACGCCCACACCCACACCGAAGCCGCAGCCGACCCCCTATCCTTCCATCTACGACCCCGGTGACGCCGGTGAAGACTAATACAGAGGAGAATGCAGTATGAGCAAAGGAAAGTTTTATATCACCACCCCGATCTATTACCCCTCGGACAAACTGCACATCGGCCACACCTACTGCACGGTTGCGACCGATGCGATCGCGCGCTACAAGCGCCTGTGCGGCTATGACGTCATGTTCCTGACCGGCACGGACGAGCACGGCCAGAAGATCGAAGAGAAGGCGGAGGCCGCCGGCGTCACGCCCAAGCAGTTCGTGGACAACATCGTCGAAGGCCCCGGCGGCGTGCGCGCGCTGTGGAAGCTGATGAACATCTCCAACGACCGCTTCATCCGCACGACGGACGACTATCATGTCGAGGCCGTGCAGCGCATCTTCAAGAAGATGTACGAAAAGGGCGATATCTATAAGGGCAAGTATTCCGGCATGTATTGCACGCCGTGCGAGAGCTTCTGGACCGAGAGCCAGCTCGTCGACGGCAAGTGCCCGGACTGCGGCCGCGAGGTGCACTATGCCGAGGAGGAAGCGTATTTCTTCCGCCTGTCGAAGTATGCCGAGCCTGTGCGCAAGCTGCTGCTCAGCGGCACGTTCCTCGAGCCGGCCAGCCGCGTCAACGAGATGATCAAAAACTTCATCGACCCCGGCCTTGAGGATCTGTGCGTGTCGCGCACGAGCTTCACGTGGGGCATCCCGGTCGATTTTGACCCCGGCCACGTCGTCTATGTCTGGGTCGATGCGCTGTTCAACTACTGCACGGCCCTCGGCTTCCTGAACGACAAGTACGACGATTATGACCAGTACTGGCCCGCCGACGTGCACATGGTCGGCAAGGAGATCGTGCGCTTCCACTCCATCATCTGGCCGGCCATGCTCATGAGCATGGGCATGCCCCTGCCGAAGAAGGTCTTCGGCCACGGCTGGCTGCTGCTCGGCGGCGGCAAGATGTCGAAGTCGAAGGGCAACGTCGTCGACCCCGTCGTGCTCGCCGAGCGCTACGGTGTGGACGCGCTGCGTTACTACCTCCTGCGCGAGTTCCCGCTCGGCAGTGACGGCAATTTCTCCAATGAGCTGCTCATCTCCCGCATCAACACCGACCTCGCCAACGACCTCGGCAACCTCCTGAGCCGCACCGTCGCCATGGTCATCAAGTACTTCGGCGGCACGCTCCCGGCCGAGCGCGAGCACGATGCGCTCGATGATGAGCTCATCGCCATGGCGTCCTCTCTGCGCGAGACGTATGCCGGCTATATGGATAACTTCGGCACCCAGCAGGCGCTCATCGAGGTGTTCAAGGTCATCTCCCGCGCCAATAAGTATATCGACGAGACGGCCCCCTGGATCCTCGCCAAGGACGAGAGCAAGCGCGCGCGCCTGGCCACGGTGCTGTATAACCTGCTCGAGACGCTGCGCATCACCGTCACGCTTCTGCTGCCCTTCATGCCCGACAGCTGTGTGAAGGCCTTCGCGCAGATCGGCGCCGCGCCGGAGCAGACCACGTGGGACAACGCCGCCGTCTGGGGCGTGCTGCCCGCGGACGTCACGGTCCACAAGGGCGAGACGCTCTTCCCGCGCATCGACATGACCAAGGAGCTCGCCGAGCTCGAGGCGCTCAAGGCGGCAAAAAAAGCGGCCGCTGCGCCGAAGTCCGCGCCCGTGCTGCCGGATGTGACGATCGACGAATTTGCCAAGTGCGACATGCGCGTGTGCAAGGTCCTCAAGTGCGAGCCGGTGAAAAAGTCCGATAAGCTTCTGTGCTTCACGCTCGACGACGGCAGCGGCACCGACCGGCAGATCCTCTCCGGCATCGCCAAGTACTACCGCCCCGAGGAGCTCGTCGGCAAGACCGTCGTCGCGATCCTGAACCTGCCGCCGCGCAAGATGATGGGCATGGCCTCCAACGGCATGCTCCTCTCGGCCGAGAAGGACGGCAAGCTCAACCTGCTCATGCTCGATGACAGCGTGCCCGCCGGCGCGCAGCTTTGCTGAGCGGACGCACCCCTGCACGTTTCCGGGAAGGCTCGCTCGGCGAGCCTTCTCGTTTTTCCCGCGGCGCGCGGAACATTTTCTGCTCCCCGCCGTCAAGCCCTTCGTAATCTCCCGAAGTAAAGGAGGAGTCGCCCCTTGAAGCTGTTTTCCGCGCCGCCGCGCCCCACAGGCGCGCAGCGGCCCGCTTCCGATACCGCACAGCAGCGCCCGGCCCAGCAGCGCCCCACGCAACAGCGCCCCACGCAGCAGCGCCCGGCCCAGCAGCGTCCCGCTCAGCAGCGTCCCGCTCAGCAGCGCCCGGCCCAGCAGCGCCCGGCCCAGCAGCGTCCCGCTCAGCAGCGTCCCGCTCAGCAGCGTCCTGCTCAGCAGCGCCTGGCCCAGCAGCGCCCTGCTCAGCAGCGCCCGGCTCAGCAGCGCCCCGCGCAGCGGAGCGCCAGCCAGTGGACGGATGACGCCGCCCGCCCGCGCCGCAGCGCGCCGGACGACCGTCGGCGTGTGCAGCAGCCTGCCCCGGCCCCGGCCGGCAAACACGGCCGCAAGGCAAAGAAGGCCAAAAAGCCGAAGAAGAAAAAGAGCCTCGGCCGCCGGCTGCTGATCCTGTTTCTCGTGCTGGCCATCCTCGCCGGCCTGTACCTGACGGCGGTCTATTCCGACATTCCGTTCATCGCCAAGTGGCGCACGGCCTATATTCAGACGGCCATGAACACGCTCAGCCACCAGTGGCTGGCCACGGCGTTCATCCCGCGCAGCGTCATAGACAAGGTCATTGCCGAAATGGAGGCGGCCAGGGAGGCGCAGATCGGTGTCAACAGCGAGTGGGACGAGGAAGAGATCGAGTCCCGCAACCCCACGCTCACGGATACCAAGGGCATGAGCAAGGAAGAGATTGCGTTTTATAACCTCTTCTGGGAGGTGGATGTGCCGAGCATGCAGGCGTATATCAAGGAGCATCCTGACGCCCTCGCCGCCGGCTGGAGCCGCATCAACATCGACAAGTCCGCCCTCACGGACAACGGCACCAGCATCCGCACCATCCAGGGCGAGCAGGTGCTTGCGATCGACGCACAGAACGAAATTATGATCGCGCGCGTGAAAGGCAGTACTTACCGCGGCGTGCTCGTCATCATGAAAGACCCGTCGCGCCTGAGCCTGCAGGCCGCGTCCACGCTCGGCAGCGTCGGCCAGGTCTGCGGCAAGATCGCCGAGGCCCACGGCGGCGTCATCGGCATGACCGGCTCGGGCTTCATCGACCCGGGCGGCACCGGCAACGGCGGCACCCTCGCGGGCTACGCCATGTGCAACGGCAAGTCCTACGGCGGCCACATGGGCTACGGCTACAAGCGCCTGGAGCTGCATGAGGACAACCGCATCTACATCCGAGACAGCGATTCCGAGGTCTCTCCCGGCACGACGGACGCGGTCGAGTTCTCGCCCGCCATGATCATCGACGGGGAGACGGTCGTCAATGCCCGCAGCGGCTTCTCCGACCTGCAGCCGCGCGCCTGCCTCGGCCAGTCGAAGTACGGCGAGATCATCGCCCTGCTCGTCGAGGGCCGGCTCGCGACGTCGGTCGGCATCAGCGTGCCGGACTGCGCGGCCATCATGGCCAAGCACGACTGCATGCAGGCCATGAACCTCGACGGCGGCACCAGCGCCATGATCTGGTACAAGGGCAAGTACATCATGCGCAGCTCCAACCCCGCGCTCACCGCCGGGCGCACGCTGCCGAACGCCTTTGTCTACGCCGGAAAATAATATTGCACCCAACGTCCCTGACCACCGGTCAGGGACGTTTGTTTGCCTTGTACAAATCTTTTTTGCTGCCTCCATGCAGATTTGTGAAAATGGGGCTTGCAATCCGGCGCGGGAAGTGGTAGAGTAACACCATCGAGAAACTGATGACCGAGAGGAGTACCCATTTACGAAGCTTTCAGAGAGCAGCGGACGGTGGAAGCGCTGCAGCGGACGAATGGCGAATGGACTCGCGAGGGCAAACCGATTGCAGCAGCATGAGGGGCGACGGTGGCCGCGGCCGTTATCCGGCGGAGCGTATGATCGTACGTGCAAAGTGGGCGCATGAGCGCCAACATGGGTGGCACCGCAGGAGTTACAGTCTTGTCCCATGAAACGGAAGGAACCGTTTCGTGGACGAGGCTTTTTTTGTTGCTTAAATCACCGCAGGAGGGATGCATATGACCCGCAAAACCAGACGATGGCGTGGCGGCCGGAGAATTTTTGCCGCGTCAGACCGTATCCGAATATCTTAAATCAACGATTATCAGATTCCAATAGAAGGAGAATATATTATGAATCAGACTTTCCAGAAGATCGTCGGCGGCGTGCTCGCCGTCACCGCGCTCATGGGCCTGTCCGCCTGCGGCAGCAAGACCGAGGACAACAAGGCCGAAGGCAAGACCTATAAGGTCGGCATCGTGCAGTTTGTGGACGATGCGTCCCTCAACCAGATCGAGGCGGCCATCGAGGCCGAGCTCGACGCGAAGGCCACGGAGCTGGGCGTGACCTTTGACTACACGCTCTACAACGGTCAGGGCGACGCCACGACGCTCAACCAGATCGGCGCCGAGCTCGTCGGCAAGGGCGTGGACCTCATCGTCCCGATCGCGACCCCGGCCGTAAAGATCATGCAGTCCGCCACCGAGGACACGGAGATCCCCATCGTCTTCTCCGCCGTGTCTGACCCCGTCGGCGCCGGCATTGTCGATTCGCTCGACGCGCCCGGCGGCCGCATCACCGGCACGAGCGACGCGCTCAACACCAAGGGCCTGCTCGACCTGATGCTCGCCCAGAACCCGGACACCAAGACCGTCGGCCTGCTCTACTCCAAGAGCGAGGATTCCTCCAAGCAGCCGATCGAGGACGCGAAGGCCTACCTCGAGGGCAAGGGCATCCGCTGCGTGGAAAAGACCGGCACCACCACCGATGAAGTTTCCTCCGCCGTCGACGCGCTCATCGCCGAGAAGGTCGACGCCGTCTTCACCCCGACCGACAACACCATCATGACTGCCGAGCTCGCCATCTATGAGAAGTTCCTCAATGCCAAGATTCCGCAGTACTGCGGCGCGGATTCCTTTGCCCTCAACGGCGCGTTTGTCGGCTACGGCGTGGATTACACCAAGCTCGGCACCATCACGGCCGACATGGTCGTGCAGGTGCTGGTCGACGGTAAGGACCCCGCTACGCTGCCTGTGACCACGTTCGATAACGGCATCGCCATGATCAACACCGATAGCTGCGCCGCCATCGGCTATGACATCACCGCCGTGCGCAGCGCGTTTGAAGGCAAGTGCAGCTCCGTGCTCGAGACGACCACGCAGCAGAATTTTGACTAATTGATCTAACATCCCGAAGGAGGGAGCTCCATGCTGACTGTTTTGCAGACGGCGCTTGAGGTCGGCCTTATTTACGGCCTCGTCGCGCTGGCGCTGTTCATCAGCTTTTCCATCCTGAATATCGCCGACCTCTCCACGGACGGCTGCTTCACGCTCGGCTGCGCCGTCGGCGCCATGCTCACCATCGCCGGCCACCCGATCCTTGCGCTGTTTGCCGCCATGGCGGCGGGCATGCTCTCGGGCTACGTCACGGCCTTTTTGCAGACGCGCCTCGGCGTCGAGAGCATCCTCGCCGGCATCATCTCGAACACCGGCCTCTACACGATCAACCTCGCGGTCATGGGCTTTTCGTCCAACGTGTCCATCACCGGGGTCGACACGGTGTTTTCACTCTTCAAGGGCCTTGTCGGCGGGCAGTGGAGCCGGCTGATCCTGCTCGCACTTATTGTAGCCGTGATCGCGTTCGCGCTCATCCGCTTTTTCGGCACATCCTTGGGCCTGTCCATCCGCGCCACGGGCGACAGTCTGGATATGGTCAGCGCTTCCTCCATCAACCCCAAAGCCACCATCACGATCGGCCTGTGCCTGGCCAACGCCCTCACGGCGCTGTCCGGCTGCCTGATCGGGGAGTATAACAAGTTTTGTGACATCAACCTCGGCACCGGCATGGTCACGATCGCGCTGGCGAGTCTCATCATCGGCGAGGTCTTTGCCGGTCACCGCGGCGGCGTGGGCAAGCGCGTCGTCTGCGTCGTGCTCGGCAGCATCGTCTACCGCTTCATCATAGCGCTGGCGCTGCGGCTGAACATCTCGGCCGAGTATTTCAAGCTCGTGTCCGCCGTCATCGTGGCCGTCGCCATCGCCGCGCCGAACATGAAGGGCTACGTCCATCTGGCGAAGATCAAGTCCAACGCCCGCAAGCTGCGCGCCATGTCCGGAAAGGGGGACGAGACCGATGCTTGAAGTTTCCCACATCTCCAAGACATTCAACGCCGGCACCGTGAACGAGAAGCGTGCCCTGTCCGACCTCTCGCTCCGGCTGGCCGACGGGGAGTTTGCCACCATCGTCGGCTCCAACGGCGCCGGTAAGAGCACGCTCTTCAATGCCATCGCCGGTGTGTTCTATGTCGATGCCGGCACCATCACGCTCGACGGGCGGGACATCACGTTCCTGCCGTCGTATCAGCGCAGCCGCCGCATCGGCCACCTGTTCCAGGACCCGCTCAAGGGCACCGCGCCGCACATGACCATCGAGGAGAACCTCGCCGTGGCCTACCTGCGCTCTTCGGACCGGCACGTGCTCTTCGGCCGCGTGAGCCGCCGCGACCGCGACTTCTTCCGCGACGCGCTCGCCCAGCTCGACATGGGGCTGGAGGACCGCATGAACACGCCCGTCGGCCTGCTTTCCGGCGGCCAGCGCCAGGCGCTGACGCTGCTCATGGCCACCATGGTCACGCCCGAACTGCTGCTGCTCGACGAGCACACGGCCGCGCTCGACCCCGTCACGGCCGACAAGGTGCTCACGCTCACGCGCAGCGTCGTGTCGGAGCGCAGCATCTCCTGCCTCATGATCACGCACAATATGCACCAGGCGCTCGAACTCGGCACGCGCACGCTCATGATGGATGCCGGCCGCATCGTGCTCGATGTCTCCGGCCCGGAGCGCGCGGGCATGACCGTGCAGGGCCTGCTCGATGCCTTCGCCGCCAAGGCGGGCGAGGCCTTTGATAACGACCGCGTCCTGCTGTCCACGGCCGAGGACAAAGAAAATTGAATCCCGACAAAGAAAAATCAGCCGCCCATCGGGCGGCTGATTTTTTGCGTTTGTGCACTTAATAGAACGTGGCCACCGGTTCCTCCGGCTTTTCGACCTCCTGCACGGACTGCACCGTGAACACGGGGCCCTTGCGGCCGTAGGCGCGGTGGAACTTGTAGTCCAGCCGGGCCGTGATGATGGCCCACTCGTCGTTGCGGATCTCATCCGCGCGATCCCACACGCAGATGATGCCCGCGAACTGAATGTCCTGCACGCAGCAGGTCATGATGTGCCGTCCGGCGATGAAGCAGCCCTTCGGCACGTTCTTGCGCACGAGGCAGCGGCACTTGACCTCAATGGTCTTGCCGTCGTATTTCTTCGGTTCCTCGGACATGTCGCGGTACCAGATGGCGAAGTCGCGGTCCTCGATCTCGACGACCGGGGCGTCGAGGTCGAACGGCAGCGGATCCTCAATGTCGTCGTACACGACCTTGCCGTCGGTGAATTCATACGCGATGTCGCACCGGCGGGAAATGGCGCGGATGATGCGGTGCATCTCCATGCGGTCCATTCTGTCGTTGTAGCGGTTGAGCACGACGAGCTCGGCACTCTTGAGCTTGTCCACCATGAGCTGGCGCATGTTCGCGTTGTAGCTCAAAAACGACGTCGCGTCGCAAAACAGGAATTCCTGCGCGACCGCCCAGCCTTCCGGCAGGTTGCCGTAGAGCGAGTCGAGCATCCACATGCCGTTGAACTCCACAAGCACACGCTCGGGGCGGATCTCGTCCTGCAGCGCCTTCAGGTGTTCGACCGTGAGGTCGGACTCCTCGTCGATGTTGCGCACAAAGACGTTCCCGGCGCAGAACTTGTCCGGCTCATAGACCTCCTCGCCCTCTTCGCACAGCAGCAGCAGCGTGCGCTCGCCCTTGTGGAAGCGGCTGTCCTCAAGCGTCTCCTGGATGAATTTCGTCTTGCCGGCTTCCAGAAAGCCGGTGAACAGGTATACCGGCAGATCCGGTGCCTGCTGTTTTGTGTCAGCCAATGTGGAACAGCTCCTTCAGTGCATCCTCGGCCAGGTGCGACCCGATCACGCACACGCGGCCGGTGACCTGTGCGCTGCCGCGGCGGACGTCGGACTCGCCGGGCACGTAGTCAAAGTGGATCCAGCCGCCGTCGGTCGCGGGCACGATGCCCTTGGCGCGCAGCACAACGCCGTAGCGGTGCTCGTTGATGAGCGCGTCGAGCGCGGTGCGGATCTCGTCGTCGGTGTATTTGCGCGGCGTCTCGGTGCCCCAGCTCGTGAACACCTCATCCGCGTGGTGGTGATGGTGGTGATGGCCGCAGCAGTGGTCATGGTCGTGCTCGTCATGATCGTGGTCATCGTGGTCATGATCGTGGCCGCAGCAGTGATCGTGGTCATGCTCGTCGTGGTCATGATGATGCTCGTGCTCATGTTCGTGGTCATCGTCATCCTCATCGTCGTCATGGTGATGATGGCCGCAGCAGCATTCGTGGTCGTCCTCATCGTCGTGATGATGGTGATGGTGCTCGTGCTCGTCCTCGTCCTCCTCGGTGGCCTCGGCCTTGAGGTGTTCGAGCTCGGCGGACAGCGTGTCGCGCCGCTCCATTGTCTCGAGGATCTGCTTGCCGTCGAGCTCCGTCCACGGCGTGGTCACGATCGTGGCGGTCGGGTTCTTCTCGCGCAGCAGCGCCACGGCGGCGTCGAGCTTCTCGGGACGGATGCCCTCGGTGCGCGAGAGGATGATGGCGCTCGCGTTCTCGACCTGGTTATTGAAAAACTCGCCGAAGTTCTTCATGTACATCTTGCACTTGTTCGCGTCCACGACGGTCGTGAAGCCGTTGAGCACCAGCTCGTCGGACTGCACGCCCTGCACGGCGCGGATGACGTCGCTCAGCTTGCCGACGCCCGAGGGCTCGATGAGGATGCGGTCGGGGTGGAACTGCTCGAGCACTTTTTTGAGCGCGTCGGCAAAGTCGCCCACGAGGCTGCAGCAGATGCAGCCGGAGTTCATCTCGTTGATCTGCACGCCGGAGTCCTTGAGGAAGCCGCCGTCGATGGCGATCTCACCAAACTCGTTTTCGATCAGCACGATCTTTTCGCCCGTGTAGGCCTCAGCGATCAGCTTTTTGATCAGCGTGGTCTTGCCGGCACCGAGAAAGCCGGAGAAAATATCAATTTTTGTCATAAAAGAAAGCACTTCCTGTCTGGGAGCACGCGCTCCCGAAATTTTGTCCATTATTATAGCACGAAATTGTGAACGAAACAAGTCCGCCGCGTCGATGGGATGTGGTTGCGTTTTTGCTGCCGCTGCGGTAAACTGGAGCCATGAGTTGGAATACATTTTGGAAAACTTTAAAGCGAAACTGGCGCGCAGCCGTCTATCTGCTCGTGCTCGCGGCGCTGGCGGTGCTGCTTGTGGTCGTGTGCGTCCGCCGCGGGCAGACTGCCGCGCAGCCGGAGCCCACGCCCCGCACGTCCGCCGCCGTCCGGAAGGACGCGGCGCAGACGCTGCTCGACGGCATGACCACGCGCGAGAAGATCTGCCAGCTGCTCATCGTGCACCCCGAGGTGCTTACGGACGGCGGCACCGTCACGGCCATGACGGACGATCTCTCCGCCGCGCTGCGGGACTATCCCGTCTGCGGCTTTCTGCTCTCGGCGGGCAACATGACCTCCGGCGAGCAGCTCGCGGCGCTCACGTCCGCGCTCACGTCCGCCAGTGCCACGGCCCCGCTCGTCACCGTGGACGAGGAGGGCGGCCGCGTCGCGCGCCTGATGAACACCGTCGGAACGACGAAGCTCAACAGCATGTACAGCTACCGCAGTCTCGGCACGCAGGGCGCGTATGACAACGCGCAGACCCTCGCGCACGACATCGCGGCCTACGGCTTCAATACGGACTTTGCGCCCGTGGCCGATGTCTGGACGAACAAGAAAAGCAGCGCCATCGGCGACCGCGCCTACAGCGATGATTACGGCGAGGCGGCAGAGCTTGTCGCCGCCGCCGTGAGCGGCTTTCGCGACGCCGGGGTCATCTGCTGCCTGAAGCATTTTCCCGGCCACGGCAGCACGGCCACGGACTCGCACAACGGCGCCGCCACGGTCGACAAGACGCTCCCGCAGCTCCGGCAGGAGGACCTCAAGCCCTTCGTCTCCGGCATCGCCGCCGGGGCGGACATGGTCATGGTCGGCCACCTGACTGTGCCGACGATGGACGATGTGCCCGCGTCTCTCTCGCACAAGCTCGTCACGAACCTGCTGCGCTACGATCTCGGTTTCCGCGGCGTCATCGTCACGGACGGGCTGCAGATGCAGGCCCTCGCGCAGTATACCGACGGGGAGAAGGCCGTGCTCGCCCTTGCCGCCGGCAACGACATGCTGCTCGAGATCAGCGACGTGCCCGGCGTGGTCGCGGCCGTGGAGCAGGCGCTCGCGGACGGCACGCTCACGCAGGCGGCGCTCGATCAGAGCGTGCTGCGCGTGCTGCAGCTCAAGCTCGCGCACGGCATCGTGCCGCTGCCGGAGACCGGCTGACACTCATGATTTTTTAAGAAAGGTGTGGTATCCTCATACTGGGCGCGGCCGTCCGGCCCGCCCGGCATCCTCCCTTTTTTCTTCCCCCCAACAGATCAGCCGCTGTCGAAAGTGACAGCGGCTGATCTATTATCATTTCCGGTTGTAGACCGGCGCAAAACGTGGTATCCTAAGCTATCATGACATGAGAGGCGACCACCATTGCAATTTGTTGACATTGAAAAAAAGGACGGCGGCGCGTTCCTGCACCGCTACGACCTGCACTATATCGACCGCACCGGCTGCCCGCGCACGTATGAGATGGTCAGCCGTGACCGGAACATCGACTCGCTCGAGCACCTGCAGCACCACCGCACGGACGCGGTCGTCATGGTGCTCACGGATGCTGCGCGCGAGCACATCGCGCTCATCCACGAGTTTCGCATGGAGCTCGGCCAGCGCATCTACGGTCTGCCCGGCGGCCTCATCGAGCCGGGGGAGACGCCCGAACAGGCGGCCCGCCGCGAGCTGCGCGAGGAGACCGGCCTGCGCCTGACGGCCATCACGCACGTCCTGCCGCCGGCAGCGTGCACGGTCGGCATCGGCGATGAACGCACGGTCTGCGTTTTCGGCACGGCGGAGGGGACGTTCCGCCCGAGCACCGACCCCATGGAGGAGATCGAGTCGGCGTGGTACACGCGCGCGCAGGTGCGCGCTCTGCACGAGACGGACCTCTTCGGTTCCTGGGCGCTGGCCTACAGCTGGATGTTCGCAAACGGCTGCCTGCCGGGCGTCTGAAGGCACACATTCACGATTACGGAGCGATCATCATGTTTTATTCGGAAATTTATCAGCCGGGCGTTGCCGATTTTGACCCCAACGGCAAGTTCGGGTATGAAACGATTCTGCGCATTTTTGAAAACACGGCCAGCCGCCACTCCGACAGCACGGGCGACGACGTGATCGAGTCCAGCCGGCACGGCATCACCTGGGTGCTGACCGACTGGCGCGTCCAGATCGTGCGCCGGCCGGACAGCAAGGCGCCCCTGCGCGTCACGACCTGGGTGCGCGACAGTGTGCCCACCGGCCGCATCTTCCGTGACTATACGCTCGCGGACGAGACCGGCGCGGAGCTCGTCCGCGCCGAATCGCGGCTCGTGCTGTTCGACCTGCGCGCGCAGAAGATCATCCGCATCGACCAGCCGCGCTTCCAGTCCTACCGGCCGGAGGCGCGCGGTGTGTTTGCGTCCGCTGCGCCGCGCCTGCGCGCGCCCGCTGCCTTCGACGGGGAGAAAACGCTGCCCCTGCGCCGCAGCGACATGGATTTTAACGGCCATGTACATAACACGAAATATCTTGACTTTGCGCTCGAGGCCCTGCCGGATACCGTGCCGCGCGACGCGTTCACGGGCTTTCGCATGGTCTACCCGAAGGCGGTCAAGGATATGGAGGCCGTCACGCTCAAATACACCCTGATGGACACCGGCCCCTTCGTGTGCGTCTACAGTGCGGACACGCTCTGCACGCTCATCCGCTTCGAGACATGAAGATACCCCCGCTGCGTTTTTCACAGCGGGGGTATTTTTCAGCTTTCCGCGAATCGGTCGACATACGCGCGCATCTCCTGCCGCGAGTCGATGCCGTGCACGCCCGCGATGAACGCGCGCTTTTCTTCGTACGTGAGCGCCGAAAATTTCGTCAGCGCCTGCTGGTTGTGCACCAGCGCCATGCCCAGCCCGACCGGGATGGCCGGCTGCGTGCCTGCTTCGTGCAAAGATTCCACCTTCCTCTGTGTCCGGTTTCGGAGCGGGTGCTCCCTAACCATAGTATGGCACAGATGGGAAAATAGAATACATCAGCCCAGATCGAGCACCTGCCGCGCGGCATAGCCCTCGCTGCGCAGCGCGCCGTCGAGCAGCTCATAGCGCGTGATGTCCAGCCGCACTGCGTGCAGCATCGCGGGCATCTGCTGCAGCTGCTGCAGCTGCACGCCGCGCGCCTCGATCACGCTGCGGTACTCGTCGCTCAGCGGGTCGATGTACACGGCCGTGCCTGTCATCTGCAGTCCGGCGAGCGAGTCCATGCCCGTGTAGCTGTCATACACGGCGGCGGAAATCGCCCCGTTCCACCAGATGCCCTTGAACTTCAGCCCGCCCTCGGTGAGAACATAGAGCTTGCCATCCACGCGCAGGTATTCCAGCGGGGTGCACCGCACCCATTTGCCGCAGCCGGTCGCGAGCGCGAGCGTGTTGTGCGCGGCCAGAAAGGCGTCGATGCGCGCCCTGAGCGCGTCCGTCGGCATCGGCGCCTCCGGCGGGCAGAAGGCTTTCGCGATCAGCTCGGCCGCGGCGACGGTCTCGTCCTCGCCCTTGGGGCGGAAGGTCACGCGCTTTTGCAGCCCGGCTGTCACGACCGGGCCGTCCTCGCCCGCGGTGACGGTGATGACGTTTGCATACCCGCTCCAGTCGCGCGGGGCGCGCTCGGCGGGGAAGAGCTTGCAGTTGCCGATGACCGTGCCGAGGATGTAGGCCGTGCGACGCGCGTCGGCGTCATAGATGATGGCTGTGATGTTCATGGGTTCGTTGCCTCCGGAAAAATCAGAATATGAGATAATGTGAGTATAACACGCAAAGAATGGATTGTAAAATCGAAAGCCGGATGTTACAATGAGAAAAAACCGAAACAGAAACGAGGTTTTGCCATGCTCTGCCCGAAATGCGGCGCGCAGCTTTCCGACAGTGCCGTGATCTGCCGCGCCTGCGGCGCCATGCTGCCCGAGCAGCCTGCCGTCCCGCGCACCTGTGCCCAATGCGGTGCCCCGCTCGAGAGCGGCGTGCGCTTTTGCACCAACTGCGGCGCGCCCGTACCGGAACGGCCCGCTTCCTCTGACACGGCGCAGTCCGTCCCGCCGCAGCAGGACACGGCGAACGCGTCCTACACCGGCGCGGCGGCCCCGTTCGGCCCGGGCGTCTGCCCGCGCTGCGGCAGCCGGTTCGCACCAGGTGCGCGTTTTTGCACCGTCTGCGGCATGCCCGCACCCGAAGTGCCCCAGGGCCAGGGCAACTGGTATACGCCGGCCCCCGGCGGCACGGCCTCTTCGCCGGAGATCGGCCCGAAGCACAACCCGAAGAAGCTGCTCATCGGTCTGCTGTGCGGCTTTGCCGCGCTGGTCGTGATCGTGGCCATTGCGGCCGGTATTTTTGCCGCCCGTCAGGCGAGCAGTCCCAGCACGGCCGGCGGCGCAGAGGTGGACCGTCTGCTCGAGAGCTACTTCACATACTTTGAAAATGCCGATGCCGATGCCATGCTCGATCTCTTCCTGCCGGAGGTTATCTCGTACATGCAGGATGACGATACCGTCACCGGCCGCAAGGAGGCCCTTATCCAGCTCGACGATTGGTATTATGACTACGGCAAGGCAATCGACGACTATTACGTCTATGACGATGACAGTCTCGACGCCAGCGACGTGCGCGAGCTCCAGCGCGAGCTCGGTGTGCGCATCGACGACAATGTCATCGTCGCCTGCGACGTGACGTATCAAAACGGTCAGGACAACGATTTTTGTTTCGAGTTTGTCCAGGTCGACGGGCAGTGGTATCTGCTGTTCGTCGTGGAGTGACCGCATGATCGAAATATCCCCGGCAGCTTCGGCTGCCGGGGATATTTTTATGCCTGCACCTGCACGCGGCTGCCGCCGCTGCGGTCTTTCGTCACGATGATCTGCCGGTCGATGCGGTCCTTGAGCTCCGCCACGTGGGAGATGATGCCCACGATGCGATTGCCGCCCGACACGCCAACCAGCGCGGCGAGCGCCTGCTGCAGCGCCTCGCTGTCGAGCGAGCCGAAGCCCTCGTCGACGAACATCGCCTCGAGCTGCACGCCGCCGGCGGTTGCCTGCACCTCGTCGGACAGGCCCAGCGCCAGCGACAGGGAGGCGGCAAACGTCTCGCCGCCGGAGAGCGTCTTGACGCTGCGCGCCGTGCCGTTGTAGTGGTCGATGACCTCGAGCTCCAGCCCGGTCTGGCTGCGGTTGTCGCCCGCGCGGGCGCAGCGGCGCAGCTCGTACTGCCCGCCGGACATGATGAGCAGGCGTGTGTTCGCGCGGCCGAGGATGCGGTCGAAGTACGCGGTCTGGATGTAAGTTTCGAGCATGATTTTTTCCTTGCCGGGCACGGCACCGTTGGCCGTTGCGGCCAGCGCGTGCACCCATTGCCAGCGTGCGCGCACGGCGGCGTGCTGCTGCCGCTGTGTGTCGATGGCGGCGCGGGCGGTGCGGTTTTGCTCCAGCCGCGCGGCGCAGGCGTTGATCTGCTTTTGCAGCTGCTCCACGCGCGCGGTCAGCTCGTCCCGCTGCGCACGCAGGGCGGCGATGTCTGCCGGAGGCGCGGCCTGCAGCTGGGCGCGCAACGCGTCGCGCTTTCCGGTCAGCCCGGCGAGCGCGGACTGTGCCGCGCTGCTGCGCGCATGCGCCGTATCCAGCGCCTGCTGCAGCGCATCGCACTGCGTGCGCGTCTCGTCGAGCGCGCGCTGTGCCGCCGCGCGGTCTGCGTGCGGCAGCTCCTTCGCGCGGCGAAGGGCATCCGCGTCCAATTCCGCACACCGCGCCTCGAGCGCGGAGATTTCCTGCGCGCGGTCCTGAATATCCGCCTGCTGCTGCCGGAGGGCCGCCTCCTGTGCCGGCAGGCCGGCTTCCAGCGCCTGAAGTGCCTCCAGCGTCTGCTGCTGCGCCGTGTGCTGCGCTTTGAGCGCTTCAGCGTCGCGCGCGGCCGCCGCGCGCAGGGCTGGGAGGGTGTCTGCCAGCGTGTCCGGGTCGAGCGGCGGCGTCAGCGCCCGGCACGATTGTGCCAGCGTGGTGCGCACGGCCTCCAGCTGCCCGCGCAGCCCCGCCGCCTGTGCGCTGCGCTCCGCGGCCGCTTTCTGCGCCCGGTCGCTATCGGCCAGCGCGCGCTTGAGCGCGGCGGCGTCCGGCGTCTGCTCCGGCGCGGCGGCGGGGCAGGGGTGTTCCGTTGCGCCGCAGACCGGGCAGGGCTGCCCGGGCACGAGCGTGCGCGCGAGGATGCCCGCCTGTGCGTCGAGATAGGCGCGGTTTTGCGCGCCGTAGTGCGCCAGCGCCGCCTGCGCGGCCTCGGCCGCCTGCCGATATTCCGTCTGCGCGGCGGCAAGCGCTGCGCCCAATTCGGCGCACTGCCGCTGCTGCTCTGCCAGCGCTGCCAGCTGCGTGCAGCGCTGCGCGGCCGCTTCCTGCGCGTACCCGGTCTGCGCGGCGGCCACGGCCAGCTTCGGCTGATCGCTCAGTTTTCCGCGCGCGGTCTCCAGCGCCTTTGCGGCCGCGTCCGTCCGGGCGCGTGCCGCGTCGAGATCCTGCTGCTTTTGCGCCAGCCGTTTGCGTTCCGCTTGCGCCTGTGTGCGCAGCGTGTCGAGCTGTTCATACCGCCGCAGCGCATCTTCCAGCCGCGTGATGCCTTGCCGCCGGCTCTGGATCTCCGGCTGCGAGGCCTTGGCGGCGTCCAGCGCCGCCTGTGCGGTCTTGGCTTCCGCCTGCGCCTGCGTCCACGCGGCCTCCGCTTCGGTGAGTTTCACACGCGCGGTCTCCAGTGCCTCTGCCTTGCCGAGGTCGGAGAGCACCTGCTCGCGCTGCGTCTCCGCATCCGCGCGTTCTGCCTGTGCCTGCGTCAGCGCGGTTTCGTCCGCGTGCAGCAGCGCATCCAGCGCTTCCAGCAGCGCGCCGGTGTCCAGCGCGTCCGGCAGCGTCTCCGGGTCGGCGCTGCGGATGCTCCCGGCCGCCTGGCGCAGCCCGGCCTCCAGCTCGCCGCACTGCCGGTCGAGTGCAGCCGCCTCTTCCTTGAGCCGGTTTTGCAGCGCCTGATACCGCTCCGTGTGGAAAATCTGGCGGAAGATGGCCTTGCGCTCGTCCGTCTGGGCGAGCAGCAGCTTTCGAAACTCCCCCTGCGCGATCATCGCGATGCGCGCAAACTGCTCCCGGTCCACGCCGACGATGTCCGTCACGGCGGCGGTCACGTCGCGCGCCTTGGTGATGACGCGGCCGTCCGGCATCGTCAGCTCGGCGTCCGCCTTCTGCACGGTCGTGCCCGTGCCGCGCGTTTTCGGGCGCGTGTATTCGGGGTTGCGGCGCACGGTGTAGGTCCTGCCGCCGTTTGTGAAGGTCAGCTCCACGAACGTCGGCGTCTCGGCCGCGGCGTATTTGCTGCGCAGCATGGAGCTCTCGCGGCTCTCGCCGCTCGCCTCGCCGTAGAGCGCGTAGGTGATCGCGTCAAAGATCGTCGTCTTGCCGGCACCCGTGTCACCGGTGATGAGGTAGAGCCCGGTCGTGCCGAGCGCAGAAAAGTCTACGGTCGTCTGCCCGGCGTACGGGCCGAAGGCGGACATGGTCAGGTTCAGCGGCCTCATGGCTGCGCCTCCCGGATTTCCTCCATGAGCTGTGCCGCGAACGCGCGCTGCTCGTCGCTCATGGGCTGGTTGTTTTGCTGTAAGTAGAGCGCCTCGAACAGCTCCAGCGGCGTGCGCTGCTCCATGGCGGCGGGGACCGCCACCGCCCCGGCGGCGCGCGTGCGCGCGTTGTCGTAGTCGAGCGTCATCAGGTATGGGTAGATCGCCCGCAGCCGGCCAACGGCGTCGTACACGTCCTGCTCGTCCGTGAGGATCAGGTGCAGGTAGTCGCTGCGGTAGGTCGTGTGCTCGTAAAAGCTCCGCGCGGTCAGCTCGTCGTAGCTGCCGCGGATCTCGCGCAGGTCGCGCAGCGGCGTCAGCGGCAGGGTGCGCACATCGACCGCGCCCTTTTCGCCCAGCGTCACGATGGTGGCGGATTTGCGCTGGCTCGCCTCGGAAAACGAGTACTTGAGCGGCGACCCGGCGTAGCGGATCGTTGGGCGGCCGATCTGCTGCGCGCCGTGCAGGTGGCCGAGCGCCACGTAGTCAAATGGTGCGAACACGCTGCTGTCCACATTGTCCGTTCCGCCGACGGACAGCTCCTCCGAGCCGCTGCGCGCCCCGCCGGTCACGAACTGGTGCGTCACGAGCACGTTGCGCGCAGTAGGATCGATGTCCATGTGCGCGATGGCGGCGGCCACGGCGTCAGTGTAGCTCTCGATCTCGGCGTCCGGGAACCAGCGGCGCACGTGCGCGGGCTTCAAAAACGGCAGCAGCCATACGGACACGGGGCCGAATTCGTCGCGCAGCACAACGGGCGCGACCGCGCCGCCGTAAACCGGCGCGATGTGGATGCCGCAGCTATCCATGACCCGCCCGCCGAAGGCGAGCCGCTCCGGCGAGTCGTGGTTGCCGCTGATGAGCAGCACTGGCACGCCGCGCGTGCACAGCTCGGTCAGAAATCCGTCGAGCAGCTCGACAGCCTCGGTCGGCGGCACGGGCTTGTCGTACACGTCGCCCGCAATCAGCACGCCGTCCGGCCGCTCGTCGTCCAGGATCGTGAGAATTTGCCGCAGAATATAGGCCTGATCCTCCAGCATTGAAAAGCCGTTGACCCGCTTGCCGAGATGCAGGTCGGCGAGGTGAAGAAATTTCATGTTGGTCCGCTCCTTCCCGCGGCCGGGCCGCGGTGTGGTGCTTCCATTATAATCCGAATCGTGCTCCGGCACAACGGCGATTTTCGCGCAAACCTAACAAAACCGGGAGCCTATAAAAGCCCCTGGCCCCGCACAGGAAAAGCCTCGCAGAGTTTGCGCCCGCAGGCGGCAAAAAAGTGAAATCATTTTCTCCGGCGACATGTGCGGCAGAGAAAATACCGCTCAGGCTGCAAGTGTGGAATTTGTGTGCCATCGGCGCACAAATTCTGCGCGCAGCAGACTGTAAGCCTTTTGTCGGAAAACCCCATTGGGGTTTTCCGACAGGCAAAAAAACCGGGAGCCGTTACGGCTCCCGGTTCCTGCTCTTGTGCGCGAGATATGCCACCAGCTCCTCCGGCGTGAGCGCGCCGAGGGCTTCCGTATGCTCCGCCGCCCTGCGCACGGCGGCGTGCACATCGCTGACGGGCACGCCATGCGCCCGGGCGACGGTCTCGAGCGCGCGGCGCGCCAGCTCCTCCGTGGTCGGTCGGGTCACTTGCTTCTTCCTTTCCTGCGTCCTGCGGCTAGTATGTCCCGGCGGCCGCGGCCTATCCGCTCACCAGCCGAGCGCGCGCGCCAGCGCCGTGAACGCCGTGCACAGTGCCATGCCCATTGCCGTCGGCAGCAGTGCCGCCAGCAGCGTCCACTTTGTGCTGCCGGTCTCGCGCCGGATGGTCCAGAGCGTCGTCGAGCACGGCCAGTGCAGCAGGAAAAACAGCACGGCGCTCACGGCGGTCGTCCACGTCCAGCCGTTGGCGGTCAGCAGTGCGTGCATCTGCGCCAGCCCGAGCAAATCGCCCAGACTGCCCTGCGCCAGATACCCCATCACGGCGATCGGCAGCACGATCTCGTTGGCCGGAAACCCGAGCACGAACGCCAGCAGCAGCACACCGTCCATGCCCATTGCCCGCCCGGGCGGGTCGAGCGCATTCGCGCACCATGCCAGCAGGCTCGCGCCGCCGATGTGCACGTTTGCCAGCGTCCATAGGAGCATCCCGGCCGGTGCTGCCACGGCGGCCGCTCGACCGAGCACGAACAGTGTCCGGTCGAGCACGGAGCGCACGATCACCTGCCCGACCTGCGGCGCGCGGTACGGCGGCAGCTCCAGCGCAAAGGCCGACGGCCTGCCGTGCAGCACGGTCACGCTCAGCAGCCACGTCGCGCCGAACGTCAGCCCTACGCTCAGCACGAGTGCCGCCGTGAGCAGCAGCGCGCTGACGAGCGAACTGCCGCTGGCCGCTGCGAAAAACATGGTCATGAGCGCGATGAGTGCCGGGAACCGCCCGTTGCACGGCATGAGGCTGTTGGTCAGCACGGCGAGCAGCCGTTCGCGCTCGGAGTCGATGATGCGGCAGCCGACCACGCCCGCCGCGTTGCAGCCGAGGCCCATGCACATCGTCAGCGCCTGCTTGCCGCACGCGCGGCAGGCGTGAAACGGACGGTCGAGGTTATACGCCACGCGCGGCAGATAGCCCGCGTCCTCGAGCAGCGTGAACAGCGGGAAAAAGATGGCCATCGGCGGCAGCATCACGGCCACGACCCATGCCAGCGTCCGGAACATGCCGTCCACCAGCAGCCCGTGCAGCCAGAGCGGTGCGCGCAGCGCCGTGAGCAGCGCCGATAACTGCGCCTGCACCCAGCCGAGCCCGCGCGCCAGCCACTCCGACGGGGCGTTTGCGCCCGCGATCGTCAGCCACAGCACGCCTGCCAGCCCCAGCAGCATGACGGGATAGCCGGTCGCCCGGCTCGTGAGCAGGCGGTCGAGCCGCCGGTCGCGCGCGGCGTATTCGGCCGTGCCGTAAGTCACACACGCGCGGCAGATGGCCTCTGCCCGGCGCACATCGTCCGCGGGGTCGGATGGCGGCGGCGCGTCCGGCAGCGGCTGCGGCGCCACCGCGACGGTGTCGAGCGCGTCGAGCAGGGCGGAGAGCGTTTTCTTCTTCCGCGCCGTCACGCCCACGACCGGCACGCCGAGCTGCACCTGCAGCTCCGGCAGGTCGACGGTGATGCGCTTGCGCCGCGCCTCGTCGAGCAGGTTCACGCACACGATCAGGTTCGGCGTCACGCTGCGCACCTGCAGCGCGAGCACGAGCGTGCGCTCCAGGCACGTCGCATCGCACACGACGACCACGGCGTCGGCCTCACCGCCGCGCACAAAGTCGCACGCGACGGCCTCCTCCGCCGAGTGCGGACACAGGGAGTATGTGCCCGGAATGTCCACGAATAAATAATTCTCCCGCGCCGAGCGGCACCGGCCGCATGCGCAGCCGACGGTCTTACCCGCCCAGTTGCCGGTGTGCTGGTGCATCCCGGTCAGGGCGTTGAAGACGGTGCTCTTGCCGACGTTGGGGTTGCCTGCCAGCGCCACGACGCGCTCGCCCGCCCGGCGTGTGCCGCCGAACGCGGCCGCGTGCGCGCCGACAGAGCGGTGCGTCAGTCCCATGTGCGCACCCCCTTTACGTCACGGCCACGCGGATGCCGCGGCAGTCGCACCGCCGCAGCGCGATCACGGTGCCGCGGATGAGATAGGCGCTCGGGTCGCCCATGGGGCTGCGGCCGAGGCAGACGACGCGCGTGTTCTCGATCAGGCCGAGGTCGCGCAGCCGCCGCTGCATCCCGTCGGGCGCGCACACGCTGCGCACGGTCGCGCTCTGGCCGGGCTGCAGCTCGCTGAGCGTTTGGATCTGTGTCATGGTTGCTTCCCCTTCCTCCGGAGGCGGGTGCCTCCCGTACCCATGGTATTCGGCAGGGTGCGCGCGGGTGCGGGCGGGTGCATTTTGTGCCCGGCGTGGTATTATCAGGAAAAACGAGGAAAGGAGCGGCATCATGGCAGCATTTCAGATACCGCGCACACCGCACACGGCGAACAAGACCATCCGCTTTCCGGATGATGTCATCGCGGACGTGGAGGCGGCCATCGCGGGCAAGGACTGCACGTTTTCTGCATTCGTGATCGCGGCGGTGCGCAGCGCGCTCGCGCAGCTGGCGGAGTCCACGGAGGCATGAACGCGCCTTGCGCGCGGGCGCGGGTTGTAGTATAATGCAGGAAAATACCTGTATCAGGAGTGACCGATATGGCAGACAAACCGAAAACGAATGTGGATAAGTTCTTTGAACGCTATGACGCCGACCCCGCCCTGCAGGCGCGCGTGCAGCAGGCGATGGACTGCTATCCCGGCAGTCTCGAGATCCGGGACGTGATGACCGAGCATGTGCTCCTGCCGGTGGCGGAGGAGCTGGGCCTGCCGTTCACGCTCAAGGAGCTGCGCAATTATGAGCTGCTCAAGTGGGGCCGCCAGCACCAGGATCGCGAGCTGACGGACGATGAGATGGCGGCCGATGACGAGACGACCTACTGGCTGCTCGACCGCGGCTGGTCGAACGACGAGGCTGCCTTCTGCGGCGACAAGCATTGAGGTATGCAAAAAAGGCGCGCACCGGCTGGTGCGCGCCTTTGCCATATCCAAATCTTCTTTACAGTCGGCTTCGAATGTCCTCCACATCGCGCTTCACGCTCTGGATGAACAGCGTGGCGTCGAGGCTGTAGGCCATGGCGTCAAAGCCCTTGCGGAAGCCATCGACCACGCCGTCGGCCGTGCCGGTGAAGAACATGCAGTACTTTCCGGCCGCGCGGCAGGCGGCGACGATGCGCGTGATGGCCGCCTGAAATTCCGGCGCGTCAAACTGCCCCGGCATGCCCATCGAGATCGACAGGTCGAACGGGCCGACGAAGATGCCGTCCACGCCGTCCACGGCGCAGATGTCCTCGATGATGGCGAGCGCCTCGGCGGTCTCGCACTGCGGGAAGAGCAGGGTCTCGCCGTTGAAGTGGCGCATGGTCTCCGGCACGGAGCCAAGCCCGTCAAAGCCCCAGCCGTCCTTGCGCGACGGGCAGAAGCCCCGCTGGCCGATGGGGTAATATTTCGCGTAGTTTACGAGTTCCTGCACCTGCTCGAGCGTCTTGACGTTCGGCACGATCAGACCCTGCACGCCGACGTCGAGCAGCTTGAGCACGGCGGGGCGGCTGATCTCGCGCACGCGCGCGATCGGGCAGATGCCGCTCAGCTCGGCGGCACGCACGAGCGCGGCGGTGGTCTCGGCCTCGATGGGGGAGTGCTCGTTGTCGATGATGGCAAAGTCGAGCCCCGTGCGGCCGAGGCACTCCATGAGGCTCACGCTGGCGGTGTCAAAAAAGGTGCCGATAGGCTGTGCGCCGGCGGCGAGCTTCTGTTTGAGTGTGTTTTCCATGCGGATTCCTCCTTATCTTGTCTCGATGCCCCGATTATACTTGCATTTTGGCGGGATGGCAAGTGCCGTTGAAAAAGAGGGATGCAACTTTGCATCCCTCTTTTTCATGCTGGAATCACATATAACGAGCCAATATTTTGTGCAGCAGATCGTTGTATTGTTCCAGATCGTATACACTCGTCAGGTTGAATTTTTGGCCCTTTTTCTCCTCATCTGGAACAATCAGTGTTTTCACTGTATCAGTGAGTCTTAGGCGGCAAATCCATTTGCGGGTGTTCTTCTTGTAGAGAATATTGATATAGGATTCGGTGTCCTTATATGTAATGTCTTGCAGGTCAACGACGTCTTTCAGTAGGTTCTTGATGATGAAGTAGGCTTCCAGTTCCTCTTCCGTCGTCACGATTTTCGATTCGTTGCTGTCAGAAACATCCGCATCTTTTTCTGTACTTACTGGTTCCGCCGTTGGCTTTTCAGAAACGGAAACGCTGCCACCAGAGCCGCCGAGCGCGTTTTTAATTTTATCGTTCATCGTCTCGCTGATATAATCATTGAGCGCTTTTTTCAGGAGGGCACGGAACTTTTCAATGACAGCCTGCGTTTTTTGGCCGGTGTAGCACCCTTGCAGGAAAAGCCGCGTCAGTTCGTCGGACGGATTTTCAACTTGCGCTGCAAACTGATTTTTAAACTCATGTACGTACTTCAGTTCTGAAGCAGTGCTGAAAATGGAATCAATATCGAATTCTGATTTGCAGAATTTTTTAAGCTCACGCACCTGGTTTTCACGAATATCAAGAATATTGATGCTCAAAAACGGATCGCTATCCATTTTGTTG